>OBKV01000314.1_pt1 | contig 44952 bp, 36 predicted proteins | sample 1517301 | NCBI WGS metagenome assembly OBKV01 (sample SAMN04571685, study PRJEB22368) | human gut metagenome | biome: human gut; material: stool | host: Homo sapiens | place: Luxembourg | collected 2012-06-29 | reverse complement strand
TGCTCAGGCTGCAGTCATCAAGGCCATCAAGGAGGGCAAAGCCAACGTGGACATCAGCACTCCAACTACTCCTGGCGACGGTTCAGATGGTGGTGGCTCTAACCCAAGCGGCGGCACTCCTGCAGGAGGTAACACCGAGCAGAGCGGCGGCACCAGCCAAGGCACCGGTTCCAACCCAAGCGGCGACAATAAGGGCGACACTGGACAGGACGGCGATGGAGACTACGAATTGAAGTAGCCTCTCCCCCCGCCAGAGTGAAGCTGGCGGGGGCAACCTACCCTCCCGAAGTCCTAACAGACCAAGGGAAAATTAACCTCATGTGAAACACACAAAAATATTAAGTTTAACCTTTAAAATTGAATCAAAATGAGTAAAATAAAAGCAGACACTTGGAAGACCATTCTTCAAATCGCCATCAGTTTCTTAACGGCAATTGCCACCACGCTCGGAATAACGAGTTGTATGGGATAAAGGAAAGATATTGCATTCAAGCAAATCATAATAAAAGTTTTCAACTGTTTTAAATTTATAGTATGTCTTCATAAAGCAAGCCCTCAGCTGAGACAGCTGGGGGCTTTCGTCGTTTTATCATACGTATTTTATAAAAAATATCAAATTATAGTGTTGCGGAAATAAGGTTGACAATCAATAGCACGTTTTCGAAAAAATTACTTTTTAAATGGGCTCAAGACTTAATACTTTCTTTTGAATTTAGACGAAAGGAGTCATATAGAATGGTAGCAAAAGAGTGTTGCCATCCTTCTGCAAATCCTTGCCATAAAACAAGTACTTTTGCAAGATAACTTTCGAGAACTTCTCACTAAAGGCATCAAGTGAGACATGCGACTTATACCCCGAAGATTTAACCTCTATCGGACAAATCTTGGAACCACGAGACACCAAAAAGTCTATCTCATAATTGTGAGTAGCATCCTTAGGCCAAGTGTAGTAAAAAAGTTCATTGCCAGAAGCCGTCAGCATCTGTGCCACTAAGTTCTCATATACATAACCTAAATTGGCACTCAACTTATCGCCTAGTAGCTTATCGTAGATGACATTATCTGTAAATTCCTTGTCCCAAAACGCCAGAGTTATAAAAAGGCCTGTGTCTGCACAGAAGAGCTTGAACTTATTGGTATCTTTATGAAGCGACATACCTACATTAGGCTCATTGGCATGACTGGCAAACAATACGGTCTTGCTATCCTCCATCTCTCGCAACAGCCCCTGCAGCTTGCCATCCTCCACATTTCCTAAGACTGAATATGGCTTATAACGATTGCTATTTTGAGACAACTGAGCAGGAATATTCTTAAACAATTGCTCTATTCTACGTGAAGGATCTATCTTTTGGAAATCATCGAGATACAGACGAATGATATCACGTTTCACGAGATCCACCATACTCAGATTATTCGACTCCAGATATTCGTTTACAGCTTGTGGCATTCCTCCTATGAGTGCATATAGCCGGAGTTCTCTCATCTTGTCTCTATGGGCTTGCCCGAGTGACAGGCGTTTGTCGAAGAACTGTTTTAGAAGAGGTATAGAAGCGTAATCATCCAATGCCCATCTGAACTCTTCATAATCCATAGGATACAAGGCAACCCGTTCTTCCTCACTGGGAATAGTGATGTTTTTTGTATTCTTAGTAATACTGATAAGCGAACCCGTCTCAATGTAGTCATAACGCCCATCAGCCACCAAATACTTGATGGCTTGTCTTGCCTTAGGACAAGACTGAACTTCATCAAAGATGATGACAGAACGCCTATTGGTCAAGATGGTTTTATATATGGTTTGCAACTGAAGGAAGATAAAATCAATATCCATCAAATCATCAAACAAGGAAACAACTCGTTTTGATGCCTTATTGAAGTCTATAAGGATGTATGATTCATACTCTTTTTGTGCAAACTGTTTCACCAAAGTAGACTTACCTACACGGCGTGCCCCCTCTACAAGAATAGCAGTTTTACCATCCCTTGTAGCCTTCCATTGAAGCAATCTATCATACAATTTGCGCTTAAATATTCTATTCATATATTCTTTTCTTTATTTTTTATATAAAAGTTACTGACTATTTGATACTTACGCAGTGCAAAGATACGAATGATATTGAAAATACGCAAATTTATTTCCATGAAATATACGAAAATACGCAAATTTATATTGAAAAATCCTTTGAAAATACGCAAATTTGGATGTTTGAGATATTATGTGGGTGATAGAATGATATGGAAATAGAATTTATTCTATCTGTGGTCATTTGGTCATGGTCATTATTGGTCAAAATCATTGAAGGTATTACTAAGAAATGGCTATAAACCTCTTTATATAAACAAAAAGATGGGGTCCAGTCTCACGACTCACCCCATCAATCCTCATATATACGAAAATTTGTATGCAATATAAATGTTTTATTATTATTTCACCGCAATCTTTATAGAATCCTTACCTACTTTGGCGATAACTAATGATTCGTTTACGGCATAAGAAGCTGAGCCATTCGCTGCAACCGAAGAGCCGAGATACTTGCCGTCAGCAGCATAGAACTTCACCACTTCGCCATTATCAAGACCAGAGAGGGTAATAATACCATCATGGGCAGAAGCCACAACACCACGTGTTTTTACCATATTGATATTGGTACTATTATCCAAGTTTGCATTAACCCAATAAAGCGTAGCCTTCGCCTTATCAGATGCTTTATATCCATCTGCTGTAGCATAAACTGAAATATTATAGGCTGCAGAAAGAGATACTTCCCCATTTTCGCTCAGCGCATCAGACTTAATATCTGTATCAGTTATTGTATAATGATACTTTGCTCCTGTTGTTTCGCAAGCGAACATCAATTTGCCTGATTCGTAAGAGATAGATGGTGTAGAGCATTGAATAACAGGCTTGCTATCTTCTCCTGTTTCGCCTGGATTCCAGGCATAGATATATTTATAATCAGGTCCAAAAGCATTTTTATATTCCTGAAGGTATTCTGTTGGAACCTTGATTATACTTGTCGTTGGTATTTTTAAGCCTGCGTAATGTGAATTACAATATTTACCTTCAAAATATACAGTTTCCATTTTTTGGCAACCAAAGAAACAACCATCACCCAATGAAGTAACAGATGAAGGGATGGTGATAGAGGTTAAGCCTCTGCAACCTTCGAAGCAACAGCCACCTATTGAAGTAACAGATGAAGGGATGGTGATAGAGGTTAAGCCACTGCAATAAGAGAAGCAATAATCACCCAATGAAGTAACAGATGAAGGGATGGTGATAGAGGTTAAGCCTCTGCAATAAGAGAAGCACCAATAACCCAATGAAGTAACTGATGAAGGGATGGTGATAGAGGTCAAGCCACTGCAATAAGAGAAGCAAGACGCGCCCAATGAAGTAACAGATGAAGGGATGGTGATAGAGGTTAAGCCACTGCACCAAGAGAAGCAAGCCCCACCCAATGAAGTAACAGATGAAGGGATGGTGATAGAGGTTAAGCCACTGCAATTAGAGAAGCAATGATCACCCAATGATGTAACAGATGAAGGGATGGTGATAGAGGTTAAGCCACTGCAACTATAGAAGCAAGAAGCACCCAATGAAGTAACAGATGAGGGGATGGTGATAGAGGTTAAGCCACTGCAACCTTTGAAGCAAGAAGCGCCCAATGAAGTAACAACATACTCTACCCCATCATTACCCTTAACCTTTTCAGGAATAATGATGATATCATCAGAATAGTCGCCATCTTTTTGGGGTACAAGCGCTGCAGTCTTCGTATCAGATTCTAACAAATAACGAAAGCCATCAATCACCTCAAATTTTGCTTCTTGTGCCATCGCACTACTCGTAGTCATGAGCATCAGAACTACCAACATAACAAAGCCTTTAAAAAGACTACAGGTTCCGCTTTTACAATCTAAGAACCTTTTTCTTAAAGTAAAATCTTTCATAATCTTCTGTATTTAAATCTTTTCTCCGCAAAAATACAACTTTATTATTAAACCAACAAGAATTTATGGTAAAAAATCAAAAATCATGATATCTTTTTCACACGTATTGTGTTCTTCATATTGTACTTCGGTCATCATGGTCAAAGGCATTTCTGGTCAATATCATTGAATGTATTAATAAGTAATGGCTATAAAAAGGGAGGCAAACCTCATCTCAAGGTCTGGCCTCCCACCACTTACTTATAGTTAAAAAATAACCGATAATATATCCGGGAATTATCGAGTCAGGAACTTATCTACCTGAGCTGCAATCTTTCTACCACTTGCCATAGCTCTTACTACCAGAGAAGCTCCATTTGCTGCATCACCTGCCACGAAGACATTCTCTGCAAACTCAGGCTGCTGTGGCTTCAGGAAGCCCATAGCCAAGAATACAGCCTCTGCCTTGATGATTTCTGGCTCTCCAGCTTCTACCATCAATGGGCGACCGCCCTCTGGGTTTGGTTTCCAATCGATAGGCTGAACCTTCACACCTGTCAACTTTCCATTCTTGCCGAGGAACTCCAATGAGTTGATGTTCCAGCGACGTGTACAGCCTTCCTCATGGCTGGATGTAGTCTTCAGTGTGCGAGGCCAGTTTGGCCAAGGATTCTTAGGATCCTCAGGACCCTCTACTGGCTTAGGCATGATCTCAATCTGAGTTACACTCTTGCAACCCTGACGATGAGCCGTACCGATACAGTCGGAACCTGTATCACCACCACCGATGACCAAGACATCCTTGCCCTTGCAGTTGACCAGTTCATCCTTAGAGAACTCCATGCCTGCAAGGACTCGGTTCTGCTGAGAGAGGAGTTCGAGGGCGAAATAAACACCCTTCAATTCTCGTCCAGGAATCTTCAGGTCGCGGGCTGTAGGAGTACCCGTAGATACCACGTAGGCATCAAAGCCCTCTGGCAACTTGGTGACATCTATCTGCTGATTGTATTTGAACTCGATGCCTTCCTCTTCGAGAAGACGGAGGCGGCGGTCGATGATACTCTTGTTGAGTTTAAAGTTTGGAATACCATAGCGCAACAAGCCACCGGCATTCTCACGTGCCTCAAAGACTGTTACCTTATATCCCTTATGGTTCAACTGATTGGCAGCTACCAATCCTGCAGGACCGGCACCGATGACTGCCACGGTCTTGCCATTACGCTCTGGAATCTCAACATGCACATAATCCTCAGAGAAAGCGTGCTCCACAATGGCGCACTCATCCTCACGGTTGGTGGTTGGCTCATGGTCCATGAGATTCAGGATACAAGCCTTCTCACAGAGTGCAGGACAGATACGTCCTGTGAACTCTGGGAAGTCGTTGGTGGAATTGAGGAGTCGGTAAGCCAACTCCCAGTCGCCCTTGTAGAGCGCATCGTTCCACTCCGGTGCCTTGTTGCCCAATGGACAAGCCCAGTGGCAGAAAGGCACACCACAATCCATGCAACGGGAAGCCTGCTGACGGCGGTCGTTGCTGTTCAATGTCTGTTCTACCTCGCTGAAATCGAGGATTCTATCGTGAATTGGTCTATAACCTGCTTCTTTGCGAGGTATAGTCAAAAATGCTTTTGGATTTCCCATCTTGAAAAATTAAGTGAAGAGTGAAGAACGAAGAATGAAGAATTCATGTGCATATCTCTCCATCGCATCCATTTACAATATTCTTCCGAATGCTACCTTGTCCTTTTCCTCTAATTTATTAATTTTATGACGTGAAGCGAAGAGATAAGGAGCAAAGCATTTGAATTCTTCACTCTTCACTCTTCGTTCTTCACTTTATTAATAGTCTCGCTGCATATCCGCAATCTTCTGCTGCAACTTCTTTACCTGCTCTTCCTGGAGCACACGCTTGTATTCGATTGGCACTACCTGGATGAAGTCCTCTACGTAGTGATTCCAGTCATCAAGCATGGTACGGGCGAGTTTACTGCCTGTATAGAGATAATGCTGACGGATGAGCTCGTGCAACTCCTTGCGATAGGTGCTATCTTCCACGAGGTTGATTTCCACCATATCCATATTACAGAAGTAATCGAAGTTGTGGTTCTTATCCCATACATAGGCTACACCACCACTCATACCTGCTGCAAAGTTGCGACCTGTCTCGCCAAGTACTACGACTCTACCACCTGTCATATATTCACAGCAGTGGTCGCCAGCACCCTCGATGACAGCTACGGCACCTGAGTTACGTACTCCGAAGCGCTCACCCACCTTACCGTTGATATACAACTCACCACTTGTGGCACCATAGAGACCGGTGTTACCTGCGATGATGTTATCTTCGGCAGAGAAATTACTGCGGATAGGAGGAAGGATGGAAATACGACCTCCTGAAAGTCCCTTTGCAAAATAGTCATTGGTCTCGCCTTCCAACTTGAAATCGACACCCTTTACCAAGAATGCTCCGAAGCTCTGACCTGCAGAACCCTTGAACTTCACATTCACTGTCTTGTCAGGAAGACCTGCCTCACCATATTTCTCGGCAATCATACCACTGAGCATCACACCGGCAGCACGGTCGGTATTCTTGATGGCGAAGTCGAGGTTCACCTCCTCCTGATTTTCGATGGCACGCTGGGCACCACGAATCAGTTGCTGGTCGAGCACATTGTCGAGATCATGAATCTGCTCGGTAGTATGATAGAGTGAGCAATGTCCTGTCTCACGATGCAAGAGACGTGTGAAGTCGAGCAAGTCTGCCTTCTCCTTGATGCTCTTAGCCACCTCTGGCTCTACGGCATCAGGACCTGTGGCAGGAACTATCTCCTCATCAGTCTTGCGAACGATGAGTTCAGTATGACCGATGATATCATTCAAAGAGGTGTAACCCATCTCTGCCAAGTACTCACGAACCTCCTCGGCGAGGAAGCGGAAGTAGTTGATGAGATATTTGTAACTGCCACGGAAGTGAGCACGGAGCTTAGGATCCTGTGTGGCAACACCCATAGGACAGGTATTCAAGTTACACTTACGCATCATCACACAACCCAAGACGATGAGGGCTGCAGTACCGAAACTGAATTCCTCTGCACCGAGCAAAGCCATGAGGATGATGTCACGACCGCTCTTCAACTGACCATCCACCTGCAGGCGAACCTGTCCACGAAGACCGTTCTTCACCAAAGTCTGCTGAGTCTCAGAAAGTCCGATTTCAGGAGAGATACCTGCGAAACGCATACTGGATGCAGGGCTGGCACCTGTACCACCCTCAGCACCAGAGATGACGATGAGGTCGGCCTTTGCCTTAGCCACACCGGCAGCGATAGTACCCACACCACTCTCAGCTACCAACTTCACGGAGATAGCAGCCTTAGGGTTCACATTCTTGAGGTCGAAGATGAGCTGAGCCAAATCCTCGATACTGTAGATATCGTGATGAGGTGGAGGAGAAATCAAGCTGATGCCAGGGATAGAGTGACGGGTCTTGGCGATGACCTCGTTGACCTTGAAGCCAGGCAACTGACCACCCTCACCCGGTTTAGCACCCTGTGCCACCTTGATCTGGATTTCCTCTGCATTCACGAGATATTCTGTTGTCACACCGAATCGACCGGAAGCCACCTGCTTGGTTTTGCTGGAGAGGCTGATACCATCCTGTGTAGAGTGGAATCGCTCGTTATCCTCACCACCTTCACCGGTATTGCTTCGAGCACCGAGGGCGTTCATGGCGAGTGCCATTGCCTCGTGGGCCTCCTTGGAGAGGGCACCGAAACTCATCGCACCGGTAACGAAGTGCTTCACGATTTCCTCTACTGGCTCTACCTTGTCGATAGAAATAGGATTCTTGCGGAAACTGAAGAAGTCGCGGATGAAGATAGGCTCCTGCTTTTCGTCAACGAGATGTGTATATTTCTTGAAGAGATCGTAATCGCCCTTGCGTGTTGCGAGCTGCAAAGTAGCGATAGTCTCTGGGTTCCAAGCGTGCTTGATACCGTCCTTGCGGTAGTGGAACTGTCCCATGCTTGGCAGGAAGTCGAGCTTCTTGGTCTCGAATGCCTTGTCGTGCAGGCGGATGGCATCACGGGCGATGGTCTCAAGTCCGATACCGCCGATGGTACTCACCTCTGTTCCGAAGTAGCTCTTCAGGAGGCTCTCGCTCAAACCGATGCTCTCGAAGATCTTGGCACCACGGTAACTGCGGATGGTAGAGATACCCATCTTAGCCATAATCTTGAACAAGCCCTTCTTCACAGCCTTGATATAGTTCTGCTCGGCTGTATGATAATCCTCCTGAATCTTTCCCTTCTTTACGAGGTCGTCGAGGATGGCGTATGTCAAGTATGGACAGAGGGCTGATGCACCGTAACCCAACAAGAGGGCTGCGTGCATTACCTCACGAATTTCACCACTTTCTACGATGAGGGCAGTCTGCACACGCTTGCCGGCATCAATCAGATAATGATGTACGGCGCTCACGGCGAGCAGAGATGGGATGGCAGCATGGGTTTCATCCACGCCACGGTCGCTCAAGATGATGTAGTTGTAGCCATCATCCACGCTCTTGGCAGCCTCCTTGCAGAGTTCATCCAGAGCCTCATGCAGTCCTGCTTCGCCCTTGGCGGTTTCGAAGAGCATGTGGAGTTTGACGGTATTGAATCCCTTGTAGCGGATATTCTGAAGGATATCCAGCTGGGTATTGGTCAGGATAGGATGTGGCAGACGGACCATCTTGCAGTTGCTTTCGTCTGGGTTCAGAATGCCGGAACCTACTCTACCGATATACTCGGTAAGACTCATCACGAGGTTCTCACGGATGGAGTCGATGGCAGGGTTGGTAACCTGTGCAAACTGCTGACGGAAGTAGTTGAAGAAAATCTGTGGCTGGTCGGAAAGTACAGCAAGCGGAGTATCATTACCCATAGATGCAGTAGGTTCCTGACCCTTGGTAGCCATTGGAATGATGGTACCGTCGATATCTTCCTCGCCAAAACCGAATTCCAATTCCTTGCGAGTGAGGTTCTCTACACCATTTTCCACCTTACGACCACTGCGAAGTTTCTCCAGTTCAATACGGTTGGTGTTCAACCACTGGCGATATGGATGCTGGGCAGCCAGACGCTCCTTGATTTCACCATCGTAGTAGATCTTACCTTCCTGTGTATCGATGAGGAGAATCTTACCAGGCTGCAGACGACCCTTCTCTGCAATCTCAGTAGGATCGAAATCCATGACACCTACCTCAGAAGCCACAACCATCATATCATTCTTGGTGATGGTATAGCGTGCTGGGCGCAAACCATTTCTATCGAGCATACCACCAGCGTAGCGGCCATCGCTGAAGAGCAAGGCAGCAGGACCATCCCATGGTTCCATCAGGATAGAGTGATACTCATAGAAAGCCTTCAGATCCTCAGAAATAGGGTTCTTGTCGTTGAAGCTCTCTGGCACCATCACAGCCATGGCGTGAGGCAATGACAGACCGCTCATCACGAAGAACTCGAAAACATTATCGAGGCTTGCAGAGTCACTCATGTTAGGCTGAACGATAGGAGAAATCTCACGGATATCGCCCAGAGCCTCACTGCTCAACACACTCTCACGAGCCTTCATCCAGGCACGGTTGCCACGGATGGTGTTGATTTCACCATTATGGGCAAGGAGACGGAAAGGCTGCGCCAGACTCCATGTAGGGAAGGTGTTGGTAGAGAAGCGGGAGTGAACCAATGCCAAACCGCTTGTGAAATAATTATTGGTCAAGTCAGGATAGTATTGGCGCAACTGGAGGCTGCTCAACATACCCTTATAGACGATGTTCGAATTAGACAACGAACAGATATAGAAATCAGGATCACTGACACGTTTCTCAATGCGTTTGCGGATGAGATAGAGAGTGCGCTCGAAAACAGGCACCTTGTCGTCAGTAACACCGGTGATGAAAATCTGCTTGATGGCAGGTTCATTGCTCAAAGCAGCTTCACCGAGACACTCAGGGTTGGTAGGAACATTGCGGAGGTGCATCAGCTGCAATCCCTCGCGCTCGATCTCCTCAATCATGATAGAGAGGATTTCCTGCTGTTTTTTCTCGTCTTTAGGCAAGAAGATAAGACCCGTACCATATTTACCTTTTTCTGGTACTGGGATACCCTGAAGAAGAATAAACTCATGTGGAATCTGGAGCATGATACCAGCGCCATCACCCGTCTTGTTGTCGGCTCCCTCAGCACCACGGTGGCGCATATTTTCGAGAACTTTCAAGGCGTTATCGACCAGCTCATGGCTCTTGTTTCCGTGGATGTTAACCACCATACCTACGCCACACGCATCGTGCTCATAGGCTGAACTGTACAATCCTTTTTCCATTTCTTGTTCGTTTTATATCGGTTATTTCTAACTATTTTTATTTTAATGTGTAATGTTGAATGTTGAATGTTGAATGTTGAATGATTCTTCACTTGAATTCTTCACTCTTCGTTCTTCACTCTTCACTTTAATTTATACGCTTGCTCGTGAACTCCTGCGACAGCTCGTCCGCTTGGGTCATTCTGGTTTTTGAAAGAAGCATCCCAGGCAAGGGCTTCGGCTGTAGAGCAGGCTACGCTTGGTACACTTGGCACACTCTTGGCAGCACTGTCGCTTGGGAAATGCTCAGCGAAGATAGAACGGTAATAGTACTCCTCCTTGTTCTGTGGAGGATTGATAGGGAATCGCTCGGCGGCATGTGCCATCTGCTCATCACTCACGGCAGAAGCGGTAATCTGCTTCAGCGTATCTATCCAGGAGTAACCTACTCCATCAGAGAACTGCTCTTTCTGTCGCCATGCCACTTCCTCTGGCAGCAAATCAGCAAAGGCTTCACGAACTACTTTCTTCTCTATGGTCTTGCCCGGACACATCTTCAAGGCTGGGTCCATGCCCATAGCCACATCCAGGAATTCCTTGTCGAGGAAAGGTACACGGCCCTCGATACCCCAGGCTGCCAGACTCTTGTTGGCTCTCAGACAGTCGTAGAGATAGAGTTTGCCAAGTTTTCTGACCGTTTCCTCATGGAAAGCCTTGGCATTCGGTGCTTTGTGGAAATAGAGATATCCTCCAAATACCTCATCTGCTCCCTCACCGGAGAGCACCATCTTGATACCCATACTGCGGATGACTCTTGCCAACAGATACATCGGGGTAGATGCACGAACGGTTGTCACATCGTAGGTCTCGATGAAATAGATGACATCACGGATGGCATCCAGACCTTCCTGTATGGTATAGTTGATTTCATGATGCACGGTACCGATGTGCTCTGCTACGAGGCGAGCCTTAGCAAGGTCTGGTGCACCTTTCAGTCCTACAGCAAAGGAGTGCAGGCGTGGCCAGTAAGCCTTGGTCTGTTCACCATTCTCAATACGATAAGTACTGTATTTCTGTGCGATGGCAGAGATGACTGATGAATCGAGACCACCACTGAGGAGTACGCCATAAGGAACATCGCTCATCAACTGGCGCTTGACAGAAGCTTCGAGTGCATCATGAATCTCCTGCACCGCAGTTTTTCCGCCTGTAGCCTCAGCCAGTTTTCTATCCTCCATCTCAGCCTCAGCCATCTGTTCTTCAGCAGACTTGCTTTCATCTATATGATATTCCTTGAGCATGGTACTGTATTCAAACCAGTCGCGTGTATAATAACGCTTCATGCCCGGAGTCTTACTATAATAATAATGTCCAGGGAGGAATGGCTCGTAGTGATCACACTGTCCTTCGAGAGCCTTGAGTTCAGAGGCAACAAGCACCTTACCGTCTGTATCAAATCCGATGTAGAGTGGAATCACACCGATAGGGTCGCGGGCGATGAGAAATTCATCTCTTTCTGCATCGTAGAGTGCGAAAGCAAAGATACCGTTGAGTTGTTCTATCATCTTGCAGATGCGAGCATGGATGGCATCCTCATCGGTGTAAATCAAGTTAGCGAAGTCGCTATCCTGTCTCATTTCACGATAGAGTGAAAGCACCACCTCGCAGTCGGAACCAGTCTGATACTGGTATTTGCCAGCAAATCGAGCACGGATATTCTGATGATTGTAGATTTCGCCGTTCACTGCAAGCACCTGTTTCTTGTCAGGTGAGAACAAAGGTTGGCGACCAGACTCTGGATCTACGATGCTGAGTCGTTCGTGTGCCAAGATGGCTGAGCCACCACAGTAAATGCCGCTCCAGTCTGGTCCACGATGACGAATCTTCTGACTCATACGGAGTGCCTGCTGTCTCAATTCAGGAGTTTGTTCCTGAATATTGAAGATAGATACGAATCCACACATAATATCTTTCCTTTCTTTTACGGTTATTTATAACACAATATCATAGCTTATTTCATGCTATCCTTTTAGCTTAAAATATCATTTTGCTATATTTTGGGTGCAAAATTACTACTTTTTGATAGATTAAGAAAAGAAATGGTTTCATTTTGTACTACATAAAGACAATAAATATCAAATTAAAAGAAACAATAGTTGTTTTGATTACATTTTGCAAGCAAAACAAATAAAATTTCATTCATTTTGAAAGATTGACTGAAAAATAAGATAAAAACTGGGGATATTGGAGAAATCTGTATGTAATATGGATATAAAAGATATAAAATATGGGAAAGTATAGGTAGATGATGTGTGTTATATATATAAATAGATATTATATTAAATTGCTCTAAGCAGGGGATTTCTGTAGAAAAATCTTGGTGGTTTCAAAATAAAAGTTTAACTTTGCAGCACAAGACGTATTTAATTAAGGTAAGAGCAATGAAATATCCAATAGGAATACAGACATTTGATAAGATAAGAAATGAAGGTTATGTCTATATAGATAAAACAGATATGATCTATTCTTTGGCAACAGAAGGACAAATATACTTTCTGAGTCGCCCTCGTCAATTCGGAAAGAGCCTTCTTATTTCTACTTTGGAAAGCTATTTCCTGGGTAGGGAGGATTTATTCCATGGACTTGCTATTGAAAAACTTGAGAAGGATTGGAAGAAATACCCTGTGATTCATATAGACTTTGGTGCTGGCATTTTTACAAAGGAGACGTTTTTGGATGAAACGCTGAATGCCATTCTTTCTGCATGGGAAGAAAAATACCAAATCAAAAATACGTTAACTGATTTTGGGTTACGCTTTGTCAATTTGCTCAATGAAATCCATCGCCAAACTGGTCTCCGTGCCGTTGTGTTGATAGATGAATACGACAAGCCACTCCTTGATGTGATGGATCTTGACTACAAGGTAGCCTTTCAGGGTACCGAAATAACCTTGGAGGAATACAACCGCAATACCTTGAAGGGATTCTATTCTGCTTTCAAGGCAGCTGATGCAGACCTCCAGTTTGTCTTCTTGACAGGCGTAACGAAGTTCTCGCAGGTTAGCGTGTTCAGCGGTTTCAACCAACCAGAAGATATTAGTATGTCGCCTGCATTTGATACACTTTGCGGCATCACTGAGGAAGAGTTGATAAAATATTTTAGTGAACCTATCAAAAAGATGTCGGGCGTTTATCATTGTTCATTTGAGGATATGGTCAGAATGTTGATGAAGCAATATAATGGTTACCATTTCTCTGATACCATGAATGGTGTCATCAATCCGTTCAGCTTGCTGAATGCATGCAAGAACTTGCGTCTTCAGGATTATTGGTTCAAGACGGGCACACCAACTAATCTTGCTCGCCTCTTGAGCCACTACGATGAGAACATGGATGAGCTGACGGGAAAGTATTATTCACCAGACCATTTCATTGATTATAAGGCTGATACCGAACGCCCACTTCCGATGATATACCAGAGTGGGTATCTCACCATTAAGGATTACAAGCATAGAACCAATACCTTCTTGCTTGATTTTCCAAACGATGAAGTAAAACGAGGATTTATAAGCCTATTGGCCAATAATTACTTTCAAACGAAGGAAGACGTTAAGAATTGGCTGACAGAAGCCGTAGAAGATCTTGATGAAGGAAATTTGGACCATTTCAAGTTTCTCATCACCTCCTTCCTCTCCAGCATCCCTTACACGATGCGCCGAAAGGAGAATGAGCGAGAGAAGGAACGTTATTTCCACTATACCTTCTATCTCTTGTTGCGCTTAGCGAGTACATACATTACTTATACCGAAAAGGAACAAAGTCAAGGTCGTGTGGATTGCATCATCGAGACCGATAAATATATCTACATCTTCGAGTTCAAACTGGATGGAACGGCAAAGGAGGCTTTACAGCAGATAGAGGAAAAGGGCTATGCCCAACCTTACCTTACAGATTCCAGAAAACTCTATAAGATAGGGTGCAGTTTCTCTTCAGAAACAGGAACTATCGAGGACTGGGATGTAAAGGAATGAGAAATGAATGGGAAGGCACAAAAAAACCGACAGTCAGGAAAGACCATCGGCTTTAGATAATAAAAACTTAAACTCTTATTACAGAATCATCGAGATTATTTTAATAATTTCAGAAGTTAAAGGAGTTAAAGGAGTTATCGCTCCCTACGGTCGCTGAGGAGTTAAGACAATAGTCTTTTTGGCGTAGTTATTAAGCTGCAAGACATACGTCTTAACTCCTTAACTTCCTTAACTCCTTTAACTTCCTGATATGCGAAAGTTCAGTAAACCTGCTTTATGGCTGCAAGGTGAAACCTACAACCAAATATGCCTTCTCGCTACTTGGGTTGGCTGCTATCTGTGCAAAGACTGGCACACTGAAGGTATCAGTAATCTTGATATCCTTGGTAGCCTTGACAGCAACATTGGTTACTGCGAAACCCTTCACACCATCCTCGTGACCATAATAGAAAGAGGTGGCATAAGGAACGGCACCGATGGTAGCAGTCCAGTCGCATCCACCCAATTTGAATGGAGCTGAAGCCTCTACATAAGATGAATATGCACGATCACCACTCTTGTTGAGACCATCTGCACCAGCAAAGTTGGTGTACCAGTTCAAGGCTACAGGACCAAAGTCATAACCAACATTCGCCTCAAAAACATGAGAAGTCTTGTGAGAATCATACTCGAAATAGCGACCGTCACCAGAATTGAACCAATAATCAGTAATACCAATGGTAAAACCTCCAGTGGAATAGGCAGCAGTCAAATCGAACTCCTTGGTGTCATCCCATTTAGAAAGACCTACACTACCCCAACCAGTCAAAGAGAAACCCTTATAACCGATACCAAGAGTAGGCTGGAGTGATACGTTGCCGAGATCCTGACCACGCCAGATATACTGACTAACAACATCTGCAGCAATGGTAGTTTCCACCTCATCCTGAGCAGAAGCAGCAGGAGCAAAAGCAATCAAACCGAGTGCCAATACACTCATCTTTTTCATATCTAAAATCTTTTTCATAATCTCACAATTTAAATGTTAATACAACTCTATTCAGTTTTGCACATGCAAAGGTACAAAAAATACCCCACAGATTTCACTGTTTTCAAAATTTTCGCTGTTTTCAGATTTTCACAGATTTCCTGGATTTCCCAGATCTTCTGGATTTCCCAGATAATCCAATACTCTCTTATTTTCAAATTACAAAACCTGTCAGAAACATCCTCCTTCCAAGGACATCAGCCTACTATAAAGATGTCAACATGATATAAAATCTGCGAAATCCGTGAAATCTGTGGGACGATATAATTATCTGCAACAGATAAATGTTATCTGCAGGAGATAAATCTCATCTGCGGGAGATTAGTTGTAGCAACTCTCTCCGTGCTCGTAGATATCGAGACCTTCTTCCTCAATACGCTTGTCAACACGCAGACCAGCAATCTTCTTGATACTCCAGAAGAGAATCACACCTGTGACTGCAGCCCAAATATCAATACAGAGGATACCGAAGCACTGTGCACCGAAGAAGCCGAAGCCGCCACCATAGAAAGCACCACCGTCGAGGGCGAAGAGACCAGTCATCAATGTACCGAAGATACCACATACACCATGTACTGAACTTGCACCTACAGGGTCATCAATATGAAGTTTGGTATCGATAAACTCGATAGAGAATACCAGAATGATACCAGCCAGGAGACCGATGATGGCAGAACCCAATGGGCTAACCAAGTCGCAACCTGCTGTGATGGCTACCAAACCAGCCAAGATACCATTCAATGTCAATGAGAATGATGGCTTGCCATACTTAATCCAAGAAGTAAACATAGTACCGAGACCACCGCAAACAGCAGCAAGGTTGGTTGTCAGGAATACATGGCTGATGGCAACACGGTTAACCTCACCAGAAGCAGCGAGCTGAGAACCTGGGTTGAAACCGAACCAACCAAACCAGAGGATGAATACACCGAGGGCAGCAGCCATCAGGTTGTGACCTGGAATAGCAGTACTCTTGCCGTTGCGATACTTACCGAGACGAGGGCCAAGACAGATGGCGCCAACCAAGGCGAGCACACCACCTACGCTATGTACGATAGCAGAACCTGCGAAATCATGGAAGGCAGCACCGAATGTATCCATCATGAAAGAGCCTGCATCGGCATTGCAAAGCCAGCCGCCACCCCATGTCCAGTGACCTTCTACTGGATAGATAATCAATGAAATGAAGAATGAATAGATGCAGTATATAGAGAACTTGGTACGTTCTGCCATAGCACCTGAAACGATAGTAGCACTTGTAGCGCAGAATACAGTTTCAAACATCAGGAAACCTTCAGTAGGAAGATCGCCATGATAGAAAGAAAGGTCGCCGAAGTTTGGCATACCAATAAATCCAGCACCATCGCTACCAAACATAAATCCGAAACCGACGAACCAGAAGAGAACAGAACCGACCATGAAATCGACGAAGTTCTTGAACAAGATGTTCGCAGTGTTTTTACTGCGGGTAAAACCCGCCTCACAGAGGGCAAATCCCGGCTGCATGAAAAAGACCAACATGGCTGCTAAGAGCATCCACACGGTATCTAATGAAATACCTAAATCCTGTACACTCATAATCTTTTAACTTTAAAGTGTTGTTGTTATCCCAATCTTTCAATATATCAGCTATCTGATTTCAAATATCATTTATATGACTCAGATTGGTTGTTGTAAAATCTCTCTCCTCCTATTCAACAAAGTTTATTTCTCCTGCTCTGCATTATAGAGTGCGATGTCGCCTCTTTCACCTGTACGGATGCGAACGGTATCCTCTACAGGGATTACAAAGATACGACCATCACCAATCTCGCCTGTACGGGCAGCCTCCTGGATGGCATTAATAGTTTTTTCTACGTTCTTATCGCGAACGACTACATTCAAAAGTACTCGCTCGATACTACTGGTATCATACATGACACCACGATAAATACGAGCCTGTCTCATCTTGCCTTCGCCTCTTACGTCATAGTAAGAAAACCACTCGATGTCGGCGGCAAGCAATGCTTCCTTTACATCCTCAAACTTTGTCTTACGGATGATAGCTTCGATCTTTTTCATGTTACTTTCTCCTATATGTTATTACACTTATTGTTATTTACACTTTGTTATCTTTCGAGTGCAAAAGTACAACAATTTGCTAACATATAGAGTACTTTTAGTGGTATTTTGTTATTAAAAGTTTTATTAGCTTACAAAAAGACAAATTACAAAAAGAAAGAAGTACCAAATTGTAAGCAAAACAATAAATACGCTTACATTTTGATACTTCTTTTATTTATTTAGAAAAACAGAGAAATTTTGAGGCTATTTCATCCCCCTTTTCTGTAAGTTTAGCAGCTCTTATGCGTCATGATATCGAGCACCATGTCATCGGTAGCTCTCATCGCATCAGCACCAATGGATGTCAGATTGTGGATGCACTTATCCACATCATCATCTACGATACCCTCGGCAGAGGTTACGCACTTGCCCTCCATAGAGAGGAGAGCTGAGAGGAGCGCAGTACTCACTCCTGAGGAAATCTTCAAGGCACAACTTGGTTTAGCTCCATCACAGATCATACCGGTGAGGTTGGCCACCATGTTCTTCACTGAATTGCAGATGCGGGTATAGTCGCCACCCATCAGATAGGTAATACCGCAACTGCTGCCCGTACTGGCTACCACACAACCGCAAAGAGCTGAAAGCTTGCCTAAGCTCTGCTTGATATAGATGGCAGTCAGATGACTGAGCATCAGGGCACGGATCATTTCCTCCTCGGTATTCTCGTTCTCCATGGCATAAACCACCACAGGGTTCGTTGCACAGATGCCTTGGTTGCCGCTGCCGCTGTTACTCATCACCGGAATCATGGCACCACCCATACGGGCATCACAGGCTGAAGCGGTGCGGGAGATGATATGCGAGAAAATATTATCGCCGAAGATACCATGACTCAACGGACGGTCCATTGTCTTGCCCAAACAGTGGCCATAGTTGCCTTTGATACTCAACTCGGCAGCCTTCATATTATAGTCTCTGGTCTTGAGAATGAAAGAAATCTCATCGAGCGGAGCTGTTGTAGCAAACTCGTAAACCATCGGGAAATTGAGCTGGATGTCGTCATCAGCCTCATCGCCCACAGTACCGCCACGCTTATCGAGCACTACCTCGCCATTACGCTCAACATACACAAAGTGGGTATGTGAACCGGAGATAATTGCCGTAGCCTGGTCTTCACCGGCATGACAGATGATTTCGATATAGAGTTTATCCACATCACCCTGCTTCAGTTTGATGTTGATATCCGCATCCTTAATATATTGTTTGCCCTGCTCAAGAGTGTCGGGAGTGAGGTCTTTCAACACTTCCAGCTGATATTCAGGCTTTCCGATGAGCGCACCCAGCGATACGGCGATAGGCAAACCGATCATACCCGTGCCAGGAATGCCGACACCCATCGCATTCTTGAGCATATTAGGACTCAGAAGAACTTCGATACGTTCAGGGCGCTTGCCCAATGTAGTAGCAGCCTTGGCTGTACATAGTGCCACAGCCATCGGTTCGGTACAGCCGATGGCAGGAACCACCTCTTTATTAACGAGCGAAATAATGCGCTCTCTGATTTTCTTCTCTTGCATTTTTCTATATGAATCAAGAACATTCTATTTTAATCAGGAATACTCCTATTATTTAGAGGACTTTCCTATTGCATCAGGAACTGTTCTATTGCGTCAGAAACTGTTCTATTATTCCGAGAATACTCCTATTATTTTTCAAGACTAATCTTCCATCTGGAACAACGGATCATCTGGAGTCAGCATGGTTGGCTTCTGGTCGAATTCCTTCAAGAGCTGCTCAGAAGCATACTTCTTGTTTACTACCAGGCGGAACATGTACTCGTTGAACCAATCGTTGGTCATGATGAAGCAACCGGCAAAACCATTGTCAGCACCCCAACTGTTCTCCACCTTCCACTTTACAGGCTTGCCATTGGCATCAAGATCTACAGCTGTCAGCGTCATGGCATGAGTAGAACCACTATCAAAAGTAGCGATGCGGTCAGCCTTGTTCATTGGGAATGAGGTATTGAAGAGGCTTCCATAGTCGAAGTTGTCGAGAGCCAGATAGCCGCGCTTTCTATCAAGCTGCTTGCCAACATCATAACTAGAATACATCTTATGACCGTCCTTTAGAGAGGCGATGGCGAGCTGGGCAATCTCCTCCATCGGCAGGTTCAGGTATTTCCAGTTGTGACCATCGTAAGTATGACGGTCGTATTCCACCTCGTAGGTCTTATGATAAGGACGGCGTGGATCGTTCATCACCATCAGGAAGGTACCGTTCAGGTCCTTGCCTACGGTTTCCTCATAGAAGCTCTTAGGAGTATATTTCTTCGCCTCGCCAACCTGCTTGCCATCCTTGTCGCGGAAAGCATAGGTAAATTCCTTTACCGGTTCGCCGAGAGTAAGACTCAGCATGTGATAAACCTGACCGAGCATCTCGTTCTTGCGAGCCTGGATAGCTGCCGACTTCTTACCCTGAGCCACCATCTTGCGGAGTTCCAGACCATACTCGCGAAGCTTGCTGCTTACGAGACGGCTCATCTTGGAAGTATTGTTGCTTGAGAAAGTCTCAGGCTGGGCACTCATAGGCACCAGTCCGTACTTGCTTGCCAAATCGGCAACACCACAGAAAGTACCGCCATCATTGAGCGGATTTTTGAAGAAGAACTGCACCTGAGGGTCCTCGATATCCTTCTTGCCCAGGTCGATAACACCCTGCAGCATGAGGTTGGCCTTCTCCAACTGGTCGTAGAAGAAGAGATAGTCCTGCGAGAATTCCACCACTCTACCCTGCTTGTCGTTGAGGGCGAAGTTAGAGCGGAGCACATTGAAACCGCTGAACATCCAGCAGCGGCCGGAACTCAACTGGTTGTGGATAGACTGCTGCGGAGTCTCGATACTGAAATGAGTATCCACGGCAGCAGCATTGGCTGGATTTTTCACCAGGTCGTCGATATTATTATTGGCGATGGCATTGAAGAGAGCCTTCTCGGCAGTACCGCCCTTCTGTGATTTCTCCATCTGCTGAATCATCTGGGCAGAGATACCACCCTTACCGGTCTGCGCCATCATCGACATAGAAGCCATCAGCAAGGCTCCCATCAAGATTACATTTTTTCTCATATTATAATATATATGTGTTATTTTGTTTATTATTACGTTTTTACGAATAGATTGGGGTACTGTCATCCTTATTTTTTACAATTATTTTGCAATTAACTTGCCATCATTATACCTTATATATTGCTTGATCATGTTTTACCATGCCTTTATAAAGCATTTTTATGCTTTTATGATGCAATTCCCCCACCAAAAGACAACATTTCTGTGCAAAAATACAAAGAAAAAACTGAAAAACCGAAATTATCGGGATAAATATGATTAGGATTAGTAAAAAAGTAGTATCTTTGCAGAGTTATTCACGAGTTGAACACATGGATCAAGAAAAGTTTAGTCTTTTAAGCAAGATAAAATACCCAGACGATTTGAGAAAGTTGAGTATTGACCAGCTTCCCCAAGTCTGCAAGGAACTGAGGGAAGACATCATCGACGAGGTAGCCGTAAATCCTGGTCATTTTGCGTCTTCACTTGGCGTAGTCGAGATAACTGTAGCCCTACATTACGTATTCAATACTCCTGAGGACCGCATCGTTTGGGATGTGGGCCACCAGGCTTATGGTCATAAGATTCTTACCGGTCGCCGCGATTCTTTCTGCACTAACAGGAAGTTGCACGGCATCCGTCCTTTCCCTACACCCTTAGAGAGCGAATATGATACCTTCGCCTGCGGTCATGCCAGCAATTCCATCTCGGCAGCGTTGGGTATGGCGGTGGCAGCCAAGAAGACGGGCAAGGAGGACAGGCATACCGTGGCGGTGATAGGCGATGGTGCCATGAGTGGCGGACTTGCCTTCGAGGGACTCAATAATGTTTCCAGCACCCCCAACAACATGCTTATCATCCTGAATGATAATGATATGAGTATCGACCGGGCTGTGGGAGGTATGGAAAAATATCTCCTCAATCTCGACACCAACGAAACCTACAACAAGTTGCGCTTCAAGGCTTCACAGTGGCTCCATTCCAAGGGCTATCTCAATGAAGATCGCAAGAAGGGCATCATACGGCTCAACAATGCACTGAAGTCGGCACTCAGCCATCAGCAGAACATCTTCGAGGGAATGAACATCCGATATTTCGGACCTTTCGATGGTCATGACGTGAAGGAGGTAGTAAGGGTTCTCATGCAGCTCAAGGACATGAAGGGACCTAAGATCCTGCACCTCCATACCACCAAGGGCAAGGGTTATGAACCTGCCGAGAAGAGTGCCACCATCTGGCATGCGCCGGGCAAATTCGACCCGGAGACTGGAGAGCGTATCATCGCTGATACCAGCAACCAGCCTCCTAAGTTCCAGGATGTTTTCGGAAATACCCTGCTCGAACTGGCGGAGAAAAACCAGAAGATCGTGGGCGTGACACCTGCCATGCCTACCGGTTGCTCGATGAATATCATGATGAAGGCGATGCCCGACCGTGTGTTCGACGTGGGTATCGCAGAAGGACATGCCGTGACCTTCTCTGCAGGTATGGCGAAGGACGGACTGCAACCTTTCTGCAATATCTACAGTTCGTTTGCACAGAGAGCCTATGATAATATCATCCACGACATGGCACTGCTCAATCTGCCTGTAGTACTCTGTCTGGACCGTGCCGGACTGGTAGGCGAAGACGGACCTACCCACCACGGTGCTTTCGACCTGGCAGCGCTCCGCCCGATACCCCATCTCACCATCGCATCGCCTATGGACGAGCATGAACTGCGCAATCTGATGTACTCAGCCCAGCTCCCGGGACAGGGCAGCTATGTGATCCGCTATCCGAGAGGCAAGGGCGTGCTGGTAGATTGGAAGAACGAGATGGAGGAAATCAAGACCGGCACCGGACGCAAGTTGAAAGACGGCGATGACGTGGCGGTACTTACCCTGGGACCTATCGGAAACGATGCGGAAAAGGTGATTGCTGAAATAGAAACGGATTCTGCATTGAGCATTGCCCACTACGATATGCGATTCCTCAAGCCGCTCGATGAAGCACTGCTCGAAGAAATCGCAAAGAAATTTGACCGCATCATCACCATCGAAGACGGAGTGAGAAAGGGAGGATTCGGATCTGCCATACTGGAATGGATGAGCGACCACGGATACCGTCCACAGATAACGAGGATGGGTATTCCAGACGAATTTGTAGAACATGGAACCGTAGCCCAGCTGAGAGAAATCATCGGTCTGGACAATGAGTCCATCAGAAAAACAATAGAAAATCAAAAATGAAAATCATTATTGCAGGCGCATACGCCATAGGTACCCATCTGGCCCGATTACTCTCCAGAAGCAAGGAGGATATCACGCTCATTGATGATAGCGAGGAACGACTCGCCAGCATCGGTTCAGACTATGATCTGCTCACCATGCTGGGACAGCCTACCAGTCTGAAAATGTTGCAGAATGCAGACATACAGGATGCCGACCTCTTCATCGCCGTAACGCCGTTGGAGAGCAAGAACATCACTTCCTGCATCCTTGCCAAGAAACTCGGAGCCAAGCGCACCGTTGCCAAGGTGGATAATCCGGAATACATGGACCAACAGGCACAGGATTTCTTCCGCGAACTGGGCATCGACAAGCTGATCTATCCGGAGATGCTTGCTGCCGTGGATATCAACAACGGACTGAAGATGAGTTGGGTGCGCCAGAGATGGGATGTGCACGATGGTGCCCTCATCATGCTGGGTATCAAACTGCGCGAAACCTGCGAAATTCTCAATAAGCCGCTCAAGGACATCAGCGGTCCCAACGACCCTTACCATGTGGTAGCCATCAAGCGAGGCAGCGATACTATCATCCCGGGCGGTTATGATGAACTGAAGCTCTACGACCTGGCTTACTTCATGACTACCCGCAACTATATCCCATACATCCGCAAGATTGTGGGCAAGGAGCATTATGTGGATGTGAAGAACGTGATGGTCATGGGCGGCGGACGTACTGCCGTGAGAGCCGTGAAGAAGATGCCGGAGTATATGGAGACCAAGATCATCGAGATAGATGAACACAGATGTGAATATCTCAATGACATCCTCGACGACCGGAAGACGCTCATCATCCATGGCGACGGTCGCGATATTCCGCTGCTTACCGAGGAGGGCATCAGGAGCACTCAGGCTTTCGTGGCACTCACCGGCAATGCCGAAACCAATATCCTCGCCTGCCTCACCGCCAAGCGACTGGGAGTGAGAAAGACCGTGGCTGCGGTGGAAAACGTGGATTACGTGAGCATGGCTGAGAGTCTCGATATCGGTACCATCATTAACAAGAAGGCGATAGCAGCAAGCTATATCTACCAGATGATGCTCGATGCCGACGTGATGAACGTGCGCTTCCTCATGAGTGCCAATGCCGATGTGGCTGAGTTTATCGCCAAGGAGGGTTCGAAGGTAACCAAGAAACCAGTGAAAGATCTCGGCATGCCTATCGGTGTAACCATCGGCGGACTGGTGCGCAAGGGCGAGGGAATGCTCGTTTCCGGACATACACAGATAGAACCGGGCGACTCCGTGATGGTATTCTGCCACAACATCAACATGAAGAAAATTGAGAAGTACTTTATATGATAAACAGTAAACTGATATATAAGATCTTAGGACAGCTCCTCTTCATCGAGGCATTCCTGCTCTTCATCAGTCTGCTGGTAGCTCTCTACTATCAGCAGGACGACATCTTTGCCTTCATCGTGGCTACACTTACCACCATCGGAGGCGGACTGATATTGAAATGGAGAGGTCATGGAGCCGACAATACGATGTCGCGCCGTGATGCCTATCTCGTGGTTTCACTCTCCTGGATTGTCTTCAGTCTCTTCGGCACGCTGCCCTTCATGATTAGCGGTTACATCCACAGTTTTACGGATGCCTACTTCGAGACGATGTCGGGATTTACCACCACGGGAGCCACCATCCTCGACGATGTGGAATGTTTCCCCCACGGACTGCTCTTCTGGCGGTCGCTCACCCAGTGGATAGGCGGATTAGGAATCGTGTTCTTCACCATCGCCCTGCTGCCTTCGCTTGTCGGAGGACAGACCAAGGTGTTTGCGGCAGAGGCCACGGGACCCATCAAGTCTAAGTTGCATCCCCGTCTCTCCACCTCTGCCAAATGGATCTGGAGTGTCTACCTGGTGCTCACCATCGCATGCATCCTCTCCTATTATATAGCGGGAATGAATCTCTTCGACAGTTTCAACTACGCGATGACCACCACGGCTACGGGAGGTTTCTCTACTCACAACAGCAGTACTGAGTTTTTCCATTCGCCGGCAGTAGAATACATCTGTGCTTTCTTCTGTTTCCTTTCGGGCGTGAATTTCACGCTGCTCTATTCAGCAGTCATCAAGTTCAAGATCAAGGATCTGTTCAAGAATTCAGAATTCAAGTTCTATGCCCTGTTTGTCTCGGCATTCACCGCCTTCATCATGATAGAACTGGTTACGCTGCGCAATTACGACCTGGAGCATGCCTTCCGCAGCGCCGTATTCCAGGTGGTTTCATTTATCACCACCACAGGTCTCTTCAATGATGATGCCGCCCTCTGGCCTCATGTCACCTGGGTTATCCTGGCTACATGTATGTTCTTCGGAGCGTGCTCGGGCAGTACAAGCGGTGGACTGAAATGTATCCGTGGCGTAATGCTCGTGAGAATGGTGAAGAATGAGTTCCGCCAGATTCTGCATCCGAATGCCGTGCTGCCACTGAAGATAGACGGTGTCAACGTGCCGATGCAGAAGCGTGTCACCCTGCTCGCCTTCCTCACCACCTATCTCATCATCTGTCTGGTCATCTCCTTCACGATGATTGCGATGGGCATCGACAATACCAATGCCATCACCATCACGCTGAGTTGCGTGGGTAATGTAGGACCTACCTTAGGTACGGAAATCGGACCTACCATGTCGTGGAGCGAACTGCCCGACCTGGCCAAATGGTTCTGCTCGCTGATGATGCTGATTGGTCGTCTTGAGATTTTCAGTGTGCTGGTAATCTTTACTCCGGCGTTCTGGAAGGAGAACTAAGATACGGAATGAGTTGTCGGATAAAGGAAACAAAAGTGCTTACTAAACTAAGTAGTTTTCTGAAGAATAACAATATTTTAACTAAGTAGTTTCCTGAAGAAAAGCGTTATATATATAATAAGGTATAAAGTCGGAAAGGCTTTTCCCCATCAGAGCGGATATCCTGACACGACGGATTGCCTTGGGAGAATTCTGTGCACATGCACATTTTTATCAACTAAATAAAATTTCATACAACATGAAACCATTAAAATTTCAACCGCTATTAAAATCCACCATCTGGGGTGGCAGTAAGATTATCGCTTTCAAACATCTCGACGTAAAACAGGAGAAGGTGGGAGAAAGTTGGGAAATCTCTGGAGTACCAGGCAATGAAAGCATCGTAGCTGATGGCGAGATGCAGGGCAAGAGCCTCAATGAGGTAGTGAAAGAACTCAAGGGAAGTTTCCTTGGGGAGGAGAACTACAAGCGTTTCGGAAATGAATTTCCATTGCTCATCAAGTTTATTGACGCCAACAACGACCTCTCTATCCAGGTGCATCCTAATGATGAGATTGCCCACAAGCAGGGCAAGGAGCATGGCAAGACCGAGATGTGGTATACATTGCCAAGCGAACCGGACGCAAAACTCTATAATGGCTTGAAGATGCAGATTACACCGGAGCAGTACAAGGAGATGGTGGAGAACGATACCATCACAAATGCACTGGCTCAGTATGACGTGAAGGAAGGCGACTGCTTCTTTATTCCTGCAGGCAGAATTCATTCCATCGGAACCGGCTGTTTCGTGGCTGAAATCCAGCAGACCAGCGATGTGACCTACCGCATCTACGACTTCAAGCGCAAGGACAAGGATGGCAACTATCGCCTGCTCCACACCAAGGAAGCTGCCGAGTGCATCGACTACACCGTGCAGGCTGACTATCGCCAGCATTATACTCCGATGAAGAACGAGGGGGTTGGCATGGTAAAGTGTCCATACTTCACCACCGCCGTTTATGATCTCGATGAGCCTATGACTCTCGACTATTCCGAACTGGACAGCTTCGTGATTCTGATTGGTCTGAAGGGCAAGGCTAAGATAACCGACAACGAGGGTAATGAGATTACGCTCCAGGGCGGCGAAAGTATCGTAGTGCCAGCCAGCACCCAGACATTGAAGGTAGAAGGAACCTTAAAGTTCCTGGAGACATACGTATAGTTTAAAGGTAAAAAGGTAAAAAAGTAAAAAGGTAAAAAGAAAGCAGGCAGATGACATTCCCGCCAGGCTCTTTTTACCTTTTTACCTTTAAAAATCCTTTTCACCTTTTCAAATACTCCTCAATATCAGCCTGTATCTTCTGGAATTCCGGAGCAAACTGATAGAAGGTATTCTTCTTCATCATCATTTTCACTTTGCCCAAGCTGTTCTCGTAACAAGCCATTTCGGTGCGAGCCTGCTCGGAATGGATAGCACGGTCACGGATTTCATTCTCGCGGTCGTTGCGCAGGGCATCACATACACTCTGCACGATGGGACTTACCACCAGGTCGAAGAGATGATGACCCTGTATATATAAATAGGTATTGGTCTCAGTTACCCCGAGGTTGCGAAGATAAGTTTCCATTTCGGGAAGGTAGGTCTTGTGCTTCGGGAAATGACGCTCCAGTTGGAAGAGCTTTGCCCTCACCTTCTTGGCGAGATAGTCTATCGCCCATTGAGGGTCTCTGATTCGTACGGATGGCAGCACGACCACCTTGTCAAACTCAGCCATATCCAAATGCATCGACATCTTGCGAAAACGGATGTAGAAAAGCATGTGCCAAACGAAGAGGGGCCATATCGTACGGGAATAAGCTTCCAGGAAATGCTCGAAGTCGAAGATGCGACGGTCGTTGAGCGTCACCATCACGCAGGTTTCATGCAGTCCCTTGGCATAGCACTGGTAGTTTTCAATGGCATAGGCATAGGTATGGAAGATGTATGGATTTTCGAGCATCATCTGCGAAGCCTCGGTAGTGCCCTGTCGGAGATAATCGTAGTCGGCATCCACGCAGGCTATCATATCCTTACCCACTCCCTTGAGCATGCTCGATACCGCAGCCTTCTTGCCACGGTCCAGATGCTGGTTGCGCGAAGGTAGCATGATGTCGAAATAGCGGGTTTCATCCTCAAACTTACTAAGTACAGACCGCCAGAAGAATACGTCATCATAGCTCTCGACGTAAGCCACTATCTTACGTCTCGCCTTCTTCGAGGTCATCCTGTTGGCAGCCTCGAAGTATAGGGAATTGATATTATCGGTTAAACGTTTAGCCATAATTTAAGTGAAGAGTTAAAAGTGAAGAGTGAAGAATTCTCTTGTCCTACTTTTAAATATTTGGTGAAGCGAAGAGATGTAAGAGAAAAGCATTTGAATTCTTCACTCTTCATTCTTCGTTTTTCACTTATATCGTGATATCACTCACATCCGTCACCCTATCCGTCCATCCATCCATGACCACGGCAGGACTGTGGGTAGTCATGATGATCTGGATGTTAGGGTTCAGTTGGAGCACCAGTCCGATGAGCTGCTTCTGCCATTCGAAGTGGAGACTGATTTCCGGTTCGTCCATGAAGAGCACGTAAGGCTGATTGTCCTCCACCAGCACGGTGAGGAGGATAGCAAGTATCTGCTTTTCGCCGGCAGAGAGCTGGTAAGGCATGAGCTGTTCGCCTATCTGATTGAAGTGGATCTCGTTGGCTGTGCGCACGATGGTCTTGCTCGTATCCTTGAAGAGACTGTCCACTATATCCTGGAACATCCTCTTCGGTTCACTCAGTTTCTGTGCCTTGGCGGCTGCATCAGGATCACCACTCTGTAGCACGGCGATGATGCGATTGCCGATGTTCACCTGATAGTCGAGATACTTGCGCTGCAACTGGAACAGCTGCCAGTCGAGTTCTGTGACCAGCGTGAGGTCTATCTTGTTGATCATCTCGGCATTCATCAGCGGCCTATCCACCGAGCGAATCACATCGTAGCGTATCCACTTGGCTTCCTCAGGCTCCACCTTGAGATGCACCCCCTTGATCATGTGGCTCGGGAATTCCCCACCGGCAGCGAGGCCCTTCACCACCTTATTTAATATAGTACTCTTGCCCACGCCGTTTACACCACTCAGGATATTGACACGGCGGTCGAGGTTCCAAAGAATATGTTTGGTACCACTCCAGAGAGAGTCTATCTCAATCTGTTTGATATAATCAGCGTATTTCTGCATAAGAACATCTCCTATTTTAAAATTTTCTACCGCAAATATAGCAAAATTCCTTGAAAATTAGTACCTTTGCACCCGATTTTAACGATAAATATCGACTATTTTAATATAAATAAAGAAAAATGGATAACAAACGACCTCTCATCGCCCACCTGTGTCTTTTCTGCTCCGGTGCATTCTGGGGATTGATGGCTCCTGTAGGCAAGGATGCCATGCTCCACGGCATCGACGGCATCGACCTCGTGAGCTTCCGTGTATTGGGCGGTGCCATTCTCTTCTGGCTCGCTTCTCTCTTCACCAAGAAGGAGCACGTACCGGTAAAAGATATCTTCATGTTTGCTGCAGCAGGACTTTTCGCCCTCGTTTTCAACCAGTGTTCTTATACCATCGGACTGAACATGACCTCTCCGAGCAACTCCAGCATCATGACTACTTCGATGCCTATCTTTGCGATGATTCTCTCCTTCTTCATCCTGAAGGAACCTATCACCTGGAAGAAAGCGCTCGGTGTGCTGACGGGCTGTGCAGGTGCCTGCATCATCATCCTGACAAGTGCCACGGCGGGCAATGCGAAGGTGGGCAACATTTGGGGCGATCTGCTCTGTATGTCGGCTCAGCTCTCTTTTGCGCTCTACCTCTCGCTCTTCAAGAATCTGCTGTCGAAGTATTCCCTCTTCACCATCAACAAGTGGATGTTTCTCTGGGCCACACTCTTCATCTGGCCATTCACCATCGGTCATGTATCAGCCATTCCATTCGCTGAAGTTCCGATGAGCACTTGGTGGGAGACGGGCTATGTGATATTCTTCGGCACCTTCGTGGCCTACATCTGCATGATGATCGGACAGAAGACGCTGCGCCCTACCGTGGTGAGTGTATATAATTATGTGCAGCCTCTGGTATCGGTGAGCGTGAGTGTCATCGTGGGTCTCGCCGTGTTCAAGGGTATGCAGGCGATAGCAGCCCTGCTCGTTTTCTCGGGTGTATGGCTCGTAGTGAAGAGCAAGTCTAAGCATGATATCGACCTTCACGACCACAGTCTCGCTTTCGAAAAGAGACATGCGTAAATGATGGAAAGCTTAAATGATTTAAGGCTTTAATGTCAATTTATAAACAAAACTGTCCCCATCTGAGATAACAGATGAGGACAGTTTTGTTTTATAAGGAAAAGAATATCAGCAACCGAAGTAAACCATCAGTCCGCCCAATACGATATACAACAGGGCGTAAGGGATAGCCGAACGGAGAATCTCTCCATCCTTTCCCTCCATATCGCAGGCTGCAGTAGCGATGGCGATGCTCTGCGGACTGATCATCTTGCCGCCCGTGGCTCCCGTGGTATTGGCAGCAACCAGCCAGTTCTCCTGACCGCCCTCCATACCGAAGAATGTGCTCTGCCCTGTCATACCCAACTGGTTGGCAACATGAGCCTGAAGCTTGGCAAAGAGGATATTCGAGGAGGTATCAGAACCCGTTACGAAGGTTCCAATGGCACCAATCATCGGTGCTACCAAAGGATAGAAATCACCCGTCACAGCTACCAATCCAGAGGCGATGGAAGTAATCATTCCTGAATAGTTCATCACGCTCGCCAGGGCTATCAGCGAACAAATGGTCACCACCGTCTTGCGCAGATTCACCGTGGTACGGGCAAGAATCACCATCAGTCTCTTGAGGCTCAACCCTTGTATCAATCCACCGATCGTAGCACCCAGGAAGAGCATCAAGCCCGCATTGGAAATCCAGCCAAACTTAAAGGTGCTATCGAGCACAGGCAGATGAACCGCACTCACCAGAAGACTCTTGAGGAAAGCATTGACCGGAGGACAGAGTGCTCCGGAAACCAGGATGAATATCAATATAAAGAGGTAAACACTCCATGCCTTCAGGCTCTCGGCGAAAGTAAAAGTTTCCTTATCCTGCACCTTGCTCTTTCTGGCAAACACCTTGGCGTATGCGATGATGGCAATAATGGCAGCCAACGAACCGATGATGGCTGGAGTCTCCGAACCGAGATAATAGCCGCATACAAACTGCACTACCACGGAAATCACTCCCACCCAAAGGGCGATGATCAGATTCTTGATAAGATTGTGCTTATCGGTAAGCGTCAGGATGATGAAAGGCAGGATGATAAAGAGAGGTGACAGCTGGATGATGGCGAATGCCGAAGTCTCGCAAATCTGAGCCACCGAAGCCGATCCGCTTTCAGCCACCTCATTGCAGAGCGTAGTAACCGGCACCCCCACGGCACCAAATCCCGTAGCCACGGTATTACCTATCAAGGATACCAGAGCCGAGAACATCGGTTTGAATCCGAGTCCGATGAGGATGGCGGCAGGTATCGCGACCGCTGTTCCAAAACCCGCCATACCTTCGAGCAGTCCGCCGAAGCCCCATACGAGGAGCAGCACGAGCAGTCCCTTATCATCGGTAATCGACGTAAACTGTTTCTTGATTACCTCAATCTGCTTGCTTTCCACAAGGATATTATAGCTATAAATAGCCATCAGGATGATGATGAGAATCGGGAACACCGCCTTCAGGATGCCTTCCACCACCGCCCATCCCGTCAGGGCGATAACGCTATCATCCGCATGTTCCGGAACTATCATGCCCAGCGGCGAAGCTGCGAAGAGAGCAAGCAACACGGTAACCACGAGCGTCAGCAAGGCGCTCTTATGACCTGCCATCTTGAAGCCGAGCATCAGGATGAACAGCAATACGATGGGAATAATAGAAACTATTGATGCCATAAGTCATTCAGTTTTTAATGTTTTCGATTGTAAGATTTTATATGTATGCCTGCAAAAATAATAATTTTCTTCGAAAAAGAAAGCATTTTTCGGATTTTTTTTAAGATGTCCGATTTTATAATTTCATTCAAGTTTCGCAAGTTCAGAAGTTAATGAAGTTAAAGGAGTTATCGCTCCCTACGGTCGCTGAGGAGTTAAGACAATAGTCTTTTTGGCGTAGTTATTAAGCTGCAAGACATACGTCTTAACTCCTTAACTTCCTTAACTCCTTTAACTTCCTGATATGCGAAAGTTCAGTAATTTCATACGTCTATAGAGTGTAAAGGTTTTGATAATGCCAAATTCGGGAATAAAAAATGGCTAAATTACGGAAAAATAATCGGCCAAATTAAATATTTTTACCCCTTTTTTAGCCGAAAATCGCCCAAATACCACAAACATGGTAGCAGGAATACTACTCATGTGCGATTTCTAAACTCACAAAATCGCCGTACCTTTGCAACGTCAATCAGAACAAACAGCATGATGACTTTCAGACAGACATCAGAATGTTTTTCAGAGAGAACATCAATCTGATTTCTGGGCGACATATTTATATAAATGAATAAGAACATATTGACGTAAAATTTAAAAAAGAAAGGACATAGATTATGAGTACAGAAAAGAAACTTCGCTTTGAGACACTTCAGTTGCATGTAGGTCAGGAAAATCCAGATCCAGCTACCGACGCTCGTGCGGTGCCTATCTACCAGACCACAAGTTATGTGTTCCGCAACTCTCAGCACGCTGCCGATCGCTTCGGTCTCCGTGACGCTGGTAACATCTATGGTCGCTTGACCAACTCTACTCAGGGTGTATTCGAGGATCGTGTAGCTGCTCTCGAAGGTGGTGTAGCAGGTTTGGCAGTCGCTTCTGGTGCAGCCGCAGTAACCTACGCTCTGCAGAACATCCTTCAGAATGGCGACCACATCGTAGCTGCCGACAATATCTATGGTGGTACTTATAACCTCATCACTCATACATTATCTACACAGGGTGTAAGCTACACCATCGTAGATCCTCGCAACTTCGAGCAGGTAGAGGCAGCCATTCAGGACAATACCAAGGCTCTCTATGCAGAGACTTTCGGAAATCCAAACTCTGATGTGACAGATATCGATAAGTTGGCAGAGATTGCTCATCGCCACAACATCCCATTGATCATCGATAATACCTTCGGCACTCCATATCTCATCCGCCCTATCGAGCACGGAGCAGACATCGTGGTTCATTCAGCTACCAAGTTCATCGGCGGTCACGGTTCATCTCTCGGTGGTGTCATCGTAGATGGCGGTAAGTTCGACTGGAAGGCAAATGCCGACAAGTTCCCTACTCTCGCCAAGCCAGATCCATCTTATCATGGTGCCGTATTCGCAGATGTAGCCGGAGCAGCAGCCTTCGTAACCCGTATCCGTGCGGTCATCCTTCGTGATACCGGTGCTACCATCTCTCCATTCAATGCCTGGATTCTTCTTCAGGGCTTGGAGACATTGAGCCTCCGTGTAGAGCGTCACGTTCAGAATGCATTGAAGGTGGTAGAATATCTGGAGAACAATCCTAAGGTGGCTAAGGTTAATCACCCAGCCGTTCCTTCTCATCCAGACCACGAGCTCTACAAGAAGCTCTTCCCTAACGGTGCTGGCTCTATCTTCACCTTCGATATCAAGGGCGGCGAGAAAGAGGCATGGGAATTCATCGACCACCTGCGCATCTTCTCATTGTTGGCTAACGTTGCCGATGTGAAGTCACTGGTTATCCACCCAGCAACAACCACCCACTCTCAGTTGAGTCCAGAGGAGTTGGAGGAGCAGCACATCTATCCTTCTACCGTTCGTCTGAGCATCGGTATCGAGAATATCGACGACTTGATTGAGGCACTCGACGAGGCATTCACGTATGTTAAGTGAAGAACGAAGAGTGAAGAGTGAAGAATTCAAATGCTTTACTCTTCATATCCTTCGCCTCACAAAATAATATTATCAGATTTAATAAATTTTAATAGAGAAGAAAAGAAGAGGTTGATATAAAAAAAGAAGATAAGCTAAAGAAAAGAGGAAAAGCATTTGAATTCTTCACTCTTCGTTCTTCACTCTTCACTTATTTTAAAAATTATGGCAAAAATATATAAACAGATTACTGATTTAATCGGTAAGACCCCATTAGTAGAATTGGGTAAGTATTCAGCATCCAAGGGTTTGGAAACTCCTGTGATTGCTAAGGTAGAATTCTTCAATCCAGGCGGAAGTGTAAAAGACCGCGTAGCCCTCGCTATGATCGAGGATGCAGAGCAGAAGGGACTCCTCAAACCGGGAGCTACCATCATCGAACCTACCAGTGGCAATACTGGTGTAGGATTGGCTTTGGTATCAGCCGTGAAGGGCTACCACCTCATCCTCACCATGCCTGAGACGATGAGTATCGAGCGCAGAAACTTGGTGAAGGCTTACGGCGCACAGGTGAAATTGACCAGCGGCAAAGACGGTATGCCGGGTGCCATCAAGGCTGCCGAGGAGTTGAGAGATTCCATCCCAGGTTCTGTGATTTTAGGACAGTTCACCAACCCTGCCAACCCAGCCAAGCACTATGCTACAACGGGTCCTGAAATCTGGGCTGATACAGATGGCGAGATTGATATCTTCGTAGCCGGTGTAGGAACCGGTGGAACCATTTCGGGTATCGCCAAGTATCTGAAGGAGCAGAATCCTAACGTGAAGGTGATTGCCGTAGAGCCAGCCACATCGCCTGTATTGAACGGCGGACAGAGCGGTCCTCACAAGATTCAGGGTATCGGAGCAGGTTTCATTCCAGAGACTTACTCTTCTGAATACATTGATGAGGTATTGGACATTCAGAACGATGATGCCATCAAGGCTGGTCGTGATTTGGCTCAGACCGAGGGTTTGCTGGTAGGAATCTCATCAGGAGCTGCAGCCTTTGCAGCCACTGAGATTGCGAAGCGTCCTGAAAACAAGGGCAAGAAGATCGTAGCCCTCTTGCCAGATACAGGTGAGCGTTACTTGAGCACTGTACTCTATGCTTTCGAGGAGTATCCTTTGTAAATCGCCTCTCATTCGCTGAGATGCAGAAACGCAGAGAAGATTTCCATAAAGAAAGCGGAATCATTATAATTCCCCCAACCTGCTTTTCGCTATAGCGGGTTGGGGGTTATTGTATTATATAGAGCGGAAAATCGAACTGTAATCGTAATCAGTAATCATCCCACAAGCCTACGATATCTGAAGCAGAATCACTATAGAAATAGATTACTATTTCAAAATAAAATCTCCCTAAAGAGAATTTTCTCGAAACTTTTAGCTAACTTTGCAACCGAATTATCAACCCAGTCTGAGTAACATGGATTCATATTCTGGAATCGTCATAGAAGAAAGTAGAAGGTCTGAGCAATTTTCTGACTTTACTCCCATACCTTGCAAAGGATTCAACCTTCTTTGCAAGGCTAAGCGCTATGGCAGATGGTGGGTGCTCAAAGGATTGAAGGAGCAATACCGTCAAGACGAAAACTACAAGAACCTGCTGCACAAAGAGTTCGATATTCTCATATCCCTGCAGCATCCCAACATCGTATCAGCCTACAGCATGGAAGAAATACCGGAAATGGGTACCTGTATCGTGATGGAATGGATAGATGGTATCACGCTGGAACACTGGAGCGGCAGGAAGCCTGAGGGAGAAGGCATCTTCCTCCAGTTGCTTGATGCTGTGCATTACATCCACGCCAAACAGATAGTACACAGAGACTTAAAACCTTCCAATATCATGATTACCCATAACGGCAATCATGTAAAGCTCATCGATTTCGGACTTTCAGATACCGATGATTTTGCTATCCTCAAACAGCCAGCCGGCACACAGGGCTACATCTCACCAGAACAGATTGTATCCCAACAGGCAGACATCCGCAACGATATCTTCAGTATCGGTTGCATCCTGGAAAAGATACTTCCTGGCAAGCCCTATACAGCTATCATCAAGCGCTGCAAGGTTCCCATAGCCCAGCGATATGCCAATGTTGACGAACTAAAAGCAGATTTCATGGCTCACAGAAACAGCCATCCATCCGGTATCAAGCGTATCGCAATCGTAGTTTTGGTCTGTATCATCTTATTAGGTTTCATCAGTTATCCTTTACTGCATCAGCAGGAAAAGAACATTAGCATCACCCCGGCACATCACGAAGCCAAGAAGGATACAGTCATCCGCCAGCAAGCCGGTGATGCTGCCCCACTCTCCGAAAGCAAACATTCCCAGCAGCCAGTCGCTGCTGAGCCATCTTCTGCATCCCATTTGCAAAGCATCGAACTCATATCCGAAGGCAAGAAGACAATTGACAAGATGTGGAAGGAATCCGGCATAGACACCATCCGGTCTGTTGAGAAAAAGAGCGAGGCATTCTATCGGTTTATAGATAAGAGCAATGATTTCATCACGACCACATATCCACAGACATTCTCTAAAGACATCGTCGGCAGCAAGAAGACCGATATCATCTATGAGCTGTCCTCCTATACCTCTGAGAGATATGTGAAACCCACCTTGTCGAGATTTCAAACTTCTAAGTAATGCTCCACGATGATGCCGTTCTTCTTACCTATGGCATAAGTGACCGGCTCCCTATCTCCATGTTTCCAGCCATGAAGATAAGCAGGCTCATGATTGATAAAATGACGGCACTCAAAAGTATCATCTTTCGCCAATCTGGTATTTTCTGATGACACCACCTTGAAACTTCCGTTTCCCTGATACCTGATGATGCAGGTTCTGTCAGGCAGCCAGGAAAGTTTGAGCATCTGTCCCTCATAAAGATCATCGCATGAGATTTCCTTGCCTATAACCATCTGGCTCTGCCGTTCTCCCGTTCCTTGCGACAATCCAAACTCCTCAAAGTCCGCATAACCGAGAAATTTAGCCAGTACATCCTTGGTAAACCTACTGGCAGAAACCCCTTCGCTCACATATCCCCAGAATCGACGCAACGTAGAAGCACTCACCCTCTGCTGGGTACGCTCCTCCACCTTTTCGCTCAACCAAGCGAAGTCGCGAGGCACAACCATCTTGCGCCCCGCCATCTTTTCTATCATTTCACGTAATATCTGTTCCATGCTGCAAAGATAGTAAAACAAATCCAACCAATAAGATATTTTCACAAAAAAAGCCTCATATTTCGAACTTGGAATAGAATGGAACGCTGAAAAAGCAGAAAAAACACCTATTTTTGCAAAAAAAATCAGCTCACAATGAACAACTTAAAAAAAAATATGGTATATTTGCAGTGCTTTTCTAAACAAGCAGCAGACATGTTAAGGAAACAACCATGCTTGGTTCGTACTGAGAATCTGGACAATTCATTGTACACAAGAACGAAGACAGAAGTTGTTCACCCAACCGTATATTATTGTATCCATTCCGCTTCGGCGGGATGGGTATCAACATATACCCATTGGTGTGAGCTGATTTTCATTCTTTGTGTACAGGTAGTCCAGAACCTTCAGAACAGAATGAAATTGGTTCGCACCTTTTTTATGCCTAAGAACGAAATAACCAAAAAGTAAATGATAAACATCATGGAAAGAACTAACATTTATATTTCAGATACCGACGAACAGGTAATGCAAAAAGTATTATCCAGCATCAGCAGTGTTATCTTCAGTGAGAAGAAATACGTTGATATTCTTCTGAAAAGATACCAGGAAATGAAAGAACAATGTAATTGGGAATATCCTGACGGTCCGTCAGATAATGGATGTGCCGTTAAATATATTGATGCCCCAAAAGATTACCAAGACTATAGCATCTTGGGATTTGACATACCGACACTTATACAAACAGACCATGACAAGCCAATTTCAAATATTGTCATGGTAGTAAGCCAAGACCCAAGACGCACAGAACGCTATAAAGGAAAGTTATCTTTATCCTCTCCTTTTGGCTTTCATGACAAAAGCTATCGTACAAACACTCGCAAGGGATTCATGACCCCTGTCATACTCCAGGCTCTCGAAGCAGCTCCAGGAACTGCAATTTATATGACTGATTGCAACAAACTGTTTACAACAGACAAGAGAGGCATTCTGAAGACTGACACTCGAAAATATCAAGAAATTCTCCAGAAAGAGATAGAATTGATAAAGCCAAGTTGCATCATTGCTCACGGAAGAACTGCTAACGCAATTCTAAGCAAAATAGGTGCTTCTAAAAACTGTGAGATCATTCATATTCCTTACATTGGGAATTCCTACATGAAAAAAGAGAATCGAGAAAAGGCAATAACTGCTTTTATCAATGTATTTAAAAAGAAGAACAATAAATAATTCACAAGGATATGAAAAAATATTTTGTCATTATGCTCTTCTTTGCGATAACATCGGAAGCCATAGCACAAAATGAAATTAATCTCGACAAGATATTCACGAAAGATAATCTGACAGAATTGCCACAATTCCCTGGCGGTAAAACTTGCATTCATCCCATTTTCAATGGGAGGTTAATGATAATGGATTACTTTTAAATACAATATTATTAATTTTAAACATCATTAATTATGAAAAAGATTTCTGTTTTTTTGGCATTCATGCTGACATTTCTATTCTCTGCATGTTCTTCTTCCATGTTCGACAAGCTGGTAGAGGCATACGAAAGTTCGACCAAAGAACTCGCTTCTGCATCCAGCAACGATGACTGTGACAGAATTCATGACGAACTGATGGAAAAGTTGTACAAGATTTCACAGGATTATCCTGATTGGGAAGAAATCATCCAAAAAGAGGGTGAAGACAGCGAAAATGTCAAGAAGGTCACCACAGCATACAAAACTTGGAACAATACCCTAGAAAGTGCCACCACCGACAACCATTACATGTTTATGACATACTGCAACATCCCTAATGCCATCGAGCAAATTACCGGAAAGGGGGCGTCGAAGAAGACCGAGGAGACCAAAGAAAGTGAAGACACCTCTAACGACCTCTCTTCGTCATCTTCAGACACCAACATCGACGAGATGCTCGACTCATACGAGGAGTATGTCAACGAACTCTCAGACTTCTATGCTAAATTGAAGGATATGGAACCTGGTTCTGAAGAGTACATGTCTACTCTCGGCGAAGCACAGGAGCTGGAAGGCAGCTATCAGGATTTGCTCGAAAAATGCAAGGATGCCAAAGGCAACTTTACCAGTGAGCAATTGCAACGCTATGTCGAGATTACCAAAAAGTTGACCGAGGCAATGAAATAATATCCGACTATAGGAATATTACGACATTACCCATTCATACAACATCTCACATCAATACATAAGATATGAAAAAACTTTTATATTTATCCATGCTGGCCATAACTATTTTGACCAGCTGTAACTCTAAAGAAAAAGAGGACAAGGCCTTTGCCCGAGTATCAACCTCGAACAATCCTCAGGAGATGAGAGCTTACCTTGACAATTACTTCGAGGAGGCATCTCCAGAACACCTTGTCAAGATTCGCAAGAACTTAAGAGTATGGGTAGACGATTCTACCGCCTATGCCAATATCTGCAAGACCAAAGACCTTGCCACCAAGATTTCTTTGGAGAATGAATACATGGAAAAGTTCAAGGATGGCGGCAACCATAAAACGGAGATAAGCAATATGCTTGCCAAGGACAAAAAGGCCGAGGAAGAGTTAGAGCTCAAAGAGCAGAAAGCACAAGAAGAGTTGGAGCTACAAGCAGAAAGACAAGCCAAATACAAAGAATTTAAAGACAATGTCGTCGACTATATCTTTAATTTTGGTAATAATGAAACAGTTAGTGTAGCTTGGGTATTTAGTGCTCCCGATGTTAATGGCTGCGGAAAAGGTGTATTTATTAATAACTTTAATGGTCTAAAAGAAAAGTTCACCTACAAACTTGCCGACAATGGAGACTTGCAAGTCAAAAGCAAGAGTGGATCCGCCAGCATCACTTTCTTGAATGACGGATTGTATCGCGGAGATGATTATTTTAAGAGAATATACGCTCCTAGTTATTACAAAGGCTGTAAGAAATACTTATAAAAGACATAGTATATTAACAGCGTTATAAACAAGACATTTAGTAAAATTCGCACTTGCTTGTTGTATTTGCGAAAATAAAAACAAATTATATTTTGAACATTTAAAGACTATGGAAAAAGAAAAGATTAACCAGTTCATCATGGTAAATGGAAAATATTTCCCTGAAATGATGATTGAAGATGTAAAAAAGAAGCTTGAGTCACTTGACGAGAGCAAAGAGAGCATGCTGATGGCTACAGAATGGAAAAATCCTACTATTGCCTTCCTATTCGCTTTCTTCCTTGGCGGTTTGGGTGTCGACCGTTTTTGGCTTGGCGACACAGGTCTTGGTGTTGTTAAAATCATTACTTGTGCAGGAGCAGGTATTTGGGGAATTATCGATTGGTTTACAGCAATGACTCGTGCAAAGAAGTATAATTACAACAAATTGATGATGAATTTTTAAACATTAGATTTGAGGAAGAGCAAAATAGCTCTTCCTCAAAAACGAAAAGCAAGACAACAATGAATGACAAAATCAATATGCTATTAATGACATATAGCAAGTATTTTCCTGATGAAAGTATGATGATGATCCGGGACAGATTCGAAGCTATGGATGAATCCAAGACATCTATGCTGTATACATTAGGCTTAAAAGATCCAACTATGGCATTAATACTTTCCATTGTTGCTGGCGGATTAGGAATTGACAGATTTTATATCGGTGACACAGGTCTTGGAATAGCAAAACTGCTTACTTGTGGAGGTTGTGGAATCTGGACGATTATAGATTACTTTTTAATCATGAAAGTAACAAAGGAGAAGAACTTAGAAAAATTCATAACAGTCATGTAATGACTAGGCAAGAAGCTTTCACCCTATTGGGAGTTTATATATTGGGAATGGTGTGGATTATACTGAACAACATCTATGATATAAGTTTAGTGCTATGCCCTACTAAAATTCTCTTTGGTATTCCTTGCCCGGGTTGCGGAATGACTAGAGCCGTAAAGCTTTGTCTTGAAGGTGAGTTATTGGCAGCAGTACGGATGAATCCTAATATCATACTAGTTTGGATTATTCTTCCCATTGCTCCTTTCATCTTAATCACACAATTAGCAACAAATAAAGATTATATAGCAAGGATAAATGCCTGTTTAGATAAGAAGGTTTACCTCGTCATAATCCTAATCGCTGAAGGAAGCATATGGATATATAACATTGTCCGGCATATATAAGCGGATTTGACTGCATACTGCTTTATAAATATCGAATATAATAAAATAAAAAACTGAAAGATTATGAAAATCAAGAGTTTATTTATCATTTCCTGTGCAATGATGTTTACATTGTCCTTGTCAGCACAGACAAGAAAAGGTACTACAACCAAGAGACCAACTACTGCGTCAAAAAGACCTGCACAACAAACAGCTTCTAAGCCGATATTGGTGGACTTAGGTTTGCCAAGCGGTACCAAATGGGCTGATAGAAATATTGGTGCAACAAGCGTTACTTCTGTTGGTGGCTATTATTCGTATGGTGAAACTGCAACCAAACAGATTTATACGTCAGATACATACACATTCAAGTCTGACATTACAAATATTGCAGGAACAGAGTATGATGTTGCAACCAAAAAGTATGGCAAGGGATGGAGCATTCCTACCGCCGAACAGTGGAAAGAACTGTTTGAGAGCTGTACCCTTGACTATATGGTAATCAACAAACTATATGTTGCGAAATTTACAGGACCAAATGGCAAATCCATTTATCTTTACTTCCCGCCTAATGATATATACGTTAGAATAGGTAACATGGAAATATCTAAAAAAGTTTCGGCTGGACTTTTGTCAGTTATAACGGAAAATGAGACTTTCGTTAATTTGTCACAACTTGCAAAATACAACGGAATAACTATAAAAACGACGGAGGCTATATATAGGACTGCCAACAAGGAATCCCTTGCTCAGATATTAGCAACGATATCCGTTGAAAAAAACGGGAAGGTTAATCCGTCCCTAAAAAAAGCAGACGTTCAGAATGCTGATGAAACGTTTTTATATTGTGGTCTTCTAGTGCGTCCTGTTTTTAATAGTCCGAAAACAGAAAGTACTGAGGATACAGAACAAGATGAAATAGAACTACCAGAATAAGAACAATATGAAAAGAATACATTATAATATCCTAATAATCTGTTTTGCGCTTTTTAGTTGTATGAATATAAAAGCGCAGAACGCTTCTTCTGTCAAGTCTGCCAAGACTGCTGAGCTCAATGCTTTGCTGAAAACAAAGAAATGGACAATCTCTGACATTGCGAGATTTATTCCATATGATATCTCAATGGTTGACGCATCTTTCAATACATGGCTTAAGAGCAAAGAAATAGTTTTCTACAAGGAAGTCAATGGGCAAAAGAAATTGGTTCTTCCTGAAGAAGTAGACAATGATCTGAAGGCAGACTATAAAGACAAACTTGGAGTGGAAACTCCTGCCAATTACTATTCAGAATGGAAGAACTTTTTTGCAAAACGTTGTTATGCTCACGGTACTGCAGAATATGTTCTGGCTAAATATCAAAACAAGGAGATAACTCTTAAGGAATGTATTGATAAACTGAAAAACGCAGAAGACCAAAAGAGTTATGTGTCTTATATGAAGAGTTTTGTCTTCTATGCTATGCAGCAAGAGCCTACAGCATGGGATGATCTTAATGGAGCATTGAAGGACGTTATTGCTAAAAATAAGAAGACCGGTACTTGTCTTGCTTTCATGCTTTGCAGAACCAATAGTAACCCTAAGCAATGGGTGGCTATTATCAAACAAGTTCCCAAACCTTCTAAATTCTATAATGGTAGTGGCGATGATTCGTTTAGAGAAGATGCCACCATTATGACCTCTGCATTGGATAAAATTGAGCCTATAAATTACAAGGATGAATATGGAGGTTGCCTCTCTGGTATAAATCTTTATTTAGACGGAAGAGTTATTATGCGCCGTACTAATGCAAATATACCTATAGCCACTCTTCATTCTATACAAGAAGAGACAGATTGTCTGTCTGCATACAAAGGTCAAGAGTACACGTTCCTATATAATCCAAATGGAGAAAATCTTTATGGATTTTTACAGGAAAAAGGAGGATGCTATCTGAAGTTAAAACCAGTAAAACCTACGCTATGGAGTGCAAATACAAAACGTTTGTCCAGTGAGCAGTTCGAATTAGTGGCTGGTTATAAGCTCAATAGTGCAGGAGATGTTATTGGAGAGTCGTATATAGGAATGTCAAAGCAGCAATTGGCTGAAGAACTCAAAAAGCCTCTCATGGGTTATGAAGATATTGTCAGTCTTGGTGCTCAGGCTTCTGAGTATAAGAGACAAGAAGAGATAAACAAGGCTGACAATGAGTATATGTATAAGGAGGTAACTCAGCTCAGAAAGAAATATGGAGACAAACCTGTAGATGCGATGATTAAAATAGAGCCTTATGTTGGAATGCCAGAAGGAATCTTGAATGATTATATTGGTACAATAAAAGGTATCAAAGTAAAATTGTTTGAAAGAGTGTATCATCCTGTATGGAACAAATATCAGCTCTGTGGATTGTTACGCAGCTTGGGTAACAATATTACAGTTTGGTGTCTCAACGGAGTGGTTGAGCATGTTTATCACGACGGAAGATTATAAGTTCAGAGACCTGTTGCAAAATAAAATGGCAAAGGATATGGCTTATAACAGTTCATAGCTATATAGGAAATACACATCATTCAATAATCAAGCGCCAATACTTAAAAAATATTGGCGCTTTTTTTGAAATTTTCCCTCAATATTACTATATTATAAAGGTATAACCAAAAAGAAAGAATAAGATGGCAAATAAAATGTCTTTATGTATCATCAAATACACATATACTCAATATGCTGGGGTGGATATCGAAAAATATACTCGGGGACTATTCGAGTATGTGAAGGAAGCGTTTGGGGAGTTTCAACCACAAATGTCAGAGCCTGGAACTATACCTGATATGCCAGACTATCTGGACATCGTGCTCTGCAAAAAGGACGGAAGTATCTTCTACGAAATGGATATCCAAAGACGTGCCATCAACATCCCGCTCGACTTTCAGATGGAAGGATTGGTCCTGGAAATCAATATCACCAACTGCGATGGTACAAAATTCAAGAAGAAACACCAATATCATCCCTTAAAGTATCGTAACGGAAAAGGGGAACTTAGACAACTCAGAATCCACAAAAATCTGGTTAGAAGGGGAACTACAAAAAATCAGATAGACCCCGATGAAGATGGTCTCCCTGAACTTAGATCTCAGATTCTCAAGTTTCATAAATTCTTAAAATAACCATCCCATGACATACGAAGAATTCAAGCAATTGGCTGAGCATCCACAGCATCGGGATGTTCCTGCCATCTTCAAGCTCGAAGTTTTAGAAACAGAAGAGCTGGAGGAGAAAAAGCGTTCACATTATCCGAAATACAAGGTGAACACCTATTGTCCGCAAGCCTTCACCACAACTCTGGAGGAGGCTGAGAGTCTGATGCACCAGGATGTCCTTTACCGCAAAAAGATGAAGGAGGAAGACGACTATCCGCTGGATACCTTCTGCTATTATATCTCGGAGATTCCAATGGGACTGTTGCACTACGACCGGGAATGTCTTTCGGAAAGGGTGTATGACGGGGAAGGAAAACTGATCGACCGGTCTTACTGCTGTTCGGGTTTCAGCATTTACTATCCCGGAGTCTGCGATTCGCCTGCATACAACCGTCATCCTGACGAGACCTTCCGAGGCAGAAACGCAGAACAGATCAGATTCAAGAAGGGTGACATCGTGGAAGTATATCGTGGCGATGAGGTGAAACTTGCCATCGTTGTCGGAACTCCGCTTACCACGGAATGGATCTGGGAGAGAAACCAGGCTGCCAAGGATAAAAGGGGATTGGATGAACTGCCATACGATGAGACGGACGACAGCTATACCGTGATAGATGGTCCCGGCTATGAATACCACGACCACGTTCCGTCGCTGTATGTCTTCGCCCCTCACTATCATGTGCCGCTCTATCTTCAGAGACGATTCAAGGGGTATCTGGAAAAGGCTGAGAAAAAGCAGAAAGAAGAGGAGGAGAAAGACAGGATCTTCCGCCAGGCTCACGACTGCTGCTACAGCAACAAGGAACAGATAGAGAAGTCTGAAAAGTGCGGCTGTTTCTTCTGCGGCGAAATCTTCTCGCCATCCGAAATCACGGATTACCTCCCTGATGAGCCGCCTACAGCCGAATGTCCCTTCTGCCATACCGACTCCGTAATAGGTGATGCCTCCGGCTTCCCTATCACCAAGGATTTCTTGAAGAAAATGAA
>OBKV01000304.1_pt1 | contig 45533 bp, 61 predicted proteins | sample 1517301 | NCBI WGS metagenome assembly OBKV01 (sample SAMN04571685, study PRJEB22368) | human gut metagenome | biome: human gut; material: stool | host: Homo sapiens | place: Luxembourg | collected 2012-06-29 | reverse complement strand
CATGTAGCAGGAATTATACATAGTATTATCCCAGAAGCACAGCTATTAATAGTCAAAGTATTAGACAGATATGGCAAAGGCAATATAGAAGACGTGACAGAAGGTATATATTATGCTATAGAAAAGAATGTAGATATAATTAATATTTCTATTTCTTTCGAAGATGAAGATAAAGAAATGGAGGAAGCTATACAACTTGCAAAGGATAAAAATATACCAGTAATATGTGCAGCAGGAAATAACAATGTAATAGAATATCCAGCACAGTATGGGATTAGTGCAGGGTCCTTAGATCCTACTAGCGGGAATATATCTGAATTTTGCTCTAAGGATTGTGTTATATATGCACCAGGAGAAAATGTAACCAGTACATACCTTAATGATTCTTACGAGACAATGACAGGTACATCTATGGCAACAGCAAAGGTAACAGGATATATAGCAAAAGAAATAAAAAATAAAAGAGATATAGTTAAATTTGTAGAAGAAAATAAATATATATATAAAGGAGTAGTAGGAGTATGAATGAAGAACTACTAGAAGACAAAGTAAAAACGCATGAACAAAGGATAAACGCACATTCTGACAGATTAGACAAATTAGAAAATAGACAAGCAGAAATGACAGTAAAATTAGATAATTTATGTAGCACCATAGATAAATTAGCAATAAATTTAAACAAACTAACTTATGCAATTATAACAGCATTGGTTAGTTTTTTCTTTTATGCAATACAAAATCACTTGTTTTAAGGAGGATAAATTATGAAATTTAATTTAAAAGAACAAATAAAAAACAAAAGTTTTTGGTTATCTGTAACAGCATTATTAGTGTTAACAGCTCAACAATTTGGGTTAGATTTTATCCCTAATAACTTCCAAGATTTTGTCAATTCAATACTTACTATATTGGTAGGGATGGGTATAATCACAGACTTTAAAACAGATGGATTTGGAGAATAAAAAGGTATAAACATAAGGCAAATAATTTACAAGGTGCTTAGAAAGCTAACTAGGAGGTCGATTTTTAAGCGCCTTTATATTTTCAGAAAGGATTTGATATTTTATGATAGAAAAACCAATAGTTATAGAACAATTTATTAAAAAGAATGTATTTTCTAGACCAGGAACTAAAAGAAGTAAAACAACTAAGATAGCTTGGCATTTTACTGGTCAACATGATGTTGCTGCTAAAAATACAGTAAGTTATTTTTCTAACGTTGTAGCTAATGGGTATAAAGTAAATGGTAAATATATATATGCTAGTTCCCATTATGTAATGGGGCTTGAAGGAGAAATATATTACATAGTACCAGAGACAGAAATAGCATATACAACTAATAGTGCTAATGCTTATAGTATAGGAGTAGAATGTGCTACTACAGGTGTGGATGACCATTATACAGATGAAGAGTATAAAAGCATGGTTAGATTAGGTGCTTATTTAGCTTGTAAATATAAACTAGATCCAAGAAAAGATTTTATAAGACATTATGATGTTACAAGAAAAATTTGCCCTAGATATTTTGTTAATCATAAATCTCATTGGGAACAATTTAAATTAGATTGTTATAACTATTTAAATGGCCTAGTAAAGGAAAAAGATATTGTAAATTGTACTAATGGAAAAGGTAAGGTCACAGTAGTTCCTGATGTGGTAGGAAATAAAACACAATATTTAAGAGTTCTTCAAGACGTAAATATACGTAGTGCAGCTGATTTTACTGATGCAAGTGTAATCGGCGTAGTTAAAAAAGGAGGAGTATATACTGTTGTTGAAAAGATAGAGAGAACAGGAACAGATATGTATAAATTGAAATCAGGTGTTTATATAACAGCATCTCCAAAATATGTAGAAACTTTTGAAAAATAGTATAAAAGTATAATGATGCGACCATACTCCTAAAAAGGAGGTGGGCGTATGAATAAAATTATCTTAGAAGTAGCAGGACGCATAGCATACTTTGGTATTGGTGTATTGTGTGCTATGTTATTTATATTGTAAAATAAGGCTAGGGAAGTTATTTTCCTTAGCTTATTTTATGTATAGCATTAACGAACCTATTCATATGCACATCAATGCTATACATAATAATTATATATTTAGTGTTATTTCTAACTCAAAGTAATCCTCATTGCTGCCTTTTTTACTTTTTTTCTTTTTAGCATAAGTTATTTCTTTTATAATGCTTTTTAACAATTCGTTTTTTCCTTCTATACTAAGAATATTATAATTTTTTAATACATTTTCTAATTTAGGTATTAGTTTTTTTATTTTTATAACTTTATCGCTACCAAATTCTTTTTCTAATACTTTTTTATTTTCTTCTAGTATTTTGATTTTATCTTTTATTTTACTGGTCCTATCTTTATAAACTTCTATAGTATATACATCTTGTTCTAAAAATGTACAGCATTTTTCAAATTGCTTATTTAGTTTCTCAATTTCTTTTTCAATTCTTTTTAGATCATTGTCTACATTTCTTTTTTCTTTTATCGTTTCTTGCTCATAATTATCTACATAATATTCATAATCAGATAACATATTTGATAATGCTTGTAAAATATGTTCTTCAACTCTATTTAGATAAGAACCTATATTTTTACATCCAGTAGTAGAACAATATAAGAAATCACCTTGAGAACATCTTCTTTTTACCATGATTCTATTACATTCAGAGCATCTTATTAGCCCAGCAAGTGGATTACTAAGTGGCAAATCAAAGTTAGATTTATGTTGCTTTCTAGAATTTAATATATCTTGTACCTTTTCAAATTTGTGCAAAGGTATAATTGCTTCATGCAGTCCTTTATAATATTCAACATCTTTATTTACTGGTCTAGATTTTTTTACATTACCTTTTGCATCTATATATTTCTTATATTTTCTTTCTCCATGTTTGAGATATCCAGCTACTACATTGCTTGTTAATATATTTTTTACTGAGTTGTAACTCCATACACGACCACTTCTAGTAGGATAGCCTCCTTGATTAAGCCTTTTCGCTATTATGCTAGCACCAATATTATCTTCCAGAAACCATTTAAATATTAATTTTACTATATGTGCTTCTTCTTCGTTGATTGTAAGTTTAAAGCCATTTTCTCCCTCTAATTTCTCCTTGTTATAGCCATAAGGAAGAATAGAGCCTATGTATTTACCTTGTTTTACGGATTGTTCACGACCTCGTTGCATACGTTTCGTGATAGTTTTATATTCCCTTCTAGACATGAACAGTCCGAAGTCGACCATTTCTTCATCGAACTCATTATTTGCAAGGTCATAAGTCTTACTTGGTGTAATTATTTTACATTCCGCAGCAGTAAAGGTACTAGATACAATTTCTTGGTCTATCTTACTACCTCTACATAACCTTGATAATTCAGTGCAAAAAACACCTTCATATAATCCCTCAGATACTTTTTCTAGTAGGTCCTGCATCTTTGGACGGATAGAAATACTATCTCCAGTTTCTATTTCTCGAAATACATTTTCTTCTTCTATCTGTATTTTTAACTTGTCAGCCAATTCCGTTAGCATATTGTAATGATTTTTTAGAACCTTTTCTAATGGAATATCCTTATCATCAGCACGGCTTTTCCTTAAATACATTGCATACATCTTATTTCCTCCTAATTAAAAAGAGCAGCTGGTAAAACTGCCCTGATGTTTATCTATATTATTTATTATTTTAAACTTTGGTGTATATATACATCATTTGCATATGTATTTACTATCTCATTAGCAACTATGTTACCATCTTTTATGCCTTGGATAGTTTTATTATCTAATGTAAATGATACGACTTTTTCTTCTTTACCATTATCCATATCTGCAACAGCCCAGTAATCTATTTTATCATACTTATCGCAACCTTGATTTTTTATAAGATCTTCTACATTATAACCATTTTGGTCGATAGTTAACTTGTTAGTAGTAGAAGGTTTGATTTTAACTTTTATAACTAATCCGTTATCATCTGTTTCATTTGATTCTAGATACTCACCATGTAAAATAGTATATCCTCCTTTATCACTAGATGAACTACTGCTGGAGCAACCCACAAACCCAGCACACATAATAATACATAGCATTATACTTAATATTTTCTTCATAACTCCCCACTCTCCTTTTTTATTTTGCATTAAATCCCGCATTAAATCCAGCTTTAAAACCAGGCATACCAGCTATAATTATTACTAAAACTACTATAACTAATACCGCAATAATTGCTTTCTTTTTCATAATATCACCCCTTAATATTTTTTCTTAAATTGTAGCAGAAAGCCATATTTATAGCATTACTTTCCAACATAATTTGATAAAAAATTAATTTTTCCCCTATATACATGTAAAATATTCTGAAACACTTTTTTGACTTAATGTTTAGTAGTATAATAACATTATAAATATTTCGAAAAAATAATATATATAACTTATAACTTGGTGTATAATATATATAAAGAATAAAATAGAACATTTGTTTGCATTAAGGGGGAATCTATTTGGAAGAAAAGAGTGTATCACTAAAAAACAAAGAAGAGATATTATTAGTAGACGATGAAATATTAGAAGATATAATAAAAAAAATGCAAAAACAAGTAGAAAATAAAACTGTGTAAAAAAGAGGGGCTTAGAATTAAGTCCCTCTTTTCATGCTTATTACAAGCCTTATTATGTTATCAAATTCTTCATCAGATAGCTGGTCTGCCAGTCTAAGCGCTTGTTTTTGCTTTTCTGTTAGATCTTCAATAGGTTTTTTATTTTCATTAATACCTAGCAAATAATCAACTGTAACATCAAAGAATTTTGCTAGTTTAAATAGAGTATCTGAATCACATTTTCTTCTATTGTTTTCCCAGTTATTGACAGTCTGTTTACTCACATTTAGGGCTTTGCCTAAATCTTCTTGCGTAATATCTTTTTCCAGTCGCAATTCCCTCAATATATCTCCTTGTGTTTTACTCATATTTTTCATTCCTTCCAGTCATTTCCTTCTTATATAATATTCTACTTTATGAATACTATTCCCTCTAAATTATAAAGTAATTATAACATATTTGATTATACGAATAATTGTTATTTCAAGAAAATATAACAACGCGAAAACTTTTTTTGAAAATACTGTTGACAAGTACACGAAACGTATATATAATGAAAGTATAAATTAAATCAAGGAGGTGCAAGAATGAACTTGATGAATTTAAAAATATACAGAAATGTATATGGTTACACTCAAGAAGATTTAGCAAAAGTATTAGGAGTAACTAAAACAAGTTACGCAAATAAAGAAACAGGAAGGAGAAAAATAACATTAACCGAAGCTAAGACGATGGCTGATTTATTTGACGTCAGCATAGAAGAACTTTTTTTTAGCCACGAAGTCCACATAAAGGATACTCAATCAAGAAAAGTATGCAGTAATTTATAATTAATTAAGGGAGGATTAAATAACATGGATTACATAAAAGAAATGAATAACTTAGTAGCAAGTATAGAAGTGAAAGAATACGAAGGACAACCAGTAGTTAGTAGTAGAGAAGTTGCTAATAATTTTGAGAAAGAACATTCAAAAGTTTTAAGAACTATCGAAAATAAAATAGAGGTTAATCCAATTTTGGCTTCACCTAAATATTTCATCGGAACTACTTATACTGATAAATCTAATAGACAATCAAAAGAATATCTTATGACTAGAGATGGTTTTAGTTTTGTAGTAATGGGGTTTACAGGGGCAAAAGCTGATAATTGGAAACTTAAATATATAGAAGCATTCAACAAAATGGAAGAAAAAATAAAAAACATAAATCCGTATGCTGGGATGAGTAAAGAATTACAAGCGATATTTGCAATAGATAAAAAACAGCAGCAAATAGAACAAGATGTAAAAACAGTTACAGAAGATCTAAAAGATTTTAAAAATAATGCACCATTATTTAGCATAGAGTGTGAAACCTTGCAGAAAGCATTAAGAGGTAAAGTGATAAAAGAAATGGGTGGTAAAAATGCCCTGGCTTATAAAGATAAATCTATTAGAACAAAGATGTATATAGATGCACAGAATCAGTTAAAAAGAGAGTTTGATGTATTAAGTTATAAAGCTATAAAACGTTGCCAGTTAGACGATGCTTTAAAAGTTATAGAAGCCTATAAGCCACCAACTGTTTACAAGGAAGTTATAGACGCAGTTAACAGACAAATGTTATTAGAAGATACAATTTTATAATACAAAGGGGGTAATCATTATGGCAGTATACAAAAAAACAGAACATTTCTTTAGAAAAGAGGTTGAAGAAGTAGCAGATGTATTAAGAGGCAGCAGATAGGAGGCATCATGTTAGCAAAATACATAATAGTAAGTATCATATTTAGCTTGGGCTTCGTATTTGGGGCTTGGTGGAGAAGTATCCACGAATAGGACAAATTTTAGGCAACATATTTTATTAGGGGGTGCAATATGAAAGAAAAAATATATCAAAATGGAGGGGTTAAGATAACTGTAAAAAGTCCATTAACACCTTCTAGAGAGAACTTAGAAGCAGTCTACAACGTATGCAACAAGTTATTTAAAGACAGAAAAGACGAAGAAATATTTTATCAACTAGGGGAATGCAAAAGAAGAAATATGAAAGCTGTATAAAGGGGGAATAACAAATGACAAATCAAGAGTTTAGAGTAAAAGCTTTAGGTTTATTTGCTAAAGCAGAATACATCAACGATAATCTAGAATTTGCAAAAATAGGAATGGACCTATCTTTACAAGTTAGTGGTGAAAGCTATTATGCTTTAACAATTTCAATCGAAGAATACAACATAATAACCATCATTTTTAGCTTGATAGAATATACCATAATCCTCATTTTCGACTTTAAAAACAACTCCATCGAAATAATATTGTTCAGGTGTAAAAATTACATTACCAGTATTTGTTTTTAAAACTCTATTAGTATATGCTGAAACTTTATTTCCATTGGATTCACTAAAAACTTCTTTGTAATTATGACTAGGAATAGTATTTATTAGTATAATTTCATCAGAGTAGTTTTCGGTTGAATAATCTTCGTTATTTGCGTATAAATCAATTTCAATATCCAAATCAAAATCACCATTATTTTTAACATATAATTTTTCGTCTTCACGCCATATATTTATATCAACACCTTGTTTTTCTAAAGAAAAATGCAATGATCTAGCAGTATTAGATTCTTCATTTTCTTGACTGGATATCTGTGAAGATGTATTTGCAGCTGGATTAGAACTACAACCTACAATATTTAAGCATAGTATTAAGCATAAGATAACACTTGATATTTTTTTCATATTACTCCTCCTTATATTTTTCTTAAATTGTAGCATAAATTTACACATTTTACCTTTATATACATAAATTTAATTTATATACAATTTATATATACAATTTAAGAGTTGTTTGATGTATAATATATTATAAGTAATAAAACAGAACATCTGTTCTGATAAATATTTTGTTTATAAGGGGGATAACATGGAGAATAAAGAAAAAGTATTATTATTAGGAGAATATTTTTTAGAAGAAATTTTAAAACTAATAGAAGATAAGGAAAAGGAAGATTTAAATAAATAAGATTGGATATTTATTTGATATGTATCGGGATTAGGATTAACACATAGTGTAAATTATCTACTTTATAAGCGAAGCAAAGAGACTTAGAAAATCTAAGTCTCTTTTTTAAATTGTTTAATCATTTCTATCATTGCATTAAATTCACTTTCTGATAATTTATCAGTAACATTAATAACTTCCTTTTGTCTATCTGACAAATCTGTTTTAGGTTTTCTGTCATTACTATATCCAGTCAAATAATCAATGGTAACATCAAAGAATTTAGCTAATTTAAATAACGATTCTACATCACATTTTCTTTTGTCATTTTCCCAATTATAAACAGTCTGCTTACTTTGGTTTATTATTTTACCTAGTTCTTCCTGGGTTAGTCCCTTTTCTAATCTCAAACTCTTAAGTATTTCCCCTTGTTTTTTCATGTACTTTCCTCCTATGCTTACATTTTATGCAAAATTATATATATTTATAATTAAACAAAATGTATTACATTTCCTTGAAATTATAACATTTTAACGATTTTTTATCTATCTAATTTTAAAAATTGGCAAATAAAAATAAAAAAATAAAACAAAATTTTTATTTAATAGTTGACAATAAACAAAATGGATACTATACTTAAGGTATAAATTAAAGAAAAGGAGGTTAAGAAATGAGAGTAAAATCTTACAGAAAGTTTTATAACTTAACCCAAAGTGATATGGCAGATAAATTAGGAATCACACTTCAAAATTATTATCAAAAAGAAAATGGCATTAGAGAATTTAAATTATCTGAAGCTAAAAAGATAGCTGATTTATTTGATGTGAGCATAGAAGATATTTTTTTTGCTGATGAAGTAAACAAAATGATTACTAAAAAAGGTGAAATAAAGATAGCTTTATAGAAAGGAGATTGAAAAATGGATGTAATAAACGAAATGAATAAAACAGTAGAAAGAATAGTGCAAACAGTATCATCAAGAGAAGTGGCTGAAATGATGGAAGTGCAACATAAGGATTTATTAAAGAAAATAGACAAAATAAATGAAACTTTGAACAGCGAAAAAATTCGCCCTTCAAAATATTGGATAGAAAGTACTTACAAACAAGCTGGTAATGGAAAAGAAAATAGAGAATACCAAATTACAAAATTAGGTTGTGAGTTTCTAGCTCATAAATCTACAGGCGAAAAAGGAATAGTTTTTACTGCTAGATATATGGATAGATTCGAAGAAATGGAAAAAACATTAAAAGAACAAAATACACCTTCTTATATGATAGAAAATCCAGTAGAAAGAGCAAAACGTTGGATACTTGAATATCAAGAAAAAGAAAAATTAGTAATAGAAAATAAAGAGCAAACAAAAGTAATAGAAAAACAGTCAGATGTAATAAATGAATTAAAACCTCATGCAGAATATGCAGAAAGAGTTTTAGAAGATAATGACGGTTTACTTAATCCAACTCAAATAGCTAAAGATTTTGGAATGAGCGGACAAGGATTAAATGCATTATTGCATGATCTAGGAGTTCAATATAAACAAAACGGACAATGGCTTTTATATGCTAAGTATCAAGGCAAGGGATATGCAAGAAGCGTTCAACCAGATAAACCATATGCTAAATCAACTACAAAATGGACACAAACTGGCAAAAAGTTTATCCATGACATTTTAAGAAAAAATGGCTATAAAACAGTTTTTGAAAGTCAACAAGAACAACAAAGATTTGATTTCAACTAATAAGGAGGATTGGAAATGGAAGATAATAAAAAACTAAGTTTCACACATTTTGGTGATATAAGAATAGAGAGAGCAAATGTTAGAGTGATAGAAATAGGGGCTGGAAGTCTTAAATTTGCACTAGACGAAAGATATCCTTACTACATAAAGGTTTATATAGGAGATAGCTCTGATGAAGGATTTGAATACATAGACGACATATCAGGGATAGATCCAAAAATAAATGATGATGAATTTATGACAATAGTTCTTAATTATTGTGTGCAACATGTAGAGTTTATAACAAATAAAGCGATGGAAGAAAGAGTTCAAAAATACTATAAAAAGTTAGAAAAAGAAAATCAAAAGGTAAAACAAATTTTATCTCAATATACAGATGAACAGTTATTAAATGAAGTTAACGAAAGAGGGCTTTTAGGGGGGAACTAAATATGGCGATATACACAGGAACAGAACATTTTTACAGAAAAGAAGTAGAAATAGTAAGTGATATTTTAAGAGCTAGAGGTTATAAAGAAGAATGGAGCATAATAACTCCATTCCAACAAGAAATAAAGATGTATCATAAAATACAAAACAAGTTTGCTTTGCTTAGAAAACAAGGTAATCACACAATAGTAGATTACAGTAGATAGGAGGCAACATGATAACAAAATACATAGTAGTAAGTATAGTTTTTTCAGTAGGGTTTTTCCTAGGAGCATGGTGGAAAAGCATACACGAATAGGACAAATTTCAGACAGCATATTTTTACTAAGGGGGTGCTTAGATGGAATATAAAGTAACACATGAGTATGAAAACGACAGAGCAAAAGTAATTATGATGTCTCCAGTAGGGCTTACAGAAGAGGAAAGAGCAGTAATATTAAAAGATATAAAGAAAGCGTTTTACGAAATAGCAAAATACAATTACCTACAAGCACAAGAAGAAAGCGCTGGAGCAGTATAAAAGGAGGTGATTATATGAAATGTACACCAGAGGTACTAAATTACTTAGCAAGCAAATATCCAAACATGACTGTAAAACAACTTATAGAGTTAATACATTCAAAATGCGACTGGGAGAAAATGTATTAGACATAAAAAACTCTCTAGTTGGCGCTAGAGAGTTTACAGAAATATATATTTTTAAAAAATAAAATTATTTAATTTAAGTATATCACAGGAGGGAAAAAATGAGTAGAAAATTTTTAGATTCAGAAATATTAGTATCTACAAAAGGGATGTCAAAAGAAGAATGGCTTAAACATAGACAAGCAGGTATCGGTGGTTCAGATGCCAGTGCAGTAGCTGGTATAAATCCTTGGAAAACAGCAGTACAAGTTTACATAGACAAAAAAGAAGAAGTAAAAGAAGTAAAAAGTTTCAGAATGGAATTAGGGAATAGATTAGAGGGATTTGTGGCTGAATTATTTACAGAAGAAACTGGACTAAAAGTTAGAAATGTAAACGGCATATTAGTTAATGAAAAATATCCTTTTGCATTCGCTAACATAGACAGAGCTATAGTTGGAGAAAAAGCATTTTTAGAATGTAAAACTACTAATAGCTATGCTGCAAAAGACTGGGAAAATGGAATCCCAGCACACTATGAAATACAATGTTTACACTATATGGCTATAACAGGAGCAACTCATTGTTATATAGCTGCATTAATAGGTAATCAAGAGTTTAAATGGTACAAGCTTGAAAGAGATCAAGAAACTATAGATTACTTGATGAAAATAGAAAAAGACTTTTGGGAAAATAATGTGCTAAAAGATAAAATACCTGTTCCAGATGGTTCTTATGCATATAGTGATTATTTAAAAGAAAAATATCCAAGTTCAAGAAAAGAAGAAATAGACATAACCAATTTTATAAAAAATGCCAAAGATAAGCTTAATCGCTATGATGAAATAGTTGCAGATATTAAAGCATTAAATAACGAAAAGAAAATTATAGAGCAAGAAATACAATCTGAAATGAAAGATTGCGAAGTAGCAAAAATAGGAGATAGAAAAGCAACTTGGAAATCTCAAAGCAGAAGTTCGATAGATAGTAAAAAGCTTAAAAAAGAGTTGCCTAATATAGCAGAACGATATATGCAAACAAGTAGTTTTAGAAAATTCAGTATTAAATAGGAGGTTTTGAAAATGACAAGTTTAAAAAATCAATTGCAAAATAAAGCTAATAACACTAATCAAGTTAAAAAAGCAAGCCCAAGTAAAGGAATGGAACAACTGCTAACTAAAATGGGAGGGCAAATACAAAAAGCACTTCCAAGTATGGTTAGTAGTGAAAGATTCCAAAGAGTAGCATTAACAGCCTTTAGTAATAATACAAAATTACAACAATGCGATCCAATGAGTTTTATAGCAGCAATGATGCAATCAGCACAATTAGGATTAGAACCTAATACACCATTAGGACAAGCTTACTTAATACCATATGGAAAACAAGTTCAATTTCAAATAGGCTATAGAGGTTTACTAGAATTAGCACAAAGAAGTGGAAAAATAAAAACTCTATATGCACATGAAGTTAGAGAAAATGATACTTTTGATATAGATTACGGACTTAATCAAACATTAACTCATAAACCACTTTTAAAAGGTGATAGAGGCGAAGTCATAGGCTATTATGCAGTATATCACTTAGATACTGGAGGAAACAGTTTTATATTTATGACAAAAGATGAAGTTTTAGAACACGCAAAAAGATTTTCGAAAACATATAGTAGTGGTCCATGGCAAACAGACTTTGATGCAATGGCAAAGAAAACAGTAATAAAGCAACTTCTAAAATATGCACCACTAAGCATCGAATTACAAAAAGCTACAAGTATGGACGAAACAGTTAAAACAGAAATATCAGACGATATGAGTTTAGTAGAAGATGAAGGAATAGAAGCTGATTTTACAGAGGTATCAGATGAAATAGTAGAAGGTGAAAAACAAGAAATAGAAGGGCAACAAGTAATGGATATGTAGCTAGGTTGGGGAGCAATCCCCTTCCTAAATTGAAGTAAAGGAGGCTTGGTAATGAGCGATAATCAAAAATATTATTATTTGAAATTAGTGGATAATTTCTTTGACAGAGATGAAATGATAATGCTTGAAAGTATGCCAGATGGTTATTTATACTCAAACATACTTTTAAAACTTTATCTTAGAAGCTTAAAGAATACAGGAAAATTAATGTTTAACGATAGAATACCATACAATCCAACAATGCTTGCTAATATTACTAGGCATCCAGTAGCAGTAGTAGAAAAAGCAGTTGATATATTCCAACAATTAGGATTAGTAGAAATATTAGATAATGGAGCTATCTATATGTTAGATATTCAGGACTTTATCGGAAAAAGTTCTACAGAAGCAGACAGAAAAAGAAATTACAGAAGAAGAATTGACGAAGAAAAACAACAATTATTAGAAGGGAAAGGCCAAACAGTGGGACAAATGTCCCAACAAATGTCCGAAATAAAAGGACAAATGTCCCAACAAATGTCCGAAATAAAAGGACAAATGTCCGACCAAATCTCCACCATAATTAGAGATAGAGATAGAGATAGAGATAGAGATAGACCTACATATATAGAGGAAAGTCAAAACAGTAAGTCGGTAGGTGAGTTTGCATCTTTATATGAAAAGAATATAGGTATGATAAATGGATTAGTATCAGAATGGCTTATAGGAATAAGTAATGAGATAGATATCAAGTTATTTAAACGTGCATTAGAAATATGTACTGAAAGAGGGAAAACGAATCTAGGTTATTTAAAAGGCATAATAAACAACTGGACCAATAAAAATATAACGACATACGACCAATTACAAGCATACAAACTACAGCAAGACAAACCTAAACAGCAAGATGAATCACATAAATTTGACTTTTTAGACAGACCTAAAACATCTAATGATGAAGAGCTAGATGAAGAAGCATTAGAAATGCTAAGAAAATTAGAAGAATGGGGTGCAAATTAATATGGACCAAGATCTAATAAGAATACTAGACAGAATGAAACAAAATTGCAAAGTAGAAGAAGAAACGCATTGTGACTGCCCTATATGTGAAGATAAGGGTTATACATTCCAGATAGACAAAGACGGTTACGAGGTAGCAATACCTTGTAAGTGCCTTAGTAAAAAGCAAAGCATCGAAAAAATGAATAGAAGTGGTCTTACAGAGGTTTTTAAACAAAAGACTATTAATTCCTTTAAAACTGACAAGAAATGGCAAATAGAGGCAAAATACAAGGCTAAACAATATATTGAGAATTTCTTAGAAAATAGAAGCTCAGGACTTATATTAACAGGGCAACCGGGGAGTGGGAAAACACATCTTGGAATAGCAACAATGTTAGAGCTAATTAACAACAATGTGGGTTGCGTATATAAGGAATACTTAACAATGATAACTGACCTAAAACAGACAAGCATGGACGAAACAGATTACATAAGAGAACTAGAGAAATATACCAATCCGCCAGTCCTATTTTTAGATGACTTCCTAAAGGGTGAACCGACACAAGCAGACCTAAAGCATATTTACAAGGTAATAAACACTAGATACCTAAAAGGAATGCCAATGATAATATCAACTGAGAAAAGTATAAAAGAAATATTGAATTGGGATGAAGCAATAGGTAGCAGATTGATAGAAATGAGCCAAGGGAATGTAATAGAGTTTCCTAGGGATTGTAGCAATAATTACAGATTAAGAAATATTATAGGGGCTTAAACAAGCCTCTAGAAGGGGGATAATGATGGCAAAAAGAATCTCTGAACTTGAAATAAGAAAGATAAAAAAATTGCATAGCAAAGGTTATTCAATACTTGCTATCTCAAATGAGCTAAATAGAAGTGATTGGACTATAAGAAAATACATAAAAAATATAAACCTTACTAGAGAACCAAAAGTTGTAGATTTGACAGGTGAAATATATGGGAAATTAGTTGTATTAGAACTAGATCACGTAGAAAAAAGCAGAAGATACTGGAAATGCAAATGTGAGTGCGGAAATATAACAGTCGTAATAGAAGGGAATCTAAAAAGTGGGACAACTAAGAGTTGCGGATGTTTAAGAAGAGAATCTAAAAAACCCAGTAAGATAGAGGTACAAAAAATAGACCCTAGACGTAACAGCGGTGGTGTATTTTTCTTACAAGCTGGAGAGATAATCTTGAAAGGTAATTATGAAAGCGAGAAAAAATGCAGCAAAATAAAAGAATACAAATTAAGTCCTGAGGAACTAGAAAAATATCTAGAAAAATTGAAAATTAAAGAGGTGCAATATAGAAAAAACGATTAAAAATAAAAGAGAGAAGGTTATTTCCCTTCTCTCGACTTAAGATAATCAGCTATTAACTTTTCTAATATCTTAGATACATCGGTATTTTCTTTGATAGCTTGAACTTTAATAGCTTTAAGTAGTTCGCTATCAAGTGTAGTTGTAAATTTAGACCTCAATATATCACCTCATTTAAATATATTTTTATTAATTTAATTATATATTAAAAAATATGATATGTAAATACGTATTGAAATATACGTAAATACGTATTATAATATAATTAAGAAATGAATAACGGAGGTCGAAATATATGCAAGAACAATGGAAACCTATAGAAGAATTTGAAAACTACGAAGTTAGTAGCTTAGGAAATGTAAGAAGTTTAAATTACAAACGAACTGGAGAAATAAAAATACTTAAACCACAACAAGACAAAAATGGATATTTAATCGTTAATTTATATAAAAACAGAAAACTTTTCCATAAAAAAGTACATCGTTTAGTAGCTGGGGCTTTCATACCTAATCCAAAGAGAAAAACACAAGTAAATCATAAAGATGGAGATAAACAAAATAATAAAATTTCAAACCTAGAATGGACAACTTGTAAAGAAAATATTATTCATTGTCATGAAACAGGATTATGGAAACCAAAGTATGGAAATGAACACCATAATTACGGGAAGTGTTTATCAGAAAAAACTAAACAGAAAATGAGAGAGCAAAGAAAAGGGGAATTAAATTCAAATTCTAAAAGAGTAATATGCATAACTACAGGTGAAACATTTAGATATATAAGAGAAGCAGCAAGACAATATAACGTAGCAGCTGAAAGTATAGGCAGAGTATGTAAAGGACGTTCAAAAACAGCAGGCAGACATCCTGTAACAGGTGAAAAATTAAAATGGGAATATGTGGAGGATTAAACATGAAAGGTGAAGATTTAGAACAAGCAACTTTGATTCAATGGTGCAACTTACAATCTTGTAAATATTCAGAATTAAAAATGATATTCGCTATTCCTAATGGGGGATATAGAAATAAAGGAGAAGCTAGAAAACTAAAAGCTACAGGGACAAAATCAGGAGTGCCAGATTTGTTCCTGGCTGTACCTAGAAATAACAAATCAGGATTATTCATTGAAATGAAGGTAGGACGCAATAAATGTACTGACAACCAAAAGAAATGGATTAGGGATTTGATGCAACAAGGGTATGAGGTTAAGGTTTGTTATAGCTGTGAAGAAGCAATACAAACTATCAAGAAATACTTAGGGATTTAGATTAAATGTAATAGGGGGAAAAGAAATGGACAGAGAAGAAAAAAATAAATTAGCAGAAGATAATATAGCGTTAGTACACTCAATAATAAACAAAAGATTCGGAAACAAAAGTATTACAAAAGAAGATAGAGAAAATTACATTGGAGAAGGAATTGTAGGGCTGGTAAAAGCGATAAATAAATTTGATGCAAGTAAAGGGTTTGCATTCTCAACGTTCGCCTACAAATGCATAAATGGGGAAATATCTATGTATATAACAAAACAAAAATGTCAAAAGAGAAAGGTTGATGCTGAGTGTAAGGCATCAATCGACAACAAAGTACCAAGATGTGAAGAACTAGAATATAACGATTGGTTAATGGATACGAGAGATGAGTATTCTTCTCTAGAGGAACAAGAGCATCTATTAGAAATGCTTGAAAAAACAAAGATAAAAGATATAAAAACAATTGTAACGAAAAAAGCAGAAGGTTATAAGAATAATGAAATAGCAAAAATGATTGGAGCAAACGAAAATACAATCAGGAAAAGATTAGATAAAGCAAGAGATAAATTATTTGAATTAGGGATAACAGCATAGGTGGTAATATGGAAGAATGCGAAAACCTAACAACTCTAGGCTGTGAACGCATGGACGCAGTAAAAGAGTTAATGTTATTTGAACAGATAGAAAGTGATATAGAACTGGATTTAAATAATATATGCAAACGACAATGCTGCAAAGACTGCGATAACAAATGCAGTTATGAATGTGGCAGAGTAAAATATTTAGATCCAGTAGAACAATTTAAGAAAGAAGAAATAGGACAAGTTAGTTATAAGCAATTAAGTTTTTTCTAGGGGGTGAAAAGTATGAATACTATACCTGAATTTGTAAAACAGGGATTTTTACAAGAGTACCGATGTATTTATAGTGGATTTGAAGATGATTTAGACAAAATAAAAGGGAAAGAAAATAAAATAGATTTCTTTAAACAAGAATGCTCTACATCGCGTTATGGATGTTATGAAGCAAATAAAAATCTAAATTGCTTTTTAGGATTAAATTCAAAAAATAAAGGCATTAAAATTATATATAAAAAAGATGGGAAAATACAAGATAAGATAATTAGTTATAAAACTTGTATTGAGTGGATAGAAGAGAGTAAGCAAAGAAAAATACAATCTTATGAACAACTTAGTTTCTTCTAAAGGAGGTTGAAATGATATTAAGTAGAGTGAATGAAATAGTACATATAGCTAAAATTTATATGATTGTATATAAGTTAGAGCCAATGCAAGCAATAGAATGTGCAATACAGGATGTAGAAAGATATTTGAAGGAGGAAAATTAATGGAAGAAGTAAAGCAAGCATTACTAACAATAAAAAGAGAATGTACTAAACAAGACGACTGTGAAGGTTGCCCAATATCTAAGGTATTAGGATATAGTTGCCAAGAGGTAGCTATTCCAGAAGAATGGGAAGTAAACCACTAGGAGGAGAAATGGATAGAGTAATAGGAGATATAATTATTCTAGTTGTAATAGGATTATGGATAGCTAGTAGATTATTTATATAAGGGGGATATGTAGATTGAAAATAGATAGAGTGGAAAACATAGAAAAGATACCCATTGGAAGTAAAATTGTTTTAATAGAAAAAGGTAAAATTTACAACGAAAAAGATTTAATAATACAAGTATCTCAAAAGGGATGTTGGGAGGTTATATCTCATAAACCTGATAATAATGGATATGGTCAATATAAAAAGAAAAGAACTCATGTTTTGATGTATGAAAAATATATTGGTAAAATTCCAAAAGGTATGGTTATTAGACATAAATGTGATAATCCTATATGTTGCAATCCATTTCATTTAGAAATAGGAACTCAAAAGGATAATTGTAAAGATATGTTTGACAGAAATAGATCTTCAAGCAATATAACAAAAGAACTAGCTATCAAGATAGCAAAAGAATACGGAACAGCGAAAGAAATATCTGACAAGTTTAATATCAGTAAAAATATAGTTTACCATATAAAAAATGGAGATACATGGTCTGAATACACTAAGGATGTTTTAATTCCAGTAAGTGGGAAGTATAAATTAAACAAGGAAGATGTAATTGATATATATACATCTAATTTAAAAGGAACTGATATAGCTAAAAAATACGGCCTATCACCTAATACAGTATATGATATTAGGAAGAAAAGAATCTGGACAAATATAACTGATAAAATAGATAAAGGAGAGATATAATATGTTTACTATAAAAGACTTTAATATAAAATTAATAAATCCAGAGGAAGTGGAGAAGTTTATAGAAAGACATGGAAGCTTTAGTGCTGTTTGCTATAATACTCCAAAAGAAAAAGCAGAAGTAGTTGGAAAACATTGCTTACAAAGTGGACATTTTAGTGGGTCAAGACACTTATATATGGTATTTGAAATTAAAAACGTACCACGTTCAGCCGTAGACCAACTTGTAAGACATACACAAGGATTTGTAACAAATGTGCAAAGTTTAAGATATTGCAATAAAGACGGAAAGATAAGCTTATACGCAGCACCAGAGATAGAAAAGGATATATACTTAACACAATCATTACATAACTATGAAGCTCAGGCACAAGCTTACTATGATTACTTCCAAAGCAATTTAAAAAACAACGGTTATACAAATGAACAAGCTAATGAAATAGCTAGAACAACAATTCCTATTGGAGTAGCTACCGAATGCAATATAGCAGTTAATTTAGAATGCTTAATGCACTTAGCAAACGTAAGATTATGTACAAGGGCTGAATTACCAATAAGAACTATAGTGAAAGAAATGGTAAAACAAGTCGTAGAAGTAGAACCACGTTACAAACCTTATCTAGTACCTAATTGCAAGAAGTTAGGATATTGTCCAGAAGGTAAGGATTGCAAATAATATAATATAGGGGGACTGAAATGGAGAAACAAGTAAAAGAACTAGCGAAAGAAGTAATATTTGAAATAAAAAATCAACAAAAAGATAGACGATTACATAATACAAAATTATTAATGAAAAATTACGATAAGCTTAAAAATCATATTGAAAAAATTAATAGTGACGGGTTTATGGGCTATTTTGGGGAAGATCTACAGGAAGCACTAGAAGAAAATGATGTATTTCTTAATAGCGTCCTTAGAACAAAAGCAAGAACAGCGCAAATGGTTTCTTGTATAGATATATCATTAGAAATATTAGCAGATGAATACGAAGAAAATGGAACATATTATATCTATGATGCCTTTCATATGTATTATATAGAAAAACTTACATACGAAGAAATAGCAGAGAAACTTAATGCTGGTAAAAATACACCTGCTAGATGGGTAAAAGAAGTCTTGAATAAATTAAATATCTTATTATGGGGAGTTGATGCACTAGGGATTTAATAGGGATTTAATGGGGTTTTAATAGGGAGTTATCAAAGATATAATGTTATTATAGAGAAATTGTAAAAACGCAATTCCTTTATTTCTTTAAAGTATTTCCCTAGAAGCCTGGGAAACTTCTAGATTTTGAATTGGTTTGAGTAACAACGAAAAGTACATTCCTCCGGGCATGAGGGAAGCCTGCTAATAATTCCCTCTTAAAAAAGATATTAATTATGCAACCGCATAACTAATTTATAAATTTTCATATTTAAAATCTTCCCTTAAGTTATTGTAGAGAGAACCCTTCGGGGTTCTTTTTGTTGTGTAAAAAAGGAATTTGTAAATAAATGTAGAATTCTATATAAAAAGGGGGGGAGATACATGAGTAAAATACAAGAAATAAAATATAACTTTCTAAGAGAGTTAGAGGAAAATGAAAATCGACTTATTAAAGGAGAACAAGAAGTAATTCCTTTAGCTAAAGACTATGATTTAAATGATGATGCTTATACTATGCTAATAAAACAATTAGAAGCAGATGGCCTAATTAAGGCTGATTACAGACATGCAAATGGAAAAATTAGCGTAGTGCTTTCAGCACAGATAACAACTGAAGGTAAAAAATACCTAAAAGAAATGTAACACCAAAAATTATACAAATAAAAATTAATAACAAAAGAACTCTAGAAATAGGGTTCTTTTTAATGCAATAAATTAATAGATAAAGAGGTGGTGAGATGAACGATGCGAGAGCGCCGGATAAAGAGTTAATAAAACAAGAATATCTAAAAGGCATAAAGCAAAAGGATATTTGTGAAAAATATGATTTATCATTAAACACACTGAAATCGTGGATAAAGAGATATGGATGGTCCAAAGAAAAAAAAGGTGCGCTCAAGATACAAAAAGAGTGCACCTCTAAAAAAAATAGAAAAGCTAGTAAGCAAGATAGTTGCAATAATCCTAATAAGTTAAATGAAAAAAAATCCAAAACCAACTCGCAAAATCCAAAAGCTAGATATAATAATAAAAATGCTATTGGAAATATAGGTGGCCCAGGTGGTCCTATAGGTAATAAAAAAGCTGAAACTCATGGATTTTTTTCAAAATATCTACCAGATGACACATTAGAAATAATAGAAGAAATACAAGAGAAAAATCCACTAGATATTCTATTAGAGCAAATAACAATTCAATATGCTGCTATAATAAGAGCTCAAAGAATTATGTATGTAAAAGATAAAAATGAAATGATTAAAGAGATTAAGAAACGTAAAGATACAGAGTTTGGAGAGGAAATAGAATATGAGTTCCAATTTGCATGGGACAGACAGGCAACTTTTTTAAATGCTCAATCTAGAGCAATGTCGGAACTTAGAAACCTTATAAAACAAGCTACTGTTATGATTAACGAAAACCCCAAATTAGCTTCAGAAGAACAAAAATTAAAGATAGATAAATTAAAAGCTGAAATAGGTAGACTTAGTAATGACGACTTAGATGATGAATTAAATATAATTGTTGATTATGGTGATTGATATGGATGTAATAGTTGAATTTAACAAAAGTTTTAAAGAAGCTAATAAAACCAAGAAAAGATATAGAGCTATGAAAGGTTCTGCTGGTAGTGGAAAATCAGTAGATGTAGCTCAGGATTATATATTAAAATTGGGTGACCCCCAATATAAAGGTGCTAATTTATTAGTAGTTAGAAAATCAGAATCAACTCATAAATATTCAACTTATGCAGAATTAACAAGTGCTATCAATAAAATATATGGTAAAAATGCGAAAAAATATTGGAAAATAACAGCTAATCCTTTAGAAATGAGAAGTAGAGTAACTGGAAATTCTATAATATTTAGAGGTGTTAATGATTCTAAACAAAGAGAAAAATTAAAATCTATAAATTTTCCTACTGGAAAACTTACTTGGGTTTGGTGTGAAGAGGCTACAGAGTTAGCAGAAAGTGATGTAGACATATTAGACGACCGTTTAAGAGGGATTTTGAATAATCCTAATTTATACTATCAAATAACTTTTACATTTAACCCAGTTGCAGCAACTCATTGGATTAAAAAAAAATATTTCGATTACCAAAGTGAAGATATATTTACTCATCATAGTACTTATTTAGAAAACAGATTTATAGATGACGCTTATCATAAAAGAATGATGATGAGAAAAGAACAAGATCCAGAAGGATATAAAGTTTATGGACTTGGAGAATGGGGAGAAACTGGAGGCACTATATTAAATAACTATATAGTACATGAATTTCCTACGGATTTTAAAAACTTTGATAATATGAGATTAGCGCAAGACTTCGGATTTAATCATGCTAATGTTATATTAAGAGCTGGATTTAAAGATGGAGAATTGTACATATGTGACGAAATATATGTACACGAAAAAGATACATCTGAAATAATTGAGATTGCAAATGATTATGGAATGGAAAAATATTTAACAATGTACTGCGATAGTGCAGAGCCAGATAGAATAAAAATGTGGAAAAAAGCAGGATATAAAGCAAAACCTGTAGTAAAGGGTCCAGGCAGTGTTAAAGCACAAATTGATTATTTAAAGCAAATGAAAATACATGTACATCCTAAATGTGTAAATTTTTATAAAGAGATTACTCAGTGGAAATGGAAATTTGATGAAAAAAAGGGAATTTATCTAGATGAACCAGTTGAGTTTATGGATGATGCTATGGCTGCTTTAAGATATTTAGTTGATGATAAATTAAAAGGAAATAAATTAAAATCTAAGAAATTAAATCTAGGAATATAGGAGGTGAGAAATTGATACTACATAATGATATGCCATTTTTTCAAACGAATGCAAAGGAAATTCAGCCAGAAGATATTGAAAAACTTATATCTAGACACAAAAGGTTTCAAGGCAAGTTCATAAGAAATGAAAATTATTATAGTGATAAACATAAAATACTACTCAGGGAACACGCAGATGAAAATAAACCTAATTACAAGATAGTAGAAAGTTTACCAAGCTATGCTGTAGATATAAGAACAGGATATTTTAGTGGAGAACCGATTACATTTACTTGTAAAGATGAAACTCAACAGAAGCTTCTTGATAATATACTAGAGTACAATGACTTTCAAGAGTGCAATATGGAACTAGATCATTTTACTTCAATTGACGGACAAGCATTTTTAATACTTTATACAGATGAAGATGCTAATGTTAGATTTGCTACTGAATCCGCTAAAAATTGTTTTGCTATTCACGATACAAGTTTATCTAAGAATATGATAGGTGCCATAAGATACTATGAATATGAAGATGTTGAGGAAGATACAATTAATCTAGATGTTAGATTATGGACTAACAATAAAATATATCACTATATTGGACCTTCTGGAACATTAGAACTAGCAGAAAAGCAGGAACATAATTTTGGTGATATTCCTGTTGTAGAATTTATGGAAAACGCAGAGAGAAAAGGATGTTTTGAAAATCAAATATCGATTGTAGATGCGATTGAAAGTATCATATCTAGTTGTATTAATGAGATAGAATATTCTGATAATGCTTATCTAATGCTTAAAAATTTAAGCGCTACAGATGAAAATGATGTAAAAGATATGAAAAATAATAGAATTATGCTAATTGATGAAGATGGTGATGCTAAGTTTATTACAAAAGATATTAATGATACATATATACAGAATACATTAAATAGACTAGTAGCTGATTTTCACAAATTAACAAAAACGCCACCTTTGACAGATGAAAGCTTCGTTGGAAATGCATCTGGAGTAGCATTAAAATTCAAATTATTTGGATTAGAAAAAGATATGAGTAAAAAAGAACGTAAATGGAAGAAATCCATACAAAGGATGCTTGAACTTATTACTAATGTTATTAACGCTAAAAATAATAAAAATTTTGATTATAGAGATGTAAAACTTACATTTACTAGAGCATTACCAACTAATGTAACTGAAATGGCAGATATGGTGGCAAAATTAAATGGAATATTATCAGATGAAACTCTTATATCTCAATTATCCTTCGTAGAAAATGCAAAGGAAGAAATGCAAAGGAAGCAAAAAGAAGATGAAGGAAAAATGCAAGCAATGGATATTTATCGAGATAGTAATATAAGTGATCCAAATCTTGAAAAAGATAACAAAGGAGGAAATGAAGATGCTAATAACGATAATAGCATGGACAATGCTAATATATAGTTTAATAGGATTATTAGTAGAATTCTTTTTTATATTTGTTGGCGATACGACTAAAGACAGAGTTAAAGGCTTTGTAGATGTTGTTTACTTTGCTTTTACTATATATTTTATTTTGAGGTTTATACATGGGTAGAAAAGCAAAATACTATACTGGTATGAAAAGCCGAGATTATTGGCATCAAAGAATGCTAGACAGGGACAAGAAAAGTAAGTTGACAGAGGATAAAACAGTAAAGAAATTAGCTGATGCTTATCACGATTCTTATATGCAAATATCAAAGGAGTTAGACCACTTCTATAATAAATATGCAATAGAGCATAATTTAACTTATGCAGAAGCAACTAAGCTATTAACTCCAGTAGAAATGCGAGAGTATGGACGTAAAGTCCAAGAATTAAAACAACTATATCAAGCTACTAAAAGCGAAGAAGTATTAGCACAATGGCAAATAATGAGTGCTAGAGGTAAAGTAACAAGATTACAAAGTTTACTCGATGGAATAGATATAGAACTAATAAAAAATAGTCATAATGTACAAATGACGATGACAGAACATCTAACAGGAATGTATAAAAGGTCATATAAAGAAGCTTTAGCTGATGCTGGAGCAACAAATAAAGTATTACCTAAGAGGGCTATAAAAGATGCAATAAGTTATCCTTGGAGTGGTAGACAGTTTTCAAACCGTATATGGAGCAATAAGGTAACTACAATGAACAACATAAGAGAAACACTAACAAAAGGATTAATACAAGGTAAATCAGTACAGAAAATGGGACAGGAATTAAGAAAATTAGAAGGTGTTAGTAAGTATCAAGCTGAAAGGCTAATACGAACTGAGACCAATTTTTTTATGACTAAAGGGCATGTAGACGGATATAAAGATAACGGTGTAAAAGCAGTTGAAATATGCGTTTCATTTGATGAACGTACTTGCGCTGACTGTGAAAGTATGGATAGAGAGGTGATTAAAATCGAAGAAATAAGTTATGGTAGTAATGTTCCGCCATTTCATTGTTTCTGTCGAACCTCGCTGTACGATAGTTCCTGTAACTGATTATAAAGAAGGGGAATATTAAAATATGAATATCGGAGAAAATATAAGAAAAGTAAGAAAAGAAAAAAATAAAAGTGCTAAATATATAGCCGAAAAAGTGGGGTGCTCCACTCAAGCTATTTTACAATATGAAAGAGGGGAACGTACTCCAAGCATAGACACTTTAATAGATATAAGTGAAGCTTTAGATATACCTTATACAGATTTAATCGAAGGGAAAGAAAATGAAAGTAGAAGATTAAAAGTTACTGTAAAACTTACTGAAACAGATATAGTTGAAAGCATTATAGATATATTAGGAAGAGTTGCTCTAGATGAAAGAATAGATAAAAACATAAGAGATGAATATCTAGCCGATTTATCTAAACAAATAGGTTTCGATATTGTTATTAATAAGAATAAACAATCGGATTTTAAACTAGATAAAAATACTCATGATAATATAATGCAAAAGTTTACCAAAGTTGAATAGGAGGAACAAAATGAGCAATTCTCAAAATAATACAAATCCTTTACATAAAGTTAGTATCAAAGATACAAAAGAAGAATTTGAGTTAAAGTTAGATGATTTTGAAATAAAAGGTATTACTGATTATAAAATAACAGGTACTACAAATGATTTTACAAGGCTTAAACTTGAATTAATTGTATCTGAAATAAATACATAATTTTAACAAAAAAGGTTTACATAATTTGACCTTCTAAAATCAATTCTAAGGTACTTACAAAAATTCCCTTGATAGTTTGTACCTTTGAAAACAAATTAAAAATTGAATAAAAACAATAAAAGTCCGAAAGGACTTATTTTTATGTCCAAAACGTGATGATGACCTAAAAAGCTTCATGGAAATATGTTTGACGAAACTAAAACGGAAAGGAAAAACAATATGGAAAACAACAAGTTAGATATGAACCTTCAATTATTAGCAGAAGGCAACGAAGGTGGAGAAGAACCTCCACAAGATAATCATATAGATAATACTAATAATGGCGAAGGCGGAGAAAGTAAAGTATTGAATATAACTCAGGAAGAATTAGACAGAATGTTTGATAGAAAGTATTCTCAATGGCAAAAGAAAGCTAATGAAAAAGTAAAACAAGCTGAAATAAAAGCTAGACAACAAGTTGAAAAGGAACAAGAAGCTCAAAGACTTGCAAAAATGACAGAAAATGAAAGACTTCAAGAACAAGTTAGACAAGCTAATGCAAATTATGAAAAACTTCAAAGAAGTATGGAATTAAGAGATTTAAATGAAGAAAAAAGAAAGCAGCTTAAAGCTTATGATATATCAGAAGAATATGCAGATTTTATAGTAGGGGATAATGCAGACGAAATACATGCTAACTTAGAGAAGTTTAAAACACTTAAACAATCAGAAAAACAAGCATTTGAAAGACGAATTGAAGAAGAAGTTGAAAAAAGAGTTAGTGCACGACTTAAAAACAATGGAAACTTCAAAGATATACATCAACAAGCAAATTTAAATAATCAAGATACTTCTGAAATGTCAGATGATGAGTTTTACAGACAATACTTTGCATCAAAAAATAAAAAATAATGACATGAAAGGATGATGTGAAATGGCGAATCAATTTATTGAAGTAAAAGAGATAGCAAGAAGATTATTACCTAGATTAATAGAAAATCTAGTATTCCCTAATCTAGTTTATAAAGATTATTCAAATGAATTTGTAAAAGGTAAAGGGAGTAGAATACAAGTTAAAAAACCAGTTGTTTTAAAATCAGAAGATTTTGATCAATCCACAGGAACAAAAGCGCAAGATGTAGTTGAAGACTCTACTGAAGTAGCGTTAGATAAATTAGCTACAGTTGATGTGGAATTTAGCACTATACAAATGGTAACTAACGTCGATGACTTAGATAGATTATTCTTAGAACCTGCAGCAGTTGCATTAGCAGAAAAAATAAATGCTGATGGATTAGAATTATACAAAGATATACCTTACTGCACAGGTACTGCTGGAACAACTCCATCTACTTTAAATGATATAGCTGATGCTAGAAGAATGCTTAATGTAAATAAAGTACCTGTAAAAGGGAGAATAGCAATATGGGACCCAGAAGCAGATGCTAATTTTACAACTATTCCGGCTATAGTAAATGCAGAAAAATCCGGTTCAACTCAAGCATTAAGAGAAGGTTCTATAGGAAGAGTTATGGGGCTTGAAAACTATATGGCTCAGGACGTAAAGAAACATAAGGGTGGCTCTCTAGCTGGTTCAACAGATTTAAAAGCTAAGTCTAAAACAGATGCTGGTAAAACTCAAATAATATTAACAAAATCATCTTTAGAGGGCGATTTAAAGAAAGGTGACATATTAACTATATTAAAAAATTCTTATGTTGTAACACAAGATACAAAAGCTTCTTCAAATGATATAACTGTGGATATATATCCAGCTTTAAAAACAGATGTAACTACATCTACTGCTATAAAGATAGAAGCACCACACACTGCTAATTTAGTATTCAACCCTAATGCTTTTGCTTTTGTAACTAGACCTTTACCTTCTCCAGCTGGAGTTGAAGCATATACAACTTCTTATAACGGAATAACGTTAAGAGTTGTAAGAGGGTATGATATGCACTTTAAAAAAGAAATGTTATCTATGGATGTATTGTACGGCTATGCAACAATGTACCCAGAATTAGCAACAAGGGTTCTAGGATAATGGATATACAACGACTTAAATTAAAATTAGGATTAACAGAGGACAGTTCAGAGGATATGCTTCTAACTGTTCTTTTGAGTGATGCTGCAAGTTATATTTCAATATATCTAGAAGGGAACGAAATTCCTGCTAATCTTGAATATATAGCTGAGGAAGTGGCCATTAAAAGATATAGAAGAATTGGAGCAGAAGGGATAACTATAGAAAAAATTGATGTGTTATCAACAACTTATAGCACTGATGATTTTAAAGAGTATCTTAGTATATTAGATCTATATAAGAAAAATAATATACATTCAAAATCAAGAAAGTTAAGGATGTTATAAGTATGGATTACAGAGAAAAAGCAACTATACTTGTTACAGAAAAAATATCTGATAATATGGGTGGCTATAAAGAAACTGAAATAGAATTAAAAACAATAAAATGCAAAGTAGCGCCTTATACAGTTAAATCTATAGATAGTAAAGGAAGAGAAATATCATATTCTCTTAATAAATTATTTACAAAAGAAAAAATATTAGATGATCTAGATAGTGATTTTTCTGTTTTATACAGTGGTAAACGATATAAAAAAGTATCTATAGCAGATTATGGCAAGTGTTATATGGTAGTTATGGAGCGTGATGACTAATGGAAATTAAAGTACAAGTTGAAGCTGGAGAATTATTCAATGTTAAAAATATAGAAAATGAAGTATCAAGCTTAGTAAAAAACACTTTGTATGGTATAGAAACAGATGCTAAAAGAAATTGTCCTGTTGACACTGGCAGACTTAGAGGTTCTATAACTACTAATATAATCGACGACATGAGTGGTGAAGTGGGAACAAATGTTTCATACTGTGAATATGTTGAATACGGAACTAGATATCAAGAAGCACAACCTTATTTTGAACCAGCAGTAAAGAAAAATCAAGACAAGTTAGATAAAGAATTAGATAAGCTTATAGAAAGGATAATAAAATGATTGATGTAAAAGTTCAAGAATATCTATATTACCTATTAAATAAGCTTCCTTATAATGTTTACGATAGCGTACCTAAAGATTCTAAATGCCCATATATTCAAATTGGTGTAGATTATGGTGGGGATAACTCAACTAAAACAGGATTTGCTTATAAAGATTATCAAACTATAGATATTTTTTCAGACTATAAAGGTAAAAAAGAAGTTAGAGAAATAATGAAACAAGTAAATAATTTGCTACAAAACAAAGAACTAATGTTCGATGATATGCAAATTTATTTATATTTGGATTCAAGTAGGATTATTGAACAAACGGATGCCGAGGGTAAATACTATCACGGCGTTTTAATTTATAAAATAGAAACTCAAATGAAATAAGACATGAAAGGATGATATTATGGCTGAAACAGCAGTAAAAGACAAGGTAGTAAGAGGTGTAGACTTGTTGCTGTATGCTGGTGAACAGGCAATAGGAGGGCAACAAAATACATCAATAAAAATGCAAGCAGATACAATAGATGCATCTTCAAAAGACTCTGGGGACTGGTACATAAATATAGCAGGAGCAAAACAATGGTCAGCAGACTGCGATGGAGTTGTTTATGTTAGCGATGCGGGATATAAAGCTGCTCAAACTGCTTTCTTAAACAGTTCCGAAATAAAAGCAGTTATAAAAAATAAAACTGGAACTATTAACCTTGAAGGGGAAGCTTACATAACAGAATTAGATTTAGATGCTCCGTATGAAGATTTACTTAAATATTCAATGAGTTTATCTGGGGCTGGTAAATTAGAAGATAAATCATCAGCTTCACCACAAGTATAATGAAAGGATATAATGAAATATGACAGGTAAAACTTTAAATATAAATGGCAAAGAATATACTCTAAAATTTACTATAAATACTATGTGCGCTATGGAAGGTGCTGGCATAGATGTAATGAATTTAGACGCTATATATTTTAATATGCCAATAATAAGAAAATTCTTCTATTATGCTTTAAAATCAACCAATGTAAAAATGACAGAAAATAAAGCAGGAGAACTAATGGATCAATACATCGGAGAAGGTCATGACATAAGTGACATATTAGATGTAATAATGGAAACATTAGCAGAAAGCTTAGGTTCAAAAGAAAATATTGAAACTGACGAAGATGCTGATGAGGGAAAGTAAAAGAAAAGGAGCTTAGTTTTATTAATATAATTGAAAACCTGTTTAGAAAGTTGGTAGGGGGCATGAAAATGTCGCCTACTACTTTTTATGCATTGACTTATAAAGAAGCTAAGCTGATTTTAGAAGGATACAAACAAGAACAAGAAGATAATTATTACCATAATTATTATGCAATGTTTAATGCTATTGGTGCTTTTTTAGGTGGTAAGAAATTTACACCTGTTGAAGTATTTGAAAATAGTAAAAAAGAAGATAAAAAGAAAGCTACAAAAGAAGAAAAGCAACAGATATTAGATATGTTTAGAGACTATGACAAGGCAAAAGGTGATTACTAAATGAGTGACAACAAAAAAATAAATATTAAAATTACGGCTGATGTCTCAAAATTTAAATCAAGCATGGATAATGCTAATAAACAGGTTAAAAAGTTTAAAACAGAGACTAAAACGGCTGGAAACACAAAACTTGATAATGTCACTAAACAGGTTGATAAAATAAATAATAAAACTAAGCAATTAAATAATACAACTAAGAATACAACTAAGAATTTTAAAAATGTAAATAGCGTAAAGTTAGGCAATGCTACTAAGCAGGTTGATAAGATAAATAGAAAAGTATCTGAAACAAGTAAAAAAACTGCTGATAGTACAAAAAAAATTACTAGTTTAAAAGATAAAATAAACTCGATAAAAGATAAAGCATTATCTGGCGTAAGTAAAACAATGTCTAGTTTAAGAGATAAAGCTACAGGCGCTAATAGTTCTACTGGAAAGCTAAAAGATTCTATAAGCAATTTAACAGGTATTTTTTCAGCATTTAAAAGTGGTAATTTCAGTGAAGCTTTTAGCCGAATAAGTTCAGCTTCATTGCCTATTCCAGGGAATGTAAAAGCTATTATAGCTTCCGTTACCATATTAGTAGGTGCTTTAAAAAAATTATATGAAGCAGGTAAGCAAAGATTCTTCGAAGGTTTAACTGATATGAAGAATGATTTTTCACCTATAACTAATGCTATTACCTCTTTAGGTAGTGCAGTAAAGACTACATTTGAGTCTATTACAGAATTTTCACTATCATTACAAGGATTAGCTACCGCTGGTATAAACTTTGAAACACAAATGAATAAAGTTCAACAATTAAGTGGAGCAACAGGGAATCAATTAGAACAATTAAGTGATAAAGCTAAGTATTTAGGTAGTACCAGTAGGTTCCAAGCTTACCAAATTGGGCAAGGGTTCGAATACATGAGTATGGCTGGCTGGAACGCTTCCGAGATGCTAAGCGGAATTAATTCTGTAGTCAACCTTAGTATTCTTTCAGGACAATCACTCGCCAGTTGTTCAGATATCGTGACTAAATTATTGGTCGGTTTAACAGAAATGTTATTCAAAAAAGATTCGGTGAATTGCTGGAAAGCTAAGTTAATATTAATACTTTATGGTATAATAAATATAGGGATAGTTAAGGAAGTAGCTAGCCTTAATGATAAGAAAGTTATCCGAGCTTTCTTCCCTTGTTAAATTAAATCGGAAAATAAAAATACTGTCGGAGGTGTTTTTTATTATGAAAAAAATATGTATTTGTTGTGGTTTAGAAAAGGATATAACAGAATTTTCTTTTAGAAAAGATACTAATAAGTATAGAAATCAATGTAAAGATTGCAGAAAAAAACGTGAAAAACAACGCAAAATAGAAAACGAATCTAAGATAAAAGAAAAGGTATGTCCTATATGCAAAGAAAAATTTAAACCAAGAAGAAACTCACAAAAGTACTGTAGTGCTGAATGCAGAGCAAAATCAACAACAAAGAAAATAACTATAGAATGTAGTTATTGTGGAGAAGAAATAAGTGTAACAGCAAATGCTTATAAAAGAAATAAACATCACTATTGCTCTAAGGATTGCAGATATAAACATCAAAAAGAAATATTTAAGGGTAAAAATAATCCCAATTATAAAAATGCTTCAATTAATGTTATGTGTAGTAACTGTAAAAAGAGTTTTAGTATATTAAAATGTAATACTAAAAATAGTGATGGAACAACAAAGAAAAATTTTTATTGCTCGCAAGAGTGTAAATCAGAACATCAAAAGAAAATACTAAAAGGAGAGAATAATCCTAATTATGGTAAGGGAGAAAAAATAAGAGGAAATAAAAATAAAATGTGGAATCCAAATAAAACCCAAGAAGAAAGAGAAAAAGGAAGAATTATACAAGGTTATAAAAAATGGGTTTATAGTGTTTACAAAAGAGATAATTATACCTGCCAGTGCTGTGGTAAAAGAGGTGGGGATTTAGTTGCACATCATCTTAATAGCTATAATTGGGATAAAGAACATAGAATTGATGTAAATAATGGAATTACACTTTGTGAAAAATGTCATAGAGATTTCCATATTAAATATGGAATGGGAGATAATACAAAAGAACAATATGAACAATTTATAAATAATAAATAAAAACACTCTTTAAAGAGTGTTTTTTTAATACCATAAATTAATATTAATATGCTAATCAGCAACCAAGCCATGGAAAGCCGTAAAAGTACATGGAAGGTTCAGAGACTAGGAGAATGAATAGGCAAATAATAATTTCTCCCACGAGCGCCGAACACCTTAACAAGTAAAGTTGAAGGTGATGATATAGTCCCATCCTCTTATGAAAATAGGAGTTCTAGGATAAAGAGCCTAGATGTAAGATAATGGATGATCTAACAGCACTTGGATTGGAAGCAAATCAAGCAAGTGATTTTGTTGATAAATTAGCTTCTACAATTACAAGAAGTAATACCAATGTAGAATTGTATGGTTATGCATTAACTCAATGTGGTGCACAAGCTGGTACATTAGGAGTAAATGTAACTGATTTAAATACTGCTATTGGCCTTATGGCAAATGCGGGTAGACATATATGCTCGGTTACTAAGAAATTAGTAGCAAAAATTATCAATCTAAGTCGATGGAACCCTAAATTTATATTTATCATTTCTTTTTACGTAGGTATTTGCTATAATATATATTATAGGGGGTGCTTATATGGTAAGAAGATTAACGCAGGAGGAATTTGAAAGTAGAGTAAAAGAAAATTCAGAAGGAAATATTAAAGTTTTAGGCAATTATAAGAATAAAAGAACAAAAGTAAAAGTTAAATGTGAAAAATGTGGTTATATATGGGATGCAAATCCAGAACCTTTATGGAATGGTCATGGATGCCCTAAATGTGCTAACAACATACTTAAAACAACAGAAAAATTTAAAAAAGAAGTATATAATCTAACAGGAAATGAATATTCTATCTTGAGTGAATATCAAGGAGCAAGTAAAAAAGTAAAATTTAAACACAATAAATGTGGTAATGAATTTGAAATGAATCCAAAAGATTTTTTAAGAGGGCAAAGATGTCCTAACGAAAGATATGAAAAATCAGCTAAAAGTAATATTGAAATTCAAGGAAAACCAAAAGAAAAAAATAAGCTTCTTGAAGAAATTTGTTTAAAAGAAAATTATGAAATCATAAAAGGATATACTAATGCTAAAACTAAATTAATTTTAAAGCATTTAGAATGTGGTAAAATATTTGAAGTATCTCCATATGGTTTTATATATATGAACATAAGATGTTCATGCAAGAATCGTTCAAAAGGAGAACAAGTTATAAAAGAATGGTTGGATTTAAATGATTATAACTACATAGAACAATATAGAATAAAAGAATGTAAAAATAAAAGGGCATTACCTTTTGATTTTGCGGTGTTTGAAAATAATAAATTAATATTCCTTATTGAATTTGATGGAGAGCAACATGAAACAGTAAAATTTAATTTTAATTCAGAAGGTGAAGCTTTAAAAAACTTTAATAAACAACAAGAAAATGATAAAATAAAAAATGAATTTTGCAAAAATAATAAAATTCCTTTAATAAGAATTAAATACAATAAGCACCAAAAATTTGAATTATTTAAAGAAAAAATAATTTGTGATTTAATTAAAAAAATTGATAAATATAAACATGGCAATATCGAGCGAAGCTTGATAGAAATATCAAGAACGTGTAACGACTAGATAAAGTAAGCTAAGTAATAGACACTCAAAAAAAGAGTGTCTTTTTATATGCAGAAATATCCACGAACGGTTGATACCTTAACAAGTAAAGTTGAAGGTAAAGAGATAGTCTGAACTGCACAGGAAACGTGCAGAAGTTAGGATAAAGAGCCTAACGATAACAAAATTGGTAAAAGGTTCAAAAGCAGGGATGTCATTAAAAAATATGTTAGCCAATATGGCAGCGCCTACAGATAAAATGGAAGCTGCGCTTAAAAAATTAGGTATGACTGCTGACGAAACAGGAAGTTATCTAAAAACAACAGCAGATGGAAATGTAGATTTAGCTGCTACTTGTAAAACACTTATGTCAGCTATGAATGGTATGGAAAAATCACAAAAAGTTGCATTGCTTACTGCTATAGTAGGTAAAAATGCTGCTCCAGGTATATTGGCAATGCTATCACAAGGCGAAGGTGCTTGGAATGAATTATCAGATTCTATAGAAAATTCTACATCAACAGTACAGTTCTGGAATGAAAATATGTCTATAATGGGTAAAAAAGGCAATGAAGCTAGAAAGATTATAGATAACTTTAAAGATGTATATGACTCTGTAGAAGAAAGAGCAACTGACTTAGGATTTTCAACAAAAGATTTAGCACTATCTATACAAGTTTTAGGTGCTGATGGAAAAGTAACTAAGAAAAATATGAATGATTTGCTAGATGTATTTGAGTCAATGGATTCTGCTACAGGTAAGAGCGCTGTTAAATGGCGTGAACTTGGTGGAGCTATGAAAAATACAAAGAGTGAAATCGTTAAGAATGTAAAAAGCGGATACGATTACGATTCGACTATTTCGAAAATAGATAGTGATACATCAGGACTTACACAAAAACAAAAGAAACAAATAGAAAATCAAATAAATGCTAACATGACTTACAAAGAAGCTAATAAAATATTGAAAAAATATGGATTATCAGCTGATCATGTAAGTTTATCTAGTTTGAATACTTCTCAAAAGCTAGAATATTTAAGAGAAACAACTAAGGGATTATCTGACGACCAAAGAAAAGCAGCTCTAAAAAGCTTAGGTTTATCTGATAGCTTTGATGAAGTAACAGAAGTGTGCAGAATGTCTGATAAAGACTTTAAAAAATATCAAAAGAACTTAGAAACTATAGAAGGTTTATCTTCTAAAATGGCTAAAGCTATGGATTCAGATACAAAAGGTTCTTTACTATCATTAGCATCAGCAATAGAAGGTAAAGCGATACAAGTATTTGAAAAATTAAAAGGTTCTATAAAAGGAGCTTCTAATACATTAGCAGAATTCTTTGGAGCATGGCAAAATCAAGGACTAGAAAAAGCATTATTAGGTGGATATAAAGACGGTGATGGAGGGATTACTTCTGGACTTGTTAAAAGTGTGCAAAATGCAGCTAAACAAATACCGCAAGCTATACAAAGCGCTATATCGAGTGCCAAAGGTTTTATTACTGGTGGTTCTATGCAAGGAATACTTGGCATAGGAACAAGTATAGTACATGGAATATGCCAAGGTATTATAAATTCATATCAATCTGGAGATTTAACATCTGCTATATCTGGATTTATACAAAATATATGCAATTGGATTATTCAAAACGGAGCTGATATAAAAAATGCTGTTAAAGCACTTATGTCATCAATAAAAGATGCTATACAGGAAAACCAAGGTTTAATTCAGCAAGCAGTAGATACTTTATTTCAAATTATAAATGAATATATAGTTGGCAAGAAGGATATTATGTGGACCTTAGGTGCTACTGTTGGACCTTCTTTTATAGGAGGATTGATTTCTGGTATCACTGCTGAAATTCCTAAAGCTGTAGAAGCAATCGGAACAGCTTTAGGTTCAGGAATTAAGAGCATTTTCGTTGGTTTACCTTCAAAATTACTTTCATCATTCGATTTTGACAGTGTAATGTCAATTTGGCTAGGAAAGGGTACAAAATGGGGCATAGATATAGGTACTAATCTTGTTGCAGGTATAGCAGAAGGATTAGGGCTTGGTTCTATATTAGATGCTATAGATAATACCGTTCAAAATATAATCAACTGGTTTAAAAATTTATTTGGGATACATTCTCCTTCTACAGTAATGGCAGATGAAGTTGGTAAATTTTTAATAACTGGTATAGGACAAGGTATATTAGACAATGTAGGAAGCTTCTTTGATATGTTAAGTGGGTTAAAAGATAAAGTAGTTAATTTCTTTAAAGATTTATTTGGGGGCAAAGAAGATACAACTTTTAAAAATTTAGACTCAAAAGAAGTAACAAAATTAGATAAAGCACTGCAAAATCTTAGTAAAACGGCTCAATCTTGCAAAAACAATTTATCTACAGCTTTTAGTGGGCTTAATAGCTCTATAAGAACAGCATGTATAAGTTGTGCTAATATTACAAGAAATCAATTTGTTAATATAGCTAACATAATAAAAAATCAATCTCAAAATGCTAGAAACGGTGCTACAAGTAGCTTTATAAGTTTAAGAAAAGTTATAACAACACAAACATCACAGGCACGACAAACAGTAACCAGTAAAATGATATCTATTGCAAATGTTGTTAATGCTCAATCTACTAACGCAAGAAACAATGCAACAAGACAATTCATATCATTGCGTAAAGTAATACAAACACAAATGTCACAAGCTTATAGTTCTGTAAGTGGATATATGAGTAGAATAGCAGCTGCAACAAATAGAACATTACATACGAAAGTTAACGTAACTAAAACTACTACAATGGTAACTAAAAAGGCAGTTGAGAATGCTGGAAATGCATTTTTAAGTTTAAATAGTGCTGCTGTAAAAGGACAATCTCTTGGATATGCTATGGCAAATAGTAATTATGGATTAAGTTTAGATAGTGCAGAATCTAAAAATAATGCAAATGGCAAAGCTACTTACTTTGAAATAGTATTACCACTTGATGGGAAAGTAGTAGCTAAAGCTACAGCTAAATATATGAATGGTGAATTAACTATATTAGATAAAAAAGACAGTAGAAAGCGAGGCAGAAAGTAAATGGCGTATTTTTTAAAATATAAAGATATTATAGTTTCTGAATTCGCGGGTTTTGGAGTGGTAACGGTTGAAATGCCGTCCATTCCAGAACGTAATATAATATCTAAAACAATAAATGGAAGAGATGGAGATATATATTTTTATAATAAAAATACTAGTAGAGAAATAACATTAACATTTAATGTTAGAACAAAAAATGCTGATGATTATATACAAACAGTAGATGACTTAAAAAATTGCTTTAAAAATATAGAACAATCAAAATTATATATAGGAACAGAAGATAAATATATAAATACAGTAGTAAAAACATATGATTATTCAGATGTTTTTATTTCAGAGAAAAGTTTTTTTGGTAAAGGAACAATTAGCTTTTACTGTGCAGACCCATACTTTTATAAAGGTGACCTTAAAATATATGATGAGTTATCAGATGAAGAATTAGATAATGAAGGAGATGTAGAAACATTTCCCAAAATAGCAATTGAGTTTTCAGAGGAATCTACATTCTTACAAGTTGATTCTGACAATGGTTCTATCTTATTAGGCAACTATCCAAGGGTAGGATTAGAAAATACTACATCAGAAAAAACAATAGTTAATGAAAAGTGCGAAAGTTTATCAGCATGGACTTCTACAGGTAATGTTGTAGATGAAGGTGCTACAGGAGATACGCTTGTAATAAATGAAGCAGGACGTATGTTTTCTCCTAATATAACATCTACAAGTGATGGATGGCATGGAGCATGCTATAGAAGAAATTTACCAGAAAACACTAAGAACTTTGAAGTTACTGGCTTTTTCTTATTTTATTCAGACTATTGGGATATTAATGGTGGTGGTGGAAGTTCTACACCTGGTTCTAATCAATACAAAATAGTTGCTAATCCGACATTAAATATACGTTCTGGAAGAGGTACAAGTTATAAAAAGCTTGGTTCTATACCATACGGAAAAACAGTAACTGTTACAGATATAAGCGGTGGCTGGGGAAAAGTAACGTATAATGGAGTAACTGGTTATATCTACATGACTTATACGCAAAAAGTAAGTATTAGTAATTACAATTACAGAACTACAGCAAATCTTAACATGAGGTCTGGAAGAAGTACAAAGTATAAAATACTAATAACAATACCGAAAGGTACATCTCTTAATATAACAGATATAAGTGGAAGCTGGGGGAAAACTACTTATGGTGGGAAAACAGGTTATGTATATATGAGTTATGTTACAAAATTAGCTACATCTTCTGCTATAACAATAATAGGAAAAGACACGAGTGATAAAGCAGAAGAAAATACAGCAGATTCTGCTAAGATGGGTCTATTAGAGCTATATGGATTTGATTCAAATAATAATAAACTATTCAAATGTCAATTATTAGATAATAACTACTATTATAAACATACTACGCCAAGCATGTATATTGGGTCAACTAAAGTATTAACAGATGCTACAAGTTGCCCTGCTCCAAAGACAAAAACAGACGAGGATGGAAACAAAATAAAAATAGATTCTGGTGAATCTGGATCAGCATGGAATCATTTTTATGGAAACTTTAACATCAAGAGAGTCGATGGAACATGGAGAGTTAAAGTTAACAAAAGAGATGCACAAAATAATATAACAAAAACATTAATGCTAGATAATTTAGCGAATAGCAAATATCCAACAGGAGACTTAGCTTACATAGTGATTTATATGGCAGGATACGGAAGTTATCCTATACAGAATATGGCGATGAATATGTTATATGTAACAAATCATACTCCAGAAACGCCTGAGGAATACAACGAAATAATCTTTGAGCCTGGCGACATTGTAAACATAGACTGCGAAAACAATACAGTTATAAAAAATGGGGAAAACTTCATGCAACATTTAGATATAGGGAGCACTTTTTTCCCGCTAAGTCCAGGCAAAAATGATATATCGGTGTCAACTTCATGCACAAGCCAAGTGTCAGCAGCAATTAGTTTTGTAGAGAAATTCAATTAAAGTAGGTGATGCAATGACAGATATAACATTATTTATATTAGATAAGAACAAAAGAATAATAGATGTAGTATCCAATGCAGGAACAGAAGAAAATGCATTTTGGGATGATACATTTACGCAAGAAATAAATGTTGCATCTACATTTGAGTTTTCACTAGAACTGAACCAAAGAACAAAAGAGTCCATTAAAACAGGTAATTACATATTATTTAGATATCGTAGCAAAAATTTCCTGTTTACTATAGTTACTGTAGAAACTGATGACTCTAATGGTTATGCAGAAGCACAGGTATATTGTGAATCTATATCGCTAATCTTGTACAATAGCGTTATACAAAAGACTACGCTAAATAACTGCAATGCTACTACATTTCTAACTACTATTCTACAAGATACAGACTTTTTAGCTGGATATATAGATGTAGCAGTAAATAGAAATGCTGCACTTATTGAAATAGATAAATCAACTTCTGTATATGAATTGCTAACAAGTAAACTAGAAACATACAAAGCAGAAATGGATATTCGTATTGAAGTAGAAGGAAATAAAGTTACTGGCATGTATATAGATTTATATAGCAAGCTTGGTTCTGATAATGGAGCTAGGTTTGATTACAATACTAATCTTGAAAGTGTAAATAGAAAAGAAGATATTTCTGATTTGTGTACTGCAATAATAGGAATAGGAAAAGATGACCTGGATTTTCGTGAGGCTGAATGGAACATAGAAACTGGAAAGCCCGCAGATAAACCTAGAGGTGCGAATTTTATAGCGGACGATATAGCTAATGCTATGTTCGGTTTCCCAGGTAAATACATCTACGGCATATACGAAGATGATAGCTGTGAAGATGCTTATACATTACTTGAAAGAAGTTATGAAGAACTACAAACCAGAAAGCAGCCAAACATTGATTATGAATGTAAAGTAGCATATTTAGATGGAGACATTAACTTAGGAGATGCCATAACAATAGTAGATAGAACTTATCCGGAACCCTTACAGTTAACTGCTAGAGTAAATAAATTAGAAATAAGTTTTTCTGACGAAAGTAAAAACACTTGCAGCTTTGCTAATTACAATAAAGCGTATTCTAATATGATAACAAAAAACGATACATTCGAGCAGCTAAAGAATTACATATTAGGACTTAATATAGGCAAATTAACATTAGCAGAAATAGAAATAATTAAACAATATATGAGACAATTAGGAATAGATAAAGAAACTATAGATAAATTATTTTCAGATATATTAAATAATCCTGATACTAAACCTGGAACTGGCGGGAATAAAGATACCTTGGTTAAAACTATAGAAGGTGGCTTATGGCTAGGTGATTCAAGGATGGTAGCCATGAAGAAATATAATTTGTTCAAATTAGCTGATAGTGATACAAGCACAGAACCAGGAACAATTACAACAGATGATTATAAAAAGGCATTAGAATTATATCAATCTATAGGAACAGGAAGTCAGACAGGTACAAGTGCATATGAAAAATTAGTATCTAGTTCTAATCAATATAAAATTTCTACTATAGTTAAGTATTGGGCACCAAAATTCGGACTAGATCCTAACTTGGTATTCGCAATGATAATGGCAGAATCTTCTGGAATACCTACTGCTCATGGTTCTAGCTCCGGTAGTGGGTATGGACTTATGGGATGCGAAAGAAGTGTATTTTTCAATCAGACTCAAACTATTAAATTTATTGATGGGACAAAACAAAGTTTTACACCTTCGTATTCTACAATGCAACCAGGAAGTAGCGGAAATACAGTTATTAATGGTATAACAGTAGATAAAAATATAAGTAATCAAGTGATGCTAGGCTGTAATGAAATAAAAACAGCTATGGAATATGCGCATAATAATATATTTGCTGGATTAATAAGTTATAACATGGGTGTAGGGGCTATGTATTGGATAGTATCAAGATACGTTTGTGATACATATGGATATACATTTGTGAACAGAAATTCTATTAAAGCACAAACACCAGAGGCACAAAAGAAAATATACGAAGTGTTAGAAAATGGGGGATTTGAGTTTGCAGACTGGAGACAAATCTATAAGAATAATGGTGGCGGTGGAACTGTTAAAAATGTAGAAGGCTACTTAAAGTGGTATAAAATAGAAAATGGGCAATTACCTTATCTAGTAGATAAAAATGGCAATAAATTAGGCTATGGAGTTTCTGGAAAAACAACAGCCACTACTAATTATTCTGCACCTGTAAGCACTGTAACATATGTAACAAATACGCAACTTACACCTACAAGAAACAAAATAGTAGATAAAGCAAAAGAAATAGTACAACTACATATAGATGGACTTGCTTCTTACAGCCAATATCCAAGAACTATAGATGATACCAAGCGTAAATATATAGCTAAAGGAACGTATGTAAAACTTAATTCTAGTGCATGGGGATATGCTGGAAGTACTTATAATGGAATATCTACGAGTGTAAATGATGGCAAGGGTGTTATAGGTTATGACTGTTCTTCTTTTGCGTCTTGTTGTTATATGAATGCGGGATTAAACTCTATGTATAATGGAAACTGTTCTGGTGGAACTATAATGAGTGAAATTGTAAATAATGGTGGTATGATGTGGTTAGCTAATGCAGAAGGTCGTAAGAAAGCAAAACCAGGAGATTGTATAATGTTTTGCACAAACCATATTCCAACACAAGCAGATATGGATAATAGAAAACTATTAGCTACTCACCATATAGGTGTATATATTGGAGATGACCAAATGGCCCACGCAAGTCAATGGGCACAAGTCCCTAATGCTATAAAAATAAGTAATGTAAGCTCATATGGGACTCTTAAGTATGCTTTTTTTATACGTCCAAAAGATTTGCAAGAAACAGATAATAACGAATCTATAGTAGAAGATACAACAACAGATGAAGGAAATAATATAATAAGTAAATGTGTGATAGGTGCTAGTGCCTATCATTTTTATTCTGGAAACCAGCTAAAGAAAATAGTTCAAGTTGGCTCTTATTCTGATACTACAGAATATCCTTCTGATGTTCCTTATGTATTTGTACATTTAGGAGTAAACGACCCTTATCAGAGTGGTTATAGCGCATTAAAAAATTTATTATCTCTGTTAAGAGCCAAATACCCTAAAAGACCTATTTTTGTAGCGAAAGAAATACATGTTGGCTCAAAAGTATCTAATTATGTAGATTATAACAAAGCTATAGATACATTTAACACACAAATTCTCGATTATTGTAATAATCATGAAAATGTATATCAAATTGATATTAGTGAAAGTCTTGAAGAAAATGGGCTATTAAAATCAGACATAACAGCAGACGGGATACATCTTAAGACAAAAGATAATTATAAAGTACTATTTAATAATATTAAAAATAAGATTAAAACAATTACTGGAAATACTGAAAGTGACATAGTAGATTCAGATAGTGAAGATACTGGAGATGATGACGATAATGTAAAGCAAAAAGTAAATGAGACTTTGCAATCTATGGAAAATTATTACTATGATATATTAGATAGCTTAATATTTGAACTTCCAAGTAATGTTATAGATAGTTTTTATTGTAGACTTAAATTCACAGCTTCTACAGATTTTAATTATATTCAATCTGATAATTGCTATTTAGAAGGAACGGATTGCATTAATGGACAGTTGGTTCCAAAACCTAATAATACTTATAAGATTATTATTATGAAAAATACAATAGATACTATAAACTCTAGTTATTATGGATTAGTTACAGTTTTACAAGCTAAAGAATATGAAGACTTTACAGACTTTATAGGAGGGCAAAAGGTAGTAGAATTAGGTAAAACTTATTTAAGTCATACAGATTTAGAATATGCTGGACAATATTCTACTACAGCTATAGTAACACCTGCTAATTTTACTAACCCTAAAGCTAATTTAAGTAAATGGTATGATAGTACACGAAATAAAAATCAAATAGATGGGAGTACATTAGTACAATTTGTATATATGGGACTTGCTTATAAAAATACTCCTTATAATAACCATGATATGACTTCTATAAATAAGAATAGTTTATTTAGTTGGGCATTTAAATTACCAAGATTAGCTGCTAATCAAGCTAAATATTGTGTATCCAATGGATGGGCATTATATGGAGCAGATTTAACTAATTTTAGTAATTTAGAAGCTGGAGATCTAATATTCTCAAAGGATAATGATACAGATAACAACAGATATATGAATGTATCCCATGTTAGCATTTTTATAGGTGAAGAAGATGGAGTCTTATCAGTTCTAGAATCAACTAAATGTGAAAATGGAGTTAAAATAACACCAATAGCAGATATGGCAGAAACTATTTTATTTATAGCTAGAGTGAAGAAAAAGTAGGTGATTAAATGAGTATAAAAGAAAGCTATGACAATTACAATGAAAGCTATAATAATATAATCAAAGTATTAACAGACATATTAGATAGTAAAGAAGTTACAGAAGGCTCTCAAGCATTATTAGAAGAAGCATATGTAGATTATAATACAGATTATACAAATGCTATATCTGTCTTGCATGGGCAAAAGATGAAAGAAGAAAATAAAAAGATAAAAGAACTAGAATATAAGAAGTTAGATGCAAATGTAGAAAATATTTTAAATGTACTAACTAAAAATGGAATGTATAACTCTATTTATACAGATGAAGAAGGAAGAATACTTATTGATATGCAGAGCATCCCGAAGCTTACTTTATTAGTACAAAAACTTAGCTTAATTGCTAAAGGACTTGATGGGGATGATGAAAGTAGCATAACTATAGCACCAGAGTTTATAGAGTTATTATCAAATAGCGATATTATTTTAAGGGCAAAAAATATCCTTTTAGAAGGATTAGTTACTGCTAATGGAAACTTTAAAATATTAGCGGATGGGTCTATAGAGGCTACTAATGCTAATATAACAGGGGAGATAAATGCTACATCTGGTAAAATTTCTTCGGACTTAGAAGTCGAAGGATTGAACGTATCAGGAACATTAACAGCCGATTCACTTAATGTTAGACAACTTAATTGCGGTGATTTGAATGGTGTAGTGTCTGATGTAGCTCTTGTAGTAGATTCAACAATCGATACATCAAATGTCTTTGAGAATAACGGCAAATTTAGCTCTTTACAAAGAGCAATAGAGAGTATTCCTAAAAATTTAAATGGATATACGGTATCTATCGAAGTTAATTCAATATTATATGAAAATATAACTATAAAGGGATTTAATGGGGGCACTTTATATATTAAATTTAATAAGAATAATTGTGGTTATATATTTGGACATAATTGTGGAGCAGAATTGCTATTGCAGGGAACTGGAACAACTTCACAGATATTAGTAAGTAACTATAAAACAACAGGAAATGTCAACATGCGTACGGGCGGAGATGTTTCTTACAATATAGTTCAAACAGTTCCAACTGGAGCAACATTATTGCTTACAAACTTTAACTCAAATGGTTGGGGATACACTACATATAACGGAAAAAGTGGATGGATGAGTACAAATACAAGTTATATGGTAAAAGAAGAAGTATATCAAACAAGTGGAACATCTACAGCTATACAACCAAGTGAATTACTAACACAAGATGGTAAAAACTATGCTGCAGTATTTCGTAATTGTCCTTATGTAGCTTTATTTGATTTAGAAGTGTATGGCAAAACTGGCAATGCGTCAAATTATGCTATCGGCTCCATAAGAGGATCCTATGTAGATATAGAAAATAGTAAAATTTGTGGAAGCGAAAACGGAATGTTAGCTAGTAGAGGTGGTAGAATATTTGAATCAAATGTTAACGGTAAAGTAAATAAAATCGCACAAAAGGCTGAATTGAGTGGAATGATTTATATAAATGATGGTACAACTATAAATGGGACAACATCTAAAGATAGTTCTTCTCAAGTTATATATTCTGAATCTGGAGCAGTCCAAGATACAACAAGTAATGTTGGAACAAATACCAATACTACAACTGCTACAACTACAGTAACTATAACTAGTACAGGTGCAGATACATATAGAAGTACAATGTATAATAATTACAAACAAGACAACACAGCGCGTCAAGGCAACTATGGTTGGGGTGATTGTAACGGTTTGTGGCTATTTGGTTCTAAGTTCACACAGCTTAAAGGTAAAACTATTACTAAATTAACAGTTACAGTAAATCGTATACAAGGTGGTATATATGGTAATGTTACTGCTACATTAAAAATGCATGGATACTCAACTAAACCTAGTGGTATGCCAACATATACATCTGGTTGGAGCACATCGATAACAACACCTATAAATACAACTAAAACTATAGAAATAACAGATGCAACAGTTCTTAATGCCATAAGCAATGGTACTTGTAAAGGATTTGGAGTTCAAGGTGCTTATGATTCTAGTCATTACGCCGTATTTGATGGTAACTGTACTTTGACTGCAACTATACAATAAAAGAGAAAAGAGAGGCGATAAAATGATAAGTAAAGATTGTACTATTACTATAGACAAAGGAAATGCTAGCGTAGATGAAGATGTATATCTGTACAAAAACGACATGAATATACAGATATTATTTACGATAGTGAATAATAAATACAGATATACTAAAAACACAGCAATTGATAACATAATTGCAAATAACAAAGCAAGTTATGCTCAAGTTAAATTCAAAAAAGGCGATATTGAAATTGATTTTGAAGAGCAAGAAACGAAAGAGGGAGCTGTAGTTTTGCTAATAAAAAAAGAATTAATAGATGAGGATACAGAATTAGGCGATTATAGTATACAAATACGATTATTTGATGAAAATAAAACATCTGTAATAACATTACCTCCAGTAGAAAATTGTATACATATCCAAAGGCCTCTGTTTGAAAAGGCAGGTGAAGATACAAATATAGTAGATCAAGCTCTTACAGATATGGCAGTTGTAACATACGCCGAGCCAATTAGTGCTACAAATAGTGATGGAACATATAATAA
>OBKV01000303.1_pt1 | contig 45556 bp, 34 predicted proteins | sample 1517301 | NCBI WGS metagenome assembly OBKV01 (sample SAMN04571685, study PRJEB22368) | human gut metagenome | biome: human gut; material: stool | host: Homo sapiens | place: Luxembourg | collected 2012-06-29 | reverse complement strand
CGGATTCGTGAGCTCGAAGCGGAGGTTAAGGAGTTGGAGATGGCTGGCGCGGATGTGGATGATGGCGGGTCTCATTAGGCTTATCAAGATATAAGACTTATAGAATTTATAAGATTTATAAAAGTTATAAGTCTTATAGCTGTGGATGCCAACCTGCTTGTGGGGGTGACAGGTTGGCGGATGCGATAGACTACTCTTGCGACATTTCAAGCGAAGTCTCTCAATGTTGTTTCAGTGCCTGGCTTGACGAATCTCAATATTGTAGCCGCGCGTTATAAGCGAATAGTAACCATAAAGTATTACATGCCTTGAATAACTTAGAATTTGAAATATGAATCGGCAAAATGCGATTATTATCTAGTATTGGTCGTCAGATGAATGAATTAAATAGGTCTCTTATCGTATTTTTTTCTAAATTTGTATGAATTAAGCAGATATCGTTACTAAGATATGATGGCGAAGCAAATTAAATCAAGAGAAAGGGTTACAAAGCATGGGGAAGTCTTCACGGCGGAACGTGAAGTCAATGCCATGCTTGATCTGGTAAAGTCAGAGTGCATCCGACCTGACTCTCGCTTCCTTGAACCGGCTTGTGGGGATGGGAACTTCCTCTCCGAAATACTTGAACGAAAATTGGCAGAACTACGCCGGAGATACAAATCAGCACACCGTAGTTACGAGATTCACGCCGTTGAGGCTATCGGCAGCCTCTATGGGGTTGATATTATGAAGGACAATGTTGAGGTCTGTCGCCAGCGGTTATTCAATATTTGGGACAGGGAATACACCTCACTTTGCAAGGAAGACTGCTCGGATGAGACTCGTGACGCAGTTCGATTCATAATAAGGCGAAACATAGTCTGTGGAAACGCCCTTACCTTAATGTGTGTTGATGAGTCCGGAAATGACACCTCGGAGCCAATCGTATTCTCGGAATGGGCACTAATAGGCGCTACCCAGATGCAGCGTTCTGACTACACTCTTTCCGACCTTATGCTCTACAGAGACAACACAAATCCTGAAGGAAATCTTTTTGCTCGTGACGATGATGAGGAAGACACAGAAGGAGTATTCCTAAAGCGATATACTACCCATTACAAAAAAGTACACCAGAATGGATAACGGGTTATTTCAAAACATCTACAATCCTGATGTCTTGTCGTGCATAGCAAACCTCAGCAACGACGAGGTCTTCACTCCTCCAGAGCTTGCCAACAAAATGTTGGATATGCTGCCGCAGGAACTCTTCGAGAATCCTGACACCACCTTTCTTGATCCTGCCTGTAAGAGCGGCGTGTTTCTCCGCGAGATAGCTAAACGTCTCATCAAAGGACTGGAGCCCCAGATGCCGAATCTCGAGAAAAGACTTGAGCACATCTATACAAAGCAACTGTTCGGAATAGCAATCACCGAATTGACAAGTCTGCTCTCGCGGAGAAGCGTTTATTGCAGCAAATTTCCATCAAGCCGATTCTCACTCCATCAGTTTAACGAAGATCAGCCTCAGGGCAATATTATATTCCAACGCATCAGGCACACTTGGGAAAACGGTAGATGCCGCTGGTGTGGAGCAAGTCAGAGTGAATACGACCGTAGTGCAGATCTTGAGGCCCACGCTTACCAGTTCATCCATAACATTGACATTGAGAAATTATTCAATATGAAATTTGACGTAATCATCGGAAACCCGCCATATCAACTTAGTGATGGAGGCGCACAAGCAAGCGCAATACCCATTTATCAGCGCTTTATTGAGCAAGCAAAGAAGTTAAATCCCAGATATCTGTCTATGATTATTCCTGCACGATGGTATGGCGGCGGCCGAGGCCTTGACGATTTTCGTGAAGAGATGATTAGCGACAAGCATATCACCGAACTTCACGATTTCTTAAATGCATCAGATTGCTTTGGTAATGGTGTCGAAATTAAAGGCGGCGTATGCTTTTTTTTGAGAGACCGGGACAATGAAAGGAAGTGTAAAGTATTTACTCATAATGGCAACAAGGTAATTGAACAAGAACCACGATACCTTAAAGAAGATGGTAGTGATGTATTTATTCGCAACGCTGAAGGCGTTTCAATATATCACAAAGTAAAAGCCCTAAATGAAGAAACTATAGAGACACTTGTTAGTTCTCAGAAACCTTTCGGGTTGAGAACTTTCGCACATGGTAAAGAGAAGCCTTTCCCCGGTTCAGTTGAATTATATGAAAGAGGCGGCATTGGATATATAAGTCCTGCCGAAATTGAGAAGAATATTGAATGGGTTAATAAACCAAAGGTATTTTTATCAAGGGCCTATAATGCCGGTGATGTATATCCACATCAAATAATAGGAAAACCCATTTTGGGGAAGCCTGGCACTTGCTGCACAGAGACTTATATGGTTCTTGGCCCATTATCTTCAGTTAAAGAGGCTGAAAACTTTATTTCATACATTAAAACAAAATTCTTTAGGTGCCTTGTGATGCTAAAGAAAACATCGCAGATGCTTTCCCAAGGAGTTTACTCTTTTGTGCCGATTCAAGATTTCACAAAACCTTGGACAGATGAAGAGTTGTATGCCAAATATGGATTCTCAGATGAAGAGATTTCATTTATTGATGCAATGATTCGTCCAATGGAATAAGCCTTCCCGATATGGATACTCAATCATTCTTCCCACAACGCCCTGATGCAGTCCCGACGATATACGCATATCGTCTTGTCGGCGTTGACTCTCACAAAGGCTATCTGAAGATTGGTTACACCGACCGTGACGCAGAAACCCGAGTCAAAGAGCAGACCAGCCAGACGCGTGTTCCATACGAGATAGTTCTTCAAGACTCTGCAATGTGCAATGATGGCTCCTGCTTTATGGATCACGATGTGCACGCTTTGCTCAAGAAACAGGGATTCCGGCAGCTCAATGCGGGGGAAGACAAAAACGAATGGTTCAAATGCACCGTTCAGGATGTTATGGCTGCAATTGTGGCTCTCCAGACCGGAACAGCCAACATTGAGAAACGCACTCAGACTTTCGGTATGCGCCCGGAACAGGAGCGTGCCGTAATGATGACTGAGGGATATTTCAGGCAGCAGAAGATTGATGAACCCGACCGCACTCCAAAATTCCTATGGAATGCAAAGATGCGCTTCGGAAAAACATTCGCCAGCTATCAGTTGGCCAAGAGAATGGGGTTCAAACGCATCCTCATCCTTACATTCAAGCCCGCTGTCGAATCAGCGTGGAGAGATGACCTTGTAAGTCACGTGGACTTCGAAGGGTGGCAGTTCATATCCAACAAGGATGCGAAGAACAACAGTCTCAATATTGACCAGGAATACGCTCGTGCTGACAAGTCCAAGCCTATTGTAGTGTTCGGTTCTTTCCAAGATATGCTGGGGACTGGAGAAGGCGGCGGTATCAAAGCTAAGAACGAGTTTATCCATACCGTATCTTGGGATATCGTCATTTTTGATGAATACCATTTTGGAGCTTGGCGTGAGCGTGCAAAGGACCTCTTCGAGAAGGAAGACGAAGAGGCTGCCGTTGAATTCGATGCCGAGAAATATCAGAACGATGAAGCCGGAAATGCCATCAACGAGTCTTGGCTTCCTATTTCAACAAGCCACTATCTCTACCTCTCCGGTACTCCGTTCCGTGCTATCAACAGCGGTGAGTTCATCGAGGAACAGATATTCAACTGGACATATTCGAACGAACAGGAAGCGAAGACAAATTGGAAAGGCAGCAATAATCCTTATGCAGCCCTGCCTCGTATGGTAATGCTTACCTACAGGATGCCCGACGAGATCCAGGAAGTGGCCAAGAATACCGAGTTCGACGAGTTTGATCTCAATGTGTTCTTCAGCGCAGAAGGTACCGGTTCAAAAGCAAAATTCAAGTATGAGAACGAGGTACAGAAATGGCTTAACCTCATCCGTGGCGGCTATCTCCCTGCAAGTATCGATGATTTGAAATTAGGTCAGGACAAGCGTCCGCCTATGCCGTTCTCGGATGTGCGACTGCTCAATGTGCTCTCGCATACACTCTGGTTCTTGCCGAATGTCGCATCGTGTCACGCTATGGCCAACCTTCTCGCGCAGAAGCAAAATGCTTTCTATCACGATTATAAGGTAATTGTCTGTGCTGGCACCCAGGCTGGTATCGGTCTCGATGCCCTTATTCCAGTCCAGAATGCAATGGCCGACCCTCTCCAATCAAAGACCATCACTCTGTCCTGTGGTAAGCTCACAACAGGCGTGACCGTCAAGCCGTGGACCGGAATCTTTATGCTTCGTAATCTCAAGAGCCCGGAAACATATTTCCAGTCGGCTTTCCGAGTACAGAGCCCGTGGGAAGTGAAGGACTATGCGGGGAACAATGTCATTGTCAAAAACGAGTGCTACGTCTTTGATTTTGCCCTTGACCGAGCACTCCGTCAGATATCCGACTATAGTTGCCGCCTTGACATAAAGGAAGGCAACCCGGAAAAGAAAGTCGCAGACTTTATCAACTTCCTCCCGGTTCTTGCATACGATGGCAGCTCTATGCGTCAGGTTGATGCCCAGGATATTTTGGATATTGCACTCGCAGGAACGTCAGCGACTCTCCTTGCTAAGCGTTGGGAATCCGCTCTCCTCGTGAATGTGGACAATGAAACTCTCAAGCGTATCCTTGACTCTCCTGAAGCCCTGAAGGCTCTTATGAACATTGAAGGCTTCCGTAACCTCAATGGCGATATTACCACTATCATCAACAAGTCTGAGAACATCAAGAAAGCCAAAGCGAAGGACAAGAAACCTTCCGAAAAGGAGAAAAAGGAGCTAAGCGAAGAGGAGAAAGAAATCAAAAGCAAGCGTAAGCAGATCCAGGAGAAACTCATTAAGTTTGCCACACGCATACCTATCTTCATGTACCTCACAGATTACCGTGAGCGCTGTCTGAAGGATGTTATTACACAGCTTGAACCTGGTCTCTTCAAGAAAGTTACAGGCCTCAGTGTAGCCGATTTCGACATGCTCTGCACTCTTGGGGTATTCAATGCTCCGTTGATGAACGATGCTATCTTCAAGTTCAAACGCTACGAAGATGCCAGCCTCGTTTATGCCGGTGTCGACCGTCATCAGGACGATGAAGTGGGTGGATGGGATACCACGATTCGTAAAGAAGAATACGAGAGACTGTTTTACAATCAGCAATCCTCAATGAAGGCTGCCACAAATAACAATACAGCAGTATCTGAAACAACGCCATCAACTTTGGAGTCACCAAAGGCTTCTTATGGCAAAGAGTCAAAGCCGGCATCAACAAAGCAAACTACTCCAAAGCCTGTCACAACGTCAGTATCTACTTCCGCTCATATCAAGCCAATAGTTAAGACACCTGCTCCTGCGGCCAAATCACCTGCGGAAGAAATCTATGACAATGTTGGCGAAGGTACTGTAGTAAATCATAAGAAATTCGGCATAGGCCAGGTGACCAAGATTGACAGGAAAGCGCAGTATGTTTTTGTTGCCTTCAACGATGGCGGCGAAAAGAAATTCCTCTTCCCTGGAGCCTTCACTGCCGGATTCTTAAGTTTGGAATAGTATGGACTTAGCGGGATCAAATGTGATTTTTACTACCGAAACTCCAAAGCAGATTAACGAAACATACAATGGGGTCGTTAAGGATGGCGGCTCGTTTGAGGATTTGAAAGCGGCATTATCTGAATATGAGAAATATTCACCACTGTACGTAAAATTTCTGTTCGCTAAGTTCCAATCCTTTAAAAGAAATTTCAGCGAGGCAAGTGACCTCATTACGGAGGTTATTCAAGGTCTTGATAGCGTTGTCGATTATACAATTGGATTTAACCAGCGAACTTTTGCTCCCATTTATGGTCTTGCTGGGGAGATTTATGCAAACAACAATCAGTTCACGGAGTCACAGATTGCGTATCAAGACTATCAGCTGTGCCTTTGCCGATTGAAAGGCTTGGAGCAAAATGATTCTCTTCTATCGTTCCGTAAGTATAACGAGTATTCGCTATCAGACTTGATAAACAACGAAATTACGGTATGCACTCCTCGTGTGATGAATGATCCCTATGATACCCTTTTGTTGAAATGGGGTGATTTCATGAAGGGAAGAAAACACAAGCCCCACATTCAACCCTTCTGTAATGCTCTGGAATCATATAGAATCAGATCCTTTTCCCATCTTTCCAGCAAGGACGGGGAAGAGATGGTGTCAAATATTCTGATGTGGTCGCACTACGCGGACCAACATTACGGCTTTTGTGTCCAATACAAGTTTTCTGACGATTTCTTAAAGGTTACGGAAGAGCGCCGGACGGTCCGTATGCACGAAATACAATATCAACCCAAAGATGAGCCGTTAAACCTAAATCTCGAAGAAGGCTCTATTGATACCACGGTTGGCCTTTGCACGAAACAGCATCAATGGGAATACGAAAATGAAGCCCGACTTATAGCCTATGAGCCTGATGTGGATGGTGCTTTCCATTCAATACCTCTCGACGAAGGCTCCCATATTGAGAAGATATATTTTGGCTACAGATGTCCTGACAAACACATTGAAACCATAAAGAAAATCCTTTCGAATCGGGGTCAAATAAAGTATTATCAGATGCGGTCAAATCCGGAAGACATCTATAACTTAAGCAGTGTGGAAATATGATATCTTTTTCCTATTAGAAGTAACAAATTTGGAAAGAAATTTGCGCTTTCCCCTCCACTCAACTCCATACAAATTTACTCAAGTTCGAGTCCGAAATCTCCCCAAAAAATGGGGTACAAAATGGGGTACGATTTGAAAAAATGCCTCTCAGGATATCTGAGAGGCATTTTCAGTGGAGATGGGCGGAGTCGAACCGCCGTCCAAACAACGCGCCAAGAGGCTTTCTACACGCTTAGTCGTCCTTTGGTTGTCGGCCGCGGCCTGCCGGAAGACGGGCTAACCGAAGCTTATCCTTTGAGGCTTGGCCGGATTTAAAGGAGTCCTCCGGTGCGTCCTTCTTGAATGATACCCCGAACTCGGAACAGAGAAGGCGTAAAGTCCGCGGGATACTCGTCGGAACCGCATCCTAGGCGGCTCGGATTAAGCTAATGCGACTTGGTCGATTAGGCAGCGAGTGCGTAGTTGTTATCAGCAACTAAATTTTTGGAGATCCAGTTTGGCGGGCCGGCCCTCCAGGAGCCCGACGTGCTTACCGCCCGGAATCATTGCTGTCAAAACCAGAACATCCCCAAGCGATTTGTGACAAAGATACGATGAATATTCCAGATTTGTTTCAAATCATAAAGAAAATTTGATGTAGGAGGTAACTTTTTGATAATCTGAAAAATAAGCGGTTGCCTTTGGGAGAATTGGACTGAAGGTTGTTAACTATATCTTTGCTAATCAGGGCGTTGTGCGCCATTGGCTGATTCTGAGTTGGTGCCGCATAATGTAGTCATAATCAAATAATATCATTGTTACCTATAGTGGAAAACGACTGATGGATAATGGCTTATGTGCTGAGCTGTAAAAGATTATCCTCCACGGCTCCCGATAGCGATGACAGGCGGCATCCCAAATAGCCTTTCCAACATTTGAAAGTGGGCTCATTGTTAAAAAATGATAGGCAAAGCTTTAAGAATATTCCTTAAGGATTGTTAACTTTGCAGGCTATGGCAAAGAACACGATTGAGAAAGCGATATACAACCGTACAGAACTGCTTCTGGGCGATGATGTTATGGAGGCTCTGGCGGCTGTCAGGGTGATCATATTCGGAGTCGGGGGAGTCGGGAGCTGGTGTGCGGAGGGACTGGTGCGCAGCGGGATCACGAAACTGACGATCGTGGACTCGGACAGGATCTGCATCACTAATGTGAACCGGCAGCTTATGGCGACGACTAAAACAGTTGGCCAGGTGAAGGTGGACGCGCTCAAGGCTCATCTTCTGGAGATCAACCCTAAGGCTGAGGTCACGGCGGTCCAGCAGATCTACTGCGAGGAGACGGCGGGACAGTTCAATCTTGATGAATATGACTACGTTATCGATGCTGTTGATTCTCTGAAAGATAAAGTGCATCTTATCTTAAACGCCACGTCAAGCAAGGCGAAGTTCTTCTGCTCGCTGGGGGCGGCGCTGAAGGTGGATCCGCTGAAAATCAAGGTGGCGGAGTTCTGGAACGTGCGGGGATGCCCGTTAGGGGCGGCGCTGAGGAAGAAGATGAAAAGGGCCAAGACGATGCCGGCCAAGAAGTTCCTCTGCGTGTATGACGATGAGGTGCTGCCGAACAGAGGGCATTGCCATAGCTGCGGCACGGAGAAGTGTATGTGTCCGAAGGCTCAGGACGGGCCAGGCAATCCGGACTTGCTGAACCACGAGTGGTGTTCCTCGAAGGCGCAGATCAATGGCACGACGGTTCACGTCACGGCCATATTCGGAATGACCATTTCCGGGCTTGTGATTGATGATATCTACCGTCGTGTGCTGAAGGCTGCGGTGGAAGCTGTGAAAAAGCCGGAGGTCTGACGATAATATTCATAAACTTCGGTCGGCATATTCACGAATAAAGGTTGGCATATTCATAGATTCAGAAGACAATGGAGCAGCAGAAGGTTTGGGACCCGTTGAGGAAGAAGGCGGTGGCGCTGACGCCGGAGGAGAAGGTGCGGCAGTGGTTCATCGGAGTGCTGAAGGAGCGGATGAAGGTGCCTGAATATATGATGATGAGCGAGGTGGCGATGAAGTTCGGAGGGAAGGATTTCAGGGCGGATATCCTCGTTTACGGCAGGGACACGGCTCCGCTGATGGTGGTGGAATGCAAGCGGGAGGATGTGCCGATGAGCAGGGAAGTGCTGGAGCAGGCGCTGCGGTACAATCTGGTGCTGAATGTGAAATATGTGGTGATAACCAACGGGTTGAAGACTTTTGGCTTCGTCCGGGACGGTGAGACTTATTCTCAGATGAAACAATTCCCGGATTGGGAGACAATGCAGAAATAGGAATATGGGTGCGACAATAACACAGGGATATCTTGACAAACCGATTTTCGGAATCGTGTCAGCGGCGGCGGAGGAACTTGGCGTGAGGGCTTTCGTGATCGGAGGCTATGTGCGTGACTGCTTCCTTGGCAGACCGAACGATGACATCGACATCGTGGTGGAGGGGAGCGGGATCCAATTGGCCGAGGCAGTGGCCGCGAAGATCGAGGAAAAGGAACGCCGGCATTGCAACGTGTCCATATTCAAGACTTTCGGCACCGCGATGCTGAAGTGGCACGGGGCGGAGATTGAGTTCGTCGGGGCCAGGAAGGAGTCCTACCGCCACGATTCACGCAAGCCGATTGTCGAGGACGGTACGCTTGAGGAGGATCAGGAACGCAGGGATTTCACTATCAACGCGATGGCGTTCAGCTTGCAAAAGGAGGACTACGGCGCGCTTGTCGATCCTTTCGGAGGCATCCGCGACCTTGCGGCGGGCATAATCCGCACCCCGCTGGAGCCGGAGCAGACCTACAGCGACGACCCTCTCAGGATGCTCCGCGCGATCCGTTTCGCCACGAAGCTCAGCACGCCGGAGCAAAAATTCACCATTGTCCTGGAATCCTTGCGTGCTATGAGGAATATGCGCGACCGGATGACAATCCTCTCAAAGGAGCGCATTGTCGAGGAACTGAACAAAATCCTCATCACGCCTCACCCTTCGATGGGTTTCAAACTGATGGACGAGACGGGGCTTCTTGAATATATCCTCCCGGATCTCTTGAAACTCAAAGGGGTGGAATCCGTTGACGGAAAGGGACATAAGGAAATATTCTCACACACTCTCCAGGTCGTTGACAATGTGGCGGCCTCTGAGATCGAGGGCATCGCGGCCGGTACTTTGAAGGATTTCACACCCGATGAGGGCGGAGACAGTTTTGTGGAGTCGGTGAGGACCCAGCCGAATGTGTGGCTTCGTTGGGCGGCCTTGCTGCACGACATCGGCAAGCCGGTCGCCAAGCGTTTCGACCCGTTGGTGGGCTGGACCTTCCACGGTCACGAGGTAGTCGGTTCCAAGATGGTTCCGAGAATATTCAAGGCTCTCAAGATGCCTCTGAACGAGAAGATGAAGTATGTCCAGAAACTAGTCAGTCTCCATCATCGTCCTATAGCCCTTGTGGATGAGGAGGTTACGGACTCCGCCGTGCGCCGTCTCCTGTTCGACGCCGGCAACGAGATCGATGACCTGATGCTCCTTTGCAACGCCGACATCACCTCCAAGAACCCGGTCAAGGTTGCCAAGATCCGGCAGAATTTCGAGCTTGTCAAGCGTAAGCTCGTCGAAGTCGAGGCCAAGGACGCCATCCGCAACTTCAAGAACCCGATTACCGGCGAATATGTAATGGAAGTCTATGGCCTGAGCCCGTGCCGCGAGATCGGTGTTCTGAAGGAATATGTCAAAGAGGCCATACTGGACGGCCAGATCGGCAACAATTTCGAGGAGGCCGATGCCTTTATGCGGGTGAAGGCCGCCGAGATGGGGCTCGTGGCGGTCAAAGGTTGATTCATCACCGGTTTAGAACTCTACGGGCGTAATAGTTGGCTTTTTTCGCTTATAGAGGTTCCGCGGACTCTCTACAGGCGGGATTTTCAGCGAATCACGCTCTTGGAAAGACACGGCTCTTTAATGATAGGTTCCACCGTTGGTGCCGGAAGCGTTGTCACACGTGACATCCCCGCCCGCTGCGTCGCTGTAGGCAACCCTTGCCGGGTGATCAGGAATATATCCCAGGACAACATTTGAAGAAAATACCAACAAATTAGGATTTCTGAAGAATTGTCTAAAGACTATCTTTACGGACTAATCCAAATGAAATAATTGGAATTGAAGAGAAGAATAATTACCTTAGCGCATGGAAGGAGTGTTCTATATGCAGAGCTCTACTTTCGGAAGGCTCTGCATTACACAAAGAATTGACTTAAGAGGAACTTACAACTGCCCAAAGAAAGAGGTACATTATACGGATATCGACTTGATCGCCTTGGATAAAGGTGAGATATCAGTCAAGAAAGTTGTTGATCAGCTTATGGATAAGATGGAACAATATGCCAATTTCGGTTTTTCCTATATGCAGGAAAAAATGGAGGTTGATCCGAATTATTTCTTCAAAGAGACGGCATTCCTTCATACTTTCCTGTCATTTCTGAATCAGGATGGTAATAACGATGAAGAACAGTTGGAAGAGTTGTAATTTATTATGTTTAAAATTAATATTTGATTATGAAAAAAGGGTTAGTGTTTCTTCTCGGTGCCATTACAGGTATTGTGCTGACATTCGTTTTCTTTTTCATCTTAGGTTTGGCAACGAGTGGCTCTCGTGTGGATGGCGTTGACTATTTTGAGGAAGTCGGGCAAGTGATGTCTGTGCAGGAATATAAGGTTATGCAAGTTCTTCCTAACGGCAATGCATTGGCGACCGAGCTGTCCAATGAGGAATATGATTGGTATCATGGGGCGGTTGTTCTTCTTGTGGCAGGAGATGATGTTCATTATTATGATGAGCAAGTCGTCAAGAAACCAGAAGGCAGCCGATTCAGGCAAGTTGGCACATATCGGTACAAAACCGAGCAAGGATTTGTCAAGACCGTTCCTGCAGTCGCCCTTATACGTTAGTATGGCGACATACACCGCTAGATGTCACTTGTGGCTCAAAAAAACATAATGGCATGCAGCTCTGTACTACACAGGTGCAAAGGCATGATTGTTGATTTTCTCTTGGCTGAACATTTGGTGTATGGCGCGAAAAAATGTATTTTTGTAAAGGTATGGATCAGGTTCATGCCTTTATGAAAATACACTTTGACTATGGCTATCGACAACGCTTTGCCTTGGTTTCCGCTGACGCCGGACTATATTGACAAATATTACAATGATGTCTTGAAGTACCTTCGGGACTCTTTCCTCAAGGACAAGACCGAACTTGATGAAGATAAATCATTCTGTACCACATCGTCTTTGTTGGTGCGGAGGGGCGAGGAAATACGTGCCATGTATGTTTCGCGTCCACTGCTTGACACCCTGTCCTCTGCTAAAAAAGATCTTGAAAGGGACGCGAAGATCATCGCGGCCACGACGCTGTACCTTAGCATGTTCGATAAGAAGGAAGAGGCGGTCCGTTATATGTCGATGCTTTGCTACCTCCTCTCGCTTGTCTTGCCGGAATTGTCAGGGTCACTCTCCTCGATTGTGTTGAGGTGTGTCAAGGCTTCAAAGATAACTGACGCCGGATATTGCATGGACGATGTCATAGAGTTCAATGTCCCGGATCTGGTGAAGAGGATGGAGAACGCCTCGATGGATGAGGCCGAGGATATTCGGTGGTTCCAGAATCATGGCGCGGTCAGAATCGACCCTGAAGGTGTTTCAATATATTCGATGAGCCGTCTTTTTGTGAATATGAAAGCGCCAGCTCTTCGCCCTGCCGTGGTCATAGAGGATGGTCAGGTGCGTGTCATGCAGGCTAAGAAGCAGGGAAAGTCCGGGGACTTTGACATGGATAGGTTTCTGGCCGAGTGTGCCGAAGTCGAGGATGACGAAGATAAGGCTACCCTGAAGACTTATGAGGATGGGGAGATGATTACCGTCAAGGTGAAGAGCGTGACGTATGACACCATATTCGCGGAGAGTATCGATCCGGCATACACGGTGGTCACGGGGCCTATCCGTATAATCGGAGCGTCGAATGTCCGAGGTTTGTACATGACGGACTTCGCAAGGAACATGAGGGTGGGAGATGTCATCAATGTGGAGTACCTCAAAGAGCAGGAGTGTTTCAGTATTGATGACACGGTAATTGATTTTATCTACGATCGTTATTGGGCCACACAGGATGACGGCTCGACATTCGAGAGCACAGTGGGAACCCTTTTGTTCCAACGATGTGGCGAGGTTCCAAACACTTGGCTGACAAGGGAAGGCTTTCTTGTGCGTACAAAGGGAGACGAATCTTATCCGCGCTTCACGCAGAAATGTCTGGACATCGTGGAATATGACAAGAAGTACGACTTCATCATCGCGGAAGTGTCTGATGATGAAATTGAGGACAAACCGTTTGATGAGAGCGAGGCGAGAGACAACTTCATACATTCCCTTCTTTATCTGAACAAGAAGATCCTGTCTCCGGCACCTAAAAAGCCTGAGATTAAGAGAATATCCTCAGAGTTCCTGACTGAGTTCCACCGGATTGAGGAACTGAGGTCGGAAAGTGTGGTCATCGGCACCGAAAACCGCCGTGATGTCATGAGAACATGCACCTCACTGGCTTTCATATTGGGTGATGATTCTGATTTCGGATACTATGTGACAAGCTTTGACTATCTTGACACCCTTGTTTCCTTCGCCAGGATGGAGTTCGACTCGATCAAACCATTTGACAAGAGGAATCTTTCCGGAGAAAGGATTTTGACTATGGGAGTGATCACCAACATCCTTGCCTTATACGGAAAGCCGGAAGAGTCGGAGGTGTTTGACCGCACCATCAGGCAGCTGCCGGGTACATCCATGTCAGCTGTCGCCAAGTTGATCCAGGCCGCCAACCGGTTTATGGGCACCCCGTCTCTGGAACGTCTCCGCATAGACCTTCATAGGGAAATATGCACGATTCTCGGTGTGTCGGACTCAATTGTGGCGAAGGTTGAGGATGATGGCAGATTCCCGTTTATGCCGGAAGGAGAGAACATCGAGCATAAGATGTCATGGGTCTTCGACAATGAGACCGGACTGTTCAACGAGACGTCGCAGAGCTTCAAATGCATGAAGACAATCTGCGCTTTTATGAACAGGTACGCGGAGCAAGGCGAGAGCCATTTGTATATCGGAACCGATGAGAAAAGGCGTTTCGTTTCCGGTTTTCAGGCGGACATTGACGAACTCATTAAAAAAGGGGAGATAAAAGCGGCAGGGGATGTCGAGGATGAATACATGAGGGTGATCGTGATGGGAAAGATCCGGGACCGTTTCCCTGACACATATCAGAACGTCACTCCGAGAATCTGTTATGACGGCAAAGTGCTGGATCTGTGCGTCCAGCCGGCGAAGGAGGGAGTGGTGTACCTCAATGGTGTCGCATACTATAGGTCTGGTTCCGAGAGCAAGGTCATGAGCGCTACCATCGAGGAGGAACTGCGGAACAGAAAGTATCTTCTCCGAAGCGGAATGGCTGACAAGATCGATGCCGCGAGACGTGCCATAAACTCGGGACATACGATATGTCTGGTCGGCTATGACTCTTCGAACAGCAACACATCAGACAAGGACAGAAAGGTGGAGGCGTTCGCTTTCACAGATAACAAGCGTTGTGACTCTCTTTGGGCGTTTGATCCTAAGGACCGGAAAAACAAGGTGTTCCATCTTCGGCGTGCGGATGTGGTCAAGGTCTTGGATGAGAGATGGAAATATGCCAAACTTCACAAGACATACGAGCTTGACATTTTCGGTTTTTCCGGAAACGAGAACATCCCGTTTGACATCGTGCTGAAGACGACCAGGGGGAAGAACCAGTTCCTTGATCAAAATCCGTCGGCTGTGGGATATATTCAGAAAATGGAAAGCGGTGGCTGGAGGGTCAAGACTGTTCTGTTCAATTCCCTTTCTTTGGATGCCGCCTGCAGTTTCTATCTGGGCGTTTCGGATGAGATGGACATCAGCTCGTCTCAAGAACTTAAGAAAAAGGTCACAGAGAGATTGGATAGAATTGTGGCCGGAATGTAAAGTGAAAATTCACTAAGGTTCGACAGATATGAATATGAGAAAAGAGTGACCCGGAAACCTCTTTCGGGGTCACTCTCTTATGTAATACAGGAAAACTGTTCCTTAGTCCAGATACTCAATCTTGAAATCGTAGTCCCACTGCGTGAAGTAGAGGTTGCCTTTGTCCCATTCGACCTCGCCGCGCTGGAAATCAACGGTATCGCTGCGAGGATATTTCTTCTCGGGATCGAGATTGCCGCCGAAATCGGAGTTGATCACCATTCTGTATGGCTCGATGCCGCCGAGGAAGAAATCGCCGCCGTAGGAGGTTATTCCGAAACTCTGGTCAACCGGAACCCAGCCATAGCCTTCGAAATAGACCTCACCCCAGTCGTGGAGGTTGCCGGCGCCCGGGTGCATCATCAGACCGCTCTGCCATCTGGCTGGAATCCCTTTGTAGCGGCACATCGTGATGAACAGCAGTGTCACCTGGCCGCAGTCGCCGTGGTGGTTCGTCAGGACATATTCGGGAATATTCTCAATTGTGGAATAGTCTCTGGCCGATGCCCACGGGAATGTCTTGTCGATCCAGGTGTAGATCGCCTTGGCCTGAAGGTAAGGGTTCTCGATGCCGGCAGTGACTGAATCTGCGGCGGCCTTGAGCCTGTCCGTGAAGATCACGTGCTGCTCACGTTCTGCGGTATATTCCTTATATTCAGGATCATTGACATTGTAGGCCAGGACTTTGGACGGATCGATAGGGTGCCATTCGCCGCTGGAGGTATATTCAAAGATCTCGTGGAAGACGGTCGGTTTGTTCTTTACGGTCTTGGCCTCCATATAGACGCTGCTGTGCGGGTGCGAAGGTTCCGAGAATGTGAGCTGCTCCACAGGGTACGCAGCGCCGTTGGCTCCGGCCTCTATGAATTTGAAGTCGGTCTGGCGGGCCACATCCTGGCGAGGAAGCGGCAGCCAGCAGCGGAGTGTCTGGCCTGGGCGCAAGGTGTTGGCGTGGACGGTCAGGGTGAACGTCACTTTCATTCTCTTCGGCAGGGCGAAGTAAGGATTTTCCTTGCCATCGGCGAGGTTCTCCAGAACCTGCCTCTTGATCTCAGGAATCGTCACCGCGTCAATGGCTTCGTGGCCGCTCAGCGAGGTCCCGCTCTTGGACAAGTCCTCGTCCTTTGAATCTGCCGCAGCCTTTATCGCGGCTAATTCGGGATTGATCCTGAACAGGTTGCGTGCGGCCGCCGTGAAGTACATCGTGCGCTTCCCGATCTGCATCGCCTCCAGCTCTCCGGAAGCTGTCCACTTGTCGATCTGCTCGTCAGTGACATCAGGAACATATTTCTGAATATATTCCTTGACATCCTCCCGCGTGGCGCAGAACTCCGTCGCAAGCCTTTGCGCCAAGTCCTTATCCCACGAATATTTGTACCTCATCTGCCTCGGCAGCCAGATGTTCGCGGCCAGCGCGACCGCCACCAGCGTCCACAGTACGATCTCTTTTCTTTTCATCGCCATAACTTACAACAGTTTGAGTCCGAGTCCAGGGCGGTCAGGGAGGGTGATCTTGCCGTCAACGACGGTCATTCCCTCGAAGCGGTCGTTGGCAATCAGGAGGTTACCGTCGAGGTCGGCGAAATCCACGGCAGGGGAGATCTGGGCGGCGGCGGTCACGGCGCAGGAAGTCTCGGTCATACAACCGACCATCACCTTCATCCCCTCGGCGCGGGCGTAGTTCAGCATCTTCCAGGCCTCGCGCATTCCGGTGCACTTCATCAGCTTGATGTTGATGCCGGTGTAGGCTCCCTTAACCCTCTGGACATCAGCGAGGCGCTGGATGGCCTCGTCGGCGAATGTCGGGAGCGGGCTGCGCTCGGTCAGCCAGGCGTTCTCGTCCAGCATCTCCTTCGGCATCGGCTGCTCAACCATCACAACCCCTTGATCCTTAAGCCAATGGATCATCTCGAGAGCCTTCTCCTTGTCTTTCCATCCTTGGTTGGCGTCTACGGCGAGAGGCAGGTTGGTGATCTCACGGATGGTCTCGATCATCTCCTTGTCATTGTCGAGCCCGACCTTGACTTTAAGAATATTGAACTGCTCGGCGCATTCCTTAGTCTTCTCGCGCACCACGTCGGCGGTGTCGATTCCGATCGTGAAGGTTGTGTCAGGAGCCTTGGCGGCGTTGAGCCCCCAGATCCGGTACCACGGCTGGCCCATCAACTGTCCCACAAGGTCGTGCAGCGCGATGTCCACGGCAGCCTTCGCGGCGGTGTCGCCCTCGTTGATCCCATCCACATAAGTCAGGATGTCATCGATCTGGAACGGGTCGCTGAACTGCCCCAAGTCAACCTTTTTCAGGAAGTTGCAGACGCTCTCCACGGTCTGCCCGAGGTACGGCGGCATGGAGGCCTCGCCGTAGCCGGTGAATCCGTCATATTCAATCTTCACCTGCACGTCCGGCGTGGTGGTCCTTGAATATGTCGCCACGGTGAACGTGTGCCTCAGTTTGAGCTCATACGGCTCGAAACTCAGCCTCATCCTTGCCGAGCCGCCAACTTTGTATGGTTTAGGAATATTACCGCCGCTCTCCTTGCCGGCGCATCCTGTGACGAGTCCCCCCGTCCCGATGAGCAGTCCGCTCCCGGCGGTCACCATCCCCGCCGTCCTAAGAAAATCCCTGCGTTTCATTGTGCGTGAATTTTATATGTGTATAATATTTATCATGATTTTAAATTGTTCCTCCATATTCTCCTTTACAAGAGAAAGTTCGACTTAACATTGTTAAGTTTGACTAAATTATGGTTTGAGTGCTAACGCTTTATAATCAAAGATTTGCCCTGCCGTTTTGATGAATGTGCTAATTGTATTTCGACTAAAGTTCGACTAAAGTTCGACTAAAATCCACCTCTTTCTTTGCTTGGTCAATCTGATAATCCGGCATAGGAAAGAATCGCTTCTGTTGTTCCGTGAATACTTTACGTATTCCTCTTCCTATGGTGTCTATCATATTGAAATTGACCATACCTTGGCATAATACATAGTTACGGTAGAACTTCTGCGGGCCGTTTTGTTCAATTGCGTTTTTGACTGATCCAGGCAAAAAGAAACCTCCATTGGCGAATGTTATTGAATCGGGTTCCTCTACCATGGTTATTCGCTCCTGCATTGTGTAGTCCTGATGCGCGATACAATTGTGGAGAACTTCGCGTATGCTATAGTCATCGTATTGCTTGACGATGTCAGGAAACAAAGTCCCTCCAGGCAGAATACGCTGGTTAAGATTCCTGATCTTTGACAGAGCTTCATTGACAGTCAGGATGAAAGGTGTCGAGAAATGTTCGTAGTCAATTTTCTCGTTATGCTCATCAACAAGCACCCAGGTGATGGTAGCCACGGCAGGGCTGATCAAGTGGGTGGATGTCTCTTTGCCTAAGAGTAAGATTGCCGCCCGTGTCAGTTTCCTTTTTATGGCCACACCAGCGTGGCATAGCAATTCCATATCATCCCAAGTCTCAACTTCTTTGGCCAAACGAGGATGAACAGACTTATATTCATTACGTGCCTTTTCCAATGCTTTGGTGTCAAGGTCGTTCAACGTGGCGTTTGGCACAATCTCCGCTGACCAGTCATAAACCGGACTGTTCTCTTCAAGAATGGCATTCAGCCTTTCTTGAGTCAGCTCAACCAAGGAATCCTCTATTCGTTGCCATGCTTTATTGTGGGCATAGACAGGAAGTTTGGGGCGGTGCTTAGGAATATGTATTACCCATACTTTCTTGCCAGTGTCATCGGTGACAAATTCTTCCACGTCAAGTCCTTCTGTCGAGAGATTGGCACAGCGTTCTGTCAATCTCAGTGTCGCTTTCTGACGATTATAATTATAAGTGTCGGTTCCGATGATCCTCAAAGAGTTGTCTTGTACACCTATCACAAGATGTCCACCCTCCATATTCGCGATGGCAGAGACATACGAGATGACATCGTCTTTCTCATCTCCACAAAAAGAGTTCTTCAAGTTCTTGAACTCTTTCCATTCGCACCGCGCATTCTCCTGAGGATATTCGCGAAGAAGATATTGTTGCAGTTCCTGTTCGAGCATATATCTTATTAATCGGAGGGTTGGATTCTCTTTAGTAGCTAAGTCAATGACAATCTGTGATGAATTCCATCATCTGAGGAACCTTGCCTAGGGCGGAGTGGAAGAGTTTCATCTGGTTGCGGGTGCGGACGAGGTTGTGCTCCGGGTACTTGATCTTGTAGTAGGTGTCGCCGCCTATGTAGTCGGCGAAGAACCTTACTGCCTGCATGAATGGGAACAGACAGGCGGCGTATGGCAGATTCTCCCTCTCGATCGGGGAGAGGAACGGCTTTGTCCCTTTCAGATAGCCTCTTGTGAATGCTTTGAAGATCTCCATGTCGAAATCGACCTTGTCCAGTTCCGGCGAATCCTCGGCCACAGGGTTGGCGGCGGTGCGCAGGAAGTCCCCGAAGTCGGAGAACACATAGCTTGGCATCACGGTGTCCAGATCGATGACGCAGAGGATCTTGCCGTCCTTGTCGAACATCATGTTGTTGACCTTCGTGTCGCAGTGACATATTCTTTTAGGAAGCTTTCCCTCACGGTGCAGCTGCTCGGCCTTGCACATCTGGACCCCGTATTTGTCGATGTCTTCCAGTATCCTGTGAAGTTCCTGATCTCCTGTCTTGTCATCTGCATGCAGACGTCCGGCCCTGTCCTCTCTGACAGCCTCGACCAACTGCCTGAGCCTCAGCTCCATGTTGTGGAAGTCCGGAATCGTCTCTCCGAGCGTGTCCGGGATGTCGGCAAGCATCGCCTCGAAAGCCCCGAAAGCCTCGCCGGCGTACTCTGAATACTCCGGATTGACGGTCTCGTAGGTGTAGGCGTCATTGATGAACACCGAAACCCTCCAGAACTTGCCGTCTTCCAGGCAATAGGTCTTCGGCTTCTCGCTCATCAGCACTTCAACCTTCTCACCTTCAGACCTCAACGGAATGAACCTCAATACCTTGCGGTCGATGTCCTCCGCTCCTTCGGCCTCTAATTTTTTACGAATATGTCTGGTCACGGCCTCGATGTTGCTCTGGAGCAGATCCACGTCCGTAAAGATCGCGTTGTTGATCCTCTGCAGCACGTAATCCGGCGCGCCGCCCTCCGTGACAACCTTGTAAGTGTCGTTGATCAGCCCGTTGCCTAAAGGCTTTATCTCCTTGACCTCGCCCTCGATGGCGAAAAGTTCAACTATTTTTTTCAGATCTGTCATTGTTAGTGTCATTTTTAAATATCAATCTCTCAAAGATAACCATTTCAATCAGGAATTTCAAGTCTTGGCCAATCATTTGATTACGAAAATTGTTATTTTTGCGGTTAACTCTTCACCGCTTGCGGAAAGTGACTTTGCAATGACATTCGTGCGTGAGAGGTTTTTTATTAGTCATTATGGAACTTTATGAATATGCCCGTCCGGGGCTGATGGCCGGGAAAAAGATACTTTATGTGCACGGGTTCGCTTCCAGCGGGCAGAACGGGAGTGTCAGGACGCTGAGGCTGCTGATGCCGCGGGCTCAGGTGCTGGCGCCGGATCTGCCGGTGGAGCCGTTCGACGCGATGGAGTTGTTGAGGAATATGGTCGTGTCCGAAAAGCCTGATCTGATTGTCGGCTCCTCAATGGGGGCGATGTACGCGGAAATGCTGTACGGCGTGGACAGGATTCTTGTGAACCCGGCGTTTCAGCTGGCGGACACGCTGCTGAAAAACAATGGGCTGGGACGGCAGGAGTTCCATAACCCTCGTCAGGATGGCGAGACATCGTTTCTGGTCACAAAAACCCTTCTGGAACATTTCCGGGAGGTCAGCTCGCATTGCTTCGAAAGGGCTTCGGAGGACCAGGACAAGGTTTTCGGGCTTTACGGAAAGCGCGACACCCTGGTACACACATTCGATCTGTTCTCCGGACATTATCCGCAGGCGGTCAGGTTCGACGGCGAGCACTATCTTAACGACGAGGCGATCCTCCATTCGCTGCTGCCGGTGATCCAATGGATAGATGACAGGCAGAATGGCGTTCAGAGGCCGGTGCTGTTCATCTCGCTGAGCGACAGGATCATCAACCACTCCAGCGGGTTCCACAAGGCTGTGGCCACGCTGGCCGCGGACTATGACATCCACATTGTCGCCGGGGTGCCGTACAACAATCCCGAATTGTGTCAGAAGGTCTTTGGATGGTGCGAGGAGAACCTCGGTGTCCCTGTCTGGAACCGTGTCACGATAACGAACCATAAGAATCTTCTACTGGCCGACTATCTGATCGACGCCGAGCCAGAGACCAACGGCGGCAAGGACTTTATGGGCACGATGGTCCATTTCGGCTCCGACGCCTTCAAGACCTGGGAGGATGTCCTGACCTTTTTCGCGCGTCTCGGCGGACAATAAGTTCCTTTTACTGTCACTGGGTTTGTTGAAGACTGATGCGTTCAGTCACTTAGACAAGCTCAGAGGCTGGATGAAGTTGGCTTTGTGATTGGATGGAGGTGGCTTAGAAGCTGTTTTGAATTGTTTGTTTGAAGGTTTGAGAGTGAAAAACTTCAGTTTCGACCGCTTCTTCCAAGGAAGATAGCGGTGCTATCTGACTGAAGAAGCGGGAAGAAAATGAAGATTTTTCACCTCAAAGAACATTTCAAACAATTCAAAACAACTTCTTAGTCGGCGGGGAAGACCACTCCTGCCTGGCGGCGGATCTCGTCAAGGATTTCAGCCGTGACGAGTGATGTCTCCAGGCTGTTGACGGACGATTCAAGGCGGCCTGAATCCAGCACATCGATGAATTCCTTGAACTCGCAGAGGTACTCGTCAGCGTCAACCGGCACGGAGATGTTCTCAGCCTGAGGGCCTGAGGACCGTCCGGAGGTCGGTGCGCCGCGTCTGGTCAGCGATGCCTCACGGGTGATGTGGATCTGGTCCAGCGACAATATTCCTCCGTCGCAGGAAATCTCGGTGCGAAGGTTCGAGTCCGCTATCTTTGAATATATTACCGTGGCGTCCATCCCGTCATATTCAAAGATCACACTGCCTTGCAGGTCAACACGTTTACTTATGGCCCCCACCGGCACCTCGCAGGTCGTGACGCTGGCCTTGATTCCTTTCGGCCGGCCGAAAAGTGAGACCATCGGATAGACCGTGTATATTCCTATGTCCATCAACGCCCCGCCCGAGCGCTCCGGATTGAGCGAGCTTGGCACCGCTGAACTGTCCTCTCCGGCGATGATCCTCTTGACCAGATCGTATTTCGATGAATATTGGCAGAACGCCGCGAAGAAATGACGGACATTCCCCAGTTCGTTGAGCCTTAGTCTGGCGTTCCTGAAATTCGGAGTCAGCGTGGAGATCATCGCTTCCATCAGCATCACACCGTTCTCCCTTGCTGCTTTGACCATCTCGCTCACTTCGCGGGCGTTGGAGGCCATCGGCTTCTCGCACAGCACGTGCTTGTGGTGCCTCAGGCACTTGATCGCGATGTCGTGGTGCGTGTCGTTGGGAGTCCCGATATAGATCGCGTCGATTTCAGGATCGGATGCCATCTCGTCAACGTCCGTGTACACTTTCCCGATGCAATGCGCCTCGGCGAACCTCTTCCCACTTTCCCGCGAGCGGGAGCACACCGCCGCGGCCTCGAACCGTGGCTCCATCACGGCCCCTTTGAGAACCCAGTCACTGATGCGACCGGTGCCTACTATTCCGAATCTTGTCTTTTTCATTTCAACGCCCCTCTAAGTTCAAGATAATCAATCGCCGCGGTCTTTGCGGAAGCTTTCCCCGCCGTGTCTATGGTCATTACATCGTAGCCGAATCTCGGTACAAGCCCGGCGGTCTTGTCGCTGAGCTCAGGTTCGATGAGAATCAGTCCGCTGACCGCCTTTTTCATCTTGTAGGCCGCCTTGACCACGGCTTCGGAGGCGAAAGTGTCACAGACAAGGTATATCCTGTCCTTGTCCGTGAACTTCTCTTTCGCGATCTTCTTCACAATAAACTCCACGTCCTTCCCTTTTTCGTGGAAGGCGGTCGCATAGCCGATCAGCCCCTCTGGAACCAACGCCTTCACAAACCCTTCAGGGTAAGCGGTTTTCAGCGGTTCGTGGAAGAATATGACAACCGGCCTTGGCCCCAGCGAGTCTGGGAAGAAGCCTTTCTCGTCAGCGGGCTTGAATACCTTACCGAATATCTTGTCACTGTTGTGGTAGAAACTCAACTCCTCCACGATTATCCTGCTTCCGTTCTCAGCCTTCACCCTTTCGCGAGGGCTGGATTCCTTGAATATGTTCAGTCCGATGATGCCCAATAGGGAGACCAGCAAGGACGCGACTACCGAAATGATCACTTTTTTCATTACCGCATCAATATTTAATGTTTTACACTATCACAAAAATAATTAAATTTGTACGAATATGCCAAAGTTTAACCCCATATCGCGTTGGTCCGAAAGGAACCAGCTCCTTGTGCTCAGCCTCGTCGTCGGAATCGTGGTCGGGCTTGCCGCCGTGCTGCTCAAGACCTTGATCTCGGTGCTCCAGGAGGGCTTGCGTGACGCCTTCGGAGGAGTCCTGGGCGGATCATTGTACTATCTTGCACTGCCTGGAATCGGAATGCTCCTTGCGATGCTGTTCTGCAAGTATGTGATCAAGGACAGTATCGGCCACGGTGTCACCAAGGCCCTTCAGGCGGTCTCAAGGCACGAGTCCAGGATCAAGCCGCACAATATGTGGTCTTCCGTCGCCGCGAGTTCCGTCACCATCGGATTCGGCGGATCCGTCGGAGCGGAGGCCCCGATCGTCTATACCGGAGCCGCCATCGGATCCAACTTCGCCCGCTATATGGGATTGTCCTACAGGAGTATGACTGTGCTGCTGGGCTGTGGTGCCGCGGCCGCCGTGGCTGGAATATTCAAGGCTCCTCTCGCCGGAGTCCTTTTCGTGCTGGAGATTCTGCTTTTCAACATTTCGATGACCTCAATGATGCCGCTGCTGCTGTCAACCGTCTCAGCCACAGTGGTCTCCTATACTCTTCTTGGCTCATCCACCCCGTTCGAATGCACCCTTACCCCGTTCGAACTCAAGAATATTCCTTATTACATCATTCTTGGACTTTTCTGCGGGGCGTGCTCCATCTATTTCATCCGTACGACCTTGAAGCTGGAGGACCGGATCGGCAAGATGGAGAATGTCTATCTGAAATGGATAATGTGCGCGGTCGGGCTCGGAATCCTGATATTCCTTTTCCCTCCGCTCTATGGCGAAGGCTATGAGTCTCTTGGTGTGCTGCTTAACGGGAAGGAACTTTCGCTTGACGGACAGACTCCGCTTGCGTTTCTGGCACACAGCCCGTGGTCCGTGCCGATCTTTTTCATGCTGATCCTTTTGTTGAAGGTGTTCTCCATGACATTGACTAATGCCGGTGGAGGAGTGGGTGGAACTTTCGGTCCGACCCTGTTCGTCGGCGCGATCGCGGGATTCGTTGTGGCGAGAACACTCAATATGCTTTTTGACGGGACGTCTGTCATTGTCCCTGAACAGAATTTCGTTTTGGTAGGGATGGCCGGGCTGATGGCCGGCGTGATGCAGGCCCCGATGACGGCGATCTTCCTTATCGCCGAGATCTCAGGAGGTTATGACCTGTTCCTGCCTTTGATCCTTACCTCGACCATCGCTTTCGGAACGACCAGAATTGTCGAGAAATATTCCATCTACACCAAACGTATAGCCCAGAGAGGAGAACTTCTGACCCACGACAGCGACCAGGCCGTGCTGACCCTTCTGAAGGTGTCCGATGTGATAGAGACCGATTTCTCGACGGTGAAGATAGACGACACCCTCGGCCGCCTTGTCGAGGTCGTCTCCGAATCCACCAGAAACATATTCCCTGTTCTGGACTCGGTGGACCGTTTTCAAGGGTTCGTCTCTTTGGAGGACATCCGCAAGGACATGTTCCGGACCGATGAATATGAGACCCTGCACGTCTTCAACTTCATGCGGAGCGCCGAGGAATATGTCTATGAGGACGAGAAGATGGATTCTGTGATGAAAAAGTTCGAGGTCACATCGGCTTGGAACCTTCCTGTGGTGAGGCGTGACAGAACCTACGTCGGGTTCGTCTCCAAGTCCAAGATCTTCTCGGCTTACCGGGACGAGCTGAAGGTCGTTTCCCAGGATTAATTGATAACACTCTGAATATGAAGAATATCTATATTGATTATATTGCCCGTGCCATCGGAGTCAAGGATTGGCAGGTCGAGAACTGCGTACATCTTTTCGAGGAGGGCAACACGATTCCGTTCATCAGCCGTTACAGGAAGGAGAAGACCGGAGGGTTGGACGATGTAGCCGTCGCCGAGATCAAGCACTGGAACGATGTGTTCACGGAGATGGAGAAGAGGAAGGAGGGCATACTGTCCACGATCTCCGAGCAGGGAAAGCTTACGGACGAGTTGCGCTCCAAGATTGAGAATTGTGTGGTGGCCAGTGAGTTGGAGGATCTGTATCTGCCGTACAGACCTAAGAGGAGAACCCGTGCCACGATGGCGAAGGAGAAAGGTCTGGAGCCGTTGGCTGACAAGATGTGGAAGGTTGAGGTGGCTGACCCGGAGGCAGAGGCGAGGAAATATGTCGGGGACAAGGTCGGTTCGGTTGAGGAGGCCCTTGCCGGAGCCCGTGACATCATCGCCGAGCGCCTTTCCGAATCGCAGACCGTCCGTGAGAACCTCAGGCACATATTCAGAACCCGCAGGATAGAGTCCAAGGCCACAAAAGCGGCCTCAAGCAATGCCGAGGCTTCGAAGTACAGGACTTATTTCAATTTCTCGATGCCGCTCCAGAGGATTCCTTCGCATAACCTTTTGGCGATACTTCGTGCTGAGAATGAGGGCTTTTTGTCTGTAGGGCTCGATGCGGATCCGGAGAAATGCGGCAACAAGATTTATTATGATTTTTGTCAGGAACATCGTTATCCTGGCTCCAAGCTTGCCGACCAGATCCGTCAGGCCGTTGATGACGCTTATAAGCGTTTGCTTGAGCCATCGTTGACCAACGAGATTGTCAAAGAGGCCAAGGAAAAGGCTGACATCGAGTCGATTAACGTTTTCGGAGAGAATCTCACGCAGCTTCTGCTTTCCGCTCCGGTAGGCCAGAAGAGGACAATGGCGATTGACCCAGGCTTCCGCAACGGCTGTAAGATAGTCTGTCTGGACGAGCAGGGAAACCTCCTGCACCACGAGATCATATTCCCTCACCCGCCTCAGAGCGAGAAGATCAAGTCAATAATGGCTGTTTCCTCAATGATTGATGAATATGCCATCGAGGTCATCGCCATCGGCAACGGCACGGCATCCCGTGAGACGGAGGACTTCATCAAACGTGTCGGGATTCCGGAGAACGTCAAGGTGTTCACTGTCAGCGAGGACGGAGCGTCGATATATTCGGCCTCCGAGGTCGCGAGGCAAGAGTTTCCGGATGAGGATGTGACAGTCAGAGGAGCGGTGTCGATCGGCCGACGTCTGATGGATCCGCTTTCGGAGCTCGTCAAGATCGACCCTAAGTCATTGGGTGTGGGGCAGTACCAGCACGATGTGGATCAGAATCTGCTTCGGGAGAAACTGGACAACACCGTGGTCATCTGCGTGAACAGCGTCGGAGTGAATCTCAACACCGCCAGTCCTTACCTCTTGAGTTATGTCTCGGGCATCGGTCCGGCTTTGGCATCGAACATTGTGGAGTACCGCTCCTCGATCAAGGGCTTCTCCTCCAGAACCCAACTCCGTAAGGTCCCGAAACTCGGCCCGAAGGCTTTCGAGCAGTGCGCCGGCTTCCTTCGCATCCAGAACGCCGAGAATCCACTCGACAACTCAGCCGTGCACCCAGAGAGCTATCACATCGTTGACAGGATGGCTTCTGACCTCGGAGTCAGCACCAAGGAACTGGTCGGAAATGAGGAGTTGATCAAGAAGATCGATCCGTCGGCCTACGTGGAGGGTGAGTTCGGCCTTCCAACGATCAATGATATTCTTAAGGAATTGGCCAAACCTGGCCGCGACCCTCGCCAGAGCGCGCAGGAGTTCAGTTTCGCTGATGACATCCACGAGATTGATGACCTCAAGCCAGGTATGGAGCTGCCGGGAATCGTCACGAACGTGACCGCTTTCGGAGCCTTTGTTGACATTGGCATCCACGAGAACGGCCTAATCCACGTCTCCCAGATGCGTGGCCAGAAAGTGAAACTCCACCAAAAAGTCACCGTCAGCGTCCTCGATGTCGATCTCGACCGCAAACGCATCTCGCTCCGTCTTTTGACCGGAAAGTAAACCGTTCGGTCGCTGAGCTTGTGGTTCGATGAAGCTCACCAACCATCGAATCACCCAAGTGAGAAGCTGTTTTGAATTGTTTGAAATGTTCTTTGAGGTGAAAAATCTTCATTTTCTTCCCGTTTCTTCAGTCAGATAGCACCGCTATCTTCCTTGGAAGAAGCGGTCGAAACTGAAGTTTTTCACTCTCAAACCTTCAAACAAACAATTCAAAACAGCTTCTGAATAACTTAGTTAGCTGATTCTGCGGTCGCTGAGCTTGTCAAAGCATCGAAGCACCCCATAGTTCAGTGATGTGCCGTCACGAACCTTAGCCACCCGCGGCTATAAGCGGGAGGGGCCCAGCCTCCGGCTGGGAGGGACGGAGCGCGAAGCGCGGAGGGTTCGTGACGGCATTTCACTGAAAAGGGATAAAAACGGTAGGCAGGTGTCGAAATGTTAGTGGATATTTGAATATTATTTCTTTTCAAAAGAGAAATTTGATTATCTTTGTGGAAATGTAAGTATAACTAACAGATTACTCATATTCCGTATTATATTATGAGCGCGACAAGAAGTATATGTGACAACAAGGCGGTAGTTTATCTGCTGTCCGTATTGGCCATTGTGCTTTGGGGAATGTCCTACATCTGGAGCGACCGACTGATCGCCCTTGGAGTCCCGATTTCATATTTCGTCCCGTTAAGGATTTTTGTCGCCGGAATCATACTTCTTCTCTTCAACATCCTCACAAAGAACTTCCGCCTGATAGCCCGCAAAGATATCTGGAAATTTTTGCTGCTCGCTCTCTTTGAGCCACTTATCTACTTCTTCTGCGAGACCTACGGCATAAAAGAGACCGGCTCGCCGACCATCAGCGCGATGATCATCGCCTCAGTACCGATCTTCTCAGTAGGAGCCGGTGCCCTGTTCTTCAAAGAGCGTATCTCGATCCTGAACGGCTTCGGAATCGCCGTGACCCTGGCCGGCATCTGTCTGGTCCTTCTCAAGCAAGGAGGAGATGAAGGTGTGCCGCAGAATTTCATCCTCGGAGTCGTGCTCCTGATGATAGCCGTCTTCTCAGAGGTCGGCCACGCCTCCTTGACAAAACTTCTCGCCGACGGCTACAAGCCTCAGGTCATCGTGATGTACCAGTTCCTGATCGGAACCGTGTACTTCCTGCCGTTCTTCCTGACGAGAGGCATCGAGAATTTCGACGCGAGACTCGTCTCATGGGAAGTCCTGGAACCTATCCTCTGTCTCGCTGTCCTCTGCTCCAGCCTTGCCTTCTCTCTGTGGGCCATGGCAATCAAGAAGTTAGGCGTGGGCAAGTCCAGCGTCTTCCTCGCCATGATGTGCGTAGCCACCGCCCTCGTCGCCGAAGTCATCGGCCGCGAGCACCTCTCCCTCTTCCAATGGCTCGGCGTCCTCATCGCCGTCCTCGGCATCGTCCTCTCCCAGTACTGCTGCACAAAGAATTGTAAGGTGGCATAGTCCTTTCCGCTATCTTCTTTTAATAGGTGAAAGCTGGCAAGACGCTATCGCCTTATTGCCTATTCATTGCGCCTAAAAACTTATGTCAAGTTTTTTACGTAAATAATATGACATTTGCTATATTTGTAAAACAAAATACTATGTGTGAATATGGTTGTATCAAGGCAGATTAAAGATAAACTGTCATCAACGCCGGCAGGAGTTATTTTGACAATAAGAGACTTTGGCTTAGAGATGCGATACCAGCAGGCTCTTGTCAAAGCTTTAAGCCGTCTTGTACAGCAAGGAGGATTACAGAGGATTGCAAAAGGAAAGTATTATGTCCCTAAGAAAACCATATTCGGAATGTTGAAACCAACAGAATCAGAACTTATAAAGGACTATTTAGGACAAAACGGAAAAATCATTGGATATGTGACTGGAAATATGGCATTTGCATCTATGGGACTGACAACCCAGATAAGTTCGTCCATTATAATCGGGACGAACAAATATCGTAGGCCAGTGACGCGGAACGGGTTGAAAATCTCATTCTTGCAACAAGGTAATCAGATTACATCGGAAAATATTCCTATGCTCAGAATATTGGATGCCTTAAGATTCTTAAAAAAGATACCGGCGTCCTCTCCTGATGAATGTGTAGTAAATGTATCTAATATAATTAGGAAACTATCCGATGCAAGACAAAAAGAACTGGCGGAACTTTCATTGGCGTATCCGCCTTGTGTCAGAGCTTTGTTGGGAGCCATATATGAATTGATAGGCATCGACACATACCTTATCAGGCAGACTTTGAATGGAATGACATCCTACAAATTGCCAATTTCGGAAACTGCATTGCCGAACAAAAAGAATTGGAATATAACTCACGTCCTCTAAAAGCTGGAATATGACGAAAAGACGCTTGTGAAGAGATCTTTGAGCCTCTGAAAGCGTGATTTGCACAAATTAACGCCTTTGAAGGAGCATCCTTACTTCGTTTAACTGACAATGCACTTCCACTCTCATAAGAAAATATATACCTGAAAATCGTCCTCCGTATAGTACCAACGTCCGGACGATTGCGAGCAATGGTATGTCGTGTCTTTAGAATTAGCCAGACATAATAATGTCGTGCGGCTGGGGGGCTGCAGACTATTTCCATAATATGCCCATAACACTCTGGTGTGCGAATGTTTTTTCATACACGGAAGAGCGTCCTCCTATTTTTATAGGACTGAGAATGTACAAAAGAAGGCCTTTTTATGTGCCAAATATGCAGAGACAAACAATTGGTATAGGAAGCGCACTTCCGGTGCACCAAATGAACTATGATAAGAGGCAAAGGCAACATTTCTGATTCTCTTTCACCAACCTTGCCGTGCGACATAGTATGTTCAGATCCGGATGGTTATTATTTCGGGTGAAAAAAGGGTGGTTAGGCACCCGTGGAAACATTCCTGATTGGCATCGGGTGAGGAAAGCCACTTTTTTTCACCCGATGCATAAGCCCGGAATCATCCGTTACCTCTTGTCTTATTTGATGACCAGGATAGTGTGCTTTTTTTTTGTTGGTATTCAGCGAATTACCTATCATCGCTTGATAATCAGCGAGTGGCTAATATGTCGCCTATGTCGATTGTCGACTATGGATAAAGCCTTAACGTTTTGATTCTAATATAAGCCCGTTGGTCTCCGAGTTCGTAGAAGTGACCGACCAATATTGCCATTCCGTGGCATTTCACTAATTTCCAACCGGAAACAATCCGGTCGGTGTTGTCATTTCCGAAAATATCACTAACTTAGCATCGTTTTAGGCCATTAGGCCCGAAACAGACATATTTGATGAAAGTGTTTTCGCACTATCCTTAGTAAGAAATCTGACAGTTTCCAAAGCACAAGGGTAACGACAACACCATTTCATCTGTATTCGCTTGCGTGTACCCTACACTCAACGATACAGGTGTGGGGATTGTTTCCGTTTTATTTGTGCTTGGGCTTTGTCAGAGCCTCTTACTAGATAAACGAATCGGCTCCACACTTTCTTTGTATATACTAACTTAATCGGCATCCGGGGCTGGGCTGCATATAAAATAGCGTGGATTATGCCCGAAAACGTAAAACGAACCAATTTGGAAAAAAGTGTTAAGACTGAACTCATCCGTTATGAGTTCAAGAATCATGTGGATTGCATTAGAGTAGATGATCTGTCGGTCGGTAGATGCTTAGATGGTCATGGTGAAGAACTGCCGGAAGATTGTCTGGAAGATTGCACGAGTGGACAATTTGAAGGGAACGGTACGGTTCGTGAGCCAGATAATGAAGGAAATGGCTGCATTGAGCGTCGTGCGGATTTTTCCGGAACTTTTGAGGTGACAAACTATAACCGCGAATCCAGGCAATTCTCTACGATAATATCCGCTGATTATTGTAAAAGATAACTCTTAATCATGTGTGAAATCAGATTTAACATGACTGATGATGAACTGAGTGTGCGTATTGCTACATATCTCGCCAATGTTCATCAGTTAAGAAACCAATTGAGAAATCAGTCTTGTTTGCAATTCATAGACAAGGCATGGTTCCCAAGTATTCGAAATAATGCTTTCAACCAATGGAAGAATATCATTTCAAATAACATCGCATCTCTTCATGCTTGTGTATCTATTGATGATTTGATAGATAGGCTGTGGAAAATAAAGGATAGTAGTAGCATAGTTGGTATCGGTGAGGTAACGGTACACAGAACAGCGGAAATTCTGGCCAATTTGTGGGATTTGGATATGAATGCAAACTGCTGGTCCATAGCATATGGTCAGATGACGTCATTCTGCGCTAGGAACACCATCACGAAAGAGGTTTTGATTGAAAGAGTTGCTGCCAAAGATGACAGGCTGGCCGAGATTACTTTGATGGATAAAATCATCTTTGTGAACTCATTATTGCTTTCGGACTCATTGGAAGTGGTTATATAACAATGGATTAATATGATTCAAAAAAAACAACTTATGAAACACGTAATGCTTAATCAAATTAAAATTGTGGCTATACTCCTGCTTGCATTTGTGGGATGTACCGAAAAAGAGACTCAGGTAGAAGTCTCATCTGTGTCGCTGAACACAGCGACAATCGAGATGGTTGAAGGCGAGACTTTCAGCCTTGTCGCCACCGTTCTGCCGAAGGACGCTGAATATGACGGCGTGATCTGGGCATCGTCCAACGCCTCGGTCGCAAGAGTGAATTCCGGCACCGTCACTGCCATCAAAGAAGGCATCACCACAATCACCGCCAGCGCCGGAGGCAAGTCGGCTACTTGTTCCGTAAAGGTCTCGACTAGAGTTGTGGCCGTAACGTCAATCACTCTTGACAAGACTTTTTTGTCAATGAAAGTGGGAGAAACAGAAACGATAACCGCAACGGTTAATCCTGACAATGCCACAGACAAAACAGTGACATGGGGTTCCTCAGATGTATCGGTTGCAACTGTGGCAGACGGTATAGTAACCGCTAAAAGTCCCGGAACAGTAACTGTCACTGCTAAATCAGGAATCTACACCACGGACTGCAATGTTACAGTTACGGTCGACATAGAATCACTCTCGCTAGATAAAACAAACCTGTCGTTGTCTATTGGCGAGACCGCACAACTGACTGCTACTGTGAAGCCAGACGATGCGACGGACAAGAATGTAAGTTGGACCTCGTCCGATGAGTCGGTCGCCAAAGTGGACAACGGCAAGGTGACCGCTGTCAAATCCGGCAAGGCGACAATTATCGCGAAATGCGGTGACAAGACCGCCGAGTGCGAGGTCACTGTTTATGCAAAGGTGACAGGAGTTAAGTTAAGCAGTTCGTCATTGCGCATGATGTCTGGAGATATAGCTTTGCTTAAAGCAACAATAACTCCTGACAACGCTATGAATAAAAATATATCTTGGAGCAGTGATAATGAAACTGTTGCAGTTGTAAATAACGGAGAGGTAACAGCAAAGGCGGAGGGTAAGGCGACAATAACCGTTACCACGGAGGACGGACAATATACCGCAACATGCTCAGTTACTGTGACAAATGATATAACCTCATATGTTTATGCCGAATATTACGGTGGCTCAATGTCCATTATCAATGATTTAATACAATATGGAAGCAAGTTGAATTTTGGAGTCAAGAATAATTCAAAGAAGACGATCAAGGTCAAAAGCGTGCAGTTGATAGATGGTGTGACAGAAGCTAAAGGCAACGTGATGAACATAGGCTACGAAATAGAGGGGGGATCAAGTGCTGCATGGTCGATAACGATAGGAATATATGGAATTCATAAACCTATAGCCGAGTTTATATACGAATATGAAGGGAATGAATATTCCACCCGGGCTCAATATCGTGAGATAAGGTGGTAATTAAGAAAAACTTAACCGAACTATGCACTTTAGGCTTGCACTTAATAATGGGCACCATTTTACATCGCCTTAGTATGACTTGCAAGCCTACAATGCATAAACTCGATACTTAATGAAGCAAAATGAAATAATAGTAATGGAATAATCTAAATATGACGATGCCAATTTTAGCAAAGCCATGTCATTTGGCTATGATTGGCATCTCTTTAATACTAACAGTAGAGCAATATGCGAAAATTTTTATATCTTGTATTATTCCTATATCTGATAACAGGATGTACAAATAAAGAGTCCACAATCGAGGTCTCATCTGTGTCGCTGAACACGGCGACAATCGAGATGGTTGAGGGCGAGACTTTCAGCCTTGTCGCCACTGTCCTGCCGAAGGACGCTGAATATGACAAAGTGATCTGGGCATCGTCCAACGCCTCTGTCGCCAGAGTGAATTCCGGCACGGTCACTGCCATCAAAGAAGGCACAGCCACAATCACCGCCAGTGCCGGCGGCAAATCCTCCACTTGTACCGTAAAGGTCTCGACCAAAGTGGTGTCCGTAACATCAATCACTCTTGACAAGACTTCTTTGTCAATGAAAGTTGGAGAAACAGAAACGATAACCGCAACGGTTAATCCTGACAATGCAACCGACAAATCAGTGACTTGGGGTTCATCCGATGTGTCTGTCGCGACTGTGGCCGATGGTAGAGTCACGGCGAAGAAGTCTGGAACTGCAATAATTACAGCCAAATCAGGTTCTTGCATTGCTGAATGTACAGTGAATATCTCAGTGGATGTAGAATCTGTAACACTTGACAAAACCACTCTTTCCTTGACTGTTGGCGAAACTGCAACGTTGACCGCCACCGTGAAACCTGACGATGCAACAGACAAAAATGTGACGTGGACTTCCTCAGACGAGTCGGTAGCCAAGGTTGCCGACGGCAAGGTGACCGCCGTCAAATCCGGCAAGGCGACGATAACCGCCAAGTGCGAGGACAAGACCGCCGAATGCGCAGTCACGGTGACGGTTCCAACGGGTTCTGTAACCCTTGACAAGACATCCATCTCGTTGGCTGTAGGCGAGACCGCGCAGTTGACTGCCACTGTTAAGCCCGACGATGCGACTGACAAGACTGTCGTTTGGACTTCATCTGATGAATCAGTCGCTGAAGTTATCAATGGCAAAGTAACTGCTCTAAAGTCTGGAACAACAACGATTACCGCAAGATGTGGAGGCAAGTCTGCGGAATGCATCGTGACTGTAATAGTTCCAGTATCATCGGTAAATTTGGACAGGAATGATTTGATGTTGCCAGTCGGAGATGCTGCAACTTTGATAGTCAAGGTTAAACCAGATAATGCAACTTCGAAAAACGTAGCATGGTCATCCTCTAATGAATCTGTTGCAACGGTCAAGAATGGCAATGTGGTTGCTGTTAAAGAAGGCGAGGCTATTATTTCAGCATCGGTTGGAAATATTTCTGCATCTTGTAAGGTTGTTGTTATCAACACCAATAGAGTAATAAAATATACGGCCAAAAGTGTAGTTACTCCGTTCAATCAGGATGCATTTGGCGCGAAGATCATTTCGAATGAATACTCTTATCCAAATGGAATGATAATTTTTGATGCCCCCGTGGCAGAAATTGGTAGAAATGCCTTTTATAAATGTCATACGTTATGGACAATTGTAGTTCCTGAAAGCGTGTCAGCTATTGGCGACAACGCATTTTGCGATTGTGAAAACCTAAGTTCTATAAATCTCCCAGAAAGTGTTGCCTCAATTGGAATTGCCGCTTTTAGACAATGCTATACATTGTCAGATATAGTTTTGCCAAATATGGTGACTACAATAGAAAAAGATACGTTTTATAGTTGCTGGAACTTGTCAAAGGTCGTCTTTCCTAAGGATTTGAAAACAATAGGAGAATGGGCGTTTCATTACACAAAAATTAAGACCTTGGATTTGCCGAATGGTTTACAATCTATTGAACGATTCGCTTTTTCAGGATGCTTGAATATTACTAATCTAATCATTCCAGATAGTGTCGTTTCTATTGGAATACATGCTTTTCGAGAGTGTAGATCTTTGCTTTCAGTAGAAATACATGAAGGTGTAACTGTTTTGAACGAGAGTTGCTTTGAAGAGTGTTCCTTGTTGTCTACAGTAAAGTTGCCAAATTCAATTAATAAGATTGATGGTTGGGTATTTAATGAATGTCCAGTATTAAGCAATTTGTACTTAAAAGCAAGTATGCCGCCTGAAATAAGTCGTCATAATGTTTTTGGAGTGAACTCATGCATGAACATCTGGGTCCCACGAGCATCTGTTGATGCTTACAAAGAGAAATGGACTGAATTCAAGGACAACATTAAAGCTTATGATTTCTAGAATCTTTCAAGACAATACAATGAGAGATAAATACACTTACGAACAAATTTCGGAAGCGACTGAAATGTTCCTTCTAGGCGTTGAGCGAAATGATAACAATGCAAGGATCAGCGAGGACACGGGAATCTGCCAAACTCGTATCAAAACTTGGAAACATAGATACAATATCATTGCGAGGCGTTATCAAGCGGAGGATAGGCGTTGTTTGCAATTCATCAGCAATCTGACTTATGGTGTCTCGGAAGATGTCTGGAATCGGTGGCTTTGCGCAATAGATGAAAGATTGGAGGAGATCAGAAATTGCGGAGGTTTGTCGAATGACATCAGAACTATTCTTGAAGAAATCGCTGACGGGATTGACGCGGCGGTACGTCCAAGGAGAGGAACGAACGTTGAAATGATTGACAATGCGGTCGCACATTTTGTGAACGAAGCAGAAAGATCCAGACAAGAATGATATCTGTTTCACATTCAGATGGAAACAAAGTCTTATATCTTGAAAAGAGAGGAGTTTCTTTCCAAGGGCAAACTTATCAATAAGTTCATGCCTTTGGAAAGGGCTCTTTCTTTATTTGAAAACAAAGCAATCTGGTTTGCCAACCCTGAGACATGGTTGGATCCTTATGAGAAATATTTCTTATGTGCGAAATACGGCTCGACGAAATTCCCTTGGAGAGGGCGAATTTTCTGCACATGCTTTACAAACAATGCGTCAAGTGAAGCGTCGTGGAATGCATATTCGAAAAACGAAATATGTGTTAGATTGACTTTTCGTGGAGATAGATTATTGTATCTCCTGGATGATTATCAAAAGAAAAATCCGAGACATAAAGTATTCTTTGACAAGGTGCAATATCGAAGGACAAATACGATGACTAAAAAATTATCTGACATTTCATTCGATCCACTTCTTGAGGGGAAATTCTCATTGAATAATGACGAATCTAAAGTGCGCCTTATGCTTTTTAAGCGAAAAGCTTTCTCCTACGAAGACGAGTATCGGGCGATGATTGTCAAACCGCAAAGCACCAAGGAACGGGGCCTTCGATTTATGATTCCGAATATTAATGAATTAGTCTCATCTGTGTATCGATCCGAGGGCTGGAGAATGCACCTTCAAAATGCTTAAGAAATATCTAATGACAGAATATGGTTTCCAAAACAGGAACATACAACAATCGTGGCTTTATAAGGATATTACCCCAACGATGATTTTATGAAAAAGATATCAGTGATATTATTCACCCTGCTTCTGCTTTTCTCCTGCGGCAAATACGATGACTCCGCTGTTCGAAGCGACATCGAGGAGCTGGAATCCAGGGTGGCGGCATTGGAGCGGCAGTGCCGTTTGATGAACGGGAACATCTCGGCGCTGCAGGCGTTGGTCGCGGCGGTGCAAGGGAAAGATTGCGTGGTGAGCGTGTCGGACCTTAGCGACGGGACGGGATATTCAATCACGTTCGCTTCGGGGAGGACGGTCACCTTGCGCAACGGGAAGGACGAAGTACGGAAAAGATGGTGCTGACGTGAAGGAGTTTTCGCAGACGATTCACCACGAGGTTGGCGGCCACGAATTAGTCAAACTACTTGGTGCAATATTACTATTTTGGAAACATTCCATAATGCGATTCAAAACTTATTTTGTGTGCAAAGGTTCGATTACTAATTGAGAATAAAGAATGTCTTGTGTTAAAAGTTACGGAGAAGGTGTATAATATCCGTAATATCTTACACCTTTGTCAAAGTATGAAAGCTTGTGACGAATGAATGATATTCAGAAACTTCCCAGTCATTGGCCTGATTATCAGCGAGTGGTAAGTAAGGCGTTAATTATCAAAGGAATAGTATATTGCCTTTGGCGGTTATTGACTAAAGACAGAGTACTAAAGTCTTGATTGTTAGTGCTTTATTTATCACGGTCGCTTCGACAGGCTCAGCGACCGGCTTGGGAAAGAAACAATAGTTGGCTTTGGGAAAATTACAACAGTTTCTTTATCTCTTCCTCGTCTGGCAGAAGTTCTTTCAAGCGTTCTTGGCTGGACTTGTAGGTGGCGACACCCATCGGTTTGGTGTAATCCTGAAGGACATACTCAACATAAGCACGGTCGGCATCCTTGCACAGAACGATTCCGACAGACGGATTTTCGCCTTCGATGCGTTCCTCATCGTCGAGGACTCGGAGATAGGCGGCTAGTTGACCGAGGTACGCCGGTTTGAAAGACCCTTTTTTGAGTTCAATTACGACCAGAGATCTCAGAACACGATTAAAGAATAGAAGATCCACCCAATGATCGTGCCCAAGCTTGTCGTAATGTACCTGATTGCCAAGATATGAGAAGCCACGTCCGAATGTCATGATAAAGTTCTTGATATTATGGACTATCTCGTTTTCTACCACACGTTCGTCAATGTCTTCATCCCTTTCGCCCAGCTGCTCGACATTGATGTAGTCCAGCAGATATTCATCTTTGAACATCTGGATTGCCTGAAATGCCCGCTTATAGTCTGGAATTGTCACGCCAAAGTTATTCGGCATTTTGCCTTGATTATGGTAGGCATCCTCGGCAATCTTTCTTTCTAGGGCGTCAACGGACAGGCTGAGATCGGCACAAAGCTGGATATAGAATTTTCGCTCCTCGACATCTTTCACCTTCGTGATAATTATGCAATGATGGGTAAAGCCTATACTCAAGAAGGCGGTCCACGGGAAGTTCGAGAAATTCGCCAGTTGTAACTGTCGAATTTTATTATTCTCAGAATCAGCAACCTGCAATTCGCCAGTCATGACTGGCGAAGTTGCTTCAAGCGACTTCCATTCTTCATAGAAAGCTCGCATTGACTTCAGGTTTGATGGAGAGAATCCTCTCAGCCCAGGTATCTCACGGCGCAACTGTTCGCTGATTGTCGCAATGGCTCCCTTTCCCCAGAAACCCTCGCGGCTATTGTATGAGATGAACCGTCCAATGCCATAGTACAAAGCCAGTTGCTCCTGATTCACACCCTTCAAAGCTTTCGCTTGGCTCTGCAGAATAGCGGTTTTATCTGCTTGACAGCATCATTGTATTGTGTGGAAAGTTTCTCTTTCATACTCGTCAATTATAGTATTATTGGTGGGCGAATGCCAGAGCCTGACCGGAAGGGGAGTCGGGGAGGAGACGGCTGTCGGCGATGACTTGTTTGCCGTTGAGGAACACACGATCGATGACACCACGAAGTGTTGTGCCTTCGTACGGTGACCAGCCACACTTGTAGGCGACAGTTTTTACTGAATATTCCTGCTCAGGAACATTGCGAACCAAATCAGCGTGACTCTTGACGGAATATTCCTGCTCGGGATCGAGGATAACCAAGTCGGCGTAGTTGCCGACCTTCAGGTGGCCTCTGTCTTTTATTCCGAGGATTTCGGCCGGTCTCTCCGAGAAGGTTGAGGCGATTCGTGAAAGACTGATCAGAGCCTCGTCATCGGCGTTTTTCCCTTCGTTGTACAAGGCCGCAGCCGTCAGCAAGACCGAAAGCGATTGCTGGACCGAAGGCATGCCGGAAGGACATTTCAGATAGTTGTCCACTTTCTCTGAAAGCAGGTGAGGAGCGTGGTCGGAGCCTATGGTGTCGATTATGCCTTCCGCAAGACCTTTCCTCAGAGCCTCACGGTCAGAGGCCGACTTGATGGCCGGGTTGCATTTCAACTTCCCCTTCAACTTCTCATAGTCCTCATCGCAGAACCATAGGTAATTCGCTGAGGTCTCAGCGGTTATATTCGGGTTGTGAATTTTGGCGGCGCGGATCATCTCCACCTCCTCGGCTGTCGAGACATGCAGCACGTGAAGTCTGGTGCCATATTCAATGGCCATCGCAAGAGCCTTGGCCGTGGATCGGATGCAGGCCTTGCGGCTGCGGATCCTCGGATGCTCGCTGAAAGGAATATCCTCGCCGAACTTCGCCTTGGCAGCCTCCAGATTTGCCTTTATGATTCCCTCGTCCTCACTGTGGATCAGAATAGGCTTCCCTTGAATCCTGAACAAATCAGAAAGAGCCTCATTGTCGTCCACGAGCATATTCCCGGTGGAAGAGCCCATAAAGACTTTGATGCCACCGAACTCTGCGCCGTGGCCTTCGGCAAGATATTCCCGGATCATCGCCGCGTTGTCGTTTGTGGCCCCGATGTGGAATCCGTAGTTTGCCCACGAGCGTTCGCTGGCCCGGTTCAGCTTGTCTTGAAGAGTCTCCAAGTCGGTTGTCGGAGGCTTCGTGTTCGGCATATCGATGAAGGATGTGACTCCGCCGAGCAGGGCAGCCTTTGACTCGCTTCCGATGTCGGCCTTGCGCTCCATACCAGGTTCCCGGAAATGCACGTGGGCGTCTATTCCGCCGGCCATCAGCACCTTGCCGTCCAAGTCAATGATCTCCGAGTCCGGGAAAGCCTGAACGGCAGCAGAGTCGTCCAGGTCGGAACCGCCACGGTGCCATATTCCCGCGATTCTCTCGCCATCAATGGCAAGGGCTCCCTTTTTGGTGGAAGCCCCTGCCACTATTGTCGCATTGGTAAGTAAGATCCTTGCCATTGGTTATCCTTTACGATGAAACTTTCTGAATTTCAGGCGGATGACACCCCAGAACGCCTCTCCGAAGATTCCTCCGCTCATCTTGGACGTGCCAAGTTTGCGGTTCACGAATATGATCGGAACCTCCGCCAGCTCGAATCCCAGTTTCCAGGCCGTGTACTTCATCTCGATCTGGAATCCGTAGCCCTTCATCCTCACATCGTCCAGGTCGATTGTCTCCAAAGCCTTGCGGCTGTAGCACTTGAAGCCGGCCGTGCAGTCGTGGATCTTCATCCCAAGGACTGTCTTGACGTAGATTGATGCGAAGTAGGACATCAGAATCCTGCCGATCGGCCAGTTCACCACACTGATTCCGTCGCAGTAGCGGGAGCCGATGGCGACGCCTCCGCATTCCGCGCAGGCCTTGTAGAGTCTTGGCAGATCCTCCGGGTTGTGGGAGAAGTCAGCGTCCATCTCGAAGATGTAGTCGTAGCCGTTCTCCAAAGCCCATTTGAAGCCGGTGAGATACGCTGTGCCAAGCCCTAACTTGCCCGAGCGCTCGATCAGGAACAACCTCTCCGGGAATTCCGTCTGGACTTTCTTGACAATCGCGGCGGTCCCGTCAGGAGAGCCGTCATCAATAATCAACACATTATACTCTCCTTCAAGCGAGAATACTTTTCTGACAATCGCTTCAATGTTCTCTTTCTCGTTGTAAGTCGGAATTATGACGACTTTCCTGTCCATAGTATAAAGCTATTATTTAGTTTTCATCATTTCCTTGACCGCAGCCTCAAGTTGCTTGTCTTCGCCCCTGAGGACGGATGCCGGGTCATTGTCAACCTTGATGTCTGGCTCAATCTGTTGGTTCTCAAGATATTTGCCTTCCTTGAGGCCGAATGAACCGACCTGAGGGATTCCAAATACCATACCATTAATCTGGGTCTCCCACCAAACGGCGGTCATAGTGCCCGGAACCGGCATTCCGATCAGTTTGCCTACTCCAAGAGTCCTGTACGTGTACGGGAATCCGCAGGCGTCAGAGTAGTTGTCCTCGCACATAAGCACGCAGGATGGTTTTCTCCATTTGTTGTACGGCTCGCTGCCGATGTACTGTCCCCTTGGCGTAAACCTTATATATTCCTTGCCGCTGAGGAAGGTCGCGAGGTCGTCGTGCAGCCATCCGCCGCCGTTGTGCCTTGTGTCAACCACAGCCGCGTCAGCCGCCCTGTACTTGCCGAGCAGTTTTGAATATACCGTCCTGAAGCTTGGCGAGTCCATTCCCTGGACGTGCGTGTAGCCCACTTTACCGCCTGACATCTTGTCCGTCATTTCCTCTCTCTGCTTCACCCACCTGCGGTACATAAGGGATGATTCTGAATATCCCGGCTCGATGAACAGCTCGACATCCTTCTTTCCTTTCCTCACAACGATGGCAACCTTCTTGCCGGCCTTGTTCCTGAGAAGACCGAACCAGCTCTCGCCAGCCTTTATCGGCTGTCCGTCAATGGATTCGATGATGTCTCCGGCCTTGATTTCTGAATCAGCGAGATTCAACGCACCGCCCGGAAGCACCTCGGCTATCTTCAGTCCATCGCCTTCGTAATCATAGTCATAAATGGCTCCCAGCCAACCCATTGTGAACTTTGAGCGTTGACTGTAGCGTGCTCCGGTGTGGGAGCCGTTCAGCTCTCCAAGCATCTCGGAGAGAAGATCCTGGAAGTCAAAGTTGTTGGCGATGTATGGCATAAACCGCTCGTAGTTCTTCTTGTAACCAGCCCAGTCGATTCCGTGGATCTGTGGATCGTAGAACTTCTCGTTCACCTGCTTCCAAACGTGGCCGAAGATGTAGTCCCTCTCGGCCTTAGGCTTGAACTCATAGTCTCCCGAGAACGAGATTGTGCTCGTCGCTCCGCTGGCGATCGTGATCTTCGTGATGGAGCTTCCTGTGAAAACATAGAGATCCTTGTCGTCGGCTGACGGTACCAATGAACCGTACACTCCCTTCTTGATCACTTTCACGTCACCTTTCTTGATGTCCATCTGGCAGAGGTCATAGCTCTTCTCCAACCTTGTGCTGTAGAATAACTTGGTTCCGTCCTGGGTGAGATAGAAGTCGCCGAGTCTTCCGGAGAAGCGTGTCAGGCGGGCTGTGCGGAACTCCCTGTTCTCCAGGTCAAGAACGAGTTTCTCAGGCTTCTCCGCCTGCTTGACAGAATCTTTCTTTTCCTTCTTCTCCTCTTTCTCGATCTTCTTCTCGGACTTGTCTCCGTCCTCAAGTGCCTTGGCGATCTCAGCGTCCTCCTTGTCCTGGTAGAACTTGGTCATCTCCTTTCCGTCGAAGAACATAATGTAGATGTCGCTCTCGGCTCCCCAGCTTCCGTGGCTGCGGTAACCGTCCTTGTCTGATTCCCAGGCCATCGCCTTGCCTTTGAGCGTCCATTTGAAGTTCCCGTCGGAATAGCCGCTTTGGGTCAGGTTCGTGATCTCGCCGCTCTCTATGTCGATCAACGCGATGTCGGAATTGTTCCATCCGCCGTTGATCTGGTAGTTGCTAAGGAGATATTTGCTGTCCGGGCTCCACTCGAAGCCCTGGTCGCCGTCAGCGTAGGAGTAATTCACGCCTTTAAGCAAAGACTTTTCCTTTCCGTCCTTGGTCGATTTGATGACCAGTTCGGTCCTGTCGCGCAGGAACGCCACCCATTTCCCGTCCGGAGAGACAACGGGCTGGAAGCATGTCTCGCTTTCCGATGTCACAAGCTCTTCCTTGAACTTGGTGGCATAGGTGAACCTCTTTTCCTTCTTGTCGGTCAGCGAAGTCTTGTATATTCCCCAATGACCGTTCCTTTCCGATGAATAGTAAAGCTCGCGTCCGTCCTTTGAGAAGCTGACGTTGCGCTCCTGCTCCGGTGTGTTGGTGATTCTCTTCGTGGTCTTGTAGTCGGCGGACGTGACGAAGACATCGCCTCTGATCACGACAGCGATCTCTTTTCCGTCAGGGGACACCGCCATAGAGGACGCTCCGGTCGAGAAGGTGAGATATTCAACATCATTCTCGGTCTCGTCCTTCGCCACGGTGATGTCGAGCTTCTTGGGCTCGCCGCCGTCCGTCATTGTGTAGAGGTCTCCGTTCCAGGAGAAGCAGAGCGTGCCGTTGCCGGCCACGGAAAGGAATCTTACCGGGTTGTCCTTGAATTTCGTGAGTTGGGTTGATTTGCCCGGCTCGGTGATGGACGCTTTGTGGACGTTGAGTGTCCCGTCAGCCTCCGATATATAATAATATGTCTTTTCGTCAGCGGCGAAGACCGGATTCCTGTCCTCTCCGATGAATGATGTCAGTTTCGTGAATGTCCCGTCGCCGGTGACCCTGAACCTCTCACCCTGAGCCGAAGCTGGCTTATAGAGCCAGATGTCCCTTGTCACGGATGACTGGTGGTGCTTGCGGAGCGGATCCTCGTAGCCTTTGTAGTCTTCGTAGATGACCTCTCCTGAGTTGTTCACACTCATAGCCATGAGAGGCATTGAGGTTACAAGTTGAGGCCTGCCGGCTTTCTCGTCAACCTGCCAGACCTGCGGGCTGCCCGGGAATCCGCCATAGACGGCGTCCTGCTGGATGTTTGCCTGGAACAGAACCCTGCCGCCGTCAAGCACGCAGAGAGGAGTCTCGTTACCCGGGTAATCTGTCAGTCTTCTCGGAACACCACCCTCGGCGGAAGTGATGAATATGTCCTTGGAGCCAGCCCTGTAGGAAGAGAACACGATCCTCTTCCCGTCCGGAGTCCAGAGGGGATCCGAGTCATAGGCTTGGTTCGTGGTGATCTGGAGTGCCCTTCCGCCGTTGACATCAACCGTGAAGATGTCGCCTTTGTAGCAGAACGCCACTTTCGTTCCGTCTGGGGAGATCGCGCTTTTCCTGAGCCATTTCGGCGTTTCCTGCGCTGTCATTGCCGTGGCTGTCGCCATGACAGCCGCAGCCAGAATCAATGTTCTTCTTAAGGTCATATTCATTGATATTAATTAATATGTGAGCCGCCCGGGCGACTATTTGACAAAAGTATCAATTTTTACCGATATTTTACTATTTTTGTGACTGCGAAAATGCTAAAATTAATATTCTATAAATATTATGAACAGAATCGATTGTTTTGTCCCGTTCGTGAGCGATGAGCAGGTGGCTGTGACCGCCGCGAACCTCCGCGCCGAGTCCGAGGTCGCCAAGGTTGAGTTTCTTGACGCGGCCATATTCAAAAGCACAACCGGCATCAGGAAGATTGCCGAGTCCGCGGCCGCTCCTTTCACAATGATTTACACCAAGACGACTGAACTCAGCTTCGGCCAGTTCGCCCTTGAGCGCTTCCTTTCAATCGCCGAGGATTCCTCCGCCGCCATGGTCTATGCCGACCATTTCAACGAGGTGGACGGCAACCGCGCCTTCGCTCCGGTGATCGACTGCCAGGAGGGCGCGCTCCGCGATGACTTCGATTTCGGCTCTGTGCTGATCTACAGAACCTCCGCGTTGAAGGAAGCCGTCGCCAGAATGGACGTTGACTATGAATATGCCGGCCTCTATGACCTGCGCCTCAAAGTCTCCCAGAGGGGAAGCCTTGTCCACATCAATGAATATCTCTACTACGAGATCGAGACGGACACCCGCAAGTCCGGCGAGAAACTCTTCGACTATGTGGATCCGAAGAACCGTGCTGTCCAGATTGAGATGGAAAAGGCTTGCACACAGCATCTTAAGGATGTCGGAGGTTACCTTGAACCGAAATTCAAGCATATCGAGTTCTCGGATGATTCCTTTGAATATGAGGCCTCTGTCGTCATCCCTTGCAAGAACAGGGTGCGCACGATAGGCGACGCTCTGACTTCCGCGCTGAATCAGAAGACCACTTTCAAATATAACGTGATCGTGGTTGACGACAACTCCACTGACGGAACCGTGGATGTCATCAAGAAGTTCATTGATGACCCTAAGCTCGTCTATATCGCGCAGGACAAGAGCTATCACGCCATCGGAGGCAACTGGAACGCCGCCCTGCACCATCCTAAGTGTGGTAAATTCGCCATCCAGCTGGATTCTGACGATGTTTATTATGATGAGAACACAGTGCAGAAGTTCGTGGACGCTTTCTATGCCCAGAACTGCGCTATGGTTGTCGGTACCTATAGAATGACGAATTTCCAGATGGAGACTCTGCCTCCTGGAATCATCGATCATCGTGAATGGACTCCGGAGAATGGCCGTAACAACGCTCTGCGCATAAATGGTCTTGGCGCTCCGCGCGGATTCTACGTTCCGATGCTTCGTACGATCAACTTCCCTACGACGAAGTATGGGGAGGACTATGCGGTGGGTCTTCGCGTCTCCAGAGAGTACCAGATAGGCCGAATCTACGATGTTGTCTATAATTGTCGCCGTTGGGACGATAATTCCGACGCTTCGCTCGATATCGACAAAGTAAACGCTAACAACCTGTATAAGGACAGGATACGTACTTGGGAGCTGCAGGCGAGAATAAAAATGAATAAAAAAAGTTAAAAATTTTTCAGAAAAAGTTTGCAGGTTCAAAAATAATGTCTACCTTTGCATTCCCGTTCGGAACGAAACACAAACGATCTGAACAGGAATGCAAACAAGTTCATTGAAAAGACTGAAGGAAGTACAACAAGTACCGAGAACGAAAAA
>OBKV01000299.1_pt1 | contig 45976 bp, 31 predicted proteins | sample 1517301 | NCBI WGS metagenome assembly OBKV01 (sample SAMN04571685, study PRJEB22368) | human gut metagenome | biome: human gut; material: stool | host: Homo sapiens | place: Luxembourg | collected 2012-06-29 | reverse complement strand
AGACGACTGATAGCCCTCAAATAAGCGCTTGCGCTCAGCAAGTTTGACGACTTGCTTAAGTATTAGAGTGTTAACTGTGGAACTACGTAAAAAGGAGGTAGACATGAGTTTGAAGAATAAGGGCCGTGGCAGGACCAGGTCCGTCATCTTTAAGGTGTTATCGTGGGCCTTTGGAATTCCTCTCGCCCTGATCGCAATCGCCGCGCTCGCGTGCGTGTGGCTCCACGCTACCGCGGACCTCGGCGAACCGGAGTTCGCGCCTTCGCAAGTTCCTGTGGTTCAGGTCAATGACAGTTTACGCCGATGGGGTTCGTCGTCTCTTCGCATTGACCCGGACGGTCTTTATGAGATGCGGGTTTGCGGCGGTCCGTTTGAGCGTGGGGAGGCGATAGGGAAGTTGGGCGAGGATTTGCTTTATCAGCAGGAGAAGGCGTTTGCGGACAAGCTTTTCGAGATGGTGCCGAGCAGCAGGTATCGTGCTTTCCTTCATTACTTTATAACTATTTTCAATCGTCGTATGGGTGCGAGTGTACCGTTGGAGTATCGGCAGGAGATCAAGGCGATGTCGGCATCGTGTACGCATGAGTTTGATGACTTCGGTAGTCCTTATGAGCGTCAGATGCAGTATCATTCCGCGCATGATATCGGTCACGTGATGCAGGATTATATGTTGGTGGGCTGTACTTCTTTCGCTGTCTGGGGTCGGGAATCTGCGGATTCGTCGCTGCTCATGGCGAGGAATTTCGATTTTTATATGGGTGAGGAGTTCGCGAAAAACAAGCTTGTGCTTTTCGAGAAGCCTGATTCCGGATATGCTTATGTGTCAGTGACTTGGCCCGGTATGCTGGGTGTAGTTTCGGGTATGAATACGCAGGGTCTGGCGGTGACTATCAATGCGTCCAAGTTAGAGGTTCCGTCATCTTCTGCTACACCGATTTCGATTTTGGTGAAGTCGATTCTGCAGTACGCGTCGAATATCGAAGAGGCGGAAACGATCGCGGCGTCGTTTAAGACGTTTGTCTGTGAGTCGATTCTGGTAGGGTCGGCCAATGACGGTCGCGCAGTTATTATCGAGAAGACCCCTTCTGCGATGGGGATTTACTCTCCTGATAGAGATTATGCGTCCAGTCGCATGACTGCCGCTTCTTCTCCGAACATGGTTTCCCAGCTCGGTGGGACTGTCGAGTCAGTTCGTCAGGGAGTCGTTTCTTCATCGACGGCGGAGGGCTCCTCTCATGGGTGTGGCTCCGGGACTGGATGGTTGGCTGATTCTTCTTCTGGGAATAGCGCCGCTTCGTCTGGTAAGGCTGCGGAGTCAGTTCGTCGGGGAGTCGTTTCTTCATCAGCGGCGGATGTCTCCTCTCATGGGTGTGGCTCCGGGACTGGACGGTTGGCTGATTCTTCTTCTGGGAATAGCGCCGCTTCGTCTGGTGGGGCATCCGCTGTTACTCGTGTTATCTGTACAAATCATTATCAGTCAGACCGTTTTCGTGACGACCCGGTGAACGTGGAGAATATCCGTGTTTCTGATAGCGGTTACCGTTACAGGCGCGTTCAACAACTTCTGGATTCATTGGGCAGTATCGACTATCTGAAGGCCGCCGCAGTTCTACGTGATATCAGGGGAGTCGACGGTGAAGATGTAGGGTATTGCAATGACTTGTCTATTAATCAGATGCTAGCTATGCACTCCGTGATTTTCAAGCCTGCCGAGAAGAAAATCTGGGTCTCTACCTCGCCTTGGCAATTCGGTAAATTCGTCTGCTTCGATCTGGATGAGGTGTTCGGGGAAGAGGGGCTATCCACTCGTGGTGTTAGTGCTGACGGCCTCTCTGACTCTGCAGCCCATTTTACTGAAGTTCCGGGCCAGGCAACTCACTCAGGTTCCAGAAATCTGTCTTCTGGTGAAGAGTCAGCTCACGTTGCCTGTGTCGATGTGAATCAGAGAACTTGTGAGGCGGGTTCTGCACGTCACTTGGATTCTAGGAGTCTGTCTTCTGGTGAAGAGTCTGCTCACTTTGCGAGAGTCGATGTGGATCAGAGAACTTGTGGGGCGGGTTCTGCAAGTCACTCGGATTCTAGGCATCTGTCTTCTTGTGATGATTGTGCTCACTTTGCGAGAGTCGATGTGGATCAGAGAACTTGTGGGGCGGGTTCTGCAAGTCACTCGGATTCTATGAGTCTGTCTTCTTGTGAAGAGTCTGCCCACGTTGCGAGTGTCGATGTGGATCAGAGAACTTGTGGGGCGGGTTCTGCACGTCATTTAGTATGTACTCTAGCTGTTGATTCAGGATTCAGTGACGATGAAATGTCGATTCCGGCGGATAAGTTTTTGGAAACCGAGGCGTTTCGTAATGTTCTGAAGTTCAAGGCGATGCAACAGACGCTGGTGACAGCATCCAAGTCAAGGCGTGAAGTGCCGGCAGATTCGTTAGCGTTATTTGTATCGTGGAACCCGTCATATTACGGCACATACGTGTCTGTCGCTTCATATCTTGAATCGCTTGGCAAAAATGCCGAAGCCGACGAATATTATCGCCGAGCCCTCACCTGTCCAATGAAACTCTCCGAGCGCCAGCACCTCGAGACTCGGCTTCGTGGGCGTTGAGTCGGGAGTGCTCTTTCTGCTTTGAATTTTCGGACAACCTGGCGGGGTCTGGTATTATTACAAATGTGCGTATTATATTGATATGCAAGTTGATAACCGGATATTGTCTATTCTTTGCTCCTGCCAGGTGGTATGTTTTTTTATAGGACCTGGAGGGTAGTTTTTCGCTGCTAATGGTTATAACGATCAGATTATTATCGTGTTACGATGAATTTTGTTGATTATCTATCTGGCAGGTTGTCTGAAATATTATTGATATACTATTTAAAGACGTACTATTAGTCGCCGCCGTCTAATACGATGGCCAGCTATCTTTAAACGTAGAAAGTGCACGTGTCGTGGCCGGTCGGCGTCCGTAGCCCAGAGAGCGAATTGCGGAGCACCTGAGCGAACGGGCACCGACCGCCGCCGGCATCCATGTGGATTAGGGTCAGCGCGGTACTGATTATGGAGGCGTTGATTATCAATGAATTGCAATAACGTCCCGCGCCGACCCGGCTAAAAACTATGGGGTCGGCACGGTGATGATATAGAATCATCTGGTTATCAATGTGTTACATGGTGTGGCCGCGCCGACCCCAGAACCGCTGAAAGCGCGTCAATCCGTGACTGCGGAGACGCTTACGTTCATAATGTGGACTGCCAGGAGTGCATCACGTTTCATGGCCGGTCGGCGGCGGATGCCCAGAGAGCGAATTGCGGAGCACCTGAGCGAACGGGCACCGACCGCCGCCGGCATCCATGTGGATTAGGGTCAGCGCGGTACTGATTATGGAGGCGTTGATTATCAATGAATTGCAATAACGTCCCGCGCCGACCCGGCTAAAAACTATGGGGTCGGCACGGTGATGATATAGAATCATCTGGTTATCAATGTGTTACATGGTGTGGCCGCGCCGACCCCAGAACCGCTGAAAGCGCGTCAATCCGTGACTGCTGAGACACTTACGTTCATAATGTGGACTGCCAGGAGTGCATCACGTGTCGTGGCCGGTCGGCGTCCGTAGCCCAGAGAGCGAATTGCGGAGCACCAGAGCGAACGGGCACCGAACGCCGCTGGCATCCAGGTATGTCAGGTTCGTTGTCGGAATAGTCGTTACGATACATCTGTAGATTTTCTTCGGATGACAACGATCCGGGGAGATAGTTGATGATATGTCGGTCACCGCAGCAGGCGAAAACGCCGGCCAGCTGCTCAAAGCAGGCTGCGCAGCTCCGCCGATGGCAGCTCCGCCTGCTTTGTGCCCTCGTGGACCATGGTCGTTTATTTTCGAGTTTACCAAGGCTATAGAGAAACATCCGCGACAAAATCACGTGTCGTGGCCGGTCGGCGTTGCTGGCGTAGGCGTCCCTGCCCAGGGTCGGGGTCGGCGGATTTTGGATATTGGAGGTGTTGAGTATCAATGAATTACATTATTTGTATCCGCCGACCCCACAATTTTTAGGGGTGTCGGCGGATGATAATTTTCTAATCACGTGATAATCAATGTTATATGAAGTGTAAAATCCGCCGACCACAAGCTGCCGCGGTTCATAATGTGGGCTGCCGGAGTGAATCACGTGTCGTGGCAGGTCGGCGGTATCGGTGTCAGCGTCACCCAAGGTTACGCCTCGATGACGAGACCGTCGTACGCCGGCTGGATATCGAGGTCAGGGGAGAGAGTTTGGAGCTGGGTGCAGAAATCCGGGTACGTCGGGAAAGTGTGGGAGAGGTGCGTCAGCCAGGTGTGCTTGGCCCCGATACGGTGCGCCAACTCGATAGCCTGATATAGAGAAAAGTGAGAGTGATGCGGCTTATAACCGACAGTATTCAGAGTTATATGCTCCAAGCCCTGCAACTTCTGTAACTCGCTGTCAGGCAGCATGCTCATGTCAGTGATATAAGCGATGTTACCGAAACGGAAACCAAGAACCGGCATCTTGTCATGCATGCCACGGATCGGAATAATCTCTACGCCGCGCCCTGACGCGGAAAGGCATTGACCCGAAAAAGAGGGATCGGAGGCGAGCTCGGCGGTCGACACTTTGCGGTCGTCAGTCGGAATCGTGCTGCCGTCCGCGAGCTGCCAGCAGTAACCTTGGTCGTGCACCCAGACCAGCTTCATGTCGTCATCACTCGGCTCCACGAAAAACGGACGCTCGTCGATCAGATGGATGTGCCACTCGGGCGCGCCAGGATACTTGTTCTCGGCGAAAACATAACTGTAACCCTCTTTCAATGAATCCAATACCTTTGACTCACAATAGATTTCGGCAGCGCGTTGATCGATATAATTCAGCGAACGCACATCGTCCAGGCCGCCCGTATGGTCGCGATGGCTGTGCGTGAGAAGAATCGCGTCCAGGTGCGACACCCCATGCGCCAACATCTGCATGCGGAAATCCGGCCCCGCGTCCACCAGAATCGTCAGGCCGCCATACTCCACCAGCGCGGCTGACCGGAATCGCTTATCGTGAGGGTCAATGCTCTTACACACAGGGCATTGACAACCGATGATGGGCACGCCTTGCGACGTTCCGGTGCCCAGGAATGTCAGACGTGTCTTCATAATGTCACCTCCACGATTTTGCCGGCAAGGGTAGGGTCCCATGGACGGTCTACCTTGATGTAATTCCCTGTATATCCGCTCATTACGCCGTCGTTGTTATCCTCCTCGAAAAGCACTTGTTCACGGACACCCTTCTGTGAAGCGATGAACTCCTCGTTCAGAGTTTTGCAAAGCTCTTCGAGCATGGCCACGCGTTTGGTCTTTACGCAGTCCTGAACCTGGTCTTTGCGCGCGGCGGATCTCGTTCCGGCTCTACGTGAGTAAGGAAAAATATGGATAAATGCCGGTTTAATCCTGTCTTTCAAGAAGTTATATGTCTCCAAAAAGAGTTCGTTGGTTTCTCCGGGGAGGCCGGCGATTACGTCAATGCCGAAGAAGACGTCGGGTTTTTTGCTGCCGTCGGCGTTCAGCTCTCCAGGTTTCGGATTCATCTTTTCGCGGATATATGCTATTTTGTTGGCGAAAAACTCCGTGGTGTATTTACGTCCGACGTCCTTCAGAATCGTGTCGCTGCCGCTCTGAAGAGGGATATGGAAATGAGGCAGGAACTTGGTGCCGGAAGCTATCCAGTCCACGATGTCGTCGGTCAACAGGTTCGGCTCAATGGACGAAATCCTGTATCGCTCAATGCCTTGCACATCGTTGAGCGCTTTAAGCAGATCCAGGAAACTCTCCCCGGTCTTGCGGCCGAAGTCGCCAGTGTTGACGCCGGTGAGCACGATTTCCTTCACGCCCGATGCTGCTATTTTCTTAGCTTCGCTTACGGCTTTGTCAATGCTGATGCTGCGGCTCCGTCCACGTGCGTATGGCACAGTGCAGTAGGCGCAGAAGTTGTCGCATCCGTCCTGCACTTTCAAGAACGACCTCGTGCGCTCCTCCCCGCTCGAGTATGCCGCGAACGTTTCCTCCTGCGGGGATGTGGTGGGTTTGGACTCAGCCCGCTGGGCGATGTAGCTGAGGGTGGTGGTGACAAGTGATGACTTTTCGTTCGCACCGAAGACCAGGCTGACACCTTCTAGGGCCTCGACTTCGGCCTTTTTCAATTGCGCGTAACATCCTGTTACTACGATAGTTGCATCGGGTGATACCTTGTGCAGCTTACGGATTATGTTACGGGATTTCTTGTCGGCGTGCTCCGTTACTGAACATGTGTTGATGACGAAGAGATCGGCACCCTTGTTCCAGGGAACCGATTCGTAACCGGCATTGATAAAGCCGCGTTCGTATGTGGATGTCTCGGCGTAATTCAGCTTGCAGCCGAGCGTTATGTATGATGCTGTTTTACTCATTGCAATAAAAATTTTGTAAGGCTAGAATACCATGCGGTGAAAGACCTCAGTAAGGGAACACATCGCGATCAGCCATCGGCCAAAAGCAAGAGGCATGAGCGCAGGTTTCGAGCGTAGTCTTAATGCGCCAAAATAAGAAAAACACAAGGCCGTTTGCCGATAATGGCCTCTTTACCAGCCACATATCTCTTCCACTCAGCCACAGTCTTGGTCATAATGTAGGCATCCGGCATGGTAATATCCGCCGCCACGCATAATTCAGTCGAACCCTGGCAAACATTCAGTATATCAGCGAATAACGAATCATTTCTGTATGGCGTCTCTATCATTATCTTCGTCTGATGCGCTGACGCAGAATGCTTCTCGATACTCTTCAGAGCCTGACGACGCTCATCCGTCTTCGCAGGAATATAACCTAAAAACGCGAACGATTGGCCATTCAAACCGGAACCCATCAGCGCAAGCATAAGTGAAGACGGACCGGAGCACGGCACCACCTCTATATTATGTCTATGACAAAGCTTGACAAGCTGTGAACCAGGATCCGCAACAGCCGGAAGACCGGCCTCAGTTATCAGACCGACATCATTGCCGTTATCGAAAAGCGGAAGCAGACGCTCCACCTCCTCAGGTTTCGTATGCTCATTAAGTTCGTGAAAATCAAGCTCCTGAATATGACCCTTCAGACCCGCCACCGACAGATAACGCCTGGCAGTGCGTGTAGCCTCCACGACATACGTGTTAATCTTCGGCAACAGCGCCAAAACTCCGTCAGGTATTACCTCCCTCGGATCATTTTCCCCGAGCGGCGAAGGTATTAGAAACAATCTTCCTTTATTCTCCATATCTACTTGTTATTCTTTTTCTTAGACCTCTTCTTAGGTGCCACCGCACTCGGCCTCGTCACCATAGTTGAATCAGCATTGATTCTGATCCTTACATTCTTGCGGTTCAGACTTTCTTGCTGCCTCTCAGCCTCGATTTCCTGCTTCCGCCTGCGGCTCCTGAAAAGATTCCTTATAAAATCTATAAAATTGTCATACTCTTTCTGATACGTGAAACCGAAACCGTTGCGCTGCGTATTGTCCAGATAATTAGAGTACTGGTCAGCAGAATGCGAGAACAGATTCAGCCTCAGCGCGCCCGGCTTGTCTAGCTTCACATCGATGTCCAAATCCCCGACCACCTCTGTCGTCGTCGCTCCAGGCATATATTGCCGGTTTCCGATAGTGCCGTTCACGATTACCCTGTTGTTGAACAGAGCCGTGGAAATCGCCACGTCGAAAATGTCTGAACCGCTCGTATTCTGCTGATAATCAAGTCCGAAGTCGACAGGGATATTCAGCTTCTGAAGTATATTGTTCAGCTGGTTTGCCATGATATCCGTGATACTGCCGAGCATCGTGGACGAGTTCGTGACACCGGACTGCTCATCAGGCAAAAAACTGTTCGTCACAAGCAGCGCAATCATCTGTTTCTGAATCTTATCCTGCGTGTTCAATGCCGTCTCGACTCTGGCCTGCGTCGTCGGATCCAAATCCGGGACATTGATACTGAAAGCAAGACGCGGACTGCTCAGCCTGTCAGTAATCGCGATACCGCACTCCACAGTCCTTCGTGTAGTCGATGTCGTGTCTGCAATCAATGTTCCCACAGATGCCTTCGTCTTGTATAACGCTTTGATATCCAAATCGCTATCCATAACATCACCGTTGAACTTCACCGAACTGCCGTCCTGGATGATGAAGTCCCTCTTCGCCAGTCCCAGCGCCACAAAATGATAATTACCATCCACGATATTATACGCCCCATTGATGGTGAAAACCCCGTCCGAAGGCCGCACCTCCAACTCGATCACACCGTTGCCGCGCCCAGTTAGGACGTTGCCTGTAGATGTGTCTATGTCAATGCTGGCGGTAACGCTTGGAGTAGCATTGACCTTAATCTTCACTCCGAAACTGCTGCTCTTCTTCTCCTTTTCCTTCAGCCTCTGCAACATCTCCTCATACGGGTCGATTACGACCTCTTTGTACGGCTCGACGAACGTCAGCAGATTCGAGTGCGTTGCTGACGATGTGGAACTCAGAGGAATATGCAGATTGCCAGTCTTGGCAGTAGTGGCATCAGCCGTAAGCATCAGATTATCAAGAGGTCCCGTTATGTTTACTGTTCCTGTAGCGGAAATGTCGCCGTAGAAAATCGGGTTGTCTTCCTCCTTCGTATCCAACGCCTTCACGCCATCGAATCTGATAGCCGTGTCGAAAACCATATTCCTGAAATGATCCCACAGGATGCCGCCGCTGACCGTTCCCTTAGCATTGAACCTATCCCTTACATTTACATTCTCGAACATCACGCCCTTCGAACTGAGGCTGACAGGTCCGTCGGCGATGTACTCCACGTTAGTGAAATCCACCTTCATGCTCGTCTGATTCAGTCGTAAATCCTTGCTGCTCAGCTCCAAATTATCCAGAGGACCGTAGAAATCTATCTCGCCGGAAGCAGTGCCGGCCATGCTGCTGAAAATCGAATTCAGGAACGGCATACCATAACCGACATTGAGTCTGTCGAGGGTGACTTTACCTTCCAGGAGGCGCGTCTTCGGGTAGAAATTACCGTAGGCGTTGAGATTCTGCACACCGTCCAACTCATTGCGGCACACATAGTTGAACCCATGTCGCTCTTCGTTCCATACGCCGGCCATTCTCAAAGTTCCGATTCTTTCTCCACCGAACTCTCCGGATTCGCAAGTCATGCCCAAAAGCAGTCCGGTTCTCTCTTTCGTCGGCGAAATCAGGACAGCATTTCCGGATAGCAAACCCTTGATTTTCAGATCTATTTTCGAGAACGCATTCAACATCGAGATGTCGAACTTGTCCATCTTCAGTCTCAATGTGTCAACCATCGTAGGGGAGTAACCTCCGGAAAGCACAATCGACTGATTATCACCGTGTATACTGAGATTGCCGATGTTTATGTCACTTCCGCCGAAGCTTATATCCGACGACGAAATATCCCATTTGGCGCCATTCAGCAAGATGTGTGACGGGAAGAAACGGAACTTCGCACGAAGCGTATCATTTTCATCGCGGAAGATATTGCCACCTAAATGGATAACGCCGCGGTTCTCCAGTTCTGTCTTGTTGTCATAACTGAAATCCACGCTCAACGAATCCGCGTCGGCATTGAAACTCAGCTTGTTGGCCATAGTCTTTATCGGCCCTGCAGAAAGTTCGCCGATTGTCATCACTCCGCCCAATTTTCCTGAGGCATTGTCAGACGATAACTTTATTCCCTTCAAATATTTATCTTTCAATGCGATACGTCCCGACTTGACATTCGCTTTCATCTGTCCGTCCGCAGTAATCTTCATCGAAAGCGCCGTACTGTCAGCGATATAGGCCCCCGGCGCAAAGAACGACAACACATCTTTCGTATCGTGGAACAGGAACGAAAGCTCATACCTGTTGTTGTCCCAGTTAGCCTGCCCGGACTTGTAGAGCGACGGCAACTCTTTCAGCGTAGAAACATTCTGGATATCCCGTATGAAGCTGGCCAAGAACTTGTTACCCACGTAAGAACCCTCCGCGAAAGCAGAATGGAGACGCACTCTGTTCAGTTCGTCGCCCATGTGTGACGCAATCTCGATATCGCCCACGTCATGCCGTCCGTGCTCGTCCTCCAACATTACATCCTTTATGCTGATGTTGCCGATAATGTCCTCGCCGCTTATTCTCGTGAAATTCGCCTGCGTGCTCAGACTCATCTTCGACACCCCGCGCTTGTCGATGTTCAATGCGTGCAAATCGGCGTAACCTAGGTTCGCATAGAACTGATACAGAGCGTTTTTCGTCTTCGAAGAAAGCGAGAATATACCCTGGAAAAGGAAGTTCAGATTCGGGTCGCTGCACACGATTCGTCCGTCGAAAGCATCCTGCGAGAACGTGCCCACAGCCGCGATATTGCTATATTTATATCCCAAAACATCCAGCCCGTCCACATAAAGCGAGTCGATAACGATACCCAGCGAATCCTTCGCGAAAGTCGCGTTCAGCCCAGTCCTCATGTCGCACTCTCCGACCGGAATACCCGCCATAATGCGCCCAATATCAAGCCGTTCGGTGCTTGCGCTGCCCCCGATTTCGAGAGGACGGTTCGGGTCAATGACATTACGCAGGGTTATGTTCAAGTCTGCTTTTCCGAAGTCTGTATGCATGGTTCCATGTGCATGGAGACGATTCAGAGGTCCGCTTGCTCTTCCTCTGAAAGTGAGACGCTCTCCTTTACAGAACTTGTCCAGGTCGAGATTAACACTTGGTGCCCAGCCTTTTACGAATTTTTCCAGTCCATGTGTAGAGAATGTCAGCTTATGTACATTGGCATTTACCATCATGGCATAAGAGTCAGGAAGTCCTGTGACTGAGCCGTCCAGTTCGCCGGAAATTCCGCCGTTATGTGAGGTAGGTTTATCGGCGAAGCCGTCCGTATCTGTTGTGGAGAAACGTATACCCTTGAGATCAAAATCATTGACATAACCATCGAACTTTCCGGTTATGGTGGTGGTCATCCTGAATTGGGCGAGAGCTGGGGCGAAGAATCGCAATGTGTTCATACTCACGGCGCTGCGACGGATGGTTCCCGTCATGCGGACCGCATTGATGAAGTCCGACCACGACTCCGTATTCTTGTAACTCATTACGAAATCGGGGATGTCGACGTCCGACCAATTGTCGATTAGACGCAGATTTTCGATTATGGTTTTGCCGTTGCCGACCTTAGTGCTGCCGGAAAGATGTCTGCAGACGTAACCGCTCTTTTCACGGAAAGACATCTGATCGCAGGTGCCGGACATTACGCCGCCTTTCATTCGCAAGTCCCTGCCTTTCACGTATATACTGTCCACTTCGAGGTCGTACCAGTTCATGCCGTCGTACCCGAACTCCGACGCGTCACGTTTAAAATTCCGCATCGTGAACTTCATGTTTTCGAGACGCACGTCGCCGATGCTGAAGATTTCCTTGTCGGAAACGCTCTTTTCCTTGTCAGGATTAGTGCCGAGCCGGAAGATGCGCTTGAGGTTCACCTGCGTCGTCGCGCTGTCGCCGATCATGACCGGTTCGATGACCAGATTAAACTCGCCGTCAGTGACCTTCGCAGCCCCGATGCTGATGTTGCCGCTCAGGAGCGTCCGGAGATTGAACTTCGCCGTCACGTACCCGGCCCGGAAAAATGTGTCCACGCGGCTCTCGTAAGGGTGCTTGTCAATGACTGCCAAGTCTTTGATAACTACGGCTTTGAAAGGATTGGCCGTGATTTTTCCGACCTTTATGTCTCCGTCAATGCTCTCGTTCAGTGTGGTGAGGACTTTGTCTGCCAGACGAGTCTGGATGACAGAAGATTGCAAGGCGATAATGCCCGCGACGATGAACGTCACGAGTAATATTACCAACCGGTAGAATATTTTAATCGTCTTTTTGATACTTCTTTTTATATATGCTCTACAAAGATACAAAGAATCTGTGTTATTTTCGTATAATCATGTCGCACGTAAATTGAAATTTTAATGTTATATTTGTAGCTTGAAGTTTTGATTGAAATATGGAGAAGTCAGATATAATTCTCGGAATAGAATCATCGTGTGATGATACTTCCGCTGCAGTAATCAAGGACGGATACCTTTTGTCCAATGTGATTGCAAGCCAGCAGGTTCATAAGGATTATGGCGGAGTGGTGCCGGAGTTGGCGTCGCGTGCGCATGAACAGAATATTGTTCCGGTTGTAAGTCAAGCACTTGCGAAAGCAGGAGTGAAGCCGGAAGATCTTACGGCAATCGCGTTTACGAGAGGGCCCGGTTTGTTGGGGTCTTTGCTTGTAGGCACTTCATTCGCGAAGGCATTGGGTGTGGCTCTCGATATTCCGATTGTGATGGTGAACCATCTTCAGGGACATATACTTGCGGATTTCGTAAAGCAGTATGACAAGGAGAATCACCATCCTGAATTTCCATATTTGTGCCTCTTGGTCTCAGGAGGTAACTCTCAGATAGTCAAGGTGAACAGCCCTCTGGATTACGAAATTCTCGGACAGACCATAGATGACGCCGTAGGTGAGGCGTTCGACAAATGTTCCAAGATGATGGGACTGGGCTATCCCGGCGGACCTATAATAGACAAGTTGGCAAAACTCGGTGACCCTGAGAGGTTCAAGTTCGCCAAACCGCATATCCCTGGATTAGATTACAGTTTCAGCGGTATTAAGACGTCGTTGCTCTATTTTGTACGAGATGAGATGGAGAAGGATCCTGATTTCATGGAGAAAAACAAGGAAGATATCTGCGCAAGTTTCCAGAAAGCGCTTATAGATATTCTCATGGACAAGCTGATTAAGGCGGCTAAACAAACTGGTATTAAAGAGATTACGATAGGAGGTGGCGTGTCTGCGAACAGCGGGCTGCGTAACCGTATCGAGGAAGAAGGACGCAAGCGCGGATGGAATACATATCTGCCGGAGTTCAAGTTTACGACAGATAACGCAGCGATGATAGCTATCGCAGGTTATTACCATTATCTTGCAGGAGAGCGTACATCGCTCGATGTCTCCCCGGTATCCCGTATGGCTGATTTTTAGAAATTTATGAAGATATATGATAGAATTTGAAGTGTCCTGCAGAATGGGACGTGAACCGAGAGTAGACGACATTAGAATGGCAGCGGCTGAGGCGTTGAACTTGAAACCTAACGCTGTGATAAATGTAATCGACCCGACCAAATCATACCAACCGACATTAGTGAATGCTGATGCGCATTGTCACATCGTGCACCGCTCCATCGACGCACGCGGCGACGTCACCATGCGCTACCGTGTAGAAGCATATAAGAAAGACGAACCTTACGAAGAATATAAACTCCCTGAATATCAGGATGTTCATGATGCTGAACCAGTACTCGTGGTAGGTTCGGGCCCTGCAGGAATGTTCGCTGCGCTGAGACTCCTCATGCTCGGTCTCAAGCCTATAGTTATCGAGCGCGGTAAAGATGTGAGCGGACGTAAACCGGATATTGCAAAACTTTCCAGAGCAGGCGTAATCAACGCTGATTCAAACTATTGCTACGGAGAAGGCGGAGCCGGCACATTCTCAGACGGAAAACTTTTCACCCGTTCATCCAAACGCGGTGACAACAGAGAAGTCCTCTACCAGTTCGTGAACTTCGGAGCGGATCCGTCCATCATCGTCGACGCTCATCCGCATATCGGAACCGATAAACTTCCACGCCTGGTGAGCAACATCCGCGAATGTATCCTCGAACACGGCGGAGAATACCATTTCCAGACACGTGTCACAGACATTGACAGAGACGAAAATGGTGTCATCACAGTCACCGCGCTCGACGACAGCAAGGGCGGCGAAATAAACGACAAGACCGCCAAGACATTGACCTTCAAAGCGAAAGCAGTCATTCTGGCGACCGGACATTCAGCCCGCGACATCTACGAACTATTCGACAAGAAGGGTTGGGAACTGCAGGCGAAGGGCTTCGCGATGGGCGTGCGCGTCGAACATCCGCAGGACCTCATAAACAAGATACGCTATCGCGGACAGTGGGAGCCGGGCTTCCCTGCGGCCGAGTACTCGTTCGTCGAGCAGGTCGATGAAAGGGGAGTGTTCTCGTTCTGCATGTGCCCGGGCGGCATCCTCGTCCCTTCATCCACCGAAGACGGCTATACCGTGCTCAACGGCATGTCGAATTCTGCCCGTAATTCCAAGTGGGCCAATGCCGGTGTAGTGGTGTCTGTGGAACCTGATGATGTACCGGAAGAGTATAAGAAATATGGTGCATTCTCGCTACTTAACTTCCAGCATGACGTGGAGAAGAAGATGTTCGACTATGCTGCCGCTCATGCACAGCCGGATGCGAACGGTGAGGTAAACAAGTTCTGTGCACCGGCACAGCGTATGGTGGACTTCTGCGAGGAACAGATGTCGGAGGACCTTCCTGAGACTTCATATCGTCCGGGAGTGGTTTCAGCACCGCTTTACGAATTGCTTCCAGAGTGTGTCGCTACACGTCTACAGAAAGCATTCCCATTGATTAATAATAAGATGCGCGGATATTACACAGAAGATGCATTGCTCCTCGGAGTCGAGTCCAGAACTTCGTCACCGGTGAGAATCGTCCGTGGTGAGGATTATCAATGTCCTCAGGTCCAGGGCCTTTTCCCTTGCGGTGAAGGTGCCGGATATTCAGGAGGAATCGTATCCTCAGCCATCGACGGAATCAACTGCGCGATAGCTGCCGCTAAACTGATAAAACACTAGAATGAAGAAAACCACGATTATAGCAGCGATTGTAACTGCTTTAGTGACACTTGTTTGCTTTGGCTGCGCAGACAAGAATGACGGACGATGGTCCAAGCATAAAGCCGGCGAATGGTATGTCGAACAGGGATGGATTTCCGGATGCGACTTCATCCCGTCTTATGCTGTGAACCAGCTTGAAATGTGGCAGGCTGAGACCTTCGACCCAGAAGTTATCGAACGTGAACTTGACTGGGCTGAGAGACTCGGATTTAACTGTATGCGCGTCTTCCTCCATCATGTGCTCTGGGAGATCGACCGTGATGGCTTGGTAGAGAGGATGAACAAATATTTAGCTATCTCATCAGGACATGGTATTTCCACTATGTTCGTGTTCCTGGACGACTGCTGGAATGAGAGTTACGCTCCCGGACCTCAGCCGGAACCTAAGAGAGGCGTACACAATTCAGGTTGGGTGAAAGACCCGGGCATTCTCTATTTCGGACCATGCGGAAGCGGATGTGATTATGCCGCCGACACTACGGCTATTGTCAATGTCCTGGAAGACTATGTTACTGATATCCTGACTACATTCCGTGATGACGACCGAATCCTGATGTGGGACCTCTACAACGAACCGGGAGGCGGTCAAGATCCTTACCGATACGGATATAGAAGTTTTCCTCTGTTGAAGGATATCTTCTCATGGGCACGTAAAGTGAATCCGTCACAGCCGTTGACAGCCGGAATCTGGAGCAACAAGCTCGGAGATATGAATCTGTGGCAGATAGACCATTCAGACATAGTGACTTACCATACTTATGCACCGTTGGACAGCCATCAGGAACTCGTAGATACTCTCAAAGCTTATGGTCGTCCGATGATTTGCACCGAATATATGGCGAGAACTGAGGGAAGTACCTTCCAGACCATTCTGCCTATGCTCAGAAGAGAAAACATCGGCGCCATTAACTGGGGATTAGTAGCCGGAAAGAGCAACACCATCTTCCCATGGTCGACTATGCACGATCCATGTCCTACAGAGGAGCCTGAAGTATGGTTCCACGACATCCTCCGCAAAAACGGCAGTCCGTATGATGACGACGAGGTGATGTGCATATTGAAGTGTAATACCAGATAACTAATGTTATGATGTTCAGGAAATTGCGAACAAGTTTGAAAACCTTCAAGCTTACCATGAAGATGAAACTGACATTGAGCCTGAGCTCGATAGCAGTCGTCCTACTGGTGTCCAGCTTCATCTCCATCATGGAATACAGCAGGATGAGCAACTACGTAACTGAACTCATCGCAGAGAACATAGGCAGTATCAACGCTTCGCAACGTCTTGCCGATGCGAGCAATGCCTATAATCTTCAGATACTTGAGGTAATCGGTGAGAACTCCGTGAAGAGGCTCCCTGAACTGAGGCAGAATGACTTCATCGCGCATTGCGACAGCCTGAAATCATCATTGAACTCACCCGGAATGATGACATTGGCGGACTCGGTGCTTTACTCGTACTCGGCTTACATGCTCACGACCTTCGAACTGCAGAACGTGATTCTTTCGGATTTCATCAATGCGCGTGAGTGGTATTTCGACAGGCTGCAGCCTAAATACAATCGTCTCAGTTCGGATATTAATATTCTCAACACGGCCATTTACAATGAGTTGCAGAAGAATTCCCAGACATTTGAGCGCGGTTTTTACCGGAGTATCATACCTGGAGCGGTAGCGGTCGCCGTCGGACTTCTGATGGTATTGCTACTACTCTTCTTCCTGCTGGCATACTACGTGAACCCTATATATAAGATGTTGAACGGGCTGACCAATTACCGGTCGTTCGGAAGTAAATATTCTTACACTTTCGACGGTGATGACCAGCTTTCGGAACTGAATGAAGGCATCACGGAAGTGGTAGGCGAGAATATCCAGCTCCGCAAACGCATTAAAGCCATGCGGGAAAGTATGGAGAAACATACAGAAGATTAAAATGGTAACAGAATGAATCTAAAGGTCATATCCAGAAATGTCGGGTTCGCACTTCTTGCAAGTGCGTTCTTCATGTTTCTGTCCATACTGGTGTCCATTGCCAACGGAAACGACAGCGCGCTCGCGGCATTGACCATCAGCTTTACATTGACCTTCACCGTGGGAATCTTCCCATTCATTTTCGTGCGCAAGTCTCCGAATATCAGCCTGAAAGACGGATATATGATTATCGTCCTGTCCTGGCTGCTGTCCTTCATTTTCGGCATGTTGCCCTACGTGCTGTGGGGTGGGCCGTTTTCGGTCATCAATGCTCTTTTCGAGACGGTTTCAGGCTACACGACTACCGGTGGTACTGTACTTGCGAGCGTAGAGCAACTTCCTGAAAGTCTGTTGTTTTGGCGCTCCTCCACGCACTTTATCGGCGGTTTGGGAGTCGTGGTCTTTCTGCTGCTGATTATTCCTTCGTCCAGCCCGGTACGACTCAGGTTGACGAATATGGAGGTCTCTTCTCTATCTCGTGAGGGCTATAAGAGCAGGGCGAACAAGACCGTCTGGATTTTTACCATCGTTTATTTCGGAATCACAATCGCTGCGTTCCTCTGTTATTGGCTAGCAGGTATGGACTCTTTCGACGCGATAAACCATGCTTTCAGCGTGGTGTCGACTGGAGGATTCAGCACGAAGGATCTTTCTATCGCTACGTATAATTCAGCGGCTATCAACTTGATTACCATGTTTTTCATGTTGATATCATCCATTCATTTCGGCCTTATTTTCATGGTATTCGCCACGAGAAGCCTAAAACCGCTGAATAACCCTGTGCTGAAATTTTACGTCTTGTCCATAGTCATCTCAGCCTTATTGGTTTCGCTCTCGTTGAAATTCCAGGGCACCGGTTTTACCTGGGGACAGTCATTAATGACAGGGTTCTTCCATGTAATCAGTTCCATCTCGACCACCGGTTTCGCTATATCTGATAATAATACCTGGCCGCTTTTCGCCTGCATCATCACTATCCTGATCACTATTCCGTGCGGTATGGCAGGATCCACGGCAGGAGGCATCAAAGCAGACCGTATGTTGCTCATATTCAAGACTATCGGACAGCAGGTGAAAAATGTTGTGCACCCTTCATCCATAAATAGACTTCACATCGGAAACCATATTTTGGATAAAGACGAAATCTATCCGCACATCGTATTTATGTGCCTTTACTTCATAACTATCGGTGCCTCAGTGGCATTGACCATCATGTCTGGCATGGACGTACAGAATGCGGTGGCGACGTCGATTAGCTGCCTGAGCAATGTGGGCCCTGGCATCGAAAGTGTCGGGACCTTCGGGAATTACAACGGATTGCCAGTGATGGCCAAAATAACTTTCATCCTCGACATGTTCCTCGGACGTGTGGAGATTTACCCTATCCTCGCTGTTGCCATGATGATTTTCAGCGGCAAAAACCGTTAGATTATGGGACGGGCAGATTTTCTATACTCCAAATTCCGGGACCATTTCCAGTATGAACCCACTGACTGTCAGGATGTTTTCTTGCATCAGGCGGCGGAATTCCTGACGGCTGACGAGGGCGATATCCTCGTGCTGAACGGCTACGCTGGAACCGGAAAGACCACCGCCATCTCCGCTGTCATCGCGGGTCTGAAGGAGTTCGAGGTTCCATGCGTGCTGCTCGCGCCCACCGGAAGAGCTGCCAAGGTTTTGTCAATGTATTCGGGCATGTCGGCTTACACAGTGCATAAACAGATCTACCGCCAGAAATCCGTCGGAGAAAACGGCTTCGGGCAATTCTCATTGGCACCGAACAAACTGAAGGACGCGCTGTTCATCGTGGACGAGGTGTCTCTTATCGGAATCGACGGAGGAAGCCAGCAGACGAATGTTCAGTTCGGAACGGGAAACCTGCTCGAAGATCTTGTGTCATACGTGCGTAACGGATTGGGTTGTAGACTTATACTTATAGGAGACTCCGCACAGTTGCCGCCCGTGGGACACGAATACAGTCCGGCATTGTCACATGAATATATGGATCATTTCGGGGGAGTGTCATGGGCGGAACTCACTACTGTGGTCAGACAACAGAAAGATTCGGGAATACTCTATAACGCTACCATTTTACGTACAGTAATCGCTGAAGATTACGAATCCGGAGGCGCACTTTTCCCTATCGAAAATCTCGAACTTAGCACTGACGGATTTACTGATATTCAGAGAATTAACGGCGGAGAACTCATAGAAGCATTGACAGACGCCTACGACAGATACGGGGAGGACGAGACCATCGTTCTGAGCCGGTCGAACAAACGAGCGAACCGGTACAACGCCGGCATACGGAGCCAGATCCAGTACAAGGAGGAGAGGCTCGTGCGCGGAGACAAACTCATGGTCGTGAAGAACTGCTACCAGTTTATCGAAAATATGAAAGATATGGACTACATCGCGAACGGCGACATCGTAAACCTCTTGTCCATAAATCATTACGAAGACAGATACGGACTGCATTTCGCGCAGGCCCGGCTGTCTTTCCCTGACTATAACGATCAGGAAATATCCGCGAAAGTCTGCTTGGATACACTCGAATCCGAATCCGCATCGCTGACTTACGAGCAGCAGAACGCGCTTTATCAGGGAGTGTTGGCGGATTATTCCCATCTCACGACCAAGAAAAAACGCTACGACGCAGTCCGTGAAGACCTGTTTTACAACGCGTTGCAACTGAAATACGCCAATGCCATCACCTGTCACAAATCCCAGGGCGGCCAGTGGCGTTGCGTCTTTATCGACAATCCTTTCTGGCAGGAATTTTTTACTGCCGACGATTATAAATGGCTTTACACGGCGATCACCAGAGCCGTAGAAAAAGTATATCTGGTAAACTTTAAAGATGATTATTTCTTATGATGCGTAACCTTCTCTTTGGCGGAATCCTCGCGACAGTGATGGCTTTTTCCGCCGGAGCCCAGGAATTCAACAGGATTCCATCACGTTGGAAATGGCTCTCAGATGACGTCGTAACATTCACATACGACGGCACTTACACCGACGAGCAGTCGTTTGCAGTAAGAGCGAAAGACTGCAAATCCATGGGCAGGATCCCTGCACCTGAACGTTATTCAGATTTCCCGGCACATCCGGAAGGCGCCGTAAATCTAACCTTCTCCCCGGACTCATCCATGCTCGCATTTACCAGAAGTAACGATCTTTATGTTTATGACATAGCTTCAGGAAAAGAACGCCGCCTGACCAATGACGGTTCAGAGCTTATCTTAAATGGCTATGCCTCATGGGTTTACTACGAAGAAATCTTCGGCCGTCCATCCAGGTACCGTGCATTCTGGTGGTCACCTGACTCCAAGAAAATAGGATTCTACAGATTCGACAACACCGCAGTTCCGATGTTCCCGATTTATTCAGCTGCCGGTCAGGATGGGACGCTCAGAAATACGCGCTATCCTAAGGCAGGAGAACCAAACCCGGAAGTGAAGATCGGCATCATTGACCTGAACAAAGAGGGGATTGTGTGGGCGGACTTCGACGAAAAGGAGGATCAGTATTTCGGGACTCCTTTCTGGGGCGCCGACAGTCAGGAATTTTTCATTGCGCGCGAGCCTCGAATCCAGAACACGCTCGACCTTTACAGCGTCTCTGCGACCGATGGTTCGAAGAAGCACATTTATCACGAGGAGTACAAGACTTGGCTCGACTGGATAAACGGTATGTTGTTTACGGATAAGGGATTGTACATGGCGCGCAGCTTCGAGACGGGCTGGCAGCAGATCTATTTCCTCTCCTATGACGGCCAGCTGCGCAGATTGACCGACGGCCCGAACTGGCGAATTTCGCTGCTCCGCGCCGATGCCCGCAAAGGGGACGTGTACTTCACCGCCTGCCGGGACGCTTCTGTCCGCGAGTGTTTGTATAAGGTCAATGCCAAGGGCCAGATTACTGCTCTTACGGATACTTTGATGAATGTGAGCGGAGTCTCCTTCTCACCGGACGGAAAATACTTCGCAGCGGCATTGTCCAACTTCACTACTCCTACACAGATTCGTGTTTGCCGTTCTTCTGACGGTAGGGGCCAGGTGGTGGCTGACAAGAAAGGTCCTGATTATGATGCTTCCAAATATGCCCTTCCACAGCTGATTTACATAACGGTGGACAATGGATTGAAACTTCCTGCTTATATAGTTTATCCGAAGAATTTCGACCCTTCACGCAAGTATCCGGTGCATGTGGATATCTACGGCGGTCCTGATACACCGCTGGTTAAGGATTTTTGGATGCAGCCTTCGAGCCGTAACCAGTGGTGGTCGGATAATGATATAATAGAGGTGACTGCAGACTGCCGCGCTGCCGGACATAATGGACGTGCGGGACTGGATATGGTTTATAAACACTTGAATACCTATGAAGTACAGGATTTTATCTCTTGGGCCAAGTATCTGAAATCGCTTCCTTATGTAGATGGTGACAAGATCGGCGTAGAGGGATTCTCATTCGGTGGAACCATGACTTGCATGCTGCTTTTCACCGCTCCTGAGTACTTCCATTACGGCATCGCCGGCGGTGGAGTTTATGACTGGATTCTGTATGACACTCATTATACAGAGCGTTTCATGGAGACTCCGCAGACTAATCCGGAGGGTTACAGAGACTCGAAAGTAATAAAGTATGTTCCTGAGTATCCGGTGGTTTATGATGCGGCTTCGGCAGCAGCTGCAGAGACCGGTGAAATAGAGCCTATTATGCTGAAAATCACTCACGGAACAGGTGATGACAATGTGCATTTCCAGAGTACTCTTCAGCTTATCGATGCATTGCACCAGCATAATAAGAAGTTCGAGTTCATGATATATCCTGACGGAATGCATGGTTATCATGACTATCAGGGAAATCACTTCCTGAATTCGAATCGTGAGTTCTGGCTGAAGTATCTTTGCGGCAAGAAGGATAAGTAACCTCTGTTGATAGATTTATTTTTAGGGCCTGTTCCTTGTTCGGGGACAGGCTTTTTCGCGTTAAGGCATTGATTATAAACCACTTGGGGGGGGGGTAGAGTTTAGGAATGATTTTATTTTGAACTAAAATGAACCTTACATTTGTGTTTCAAAAGTGTGATAGTATGTATATAATTTCGTATATTTGCATACAAGTATCTTTGCGGGGTTTCCTGCATGGATAATAAAGCGCTACTGAAATGAATAAGCAACCTATGCGAGTATGTTGTATGCCGTCATCGGATACGAGAAACGGCATAGACATAAAGTAGGGATTGAGACTATGGCACTGGATAGTTCGGTTTCGATACCTACCACCCGTGGAGGCGTGACTGAGGTTGGGTATGATGTACCCTGCTGTGAACCGCAAATCCTTGATGGTGAAAACTTTAGTGGACAGGAAGAGAAGACCTGCCCAGAGATAGTGAAGTATACTGACACGAACTGGGGTTACTTGTTCGTCCATAATCGAAAGGCCGAAAATCTGGTAGCATTGATCGAAAAACGCGGCCATTTCAAAACTTTCATTCACAAGACAGTACGATTCCGGGTTGCCCGAGGTAAGGGTAAGGAGGAGGCTTGCCCGACCATCTCCGGTCTTGTGTTCATTCAGGGCAATGTCTCAGAAATTCAAAAATTCTTTCAGAATAATTTTCCGCAGTATCATTTGGTCAATGACTGTTCTACTCACGAGACTGCGGTGATACCTGACGAGGTCATGCAGCCGTTCATGAGAATCGTGGAGGCTGACCCGGTGAAAGTCAGGTTTTTACTTAATCCGATAAGCAAATACGCCGAGGGAAATACCCTCGTCCAGGTCATGACAGGTCCGCTTGCGGGTCTTCAGGGTTACATCATCCGTATTGACCGTGACAGGAAACTGGTAATGAAAGTCGGTGATATGACCATGGCCATAGGCGGCGTACACAAGGAACATTTCGAGAACGTGGAACAGCTCGGTAAAGAGCTGAAGGCCAAGGAGAAAGTTTCCAAACGTGATACAGAACGACGCTTGACCGAAATGCAAGGCATCATTGACAAAACCATTTTCAAGCCCGCCAGTTTCAGCGACGTTCTCGCGGTGGCGGCGAATCTCGGGATTTGGCAGCAGCGGGCGACGGGTTATGCGGGTATCGGCCAGCTGGACAAGGCGATAGAGATGCTGCCGTTCCTCTTGGAGGAAATCGGTTATTATTTCACAAATCTTTATCTCGAAGGAAAATTGGACCTGGAACCGATTATTTCGGTGGGGAAGTCCGTTTCGGAGCAGATCCGGAATCTTATTGTGGACGCCCGAATGACCGATGAGCAGTGTCAGAATCTCGAAACGAAGTACGAAGAGCAGATTATCCGTCACGGATATATGTTCGGAGTAGAGTTGTAATATATTACAGATCAACCAGTAATACGATGAAGTTTAATTTGGACAAGTACGTCAGCACGAAACTGATCTTCGTGACTGACATCTTATTGTCGGTATTTGCGACATTTTTAGCCAACATTTTGGTGCGCGTGATGTTCAACGAGACGGGTCTGACCGCCGTGCGCGCCTTCTGGATGCTCGTCGGCTCCGGAATCTTCAGTGCGTTGGCTTTCATAGCATTAGGAACATTCCGCATCATTATCAGGCACGCATCGTTACGCGACGCGGCCAAATTCTTCGTGGCTGCCGCTCTGAAAGACGTCTTTCTCGTCGGCTACGGACTCGCGCTGTCGTATATCTTCAAGGAAGTGCCTCACGTGAGCAGCACCGCGACCTGCACCGTCATCATGTTCGACTACATGTTCTCGCTGTTCCTTCTGCTCGGCCTGCGACTGTTCCTTATCGTCTCATACGACTTCATCAAGGCCCGCGTCCGCAACAGCTCGAACTGCAAGAACGTCCTCGTCTATGGCACTGGCGACAAGTCGATTGCGATGATCCAGCGCCTCCAGAATTCGCCCCACTACAAGATCAACGGTTTCCTCGTCTTCGGCCGCAGCAAGTCCGACAAGCAGATTTCCGACTACCCGCTCTATGGTTTTGTCAATGCCGATGATATCAAATATTTGCATTCTCATGCAGATGTGGATGGAATCTTGTTTACTTCCAATGCCGATGCACAGGGGGAGAGCGACCGTTTGGTGAAATATTGTACGGAAAACGGTGTCCAGCTGTTAGTTGCGCCGCCGATCGATGAAATAGGCGGCAGGACATCTCGTACTTCAGTTCACGAAATCAAGATCGAAGACCTCCTCGGTCGCGACGAAATCAAGATATCGATGAAGGAAATCCGCGACAACTTCTGCGGAAAGACAGTCATGGTGACAGGCGCTGCCGGTTCCATCGGTTCGGAACTCTGCCGCCAGCTCGCGACATTCGGAGTGAAGGAACTCGTGCTCTTCGACAACGCTGAGACCCCGATGCATAACTTCCGCTTGGAACTCGAAGACAGATTCCCTGATTTGAAATTTACACCGGTCATCGGTGACGTACGACTTCCTGAACGTCTCGATTACGTGTTCAGGAAATATCACCCTCAGGTAGTGTTCCACGCAGCAGCTTACAAGCATGTGCCTCTTATGGAAGAGAACCCTTGCGAAGCAGTGCTGGTGAACGTAGGAGGCTCGCGTAACGTGGCAGACAAATGTCTCGAATATGACGTGGAAAAGATGGTCATGATATCTACCGACAAAGCCGTAAACCCAACAAACATAATGGGTTGCACCAAGCGTCTTGCGGAAATCTATGTCCAGTCTTTAGGCCTCGCGATAGAACGTGGCGAACGTCAGGGCAAGACCAAGTTCGTGACCACCCGCTTCGGTAACGTCCTCGGTTCCAACGGTTCAGTCATTCCTCGTTTCAAGGAGCAAATCGCCAAAGGTGGTCCTGTAACAGTGACCCATCCTGACATCATGCGCTTCTTCATGACTATCCCAGAGGCGTGTCGCTTGGTAATGGAAGCAGCCACCATGTCCACTGGCAATCAGATAGTTGTCTTCGATATGGGTTCACCAGTGAAGATAGCCGACCTCGCCAAACGAATGATCGAACTCGCCGGATTTATCCCAGATGAAGATATCAAGATAGAATACACCGGTCTTCGTCCAGGTGAGAAACTCTATGAGGAAGTACTTTCCAATACCGAGAACACCCTTCCTACCAGTCATGACCGTATCCGCGTCGCCAAAGTCCGTGAATATGGCTACCTCGACGCCTGCGCTGCCTTCGACTCCCTCGTCAAACTCGCCCGCGCAGTCGAGATTCCAGACATGGTGAAACTCATGAAAGCCACCGTGCCGGAGTATAAGTCTAATAACTCGGTATTTGAGAAGTTTGATAAGTAAATCTTCTGATAACTAATCCCTTAATAAATAACTCTTTAGTATGAAAATAGCAGTAGCAGGAACCGGCTACGTAGGATTGTCGATAGCAACCCTCTTGAGCCAGCATAACCAAGTAACAGCAGTGGACATCATCCCTGAAAAAGTGGAGATGATAAACAACCGCAAATCACCGATACAGGACGACTATATAGAGCAGTACCTTGCAGAAAAGGATCTGAATCTAAAAGCGACCTTAGACGGCGCTGCAGCTTATTCAGATGCAGACTTCGTAGTCATAGCTGCCCCTACTAACTACGACAGTAAGATGAACTTCTTCGATACATCACACGTGGAAGAAGTAATCGAACTTGTCCTCAAAGTGAACCCTAAAGCTGTGATGGTTATAAAATCTACTGTTCCAGTAGGTTACACTGCATCAGTGCGTGAAAAATTCGCATACAAGAACTCTGCAGGCGAGTTAGTTAAGCCGAACATCATTTTCGCTCCGGAGTTTCTCCGCGAATCCAAGGCATTGTACGATAACCTCTACCCGAGCCGAATCATCGTAGGCTTCGAAGATCCATCCCTCGAAGAAGCAGCCCACACATTCGCGCATATAATCAAGGAAGGCGCCATCAAAGAAGACGTTCCGGTTCTCTTCATGGGCACCACCGAGGCTGAAGCTGTCAAGCTCTTCGCCAATACATATCTCGCACTTCGAGTAAGTTATTTCAATGAACTTGACACCTATGCCGAGATGAAGGGTCTCGACACTAAGTCCATTATCGACGGAGTAGGCCTCGATCCACGTATCGGCTCCCACTACAATAACCCGTCATTCGGTTACGGCGGCTACTGCCTTCCAAAGGACACCAAACAGCTTCTCGCGAACTACAATGACGTTCCAGAGAACCTTATACAGGCCATCGTAGATTCAAACAGTACGAGAAAAGATTTCATTGCAGACCAGGTACTTGCAAAAGCCGGCTACTACACAGCCTCCAGCGAGTGGAACAGCAGCAAAGAGCATGAACTTACAGTGGGCGTCTTCCGTCTGACCATGAAGTCCAACTCCGACAACTTCCGCCAGTCTGCCATCCAGGGCGTAATGAAACGCATAAAAGCCAAAGGCGCGAAAGTAATAATCTACGAACCGACCCTCGAAGACGGCACACTCTTCTTCGGCAGCGAAGTAGTAAATGACCTCGACAAATTCAAGTCAATGTCCAATGCCATCATCGCTAACCGCTACGATAGCGTATTGGATGACGTTAAAGATAAAGTCTATACCCGCGACATCTTCTGCCGCGATTAGATATTGCTGAGTTCGGGCGGTCCATTAAGGCCGCCGAGAACCTCTCCCTTGTCGCCGGACTTATCGAAGTGACATAACAACAAACTAGCATGTTAAAACAAAACATATCATTAGACAATAAAACAGTCTTGGTAACAGGTGCTGCCGGTTTTATAGGCAGTAACTTAGTAAAAAGACTTTTCCAAGATGTCGCTAACATCCGCATCATAGGAATAGACAGCATAACGGATTATTATGATGTCAATATAAAGTATGAGCGATTGCGCGAAATCGAGGCCCTCGGCCGCGACTGGACATTTGTCCACGCGTCGATTGCGGACAAGGATGCAGTGGAGAAGATCTTCAATGAGAACAAGATTTCAGTCGTTGTAAACCTTGCAGCACAAGCCGGTGTCCGTTATTCCATCACGAATCCTGATGCCTATATCCAGAGCAATCTCATAGGCTTCTACAATATCCTGGAGGCGTGCCGCCATCATGAGGTGGAACATCTTGTATATGCCTCGTCTTCATCAGTTTACGGCAGTAATAAGAAAGTGCCTTATTCGACTGATGACAAGGTGGACAATCCTGTGAGTCTCTATGCTGCGACCAAGAAGAGCAACGAGCTCATGGCCCATGCTTATTCGAAGCTATACAATATCCCGTCCACTGGTCTCCGTTTCTTCACGGTTTATGGTCCTGCCGGTCGCCCAGACATGGCGTATTTCGGCTTCACCAACAAACTCCGTGAAGGCAAGACCATCCGGATTTTCAACTACGGAAACTGCAAACGCGACTTTACCTATGTCGATGACATTGTCGAGGGAGTAGTTCGTGTCATGCAGCATGCCCCAGAGAAGCAGGACGGCGAGGACGGACTTCCGATTCCGCCGTACAAGGTATATAACATCGGCAATAACTCTCCTGAGAATCTTCTGGATTTCGTGACGATTCTTCAGGAAGAACTGGTTCGTGCCGGTGTCCTGCCGTCAGACTACGATTTCGAGTCCCACAAGGAACTCGTCCCGATGCAGCCTGGCGATGTCCCTGTCACATATGCCGACACCACACCTCTCGAACAAGACTTCGGCTTCAAGCCGAGCACACCGTTGAGGGAGGGATTGAGAAGGTTCGCGGAGTGGTATGCGAGGTACTATGGTAAGTCCACTCAAGTATAAGAATTCCATATCTGATTAATTAAACAATTACATAATGAGCATCTTTGCTGGCAAGACCCTAATGATCACCGGAGGTACGGGATCATTCGGGAATGCGGTGCTGAACCGCTTCCTCCGTACAGATATCGGAGAGATTCGTATATTCTCAAGAGATGAGAAGAAACAGGATGACATGCGTCACGAATATCAGGCGAAATATCCTGACGTGGCGAACAAGATAAAATTCTATATCGGAGACGTCCGCTCGCTGGAAAGCGTGAGATCTGCTATGCCTGGAACCGACTACATCTTCCATGCGGCAGCCCTCAAACAGGTCCCAAGCTGTGAGTTCTTCCCGATGGAGGCGGTTAAGACCAATGTTATCGGAACAGACAATGTCCTTACAGCCGCCATAGAGAATAATGTCGGCTCTGTAATCTGCCTTTCAACTGACAAGGCAGCCTATCCTATCAATGCGATGGGAATTACCAAGGCCATAGAGGAAAAAGTGGCAGTAGCGAAGAGCCGCAACTCACGCAATACAAAAATCTGCTGCACCCGCTACGGTAACGTAATGTGTTCAAGAGGAAGCGTCATTCCATTGTGGATTGAGCAGATACGCAGCGGCCTTCCTATTACGCTCACAGAGCCAAAGATGACAAGATTCATCATGTCACTTGAAGAAGCTGTCGACCTTGTTCTTTTTGCATTCGAACATGGTCAGAACGGAGACATCCTTGTCCAGAAGGCTCCTGCTTGCACGATAGGAACACAGGCTGAAGCAGTCTGCGAACTCTTCGGAGGAAAGAAAGAAGACATAAAGGTAATCGGAATCCGTCACGGTGAGAAAATGTATGAGACACTTCTTACAAAAGAGGAGTGCGCCAAAGCTGTGGATATGGGTGACTTCTATAGAGTTCCGGCAGATAACCGCGACCTTAACTACGACAAGTTCTTCAAAGACGGAGATACCAAGCAGGTTACTATTACAGAATTCAACTCTGACAACACCCGCCGTCTGAATCTCGAAGAGACCAAAGAGAAGATAGCATCCCTGGAATATATCCAGAACGAGTTGAACGGAATCGAAAACCTCGCGAAATAATGAAAATCCTAGTGACAGGCGCAAAAGGGTTCGTAGGCAAGAACCTCTGTGCTCAGTTGAACAATATAAAAGACGGCAAGGCGCGTTGCTACGGTGACCTCAAAGTCGATAAAGTATTCGAATATGACATCGATTCCACGCCTGAGCAACTGGACCGGTGGTGCGGTGAGTGCGACTTCGTCTTCAACCTTGCGGGTGTAAACCGTCCAAAAGACAACGACGAGTTCATGAAAGGAAACTTCGGGTTCGCCAGCACGCTTTTGGATACGCTGAAGAAACACCACAATACATGCCCGGTAATGCTTTCCAGCTCGCAGCAGGCATCGCTGACAGGCCGCTTCGGCAACAGCGAGTACGGACGCAGCAAGAAAGCAGGGGAGGACCTCTTTCTCGAATACGGCAAAGAAACAGGCGCAAAAGTTCTCGTCTATCGTTTCCCGAACCTTTACGGAAAATGGTGCCGCCCGAACTATAACAGTGCTGTAGCGACATTCTGCAATAATATAGCCAACGACCTACCGATACAGGTAAATGACCCAAGTGTCGAGTTGGAACTTCTTTATATTGACGACCTTGTCGAAGAGATGATTCATGCCCTTAAAGGAGAGGAACATCACTGCGAGTTCGAAGGTCTGGAAGTCCTTCCGTCTGAGACAGGCCGTTATTGCTACTGTCTGGTAACTCATAAGGCAACACTCGGACATATAGTCGACCTGCTCCATCAGTTCGCCGATATGCCTAAGACACTGATGATTCCGGAGATTCCGGCAGATTCATTCGCTAAGAGACTTTACAGCACATTCTTAAGCTACCTGCCAAAGAAGAAGGCCATCTTCGATCTGAAGATGAATGTCGATGACAGAGGTTCATTTACAGAGTTGGTGCATACCTTGAACTGCGGCCAGGTAAGCATAAATATAAGCAAACCAGGAATCACCAAAGGCCAGCACTGGCACAACACCAAGTGGGAACAGTTCATAGTCGTAAAAGGCCACGGCCTCATCCAACTCCGTAAGGAAGGCACTGACGAAGTCCTTAACTATGAAGTCTCAGGAGACAAGATCCAATCAGTAATCATGCTCCCGGGCTACACTCACAACATCATTAACCTTTCTGATACCGAAGACCTTGTGACGGTCATGTACTGCAACGAAGTCTTTAATCCAGAAAGACCGGACACTTTCTTCGACCCAGTAGAAAAATAATAAAATGGAAAAGACTCCAAAATTTGATTATAGCGATATCCATTTCAAGGACAACGGCAAACTCAAGCTCATCATAGTAGTAGGAACCCGTCCTGAAATTATACGACTCGCGGCAGTTATAACAAAATGCCGCCAGTACTTTGACGTGATCTTAGCACACACAGGCCAGAACTACGACTATAACCTGAACGGTATCTTCTTTAAAGACTTGAAATTAGAAGAGCCTGAAGTCTATATGGATGCAGTAGGCGACGACCTCGGTGCTACCTGCGGCAACATCATAAACTGCTCATATAAGCTTTTCGCTCAGACTAAACCTGATGCAGTACTTGTGCTTGGAGACACCAATTCATGCCTCAGCGTGATTGGAGCGAAACGACTCCATATACCAATCTTCCACATGGAAGCCGGCAACCGTTGCAAGGACGAGTGCCTTCCGGAGGAGACCAACCGTCGCATCGTAGATATCATCTCAGATGTGAACATGGCCTACAGCGAGCATGCCCGCCGTTACCTCGCGGACTGTGGTCTTCCAAAAGAACGCACATATGTCACTGGCTCACCAATGGCAGAAGTCCTTCATAACAATCTTGCAGAAATCGAAGCAAGCGATGTCCATAAACGTCTTGGTCTGGAAAAAGGCAAATACATCCTTCTCTCAGCCCACAGAGAAGAAAACATCGACACGGAAAAGAACTTCCTCAGCCTTTTCAATGCAATCAACAAGATGGCCGAGAAGTACGATATGCCGATTCTGTATAGTTGTCATCCACGTAGCCGTAATAGACTCGCATCCAGTGGATTCAAACTCGATCCTTGCGTCATCCAGCATGAGCCGCTTGGATTCCATGATTACAATTGCCTACAGATGAACGCATTTGCAGTAGTGAGTGACTCAGGAACCCTTCCTGAAGAAAGCTCATTCTTTACGTGCATCGGTCATTCTTTCCCAGCAGTCTGCATCAGAACCTCAACCGAGCGTCCTGAAGCCATCGACAAAGGCGACTTCATCATAGCTGGCATTGATGAGAAATCTCTCCTCCAGGCTGTGGATACCGCAGTGGAACTCTGCAAAAATGGTCAGAATGGTCTTCCAGTTCCAGACTACGTCGATGAGAACGTCTCCACAAAAGTCGTGAAGATAATCCAGAGCTACGTCGGAATCGTCAATAAGATGGTTTGGCGAAAATTTTAGTATGTGGAGTTGTAATTGTAATTCTGTTTGGAATGTAGTCGGAAGAATCACTTTTTGCTTCTGAGCCTGTCGACTCCGTAAAAAACAAAAGTAGCTAACAATAAATACGGAAAAACGGTAAATAAATGCCTAGTGACGGTTCAAGCGCATTCAATGTGCTTGACTTGTGGGTTAGTCCAAAAATTGACTAATAATAGACAATGGATGTGTATTGAAGATGATACAGATTAGAGATAAAAAGGATTGTTGTGGATGTAACGCTTGTGGAGATGTTTGCCCTAAAGGTTGTATTACATTTAAGGCTGACAATGAAGGCTTTTGGTATCCAGAAGTGAATATTGAGACCTGTATTGATTGTCATCTGTGTGAGAGGGTATGTCCTATTCTGCAGCCTGCAGATAAGGTTGCTCGCTATGATGAGCCTAGGGTATTTGCCGCATATTCTAAGGATGACAAGATTCGTACTGATAGTACGTCTGGAGGTATTCACTCTATGCTTGCTAATGCTATGTATGCAAAGAACGCATATGTAGGTGGAGCTGTTTATAATAGCGACCACACAGTATCACAGATTGTCGATTCGAATCCTAAACGTCTTGAAGAAATTAGAAGTAGTAAATACCTTCAGAGTAATGCCGAAGGTGTTTATAAAGAGATTAAACTTCTTTTGAAAGGTGGTAAAGAAGTGTTCTTTTGTGGTTGTCCGTGTCAGGTGCAAGCTCTCTATAAAGTGCTGGGTAATAAAGAATATGATAATCTTACCACGTGTGACTTTATTTGTCGAGGCGTAAACTCTCCAAAAGTTTTTATCAAGTATATGGATATGCTCGAGCGCCAGTTTGGAGCTAAAGCGACTAAAATTAAATTTAAAGCAAAGGAATGGGGTTGGCATAACTTTTCTATGCGTGTAAACTTTGCTAACGGAAAAGAATATTGTAAAGACCGTTATCACGACCTGTTCTTTATCGGTTATCTTCAAGCAAACCTTCTCACTCGTCCTTCTTGTTATGAGTGTCATTTCAAGGGATTCCCGCAGAAGGCAGATATTACCCTTGCGGATTTCTGGGGTATTGAGAATATTGACGAGACTATGGATCAGGATAGAGGTACATCCCTAGTTATGGTAAATTCTGACAAAGGCATGGCTCTATTTGAAGCCATTAAGAATAATATTAACTGGAAAGAGTTTACAATGTCCGATGCGCGCAGGGGAAATCCAGCGATGGATAGCTCATTAAAAACAGCAAAGCCTAATCGTGCGGAGTTCTATGATGCCATAGATAAGGAACCTTTTGAAGAGGTTGCGAGGAGATTTTTTCCTCCAGTTCCGACTAAGTTTACAGCAATGAAGAAGAGTGTTTTGAGATGTATTATGCTGTTCAAACGATCTCTTTCTCTATTCAAACTGATGGGCTTTTCTCTTAATTCATGGGCCACTTTTTTATCTATCAATTTCATATCATCTAAAGTCGTAAAGACCATTCGCATCCCATTCTTGAATACCAGTAGGACTGTTGTGCAGATGAATTCTGGTGCCCAAATGATATTGAAAAGTAAATTGTTGGTGGGTACTAAACAAGTAAGAAAATCTAGAACGGAAACGCGTATTTTGTTGGAGGATAATGCAAAGATGACGGTTGATGGAGATTTCAATGTATATGCGAATTCTTACATTCGTGTGTTTCCTAATAGTCATTTAATCCTTCATGGAGGTTTTATCAATGAGAATGTTCAGATATCCTGTGGCGAAACGATTGAAATAGGTGAAGGTGCGACAATAGGTCGCGATGTGTGTATTCGTTCGTACGACGGTCATACTATCGAAGAAGATGGATATAAGATAGCAGAACCTATCATAATTGGCAGACATGTATGGATAGGTCAGGGAGCAACAATTCTCAAAGGGGTAACCATAGGTGAAGGTGCAATAGTAGCTTCGGGTGCAATAGTTACGAAGAACGTGCCGGCACATTCCATCGTAGGTGGCATTCCAGCCAAGGTTATCAAAGAGAACGTAAAGTGGCATAAGTAATGGCGGCAGCAGTATCTGATAATAAACGTATTGTCAAGAACACCATATTCTTGTATATAAGAATGATGGTGGTTATGCTTGTTTCACTTTTTACGTCCAGAGTTATTCTTAATACTTTAGGAGCTACCGATTACGGCATATACAATGTTGTAGGAGGAATTGTTACCATTGTTAGTTTCCTAAACAGTGCGCTTGGAGGAAGCACAAGTCGATTTTTGACATTTGCACTTGGAGAGAAAAATCTAAAGAAACAAAAATCAACTTTTGGTGCCTGCTTGAATTTGCATATTGGAGTTGCACTTCTAGTCCTAATATTGGGAGAGACGATTGGTCTGTGGTTTTTCTATGAGAAGATGGTTATCCCTGACGATCGCATGGTTGCGGCATTTTGGGTTTACCAGTTTTCCATTCTTACTACCATGGTCAGTTTTACACAAGTTCCGTACAATGCATCACTCATTGCTCATGAAGAAATGTCTATTTATGCGTATGTGGGATTGTATGAAGCTTTTTCCCGTCTGGTTATAGCATATCTTATAACGATTTCGCCTATAGATAATTTGATTTTCTACGGAGTATTACTTCTGGTCAATACTGTAATAGTACAGTTATTCTATAGATGGTATGCTGTGAAACACTTTGAAGAATGCAGATTCTCTCTTGTGAAAGACAAGACATTGTATAAACAACTTTTAAGTTACGGTGGTTGGGATCTATTCGGCAATCTTGCGCTTGTTTGTCAAGGAGAGGGTGTCAATCTGTTGCTAAATGTCTTTTTCGGCCCTATCGTTAATGCGGCTCGTGCTATCGCGTTTCAGATTCAGGGTGCAGTGACGCAATTTGTAGGCAACTTTATGACTGCCGTTCGCCCTCAGGTTATCAAGAACTATGCTGAGGGGAATGTGAATAAAATGTATACATTGACATTTTATACGGCTAAGTTTTCATATATATTGATGCTTGCGCTCGTTGTGCCAATTATCTATGAAATCCGTTTTATTTTGGGCATTTGGTTGGGTGATGCTGTCCCTGACGAAACTGCTTTGTTCGCTGTTATTGTCCTTATTACCTACACGTGGCGGACATTTCATATCGCGGCACTTATGCCCTATCATGCCATAGGAAAGATAAAAACCGGTAATATTACAATAGGTACCTTGATGATTGCAACATTGCCTATGGGATATGTGCTTTTTAAATTCGGTTGTCCTGCATACTCTGTTTTCTTGGCAATTTTCGCTGTTGAAATAGTTGGCATGTTTGCTATTTATTGGCTCATACATAGATATGAGTATTTTCCTTATAAATATGTGTTTACCAAGATTCTAATGCCATGCGGGTTAGTGACGATATTCACTATAATCGCGCCTGCTTTTATTACTCATCTTATGAGCGATGGATGGTTGAGATTCATCATTGTAGGTGTTACGACAGAATTCGCACTGATACTGTCTGCATTATATTTAGGGTTAAATAAGGAAGAACGGACAAGAATATTTTCATTTATTAAAATTAAATTAGCGCATCAATAACATGTCGATAAAAAGAATAATTAAATCAATACTATCATCAATTCAACCTAAGAGAATCGTAACTGCCAGTTTTACTTTCAAGAATGATGATGCATGTATGGCAGATAAGATAGTCCTCGTAACAGGAGGGGGCAGCGGATTCGGTTTGGCCATAGCAAAGCGCTTCGTGCAATGTGGTGCAAAGGTAATCATAACTGGCCGCAATGAACACAAGTTGAAATCTGCGGTGGAGCATCTGGGTAAAAACGCATCTTATCTTGTATGGGATCTATGTGACGTATCAATTGCCAAAACGAGGATGAATGAGGCGAATGCAATTTATGGTCCAATCAATGTTGCAATTAATAATGCCGGCGTTTGGACCTCAACGAAATGGAACGATATTGAAGAGGCAGAATGGGATAAGATACTTGATACTAATTTGAAAGGGTTATTCTTTATATGCCAAGCAGAGGCTGAATCAATGAACAGCAATGTTATTGTCAACAAGATTATTAATATAACATCTATTGAGGGAGTACGCGGTGGTTTTGGACCGTATTGGGCGTCAAAGTGGGGTGCGAATGGTATAACTCGTGGAATGGCAAAGGAATTGATCAAGAATAATATAATTGTGAATGCAATAGCTCCAGGTATGGCCATCACTGACATTAATCCAAACCTTCCTAAGGATGGAAACCTAAATCTACCGTACAATTTAAGCGGAAGGTATGTGACAGTCGAAGAAATCGCAGAGACGACTTGCTTCTTGGCTTCAGATGCGGCCAACAGTATTGTAGGACAGGTAATAGTTGTTGATGGAGGAATGGCATTGAATTAATTATGGTAGTTGTTGTTTTAGCACTAACAATATCAGGCATTATTATATTATTTATAGCAAATGCCTTATATAAGCGCACTAATCATTATAACAATCAATTTGTAGATGTGCGAAAGTATTGGGATATGTCGACGTTTCCCAAAGACTTACAAGTTGTAAATCTTGGTAGCAATCATCCGAAGTTTGGTTTTGACTATTCTGAGACTGGCTTAAAGGCCATGAATTGTGCAGTAGGTCCGCAAACCTTAGAATATGATTTTGCTATTTTACGAAAAATAACACCAAATTTGTCTTCAGGGGCTAGAGTGATAATTCCTATATGTCTTTTAAAATTGTTTCTATATCGTCAAAAATCGAGGAGTGTTCATGCTAAATACTATACATTTCTTTCTCATGAAGATATCGTAGGGTATAGTAAGGCAGAACAAATTAGACTTCTTAAATATCCACTTATCTTTAATCCTCGTTTGCTTAGATTTGTCATTCGGGATGTGCCGAAGGATACACGCCTTGAATTGACTGAGAATCCAATGAAAGATACCGTTGCTCTCAATAAGGATGCTGATAATTGGATAAATTGTTGGAATCGGGAGTTTAATATCTCATTGCCCAATCCAAAACTTTCTAAAGAGAATGAAAGTGATATAAGTCAAAATATCTGTATCCTTCGTGAGATGCTGGAGTATTGCAAACTGCATAACTTTAAACCGATAATTACAATTCTTCCAGTCACTAAGTATCTTTCATCTCGTTTTACGGATGAGTTTATCCATGAACATATCCTTAGATATATTGACGCGGCCAATTCTGTTAATGCACCAGTCCTAAACTACTTGATGGATGAGCGCTTTACGGCCCCAGAACTTTATATCAATAGCTTCTTTATGAACAAGAAGGGCCGGACTATCTTTTCAGAAGAGTTTAAAAACCTTATAATGTAAAAGACTAATGAAAATAGGAATACTGACACAACCGCTTCATTCTAATTATGGGGGGTTACTGCAGAATTATGCTCTTCAACAGATACTCCTTCGAGCAGGATTTGAAGTCGAGACGATAGATTGGTGTGGGGCAAAAGGAATTCGTGAATCTTTGTGCCGGATAAAATTACGTATTCTTCATGCAATATTTCCAAGACATTATTCAAAGCCAAAATACGCTCCTAATTATAACGAGATTTCTGTAATTAGACGAAATACAAATGACTTCATCAGTAAATATATTAACCATACAAAGACTATTTCTTCTAAGAGCATGTTTGCAAAACAAGCTGATTCTGGAAAATATGATGCTTTTGTTGTTGGTAGTGATCAGTGTTGGAGGCCGCGCTATAACTCTTTCCTTTCTGCTATGTTTCTTGACTTCGTTCAAGATGATCAACTTAAACGTATCGCTTATGCTGCGTCATTTGGAACGGATATATGGGAGTTCACTTCTCAGCAGACAAGTACTTGTGCTCCTTTGGCAAAGAAGTTTGACCTCGTAACGGTACGGGAAGATTCAGGCGTTGAACTTTGTAAAAGGTATCTTGGCATAGACGCTAAACATGTTCTTGACCCAACATTGCTACTATCAAAGGAGGACTATATACATTTGATTGAAGCGGAAAATGAGCCATATGCGGAAGGTACACTTTTTAATTATATCCTAGATCCTGATGATAGAAAGACCTCTTTTATTAAGAATGTAGCAGACATAACTGGTTTGAAGGCTTTTCAAGTTCTCCCAAAGTGTCAGGCAGAAACTCGTACGGAAGAAGATGTGAAGGAACGGATAGAGGATTGCGTTTTCCCAAAAGTTACCACGTGGCTTAGAGCGTTCCAGGATGCAAAAATGACTATTGTTGATAGTTTTCATGGTATGGTATTTTCAATAATATTTAATAAACCTTTTTGGGTGATTGGAAATTCAAAACGTGGATTATCTCGTTTTACTTCTCTGTTAAAAACCTTTCATCTTGAAGATCGTTTGCTAGATGTTAATAATCTTTGTAATGTAGATTGTTCTATAAATATTGATTGGAGACGTGTCAATGCTTTATTAGAACAAAAGAGAATTGAGTCGAAGAAACTCTTGTTTAATGCGTTTAAGTAGTTATGCCGAAAATAAGTGTTATTATTCCCATTTACGGGGTAGAAAAATATATTGAACGATGTGCCCGTAGTCTTTTTGAACAAACTTTGGATGATATTGAGTATCTCTTTATTGATGATTGTACACCTGATAGGAGCATTGAAATATTAAAACAGTTGATAAGATTATATCCAAATAGATCTTCTCAAGTGATAATTCATAGGATGGATCATAATAGCGGACAGGCAGCTGTTAGAAAGTGGGGAATGCAGAATGCGACAGGTGATTATGTTATTCATTGTGATTCGGATGATTGGGTTGATGTTAATATGTATGAACAGTTATATGAGTGTGCTCGTGCTAATAATTTGGATATTGTCGTCTCAAGTTATTACATTACTGACTGTGAGCAGATGCTAATTAAGCCGATATATGCTGATTCTGGAGATGTGCATGCATTTCTCTCATCGTGTCTTATCCAAAAAGATTCATGGGCTTTATGGAATAAACTAATCAAACGAACATTGTATGATACAATGCAATTTATCTGGCCGGTATCAAACATGGGAGAAGATTGTTTAATGGTCGTGCAGTTTTTAATGAATGCCCAATCGATAGGTTATATTAATAGACCGCTGTATTATTATTATTATAATCTTAGCTCAATTTCATTTGCACCAGGTCGTGAGAAGACACTTATTAGGTTCAACCAATTTTATGATAATGCAGAAAAACTAATTCATGTTATTGGTGCAAAAGGTTTAATAAATCAATATAAATCTGAGTTAACTTGTTTTGCATATTATGTAAAATCTTATTTAGCGATGTATGTTGATGATGGTTTAATATATCGACTATGGAGGGATGCATTAAAAGACTATAATAAATCGGTCTTATGTAATAACTATATAAGTATTTTTGATAAAGCCCGTTACGTGCTTACAGTTACTCGATTATATCCTTATTTAAAGCGTATATAATGAATGTTATTCTTTTGGTCATATCTGTAGGGTTGTTTTGTTTCGCCCCACAAAATTACAGTTTTATATTCTGTTCGTTGTGCCTGGGAGTTTTTTTACTTGGAGCATATTTCGTATTGCATAAAGATATTCATAGAATGGGGCTGCTAAATTTTAATATGCTCTTTTTGTTGTCGTTCTTTTTATGTTCTTACGCATTCCCAGTGTTTATGTATCCTACGGGGTTTACTGGTATTGTTGGTGTTTTAGTTGATGATACATTAATTAATGTATGTACCGCAATGTGCACTGTGGCTGGAAGTTGTTACTTTTTGGGATATGATAATAAAAAAATCAAATTTAAGCAGGCTGTAAAAACTGACTATCCTTCAAAATCGTTTAGAAATACAGCTGGTATATTATTTTATATATTTCTTGTTTTTATTTCTGTGGTATTAGTTGGATTTATTCGAACTGAACACGAGGTATCTATTGAAGTTACTGCTACTCCGTTTGCATTTCTGTTATTTGAAATATGTTTGGCGATTTTATTGGTTGTTAATTCATATTATGTTGGTAGTAAAACGTTTCTAAAGTTCTATAATATTAACAAAGTGCCGCTGATTGCATCTTTGATTGTTATCCTTGTTTTTCTATTTATTGGAGATAGAAAGCCAATTATAGAAATAGGCATTATTATAATTACCTCTTTATCTCTTTTCTATAAAAAGATAAAATCCAGATACTTGTTAGTTCTGTTATTTGTGGCCGCTGCTTTGATGGCGATGATTGGATTGACACGGACTTCGTCGTCTTCAATAAGGGAGGGCGGTTTAAGTTCGTTTGTTGAAGCTAATAGAGAGGTAATTGGAGATGAGTCAACTACGGTGTGGTCCTTTTTCTCTGATTTGACGGAGCGGTATGAAGAATTATATCAAGGTTATGAGTATGTCGGTTCTTATGGGAATCAATATCCATTGAGAATTATTCCATTGTTATTATCGCCATTACCTTTAGCCCCGAATGTCGCTTCTGAGTTAATTTATGATAAGCCTTTATTCGAAACAGCCCCTGGCGCTATTATCGGTAGATTCTGGGATGTGCATGCTGGGACTCATTGTGTTGTGGATATTTATGTGCCTTGGGGCCTTTTAGGCGTGATAATTCTTTTTTTATTGTTTGGGCGTTTAATATCATATATAACTCAGTATCGAGATTGTAATATTTATTATAAAACTATTTATATAATCGTTGTATCTCAAGCTGTTTTTATGCCCCGCGGGTCACTATTCGATATATATAGACCTATAGTTTGGGCTGTTTTCATAATTTATTTCTCTAAGAAAAAATGAAAAAAGTTCTTATTACTTCATTTGCGTACTATCCTCAAACGAGTGGTGTGCCTATTGTTACCACATACTTGGCTGAGGGGTTGGCGAGTAGAGGTTATTCGGTTGTGGTTGCAACGCGATATAATGGTCATGATTATCCAAAGGATGAATTCATAAATGGGGTTAGGGTTGTTAGGTTTAATCTTTCGGAAAATGCAATCAAACGGGATGTTGGTGATGTGAGAGAATTTATTGACTTTGTGAAGAATACTCCCAAAGATTATCTTATCCTAGAATTCCTTCAGAGCCAAACAGCAAAGATATTGTTACCTCATTTGCGTGCTATGAATTGCAAGGTACTTGTTCAATCTCATGGAAGTCAAGGGTTATATATGAAGCCCTTTGTGTGGATGGGGGATTTAAAGCATTCTATTGCGAATATTCATAATTGGTATAGATGGAAAAGGTATTATCACTATACAATACCTAGGTATTCTAAATATATTGACGTGGGCATTTGTCTTTCTATAGGAGCTACAGATTTATGTTATTATTCAAAAACGTTTAAGCGCACTTTTATTCTTGAAAATGCGGCAGATGATATTTTCTTTGATGAAAAATTATATCATGCGATAGATGTGCAAAAACAATTTGGACTTAAGAATCAGAATTACCTAGTTTATATCGCAAATTTCGATGATAATAAAAACCAGATAGGATTAATTGAACAGTTTGTACGTATACGGCAAAATGGATTGTCACTGGTCTTGATTGGAAGTAATGTAGATAAATTTACGAATAGAATTCAAAGTTATGCCAACAGCGTGTCAGATTCTACAGGCAGAGACATTAGGTTGTTTACTGGCATTGAGAGAAAGTATTTCCCTGCGATACTACATAATGCGAGCCTTTTTGTTATGACAAGTAAGACAGAAGAGTTTCCTGTTACTCTTATTGAAGCTATGGCTACGGGACTTCCATTTGTATCTACAAATGTCGGTAATGCACGTGTGTTGCCGGGTGGCGTTTGTGTGAAGTCTATAGATGAAATACCATGTGTCGTTGAGACAATCTTAACTGATCCTGACATTCGTAATCGTCTTTCACAGGCTGGGTATAGATACTCGAGAGAAAATAATAGACATTCCAAAGCACTAGACAAATTAGAAACGATTATTAATCAAATTTAATATGCCAAAAGTAACAATTATCATTCCTGTTTATAAAGTAGGTAAATATATTGAGAATTCGATGAGGTCGGTTGTATCTCAAAGGTTTAAGGATTTTGAAGTGATATTGGTAGATAACAATACGCCTGATGATTCCATAGAGATTGCCGAGCGGATACTTAAACCAAGTGGTATAGAATATCGTATAGTTAAGCAATGTATACAGGGCTTACCTGCAGCTCGTAATATGGGCATTGCTGAGGCAAAAGGAGAATGGATAGTTAGTATCGATCCTGATGATACTATTTCAGAATATTTTATTGAAAAACTGTACGATTGCGCAATAAATAGTAACTTGGATTTCATTTTCAGCAAGTACGATGAAGTCGGTGAAGATTCATTGTTCGTTTTTCCAGAAGAAACGAAGGATATTCCAGTAGAATATTATGATAGAGATTATGTACTTACTAATCTTTTAACTCGTCGTTTACCTCTGATGGTGTCGAATATGTTTTTCCGCAAGGTGACATTTGATAATCTTAATCTCAAATTTGATGAGAATGTAATACTTGGAGCTGATCTCATCTGTTTGTGGAAAATTATGATTAATACGGAAAAGATTGCATACCTCAACAAAAAGCTTTACAACCATTTTGATCGTCCGGACTCCTTAATGACAGCTCCCTCGCAGAAGAAGATTGATTCAAATTTAGCAGGTTATGTAAGACTTTGTTCGTATATCGAAGAATTTTATACGAAAGAATTTAGTCAGTGGGTATATGCACGTGAGGTGTATGCTCTTTTAAGCACAATTTGTATTTGGGGAACAAAAAAATTATTTAATGAAAACAAAGAAAAATATTATGGCAAAAAAGAACATATGGCCATGAAGAACTTCCCTAGTCACATTATTCGTAAAATGAATTGGATGTTATTCTATACGCCAAATATATTCTTTGTTTTTAATAAGGTTGTAAGAAATCCGAAATCAATGATTAATAAAATTATTGTCTCCCTTATCCATTAATACTAAGCAATGATGTATACAAAATTTTGGAAAAGACTATTTGATATCTTTATAGCAATTATGGCGTTTCCTTTTGTTGTTGTTTTCATTTGTATTTTAGGTCCAATTATCTATTTTTCCGACAAGGGATCTATATTCTATAAAGCCAAAAGAATTGGACAAGGAGGAAAGATATTTGAAATGTATAAGTTCCGATCTATGATTATGAATGCTCCAGATATTCGAATGGAGAATGGAGATACTTATAATGGTGATGATGATCCTCGAGTGACGAAGGTAGGGCGCTTTATGCGTAAAACAAGTTTAGATGAGATTCCGCAGTTTTTGAATGTGCTGAATGGCACAATGAGTTTTATTGGACCTCGTCCTGATACGCCTGACTTTCTGCGTGTTTATGAGGAGAAATATCCAGCAGTGCTGACCATAAAGCCTGGCATAACGGGATATAATCAAGCTTATTTTCGTAACAGTATTGACGGGGTTGAAAAAATGAAAAATGATAACTACTATGCTGAGCATTTGACATTTTTGATGGATGTTAAGATTGTGTTTAAGACAATCAAGACTGTTATATTTAGAGAAAATGTAAATCACTAGAATAATGCAAATGAGATTATTGGTGTTGGCTGCAGGTATCTTGCAAGTACCTGTAATAAAGAAGGCCAAGGAGATGGGTATATATGTTATAGCTGCAGATGGTGATCCGAATGCAGTAGGACTTAAGTATGCCGATAAGGCCATTGTGGTTAATATTACTTCTGAAGAGGATGTGTTGAAGGTGGCTCGCAAGGAACATATTGATGGTGTAATTCATCCTTGTTCGGAAGTGAGCATGAATGTGATGGGCAGACTTAATGATGAGTTGGGATTATCTGGTATTTCCCGTGAACAAGCTATTCGCGCCACAAATAAGCATCTGATGCGTGAGGCTTTTGAAAAGGGTAATGCGCCTTCACCTAAAAGTATGTTGACAGAGAACGCGGAGGATGCTTGGATTCATTTGCAGAATGATTTCTCTAGTGATGGAATTTTGAAACCATCAAGAAATTCGGGCTCAAGGGGTATTGCAAAGGTTTCTCTTGGCATGGACAAGAATGATTTCATAAAGGCCTATGATATAGCCCTTAATGAAAGTCGTGATAAGTCTGTGTTGATTGAGCAGTTTATTGAAGGCCCTGAATTCTCGATTGAGATTATTGTTTGGAATGGGATAGTTAATGTGCTCACTGTTACAGACAAAAAAACAACTGGTGCTCCGCATTTTGTGGAACTAGGACATAATCAGCCTTCTTGTTTTTCAGCAGAAGATGTTGAGACCTTGAAGATGGCCGCGATTGCAGGTGTTAAGGCTATGGGGGTAAGTAATTGTGCTTGTCATGCTGAAGCTAAGTTGATGGATGGCAAGGCCTACTTGATGGAGATTGGTGCTCGTCTTGGTGGAGATTTTATCTCGACAGAGTTGACTCATCTCAGTACAGGTATTGATATGGTTGCAGCTGCTATTAATGTGGCATTAGGTATCGAGCCTGATTTAAATCCAAAAGAGGACCCTAAGGGTGTCTGTATCCGTTATTTCTGTCCAAAGCCTGGTAAATTAGTAAGTATTAGCAACACTGAAATTTTGAATAATCCGCATGTTTATCTTTGGAAAATATATCGTAAGGTTGGTGATATTATCCCTGAAGTGACAAGTAGCCTTTGTCGTTCAGGACATGTGATTGTTACAGAAGAGACTCCTCAAAAGGCTATCGCTTTAGCAGAGAATCTTATTCATAATGTAAAGATGGAGACAGAATGAAGATAATCGTACCATTCTCATACTATTTTCCTGAGCAATGTGCAGGATTAACAATTATCGATGACGTATTGAAAGCTTGTGCTGAGCAGGGGGTGCAATCTTATTTATATGTGCCGACTCCTACACGAAATGTATCTGAAAATGCAAAATGGCAAAAGGATGAATTCTTTTGTGATGGGATGATGCATGTACATAGATTTTCGATGTATGGAGAAGGAAAAAATTCTATTTTGAGAGCATTGAGATATGTCTTTTGTGAAATTGTATATGCTTATAAATTAATATGTTCTGACTATGATGTCATATTCTTGGATAGCACTCCACCTATACAAGGGCTTAAACTTCCATTTGTAAGACTTTTCAGAAAGCGTCCTGTTATTCATAATGTACAAGATTTATTTCCTGATTCATTGAGTGGGACTGGATTGGCTAAAAAAGGAGGATTGTTATGGAAAATAGGTACATGGGTTTCTAAAGTTACACTGAACAATTCCGATAAAATTATTTGTATTTCAGAAGATATCAAGGATAATCTTATAAAAGAGAAAGGTGTTCCCGAGGATAAAATTGAAGTAGTATATAACTGGGTGGATGAGAATGCGGTTGTTCCTGTTGCAAAAGAGGATAATCCGCTTTTTGAAGAATTTGGCATTAGCCGGGACAAGTTTCATGTGGTGTATGCAGGGAATTTGGGAAATGCGCAGAATATTGATGTTGTAATTGACTCGGCAAATATCCTGCGAGGAGAAAAAAGAGTTGAATTCTTAATTTTTGGTACGGGCGGTCTTAAGGAGCAATATGTGGCGAAGGTTCGGGACTTGAAACTTGATAATGTGAAATTTTTTCCGTTGCAGCCAATGGAAAGGGTGTCTTATGTATATGGTCTGGGGGATGTTTGCGTAGTAAGTTGTAAACCTGGACTTGGTGGTGCTGCCATGCCGAGCAAAATGCTTTCTATTATGTCGTCAGGTAGGGCTGTGGTCGCAAGCTTTGATAAGGGTGAACTGACGTATATTTTAGACAATTATAATTGTGGTATGTATGCTCCTGCAGGTGATGCTGATGCTTTTGCGGGGATGATAAAGCATTTGTCGCAAAACAGAGATGAATGTAAAGGTATGGGTGAAAATGCCCGAAAACTAATTCTTCAAAAATTCTCAAAAGAATTCGGCACATCTCGATATGTTGAGATAATCAAGAGTGTGGTAGAATCTGTCAAGTAGGTTGGTTTATTTTTGAAGCGCAAAATGAACTAGTAAGACAATACCTCAAAAAGAGAATTAGCATTGACCTAAACCGTGGGGAGAATTATTCTGGGAGGCTGGTGGGGATGGAATTGGGTGTGGGCGCGTTGGTGCTTTGGGAGTATTGGCGGATTGGCGGAGGTGGTTCGACGAGGTGATTCTGTGGGGAAGTGGAATATGAATAATTTATGCGATATTCGGGGATTGGTCGGAAGGGGTGGAGGGTTGTTGAGGAGGTGGGGGATGGATGGACTTAGGGCGCGAGTTGGATAGAATATTATTGTGATGGCGAGTGGAGGTGGGGGAGGTGGATGAGGCGATGTGGTTTGTGGGTGAGTTCGGAAGGATGTTTGCGATAGAACATTATTGTGCAACGAGAGGCTTGACGGGAAAGGCGCGGTTGGCAGAAAGACTGACGCCCGGTAATACGGCAGACATCATGAAGAGGATAGAGGAACGGCTGGAAACGTTCAGGAAATCGGACTTTGCAGGGTGCGGCCAGATGTTGAAGAAAGCATTGAAATACGCTATTGGCGAGTGGCCGGCGATGAAGCGGGTGCTGGAATGTGGAGACGTTGAATTGTCAAACAACTTGAGCGAGCAGATGATGCGTAGGATAAAGATGAACTTGAAGAATGCCTGCAATATAGGAAGTGAAATATCAGCAAAGCATAATGCATTCATGTTCTCGGTGATCGAGAGTTGTAAGATGATAAAGCGAAATGTGGAAGACTATCTGAAAGCACTTTTCCGTCGACTGCGAACAGCGAAGGAGGGCGAAGACTTGACGTGCTGCCTACCATGTTACATGTCTTTTTAACAAGAAACTAAAAAATCACAAAAAATATTATTAATAAAACCGCTGGAAATCAGCGGTTAACAAGGGTGTGCGGAAAAGTGGACGCGTACCATGTCTTTTTAACCTACATTCCCGCATCAATACATAACGAGGCTATGCTTTCTGGTGCCTGGACATC
>OBKV01000296.1_pt1 | contig 46289 bp, 33 predicted proteins | sample 1517301 | NCBI WGS metagenome assembly OBKV01 (sample SAMN04571685, study PRJEB22368) | human gut metagenome | biome: human gut; material: stool | host: Homo sapiens | place: Luxembourg | collected 2012-06-29 | reverse complement strand
TGTTGCTCAGGTACTTAAAAAGTTATATTTATAATAGTGTTGCGGAATTAAGGTTATAATACTTCTATAAGCTCGACCTTAAATATCAACGCTGCATAAGGAGGAATGGCTCCCTGTGCACCGGCCTCACCATATCCGAGGTTATAAGGGATGTACAACATCCACTCTGAACCCTCGCTCATAAGCTGAAGCGCTTCTGTCCAACCAGGAATAACCTGATTAACGCCGAACACCGCAGGCTGCTTTCTGTCATAAGAACTGTCGAACTTCTCACCGTCGACGAAAGTTCCCTCGTAATGACATTTTACCTTGTCAGTAAGCTTTGGCTTCTTGCCGTTACCTTCCTTTATGACTTTATACTGAAGACCGCTTGGCAGTACTTTAACGCCTTCTTTCTTAGCGTTTTCTGCGAGGAAATTAACACCGTCTTTCTTCATGACTTCAGCGACCTCAGCCTGTTCTGCTGCCTGTTTTTCCTGAAGCTGCTGGAAATACTTATCCAGAATATCTCCAGCCTCCTGATATGAAATGACTGGTTCCTGTCTTGTCAATGTCGCTTTCAGTCCTGCTACGAAGTCTTCGAAAGCTACCTCTTTTACACCTGATTGGAGCATGTTATGGGCGATGCTCATTCCCAATGCATAGCTGTTCTTGTCCATGTCTGATTTTCTGATTTCAAAAATGCGTTCGCAAAGATAAGGAAAAATCGAGGATTTTGCTGCCGGTTTGTAAACTTTGTTTCAGTTTCGTGGCATTAGTTATTTATACAAAAAAACGGAGACCTGAATGATCTCCGTTTCCAGTGCTCCCTTAGGGGCTCGAACCCTAGACCCCAACATTAAGAGTGTCGTGCTCTACCAACTGAGCTAAGGAAGCATTCCGTATAAAAAGGGAAAGCTTAGTATATCGCACCGCTACAACCTCCTACCCTTGCTGCCTTCCGGTCCTGGGGGAATTCAGAGGGAGCTGGTCGTATACGACTTTCCCGACCACAAAGATACGTATTAATCTTTAATTGGCAAAAAATTCGTAACCTTTCTTAATCCAAATTCGTGAAGATAAAAGGCAAAATATCGTCTACCTGGCTGAATTTCAGTATCTTCTCGTCTCCATAAAAAATTACGCTCATTTTTCCGCCGCTGAGTTTCTGATATTCTGCCATAACCTGCCTGCAAGCCCCGCAGGGAGCTGTTATCTCCTTGTTTATTAATCCGTTCTGCGCCCCGACGATGGCTATGCTCCTCATCGGTACATCAGGATGATTAGAATGCGCCGCAAACATCGCTGTCCGCTCAGCGCACAATCCTGACGGGTACGCCGAGTTCTCCTGATTCGCCCCGGTCACGATGCTGCCGTCGTCCAGCCGCACCGCCGCTCCCACGTTAAAATTCGAGTAAGGCGCGTATGATCCCGCCAATGCTTTCGCCGCAGCCTCGCATAATTCTCTGTCCTGCGCTTCGAGTTCGGCCAATGATTGGAATTCCTGATAATTTATTTCAATTTTTTTGTTCATGTCAATGATTTTGTGCAAACGTTTCAAATTTAGTAAAATTTCTTCGATTTGACTATATTTGCCTTTCCAATAGTAAAATCTTAGATTATGAAGGTATGTGTCGGTTTGTCCGGAGGAGTAGATTCCAGTGTGGCCGCTCTGTTGCTTAAACAGCAGGGCTATGATGTGTTTGCCATGTTCATGCAGAATTGGCATGATACTGAGGGAACTCTCCATGGTGACTGTGAATGGGAAGAGGATAAGTTTGTAGCCGAAATGGTAGCCAGAAAAATCGGCATACCGTTCTATTTCATTGACCTGAGCAACGAATATCGTCAGCGGGTGGTGGATTATATGTTCGACGAGTATTCGAAGGGCCGGACTCCGAATCCTGACGTGCTCTGCAACAGGGAGATTAAGTTCGATGCGTTCCTGAAGGCGGCGGAGAAGATGGGCGCGGATATGGTGGCGACCGGACATTATTGTCGGAAGGAACCGGCATTGGACGACGAAGGCCATCAGATTATGCAGGACGGCAAGCCTGTGTGGCGTATTCTCGCGGGCTCGGATCCGAATAAAGACCAGAGTTATTTCCTTTGTCAACTTACTCAGGATCAGCTTTCTAAGGCGATGTTCCCGATTGGTGACATATGCAAGCCGGAGGTCCGTCATCTTGCTCATGAAGCGGATCTTCCTTCTGCCGAAAAAAAGGATTCACAGGGAATCTGTTTCGTCGGGAAGGTGGATTTGCCTGTTTTCCTGCAGCAGAAACTGAAGTCTGTGGAGGGGGATGTTATCGAGGTGTATGATGCGTATTTCAGTGAATCTGAACAGTATAAGTTTATTCATGACACATTGGATTCTATTCTTGCGGATGGAAGTTTAGGGGATGTGAATCTGGTGACGGATTATATTTCGGATGACAAGTCTGCACATTCCGAGGCCGGAAGTTTCGAGGGCGGTTGTGCCAATGTTTCTGTGTATGATTTCGGAAAGATCGCCGCGCTAAGTGACGGGCAGCTCAAGCGTCTTTCTGAGCCTGTCACTTATGGAGATATCCATTTCGAGACAGAGACTTACAGGTCTGGAAAGCATCATGTGAAAAAGACCCGTTATAAGGAGAATCCTTATGGGGCTGTAGTGGGAAGACATGAAGGGGCACAGTTCTATACTATAGGTCAGAGGAAGGGCCTGAATATCGGCGGTCACAAGGACTCACTCTTCGTGATATCTACCGACATTGACAAAAACATAATTTATGTGGGGGAGGGGCATCGGCATAAAGGGTTGTCCCGCAGTTGTTTGCGCGTGGCTCCAGAGGAAATACACTGGATCCGCGAGGATTTGCGGATGGAGGTGGATGAGATCAGGCGGTACAGGGTGCGCATCCGTTATCGTCAGCCTCTTCAGGATGCGGTGCTGGTCATGAGGGAGACCGGACTTTATATTTTGTTCGAGCAGCCGCAGCGTGGCATCACTTCCGGGCAGTTTGCTGTCTGGTATGACTGTGATGAGATGGTAGGCTCTGGAGTGATTTAATGATATATATGAGCCCGCGAGATCGGATTCCCGCTCGCGGGTTTTTTCGTGCTTGTCAGAAAATCGACAGGTCGCGTTTCGCTTCCTGAACGACGAAGGAGCTCTCGATGGAGCCGATGCTTGCGATGTGACCCAATACGTTCGTTATGAACTCCTGGTAGTGCCGCATGTCGGGAGCATAAACTTTCAGAAGAAAGTCGAATCTTCCGGAGATGTTGTAACACTCTGATACTTCGGGGATTTGTGAAATCTTTTCCGTGAAATTCTCCACGATTTCGTGGTTTACCTGGTTCAGTTTCACGTTGCAGAAGACGACAAATCCATGGTTGAGTTTCTCGCTATCCAAGACTGCTACATATTTCTTTATATAGCCCTCTTTTTCGAGTCGTTTCATGCGTTCAAAAACAGGAGTAGACGACAAGTTGACCTTCGCTGCGAGCTCTTTGGTGGTCACGCGGGCGTCTTCTTGCAATGCTTTTAGTATCTGGATGTCGATTTTGTCCAGAGATTCTGTCTGAGAGATCATAAACTGTTATGTAATAGTCGGTTCATTAGTTTTTTTATAACCTTCTGAGCTTTGCTGCTCGGAAGTATCCACAAGTACGCCGTAAGTCCGGCAAAGATTATACCTTGCAGCGTGTAAATGATGCCGGGTGTGATCAATGCCTCTGTGGCGAAGGATATTAAGAATAAAAACATGACGACACCTCTCAGTGTGGAGCTGCGGTTTCCTTCTTTAAATGTGGCGGCATAACGCTGTACTGTCTTTCCGTTTACGACATGTTCTCCGGCGCTCTCCACGTGGCATGAAATATATCTGATTCTCCATGGTGTAGACCAATCGAGGAACAGGTCGTAGTCTCCTGTAGATTCCGGAAGTTTGGTTCCATCCAAGTCGCACGCCTTGAATACTTTACCATATACCTCCATCTCTGCCTTTACCTGCCCGAGTGTGTCGCCGAAACCGGATTCTGAGTCGAACATGGTCATGCCGGCGTCAAGCATTTGTACTTTGAGGTTGAATGATTTCATATCAATTTAGTAAAGATTCCAAAGCAAATATACATAAAATCTTATAACTTTACGGAAAAACTTGTAGATGAAAACATCATTCCGTATACTTTCTTTGCTCTTTTTGTTGCTTTTTTCCGTGTCTTGTTCTCTGCGGAAAGCTACTTCGGCGGAGGTTTCTGATGTGTCTTCCTGCTTTAAGATCAGGTGCGCCGCGGACTCGGTGTGCACTATTGTAACTGTTTCGCCTGATGGCAGTTGCACAGATTCATTGACCTTTACCGGAACGAAGGACAGGATAGTCTGCATGTCTTCGACGTATGTCGCGTCGCTCTCGGCGCTCGGCTGCGATTCCACCGTTTGTGCGGTCTCCGGGGTGCGGTATATTTCGGCGCCGGAAATCCGTCGTCGCTTCGCGGACGGGCTGGTCGCGGATTTAGGGGTCGATGCCAATGCTGATTTCGAGCGGTTGGTGTCAATGAATCCGGACCTGGTGGTGATGTATTCGATTCCCGGCTCCGGGGATGCGTTGAAATCCAGGCTGGATGAGTTCGGCATTCCTGTGCTGGTCTTGTATGACTATCTGGAAAATAGTCCGTTGGCGCGGGCGTCATATATAAAGGTGTTTGGCGCGGTCACTGGTCGGATGGAGCAGGCGGATTCCATATTCGATGGTGTGTGCAGTCGTTATCATGAACTTGCTGATGCGGTGGCTGAGTCGGGTCATGAGACGGCGAAAGTGCTTATGAATGTGCCTTATGCTGATGCCTGGTATGTCCCGGGCGGAGATAATTATATGTCTCGTCTGGTTCGAGATGCTGGCGGTGAGATTCTCGGTTCTGTTCCAGGTATGTCCGAGTCTTCCATAATTTCTGTAGAAAAGGCGTTGGAACTGTCGCGTCGTGCACAGTTCTGGCTCCATACCGGGAATTATGAGTCGAAGGAGGCGCTCAGTGATAGTAATGAGTTGTCTCTCATAGAGATACCGCAGATTTACAATAATACGTTGAGGGTGAATGATGGCGGCGGCAATGATTACTGGGAAAGTGGTGTGGTTCATCCTGACTGGATTCTCCACGACTTGGTGAAGATTTTCCATCCGTCTGTTCTGAGGGATACTTTGGGTTTTTATTATTATAGAGAAGTTCGGTAGAAATATTAGTGCAAATAACATTGATTCGAAACAAAAAATGATTATATTTGCAACCTATTTCGGTACTTGAAGCCGGAAATGCCACTTTAGCTCAGTTGGTAGAGCAGCGCATTCGTAATGCGCAGGTCGAGGGTTCGAACCCCTTGAGTGGCTCTCTCACCGCCCTGGATCTTCGGATTCCGGGCGGTTTTTGTTTGTGGTAAGAACAGGGTTCCATAACAAAAAACCCCTCACAAAATGTGAGGGGTTTTCGGCGGTGCGGATGGGGCTCGAACCCACGACCTCGGGCGTGACAGGCCCGCATTCTAACCAGCTGAACTACCGCACCGGGTAATTCATTTGCGTTAGGTGTTTCTCTCAAACGCGTTGCAAAGTTACGCATATTTTCTGAACTTGCAAGTGTTTCGGGAAATAATTTTCAAAAAATTTACTATAAAACGATACTTGGCTGAAAACAAAAAAAGCCATCTGGTGCTTTCCAGACGGCTTTTTAGCGATTTGTAGAATCAAAACTATTTGATTTCTATGACCTTATGTGCTTCGTTAGGCTGAACTTTGACAATTTTAGGGATATTGACCTTTAAAACGCCATTTTCTACCTGGGCATTGATCTTTTCCCTGTCGGCGTCATCCGGCAAAAGCATTGTCTGCTGATATTTGCTGTATGAGAACTCGCGACGGAGATAATGACCGTTCTTCTTGTCCTCGTTGTTCTCCTGTTTCTTTTCCATATTGATGACAAGGTCACCGTTCTCGTCAAGTGTGACTTTGAAGTCTTCCTTAGTCATTCCAGGGGCTGCGACCTCGAGGTCGTAACTCTTTTCATTTTCTAATACGTTGATTGCAGGAGCTGTGGCGTTTGATTTCTCCATCCACTCGTTGTCAAAGAAATCATTGAAAATACTTGGTAACCAATTCTGGTTATTCATTCTTCTTGAAGGTACCATAATGTAAATCTCCTATAATTTTAAATTTTTTATAATCTTGTTCCCGGATAATCTGCATTACTGTTTCATATCCGTGCCCCGCATCATTTGCGGAACGACTAGGATAATGGCAATCGTTGTACCAAATCGAAAATATGTTCTAAAGGTAGACAAAATGGCATAAAATGGTGACAAAATGACATATGAATATGTCAAAAAGTCTGATTTTCAGCCTTATGGCTAATGTATATTGTCGTTTACTTAGTGCGGACATGCACGCGAAGATTACCAAGTCTCGCAAGTGCGAAACACTGCTTATGGAGCCCGTGAGGGCGAAAGCAAGTCCCTTCCCCGAGACCCGGGATTTAGGGAGAGGGTAACGTGCACGCAAAAAGTGCGTGTGGCCTATGGCCTTCGACAGAGTGATAACCCTCAAATAAGCGCTTGAGCTCTGCATGTTTGACAACTTGCGAAAATTGAGTAAATTAATGTATATTTGTAAGACGTTGGGTTCCGGGCAAGGAAACCAAACTTTGTAAAACAGATATTGATGCCAGATAAAGGAAATATTATAATAAAGGGTGCCAAGGTAAACAACCTGAAGAACGTCTCGCTGGAAATTCCACGGAACAAATTCATAGTCATAACCGGCATTTCGGGATCGGGAAAATCATCATTGGCCTTCGACACATTATTTGCCGAGGGGCAGAGGCGTTTCGCCGAAAGCCTGTCGTCGTACGCGCGCCAGTTTCTCGGAAGGATGTCCAAACCGGATGTCGAGGCCGTCGAGGGAATCCCGCCCGCTATCGCGATAGAGCAGAAGGTCAATGTGAAAAATCCGCGCTCTACCGTGGCTACCACGACGGAAATCTATGACTATCTGAGAATTATATTCGCGAGAATCGGTCGGACATTCTCCCCGATAAGCGGCGTGGAGGTCAAGTGTCATACTGTCAATGACGTTATGGTATATATAATGGACAGCCCAGAACCGTCGGCTATTTACCTTCTTGCTGACCTTGACTGGGATAGCAGAGAGGATAAAGTCGAGGCGTTGCTTGCATTGAAAGAAGAAGGCTATTCCAGACTTTTCAGTGAAACGGAAGGCGTTCTTAGGATAGATGACGTTATCCAAAAATCAGAGAATGGTGATTTTCCGAAAGGACTTCTGCTTATGGTCGACAGGATCAAACTGCCTGCCATTAAAGGTGGAAAACCTTGTCTTGCAGATGGTTGTGAAATGCCTGTCAACGAATGGGAAGATATCCGTACGCGACTTCATTCTTCTATAGAAACATGTTTCTCGAAGGGTAACGGTACCATGTATGTCCAAAAAAACGGGGCAGCATTGACCCAATTCATCAGCAGGTTCGAGGCGGATGGGATGACTTTCCGGGAGCCGGACGAATATATGTTCAGCTTCAACAGTCCTCTTGGGGCTTGTCCGGTCTGCGGCGGGCTTGGGAAGATTATCGGCATCAGCGAGGATTTGGTGGTGCCGGACAAGACAAAGAGCATTTACGATGGGGCGATAGCGTGCTGGAGGGGCGAAAAAATGGGTTGGTTCAAGGATCGTCTGGTGAGCGTGGCGGATAAGTACGGGATACCTGTATTTGAGCCGTATTGTAATCTGTCTCAGGAAGTTAAAGACTTGATTTGGGATGGATACAAGGCTGATACTGAGGAGAATTCCATTATAGGTATCAACGAGTTTTTCAAGTGGGTGGACGCGAATAAATATAAGATTCAGTATAAATATTTGTTGAGCCGCTTTTCCGGGAGAACGGTGTGTCATGAGTGCAAGGGAAGCCGTCTGAGGAAAGATGCGTTGTATGTGAAGGTCGGCGGGAAGAATATTTTCGAGCTGCTGTGCATGAATACTGAGGAGCTGTTAGAGTTTTTCTCTACGTTGCAACTTACTGAATATGAGAATTCTATAGTGCATAAGGCGATAGACGAGATTACTTCCAGACTGCGTTATATACTGGATGTGGGACTGGGTTATCTGACATTGAACCGAGCATGCAATACGTTGTCTGGCGGTGAGAGTCAGCGAATTAACCTCGTGATAGCGTTGGGAAGTTCGCTGGTCGGGTCAATGTATGTTCTCGACGAGCCGAGTATTGGACTGCATCCGCGTGATACTGACCGACTTATAAGCGTACTTAAGAGGCTTAGAGATGTCGGTAACACGGTGGTCGTGGTGGAGCATGATGAGGAAATCATACGTGCTGCGGACATGTTGATAGACATGGGACCGTTGGCGGGCGTGAACGGCGGCGAGGTGGTCTTCCAGGGAAAAGTTGCCGATGATATCCCTAAGAATGTTCTGGACAGGTCCATGACGTTGCAATATCTTACCGGAGCAAGAAAACGTGTGACCCGTGAAAAACGCTCGTGGGACTATTATGTGAGCGTGGAAGGCGCTATGGAACATAACCTTAAGGATATTTCTGTAAAGTTTCCGTTGGGCGTCCTTACTGTTGTTTCCGGAGTCAGCGGCAGCGGTAAATCATCATTGGTAGGGGATATCTTGTATCCTGCATTGTACCGACACATAAACGAAACCGGTCAGTTGCCTGGCGTTTTCAGGAAGTTGGGCGGTAATCTGGACCGCTTGTCGGCTGTGGAATATGTGGACCAGAACCCGATAGGGAAGAGTTCCAGGTCGAATGCCGTTACATATCTGAAGGTGTATGACGATATCCGTAAACTTATGAGCGAGCAACAGTTCGCCAAGGTGAACGGATTTACCCCGTCATATTTTTCTTTTAACCAGGACGGCGGAAGATGCTCTGAGTGCCAGGGTGAGGGCTTTGTGCATATCGGCATGCAGTTCATGGCGGACGTCACGATGGTCTGTGAGGCTTGCGGCGGTAAAAGATTCAAGCCGGAAATCCTCGAAGTCCGATACCAGGGTAAGAACATTGACGATATCCTGAATATGAGCGTGGAGGAGGCGATAGCATTCTTTGGGGCGCAGAAAGAGGTTGAGGCTCAGACGATTGCGCGCAAGCTGCAGCCGCTGGTGGATGTCGGTCTGTCCTATATTAAGTTGGGCCAGAGCAGCAGCACCCTGTCGGGAGGAGAGAGCCAGCGCATAAAGCTCGCTTATTTCTTGTCAATGAATGATTCTTCGTCGAAGTCGGCGCAGAAACGCATTCTGTTCATATTCGACGAGCCTACTACGGGACTGCATTTCTATGATGTGGAAAAACTGATGCGCGCGTTCGATGCGCTCTTGGCGAAGGGGCATTCTGTGGTAGTCGTGGAGCATAACCTGGATGTCATACGAGCTGCAGATTGGATAATAGAAATGGGGCCTGATGCAGGAGACAACGGCGGAAAAGTAGTATTCGAAGGTACGCCTGAAGATTTGGTTGTCTCCGGGAATACATATACAGCTAAATATTTGAAATTAACTGCAACACATGATTAATACAGAATACCCTATCGATGCCGTTGTTACATGGGTGGACGGCAATGATCCTGCGCATAAGGCCAAGAGGGCCATGTACGGGAAAAAAGACGAGAGCCGCAACGATGATATCGGCGGAGATATCCGTTATACAAGTGTCGGTGAGATAAAGTATTGCATCGCATCGCTGCTTCGTTTCGCGCCTTTCCTGCGCACGATTTGGCTGATAACTGACAATCAGGATCCTATGATTTGGGATTTCTTGGAGCAGCATTTCCCAGGGCAGTCGTCCAAGGTGAAGATTGTGGACCATACGGTCTTGTATCGTGGTTATTCACAATATCTTCCGGTGTTCAACTCGCTGTCGATAGAGACGGTGATGTGGCGCATTCCGGGCCTCAGTGAGCATTTTATTTATCTCAATGATGATTTCATGCTGGTGGCTCCGACGACGCCTTCCGACTACTTCGTGGGAGAGAAGGCTGTCTGCTATGCGATGTGGTTCAGCCTGCCGTTTGCGAACTTGCTTCAGTTCCTGAAGCCTAAGAAGAACGGTCACAAAGTGTTCACTTTCAAGCATTCTATGGTCAATGCTGCCACAGCGATAGGGGAGAAATGGAGATTTTTCCGCCTGGGGCACAATCCCCAGTCCATGAAAGTGAGCACGTTCAGCAAGTTTTTCGAGGAGCATCCAGACCTTATGATATCGAATATGTCTTGCCGTTTCAGGGAGCAGCATCAGTATAATCCGGCGGAACTGTTTTTCCTGCTTTCTGCCAAGGAGGACAAGCTGATTCTGCATACCAAGAAGGGCGTGAATCTGTATCTTCTGCCTAAGGGACACAAGTACATGGAGAGCCATATACAGCGATTCAGGAATTCTACAACAGAGAAGTTCTGCTGCATGAATTCCTTGGATTATGCGGCTCCTGAGGACCAGAAACTTGCTTTGGACTGGCTGGAGGAGCGTCTGGGTTTACGTTAGATGATTTTCTGCGTGGGATTTATTTCCACAGAAATTTGATATAACGCTGTTTTGGCGTGCGTTTTTTCTTCGGAGGAAGAGTCATATAGTCCCCGTACATCATGGACAGAATCTTGTCATAGCGTGCGGGAGCTTTGAATTTTCTGCCTTCGAATTCCACATCTGTGTATTCTGAAAAATCATCCGCGTCGAAATATTCTTTAGCGTTTTCGGCATCGGCTACCTGGGATAAGTGGTTGAATGTCTTATTGCTATTTCCCAAGGAGATGATTTCATTGATATAACCTGCGATGGATTCCGGGCGTTGCTTCGCGTAGCGCGGGTTCAATGATTTTAAGGCATTGGCCCAAAGCTGTCGGAGGAGCGAGAATCTTTCTATCTTTCCGGCGTGAATTTTTCTCAGGCGGGTGTTGTACCTCTGGAGCAGGAACAGGCCGCCATAGTATTTTTCGAACTCGTCGTGGTCGTCGGGAACGTGGTCGACAGGGAATACGTCGATCCAGACGCCTGTCTTTATGCTCTTTCCATGCCACGGGATGTATGAACGGGTTATGGTTCTCTCTGTGTCACAGACTCTTCCGAATGCGATGAAACAGTCGGGAGTGTTGTTGCTGTCGACGAATATGAATTTCCTGTTCTTATATGTTTCACGGAAACGATTGTAATCTTCTCTCGGCATGATAATGTCGATGTCGTCGTCCCATGGAATGAATCCTTTATGTCTGATGGCTCCGAGCAGTGTTCCGTATGCTAATGAGTATTTCAATCCTTCTTTTTCGCAGAAATCAGCTATGTCTGTGAGTATCTCTAAGCTGAAGTCTTGGAGTTCTTTATGCGTAAGTCTTTTCATTATAAGTGCTTATGCTAATTTATATAGATTTTCTCCTCTGATGTATCTGTCCTGGACGTCTGTCATGGCCATCATTTCTTTGCCTGACAGGATGCCTGATGTGTTTCCAGGTGACAGGATGTCCGTAATGAATTCCCGGATTTCGTATCTCAGACCTTCTCCCATGAATGGAATGAAGCATTTTTTGTTCTTATTTTGGTCTTCGAAGCGGAATTCGAAATAGTCCGTCTTCCACCATGGTGCCGGGACATAGACATATCCGTGTGTGCCGGAAATGACCATATTTCCTTCTGTTTTCGCACCGAGCCCTACCTGGAATGATGCGGTGGCTGAATCATAGCGGAATACGGCTTTCGTGTAGATGTCCACACCGTTCTTCATTTTCGAGTAGAAGTTTATGTTTCTGTACTCTGTCCCGAGGAGTTTCAGGATAGGAAGAACTGGAAAACAAGCGTTTTCGCTCATGCTGCCGCCGTATCTGGAGCTGTTCATCTTGTCGGAACTTTCGTCCGTGATGGTGGTTATGGATGCGTTGATGTCCACGATGTCACCGATGGCTCCTGATTTGAGCATGACTACGAGGTGCCTGAATGCAGGACAATATGCGGTCTTGTGTGCGATCATCAGGACCAGATTATTCGTTTTGGCCAATGTCAAGAGTTCTTCCGCCTCTTCATTTCTCAGTACGAAAGGAGTTTCGCAGAGGACATGTTTTCCGGCTTCGAGAGCTTCCTTTACATATTGGTAATGAGTGTAATGCGGTGTGGCTACATAGACGGCGTCGCAATTGTCCAGAAGTTGTTCATATGTCTCTGCGGCTACCGGAATGTCGTGGGCTTTGCAGAATCTGCGGCATTCTTCATGGTCGATGCTGTAGTTTGCCGCTATGGTCACACATGTGACGAAATCTGATTCGGGTATGAATCTGCCTGCTATGCTGCCTGAACCGGCGATACCGATTCTGACATTCTGCTCGTTGCGTATTTGTGTGCTGGAAATGCCTTCTGTACGTGGAAGATATACGACTTTGCAGAATTCGTTCAGGTAGTCGAATTTCCCTTCCCAGTCAGAGCCGATTGCGAAGATGTCGACGCCGTATTTCTGGACGTCATCTATCTTCTGACCGACATATTCCTCGATTATGATTTTATCTGCATAACCGGTATTTCTTACGGCCTCGATTCTTTCTACGAGGCTGTCATGAGTGTTCAGTTTGCCACGTTCCAGGTCGAAGTTGTCCGTGGTTATTCCTACAATCAGATAGTCTCCGAGTTCCTTGGCCCGTTTGAGAAGATTTATGTGCCCCTGATGAAGCAGGTCGAAGGTTCCGTATGTTATGACTTTTTTCATTACTGTTCTTCTGATTCCAGTTCGTGGATATGCTTTGCCAGGTTTCTCAGTTCATCATCTGATTGGAGACCCATGTGTGATATGCGGTAAAAGCCCGGAACTGAACCAGGCATGATGTAGGTGTCGTATTTGTCTATCAGACCGCGGAATACTTTGCGCTTTTCGGTGTCTCTGGTCTGGATGGCAGTTATCGCGTAGGACGGATGCTCTGCCGGCATTGGCCAGCCATATTTCCGGCATTCTTCGCGGAATACTTCAGCGCGGTGGCGTACTTCCTGAATGTTTTGGTGTTCACCTCCTTGCGCTTCGAGCTCCTTCAGTCTTGCGTGCAACTGCAGGTATATCGTGGTGGCCGGGCTGAACGGGGTCTGGCCGCGTCTGAGGTTGTCGAGGTTCTCTTCGAAGTCCCAATAGTAACCGTTGTGCGCGAATCTGTAACCATTGAGTTTAGCGCTCAGAAATACGACCGACAGGCCCGGAGGAACGTTAAGTCCTTTCTGGGTGCTGGTGATACAGATGTCGATTCCGAGTTCGTCCATGTTCAGGTCTTCGGCCAAGAATGAGCTGATGACGTCTACTACGAGTGAGATGTCGTGTTTGCGGCAAATTTCTGAAATCTTGTCCAACTGGTAGAGGACTCCTGTCGAAGTTTCGTGATGTTGGCAGAGGAAAACATCTGGTCTCTCGGTTTCTATGGTCTTTTCAAGTAGTTTATAGTCAATATCTTTTCCTGGAGTTACCTGAAAGTCTACGGCCGGCACGTTATAGTATTTGCACAGTGAAACCCAGCGTTTCCCGAAAGAACCGCCATTTATCACAATCGCTTTTTTTTTCGTGATTACGTAGTTTTCGACAGTTGCAGCCATGGCGCCGGTTCCGGAGCCTGTATATATTATCGTTTTTCCGTCTTTGCAGTGAATAAGGTCCAGCAGAATTTTTTCTGACTCCAGATTAATGGCAGAGAACTCGTCAGTCCTCATGTATGGAATCGGTTCTGCGCCAATTTTGGCAATATCGTCATTAATATTGCCTGGGAATACATATGAAAACATTATCGTTGTATATTGCTTGTCTTACAAAATTACTACTTTTGCACATATATAGATGATAGAACATATGAAAATGTTGCATGGAACTTCGAGTTTTTATGCTTTTTTCATGAATTGTATGTTACTTTATCGTTAAATATTAAAAATTGAAAACAATGGTTCAGCTTACCAAGCCGCAAATTCATTCGGTGTTGTTGGAAATTCTGAAAGAAGTGGACAGCTTCTGTAAGGAGAAGGGTCTTCGTTATTCCATGGCTTATGGCACTCTTCTCGGGGCAGTACGTCACAAGGGATTCATTCCTTGGGATGACGATATCGATATTCTTATGCCACGTCCTGATTTTGAGAGGTTTGTGGCTGAGTTCGGTAAGGAGCCTGGAGCGAGATACCGCTGTCTGTATAATACAGATAACGAAAATGAGTGTTTTATGCATTTTTTCGCCAAGGTACATGATTCCTGGACTGTAAGCAATCAGGGAAATTCTGTGAAATACCGTTTTGGTCTGAATATCGATATTTTTCCGGTGGATGGTAAGCCGGATGACGTGAATGTCCAGCGTAAGATGGAGCGTATGTTGTCATCTTGCTCTCATCGTTTGAATATCTGCGGTACAGGATTCCGTCTTTTCGATTTCCATCAGCCGCTGTTCTCGAAACTGTCCGCTCATTTGCACGGGGAGCAGTATTGGATCAGGAAGATGCTGGAGACCATGCGCAAGTATGATTTCGACAAATGTGCCAAGGCCGGATCTGTTTCAGTCAAGTACAATGGCCTGAGGGAAATTTTCGACAGAAGCATGTTCGAGAATTATACTGAGCTCGAATTCGAAGGACTGCGCTTCCCGGCGTTTACAGGATGGGAGGAGTTTTTGTCACAGCAATATGGTGACTATATGCAGCTCCCACCCGAGAACAAACGCAGGACGCACAATATAACCGCCTATCTTAAAGATGGTTATGATATGGCAAATGTTATGACGGAGTTATAGGATGTCCGAGTAGAACGGGGTCTGGTATTCCTGTGCTATCGGGGATGCTTCTATGACATATCGGCCTATGTTTGCCAGCAGGGAAGTCTGGTATTGGCCATAGTCTCGTGTTATTCTGAAGAACCCTTTGAATGCAGGATATTTTTTGGCATTCGACCTCGTTATGACAATGCTTCTCTCCGCAGGCATCTGGGAACCGTCCTTGTTCAAAGGAATGAAACTGGAGACTGTCCTTTGGGATATGTTGATTCCGGTTTTACCTGTTCCCATGCTCAGGTTGTCCCACAACAGGCCTGTCAGTTCATTTTCTCTTTCCTCGCAGAACGGGTATCTGTTGTTTTCGTCGAAGCCTGACGGTACCAGAGTGAGAACCCTGTATTCCTTCTCGCGAAAAGAATACTTTTCCCATTCTTTGAACGGTACCAGTCCTAGAGGCTTGTTTCCGGTTATGAATGTCTGGTCCTGACTCTCTTCTCCGTATATCTGATAGTCATTTACCAAATTGTCCGGTTTTACGAGCAGAGGCAGGCTTTTCTGCCATATTTCGGAGTATTTCGGCGAGGCGAAGCAGATATTGTAAGGGACATAGCTGAAGCATACGTAACCTGGCATGAAGTCCACCTGAGCCGTTACGGTGAATTCCAATATGATGTCTTGCATCCAATAACCTTCGTGTGTCTTATTTGTGTAAGGGTTGGTTACCGTTCCTCTGAAGCAGAATGCCCCGCAGGTGAAGAATGGAACTTTGTTTACAGTAAAATCCCGTTCCGGAGCCAGGAAGTTGATGGACATTTTTCCGTTGGTCACGCCGTCAATGCTCATGCTTGAGCAGCCTGTTTCCGGGTTGGCATAAGCTGTCTTGGCCTGTGTTGTGGAGAACGAAGGTGATGTCCTGACAAATGACCATTCGGCGTGAGTTGTTCCCGCCTTGCCTTGGTACAGGTCCAGAATGTGATTCTCCCTGTGTTCCTCCGCTGTTTTGGCGTGGATAGACAACTGGCTGTTGGTCAGCTCTCCCAGATATCTTTGTCCGGGGAAGGCAGCATTGACAGTACAATTTACTTTGGCGGTTTCGGCGCAGCCCAGTCTGTTGGATATGTTGAGCCTTGTGTCTCCGGCTAAGGCGCCGTATAACATTCCGGACAAAATTTTTCTGCTGTTTTTCATCTGGGCAGAAGTAGGATAATCCAGTTTTATCCCGGCGTAAGATGAAGATGTTATGTCTATCGCGGATATGAAATCTGAACGGAAACTTCCATAGATGTCTCCGTCAGGACACTCGGTCGTGGTCCATCCCAATTCTTTAGCGATTCTCTTGTCCGGGATGGTGAAATCGTCCGGGCTCATGGCTGCCCCGTCATTGTCAGTAAGCACAAGGTCGACAGCTTTCGCGTCGTATCCGTCTTCGTTCAATGTCGCGGAATACAAGTCGTTGAGTTTTCCGGTCTCACGAATCCTGCATTCCGGCGTGCTTGGGGCCGGAATATCCAACTCTTTGGAGGAAGCTTCTGATCTCAGATATAGTTTAGTTCCAGTGCCTTTCGAGGATTCAGGAGATGCATAGAGGAAGACATCAGTAGTGGATACTGACGGGATATAGTACAAGATATAGCCATTGTTCAGGCTTATATATTTCTGAGGGTCGGATGACTCTTCGCCGATGGTTATGGTTCCGTTTCCGTCGCTTATGCTGACCGGTGATGTCGCTGATGCTCCGGGAATGGATATGCGTCCCCATTGTCCCAGGTATTCGGGGATTATGAAACTGCCCAATCCGTTCAGCGGATCTGTCTTCATTTCCGATGTGTCGATAAGCCAACTGATTTTGCTGAGGCCGTCTTGAGATGCCGTCATTTCCACGACGCATTCAGTGTTTCTTGTCAGGGAAAAATCGCTGGAGGCGTTGTGCCCAAGGAAGAAACGATATTTCACGTTTCCGTATACTCCGTCTGCAGTACTCTGGTCGAAGGTCCCGGTAACTTCGATATACGTGCACGACTTAGCTTTGCCTGGAATGTTGTCCGGAATCTTGTTCCAAGGGTCGTTGTTTCCGGACAACAGTTCGCCCTGATGGTTTTCCAGGGCATAGAAGTAAATTGTGCCTCCCGCATTCAGATTGTAAATATCTTCCGCAGATGCATAGTCCCCATGTTCTTCGATCCGTTCAGGTGTGCTTCCGTCGGAAGTGAATGGTCTTATGTCCAATGCCGCCTGGCATAGGCGCACACTTTTTACCGTGAGGCCAGGGATAGCGGATGCATTGAACCTGAACCCGCATTTGGCGACCATCCTGGTCAGGGTGACAGGAATTTCTGAGCGGTCGAGGTTGTTTGTGTTGAGGTTCAGAATGGCCGTATAGGGCAGGGGCGTTCCTGCCAATGCCGATGATGCGTCGATTCTGTAACGCCATTCGGAAAGCTCTTTTTCCGTGGCGAAGTCTTTCATCTTCCCCAGGTTGGCAGCGATATATACGGTGAATTCTCCGGACGGAAGAATAATCTTCGCCCTGGATGACTCTTCGGTGAACAAATGTCCGCAGGCTATTCCGTCGCTGAACGCGAAAATGTTAATGTTCACGATCTTGTCTTCGGCCAGGTCAATGCTGCTTTTTACACCGCAATCGGCTGTCTTCAAGTCAAATGTGATCACGCGGTCATGTTCCGTATTCTCTGAAAGCGTGTTATTGCAGGACCATAGGGTGAGGAGTCCTGTCAGAGTGCTTAATAGCATTCTGCTGATGTTTTTGGATGTATGCATGGCGTTGTTGTTTAGTTTACTTCGATATAGACCATGGCGGCGTCACTTGTGGGAGTTCCGGCTTCCACATAAACGATTCCGCTACCTCTGGATTTCAGTTCCAATGTGACTCCATGTCCGTCTTTGTCCATTTTGTAGTCATAGATTCCACGGCTTTTGTCGAATTCCAGTTCTTCTTTTCCGAATTCCAGACGGCATCCTTTCGGCGTTACTTCAGCCCAGATATGCACTTTTTCACCGACATGTCCCTCGATATAATTGCCAGGATATATCGTGATGTGTGCATCTCCGTAATAAGCCAATCCGGTCTTGTCTACTCTCCAGCTGTTCTCGACAATGCCGTCTTTCTCCGGCTTGACAGTCAGATGATAGTTACAGTTCCTTTCAATGTCGAAGTTTTTCGGTCCGTCACCGAGGTAGAATCGGTATACAAGGTATTCATCCGGTCTCGAATACATGGATTCTGACCTGTATTCGGCTTTTATTTCGATGTATGAGCAAACTTCCGACAATGCATCAGAGCTTTCGAGGATTTTGTCTTTTTCGTCTTTTGCCTTGGGAAGCAAGTCGCCTTGCATGTTCTCAAGCATGTACAGGCTGATCTCCTCGCTTATTCCGGGTTTCTTGTCAATGTTCAGGTTATATGTTTCAGTAAAACTCTTGCTGAATCCTCCGCTGAAGATGTCGGTATTCCCTGTGGCTTTGCTTTGGCCGAACGCGAGGGCTGATTTCGGGCTTCCTCCGATTCTGACGCTTCGCACGCTATATTGGACCCCCGCTGCCAGAGCTGTCCTGTCGATGTTCATCGAGATTTTGGCCATCATTCTCGTGAGTGGTATGGTCAATGATTTTGAGGCCTTGTCTTTTTTCGCCTTGCCGCTCATCGGAATGCCGTGGGAGTATTCATCCGGATATGCCATGTGATAACGGTAGGACATCAGGTCTCCAAGGTTTTCTATTCCTGTTATCTTATATCCGAAATTTGCGCAGGCATAAGCCATGCATGACTTGTCCTTTATCCAGCGGAAACTGGTCTCGGCTCCTTTATCCGTCATCGTGAGCTTGTCGGAATCTATGAAGCGGGCGTCCTCCAGATTTCCTTTATCGTCGAAGATGAAGAGGTTAATATCATGGATATACGTTTCTTCCGGATCTTTCGATTTGGTAGTATAATCTATACCGGTATAGAATCGGATGGTGAAATCCGATTCGTCCGGGACGATGCCTTCTACTCTGCCACATGCCATGGACAGTAATGTGGTTATGGTTATCAACAGACAGTTTCTCATGATTTCAGAATTTGATGGTGCGATTATTCAGTTGTTCCCAAGGGATTATCTTGAGCGGACAATCTATGGATTCTGTGTTTATGACTGTATCCGGATTGTCCATTCCGCGTCTGGTTATAGTTATGTCGAAAATGTAGGCATTGTTTCCGGTAATTCCGCAGTTTTCATTCCCGGTTTGCTCTCTGTTTATATCCAGAGGGTAATAGGTCTTTTTCCCTTGCAGTTCTCCTTCTATGACGAGTCTTGTGAAAGGAGAACCTAAGGTCTCAGTTTCGGAAAGATTACCATAGCAATAGAGTCTGATGTTCGGGAAGATGACGTTTTCACCTACCGGTATTGGAACTTTCCTGAAGATCAGGCCAGGGTAAGAGAATCCCAATGTGTCGGAAACAATGAACTTGCCGTAGTTCAAAATGCTTTCGGGCGTTTTAGGCGGAGTTCCAGTGAGGGGGACTCTGCTGCATACATTTGTGAGATATACGCGAACGTTTTCCAACTTCTCGCCGTTGTACGGTCTCGCGTGGAAGTCACAGCAGAGACTGTTTATTCGGATCTCCGCCATCAGCGCCTTCAGTTCCAGTTCTATCCTGCCGTTATTTCCAACATTGACCTTTTTCTCACAGCACATGACAGGATATTCCGGATTTTCATTTTTAAGGTCAGTATGTAATGTTAGCAAGTCGTCGTATTTTCTGATATGCATCAGTTGTTTTTCGGAAAAGCCGGTGTTGGCAAGGGCTACAATAATCTTTCTGCCGGAACGCGACGCCATGTCTACGTTCTTTCCGGCATAGTTTATTTTCTGGTAGGAGTCCAGCCTTCTCAGCTTGTCATCGTCGAAGGTGAAAATATCCAGGGATTCGTAAGTTTCAGGTTTCGTTACTGCTAATTCCAATGAATGATGTTTCAGGCTAGAAGAATCCCTGGTATTTTCGATATCAGTATTTATGATTGAGTGTTCGCAAGATAAGAAGGCCGGCATTACGCAAGTTGTCAGCAAGATCTCAGCCAGAACCGCTGTGATTTTCAGGGAGAAGAATGTCAAGTCAGGCAGAATTGTCCGCCGGCCTTCTGATATGTGAATAAAGTTTCGCATTTCCTTATCATTTTTACACCGGCAAAATTATCCCGCCTTTGAGTCCCGGTCAATGAAAAGTGGACTCCGAACATCAAATTTTTACGTTTCTTAAATTTCCCCAGAATTTACAAAGGTGGAAGAAACGGCTGTTTTTTCTTAAATCCGGGCATAAAAAAAGCCGTCTGGAGTGCTTCCAGGCGGCTTTTATAATTTAAGAAGGCGATTAACCTCCGAAGTTGTCGTACAATACGTTCTCAGGTGGAACTCCGAGGCTGTCAAGCAATGTGTTTACAGACTTGACCATCATAGGAGGACCGCACATGAAGTATTTGATATCCTCTGGTGTCTCGTGCTCCTTAAGATATGTCTCGTACATCACATTGTGAACGAAACCTGCAACATACTTGACTCCTGCTTCATCTGCTGCCGGATCCGGACGGTCAAGAGCAAGGTGGAAGTGGAAGTTAGGGAACTCTTTCTCGATTTCAGCATAGTCTTCGAGGTAGAATGCTTCCTTCAAGCTACGTGCACCATAGAAGAAGTTGACCTGCTTCTTGGTCTTGAGGGTCTTGAAGAGATGCATGATGTGGCTTCTGAGCGGAGCCATACCTGCACCACCACCGACGAAGATGTATTCCTGTGAATCTGGATCATCCTTAGGAAGAAGGAATTCTCCGAATGGACCTGAAATCATTACCTTGTCACCAGGGTGACGAGTGTAGATGTATGAAGAACCGATACCAGGGTTTACAGGGAGAAGCTTGTTGCTGCCCTTAGGCGCTGTCCTGTCGAATGGAGGAGTTGCGATACGCACGTTAAGTTTAATGATATCGCCCTCTGCAGGATAAGAGGCCATAGAGTAAGCTCTCATGGTAGGCGCAGGGTTAACGCATTTCAAATCGAAGAACTTGAAGTGCTCCCAGTCTGCTCTGTATTCCGGATCTACATCGATGTCGCTGAAGTTGAAAGTTCCCTGAGGAATATCGATCTGGATATACTCTCCTGATTTGAAATCAAGATGTACGCCTTCAGGAAGTTTTACAGTGAACTCTTTGATGAAGGTAGCCACGTTGTGGTTAGAGATAACCTCGCACTCTACTTTCTTCACGCTGAGTACTGACTCAGGAACTTCGATCTTGAGATCTTCTTTAACCTTTACCTGGCAACCGAGTCTCCAGTTGTCTTTAATCTGCTTTTTGCTGAAGAAACCAACCTCGGTAGGGAGGATGTTTCCGCCTCCTTCAAGTACTCTGACTTTACACTGTCCGCAGTTTGCTTTACCACCGCAGGCAGAAGGGAGGAAAATCTTTTCTTCTGCAAGAGCACCCATCAGGGATGCACCAGGTGTGACATCGAGTACTTTGTTTCCGTTGTTGATGTCGATTTTAACTGTACCGCTTGGGGTAAGTTTTGTCTTTACCCACAGCAGAAGAACTACCAGAACGACTGTTACGAGTGTGATAGTCGCTGCTGAGGCTATGATTGTAAGAGTAATTTCATTCATCTTTCCAGTCTCCTATTAAAGTGAAATACCCATGAATGTCATGAATGCCATGGCCATAAGACCTACGGTGATGAATGTGATACCGATTCCCTTGAGAGGAGCAGGTACATTCGAGTATGACATTTTCTCTCTGATGGCCGCGAGGGTCACGATAGCGAGATACCAGCCGATACCTGAACCGAGTGAGTAGACAGTAGCTTCACCGACATTGACAAAATCCTTCTGCTGCATGAACAATGAGCCTCCGAGGATGGCGCAGTTCACTGCGATAAGAGGAAGGAAAATACCGAGCTCTGAGTAGAGGGTCGGAGCGAATTTCTCGACGATCATCTCCACGAGCTGGACGATAGCCGCAATTACCGCGATGAAAGTGATGAAGCTCAAGAAGCTGAGGTCAATGTCAGCGAGGCTTGGGCTAATCCATGTCAATGCACCTGGGCCGAGCACGTATGTGTTCAGGAGGTAGTTGATAGGCAATGTGACTAAGAGGACAAAGATAACAGCCGCACCAAGTCCGGAAGCTGTCTTCACGTTTTTCGATACTGCCAGGTATGAACACATACCGAGGAAGTATGCAAAAATCATATTGTCAACAAAAATTGACCTTACGAATAAGCTTATATATTCCATATTACTTGCGTGTTAGTTGTTATTTCTCCTGAAGATCTTTCTGGATGCTTCTCTGTACCCATACGATACATCCGAGGAGGATGAGTGCTACAGGAGGAAGGATCACAAGTCCGTTGTTCATATAACCTGCATCGTAGAGGCACTGAGGGATAACCTGTACTCCGAAGAGGGTGCCTGAACCGAGGAGCTCACGGAAGAATGCTACGATGATGAGGATCATGGCATAGCCTACGCCGTTAGCAAGACCGTCGAGGAGTGATGGAATCGGCTTGTTTCCGAGACCGAATGCCTCGATACGTCCCATGACGATACAGTTGGTGATGATAAGTCCGATGTAAACGGAGAGCTGTGTCTCGATGCTGTAGGCGTATGCCTTGAGGAACTGGTCCACGAGGATAACCATCAGTGAAACGACAACGAGCTGTACGATGATACGGACTCTGTTAGGAATGGAATTCCTCATGAGGGAGACTACGAAGTTCGAAAGTCCTGTAACCAGTGTAACTGAAAGACCCATTACGAGGGCGCCTTTCAACTGTACTGTTACTGCCAATGAGGAACAGATACCGAGGACAAGGACAGTGATAGGGTTGCCCTTGAAAATCGGATTCAATATTGTTTCTTTGAGTTTTGCGTTCATTTTAAATCCTCCTCATTATTTAGCAATTGCAAGTGAGTCAGCGGAAACGCTAAGAGAATCAGCAGCTTCTTCTACCTCAGCAGGCTCTGTGTAAGCAGATGCTGATCTGAGGAATGGCTTATAAGCAAGAATCCAGTTGTTTAAAGAAGTACCGAGGCACTGGCTGGTGATAGATGCACCTGAAATGGCGTCTACAGCGTTTTCTACACCTGCTGGAACTCCACCTTTTACGACGCTGAAAGCTTCCTCGCTGTTGAAGTCGATTTTCTTACCTTCGAATTCTGCTCTGAATGAAGGATCATCCTTAATCTTGGCACCAAGACCAGGGGTCTCACTTGCGTGATCGAAGTAAGCGCCACGGATCGTCTGGAGGTCTTCACCGAGAGCTACATAGCCCCAGATAGGTCCCCAAAGACCGGCACCATAGCAAGGGAGAACTGTTACTTTCTGTCCGTCTTTTTCCAAAACGAAAACTGGAAGTGTAACTTCTTTGCCTGCCTTGATATTCTTATCCTGTGCCTTGAGCTGACCAGTTGTGAAGATTTCGAGTTTTGCGAGGTCAAGTGTTCCGCACTCCTGTCCTTCAGCATTGACAAGAACAGCAGATTTTGCGACATTCTTGTAAGCTTCGAGGATCTGGTCGTTGCTCATGGCGTCGAGCTCGCTCTTTTCGAAGAACTTGCTGGCGGTGAGCATCTGGCTGATGGCGTCAGCCTTCACATTGGCTTCCTGCTTCGGCTTGAGAGTCTCAGAAGCGAACGCAAGAACCGCAGCGACAACCACAACGACTACTGTCGTATAGATGACTGTATATATATTTCCGTTAGTATTCATACCTATTATATATATTATGCGATTTTAACTTTTTTCGCCCTTCTTGAGATGGTAGCGTCAGTGACATAGTAGTCAATGAGAGGTGCGAATGTGTTCATCAGCAAGATTGCGAGCATCATTCCTTCAGCGTAACCAGGGTTGAACAGTCTTACAACTACGCAGAGAGCTCCGACGAGGAATCCGTAGATCCATTTGCCGCACTCAGTCTGTGCTGATGTAACAGGGTCTGTGGCCATGAATACTGTACCGAAAGCGAAACCGCCCATGATGAGCTGATAGTATGCAGGGATGTCTGTAGCGCCGCAGATGTTGCCGAGCCAGCCTACGAAGAGGGCACCTGCAACTGAGGATACCATGATCTTCCAGCTTGCAACGCCTGTCCAAAGGAGAATGGCTGCTCCGATGAGGATGGCGATTACTGAAGTTTCACCTACTGAACCGGGGATGATACCTGCGAACATGTCCCATGCTGACATTCCGTACTGGACACCGGCGTTGTTCATGGCATCGAGTCCTTCAGATGCGAATGAAAGCGGGGTGGCTCCGGTAGCTGAATCGATGAGGCTTTCACCGTTTTTCAATGATATCCAAACGCTTGAACCTGACATCTTGCTAGGGTAAGCGAAGAAGAGGAACGCACGGCAGAGGAGTGCAGGGTTCAAGAAGTTCATACCGGTACCACCGAATACTTCTTTTCCGAAGATCACTGCGAATGCCACAGCGATAGCGAGTGTCCAAAGTGGAACATCTACAGGGACAATGAGAGGAATAAGCATACCTGAAACGAGATAACCCTCATTCACTTCCTCATTGCGTATCTGTGCAGAGGCGAACTCGATGCCGAGACCTACTACATAAGCTACAATGTAAAGAGGCAGAACTTTAAGGAAACCGTACCAGAAATTCTGGAGAAGTCCCCACTCCTGTCCTGTTGCGAGGCAATGCTGATAACCTACGTTCCACATTCCGAAGAGGGCTGCAGGAACGAGAGCCAGCACTACGATAATCATGATTCTCTTCAAGTCGACGATGTCTCTGACATGAGCACCGCGTCTGGTTATGGTTCCAGGGACACGGAGGAATGTGTCGAATGCATCATAAGTCGAGTGAAGGAATCCAAGTTTGCCGCCCTTGTCGAAAAGGCCCGGCTGCTGAGTTGTATTTTTTGATTCTTCCATAACTTCCGATAAAATTATGCCATTTCCTTAAGCATCAGGTCGATTCCTTTCTGGATCATTTCCTGAATGTCGTTCTTGGACGGGTCTACATACTCGCAGAGAGCGAGATCTTCTGGAAGTACTTCATAGATTCCGAATTTCTCCATCTTGTCGATGTCGCCTGCAAGGCAAGCCTTGGCGAGATAAACAGGATAGATGTCCATTGGAAGCACTTTGCTGTAAACATCAGACATTACGAATGCACGAGGGCCTCCGTTTAAGTTGGTGTCCATGTCATAGGTCTTCTTAGGTGTGAGCCATGAGAAGTAAGTGTGGCTGGAGCTGAACTTTTTGCATCTGAATGGTTTAGCCCATCCGAGGACTTCGCGCTCTGTTCCTTCGTGGAGGAATGTGACCTGGTTGTCGAAGAATCCGAGGAATCCGTTCTCTCCTACGCTTTCACCTGTGAGAACATCACCGCTGATGAATCTGAGGTCATTCGCAGAGTTGTCATAGAATTCCTTGAGATCTTTCATGGCGATACCTGGAAGAGCATCGACGTATGAAGGGTCGATGGCCTTAGGACCGGTAACAGCCACTTTTCTGGTCATGTCGTACTTGCCTGTGTTGAAGAGCTTTCCGATAGCTGCGACCAAAAGAAGAGAGACTGTCCAAACGGTGTCACCCTTCATGATCGGAGAAATGTGGCTGATCTGTACGCCGACGTTTCCGGCAGGATGTTTTCCGCTGAATACGTGCTGGATCACGTTCTCGATCTTGTGGAGAGGTGTGCCTGAATAATTCTCGCTGCTGAGGGAGAAGTGAACTCCTCCGTTGGTGAGCTTGGCGAGAGCGTTCACACCAGTCTGGATGTCTTCTATTTCATCCTTGAATGCGAATTCAGGGACGGCAGCGAGAGGCGCTGTGGCAAATGCTGAAATGAAGATGGATTTAGGCTCGATTGCAGGATTGGCGATGATGCCGTAAGGTCTCTGGATAAGAGACGGCCAAAGACCACTCTTGAGGAGAGCCTCTTTAACATCCTGAGCTGTCATTTCTGACACCTTGCGGACACCAAAGTCGACGTACTCCTGCTGAGCGTCTGCCTTGATCCTTACTTCAAGCAACTTTCTTTTTTCACCCCTGACGATTTCTGCAACAGTTCCGCTTACCGGAGATGCAAAAAGAATATCAGGATTTTTCTTGTCGGCCAATATAGGCGAACCTGCCATGACTTTATCGCCTTCCCTTACCAGAATTCTTGGGATAAGTCCCTTAAAATCAGTTGGTTTTACTGCGATAACGTCAGGAACAATCGTCTTCTTGGTCTTCTGAGCTGCAGTTCCTGAAATAGGAATGTTCAGCCCTTGTTTCAAATCGATGTTGTTTGACATTATAGGTAACCTTTAATAGTATTTCGGATTTCCGACGCGAAGATACTGAAAAATTTCGTAATTTCGTGCTTATTATGGAAAACAATAGTGCTATATTAGAGGGGCTTGACACTCAGCAGAGGGCTGCGGTGAGCCAGACAGAAGGGCCGGTGCTGATAGTGGCTGGGGCCGGAGCAGGTAAAACAAGGGTGCTGACGGGAAGGATAGCTTACATCCTGGAAAAAGGATGCGATCCTGACCGTATATTGGCATTGACCTTTACAAAAAAGGCGGCTGCTGAGATGAAGGAGCGAATAGCGGTGATGGTGGGCGACAAAAAGGCGCGCAAACTTTGTATGGGGACCTTTCACTCGGTGTTTATCAGGTTCTTGCGCGAGTTCGCAGAGAGCCTTGGCTATCCTTCGTCTTTCACGATTTACGATACCGGCGATTCTGTCAGCGCGATAAAGTCGTGCCTGAAGGAGATGAATCTCGACGACAAGGTCTACAAGCCGAAGGATGTTCTCGGCAGAATTTCCATGGCGAAGAATAATTTAGTGACTCCTGAGGCGTATAAGGCTAATGCTCAGGCTGTTGCGAACGATACTCATGCCAAGAAGCCGGAAATTTGCAACATCTACGCGCTGTATGCTGCCAAGTGCAAGCAGGCGGGTGTGATGGATTTCGATGATATCTTGCTGAATATGAACATCTTGCTTCGCGATAATCAGGAGGCTCTAAAGTCGATTTCCGAGCGTTTCAGTTATATTCTGGTCGATGAGTATCAGGATACCAATTATTCGCAATACCTTATCCTTAAGAAACTTAGCCAGGGGCATAAGAATATTTGCGTGGTCGGTGACGATTCGCAGTCGATTTATGCTTTCCGTGGCGCGAAAATCGAGAATATCCTGAATTTCCGCAAGGATTATCCGGAGTGCAAACTTTTCCGTCTGGAGCAGAATTACAGGTCCACACAGGTTATCGTGGATGCGGCGAATTCCGTTATCGAAAAGAACTCGTCCAGAATTCCGAAAAAGTGCTATTCGAAGGGTCCTGAGGGAGATAAGATTCATCTGATCAAGGCATATACCGAGCAGGAGGAGGCGATTATGATAGCGTCGTCCATCATAACCCGTATGGGCGAGGATCACTGTCAGTATCAGGATTTTGCGATTCTGTACAGGACGAATTCCCAGTCGCGCGCACTCGAGGAAGCGCTGAGGAAACGTAATCTTCCGTACATGATTTACTCCGGAAATTCGTTCTTCGACAGGGCTGAGGTGAAAGACATGATGGCGTACCTGAAACTCGCCGTGAATCCGCAGGATGACGAGTCGTTCCGTCGCGTGCTGAATACCCCTGCGCGAGGAATCGGTTCGACTTCGGAGGAGTTCCTCGTGAATATCGCCCGCGAGAGGCAAATCTCTCTGTTTGAGGCATCTGCGCCCGAGATTATGGCTGCCTCCGGCATGAAACCCGCTGCCGCATCGCGCATCGCCGCCTTCCATAATATGATAGGTTCTGCCAATGCCAAAGTGGCTTCTGATGATGCGTTTTCGCTGGCCAATGCCCTTTCACTCCAATCCGGACTTTACGCTTCTTTCAAATTGGACAACTCGATCGAAAATCAGTCCCGTGCGGCAAATATCGAAGAGTTGCTGAATAGCGTCAAGGCGTTCGTGGAGGACAAGCAAAATGAATACAAGGAAGAGTTAATGGCAGATGAGAGCATTACTGACATAGATTCCATACAGGATTGCGACCTTCCGGTGATTACTTTGGGCAACTTCTTGGAAGATATATCTTTACTTAGTGCTGTGGACGTGAAAGATGATGAAGAATCTTCCAATAAGATTGCTCTCATGACAGTGCATTCTTCCAAGGGATTGGAGTTCCCTTATGTATATGTCGCCGGAATGGAGGAGAATATTTTCCCGTCAGGCGGCATGTTTGCGTCTCCAAGTGATATCGAAGAGGAACGAAGGTTGTTTTACGTGGCGCTTACCAGGGCGAAAGTGGCTGTAAATCTGTCGTTTGCAAAGACACGTATGCGCAACGGAAAACATGAGGAAAATTCGCCGAGCCGATTTGTGAAAGAAATCGATATGCGATATGTGGATAATCCTATTTCTGATGACGAGTGCGGTACAGAGGAGACTGTTTCAGGATTTTCAGGCTTCGGGTCGAGGTTCGGTTCCAACAGGTTTGCCAATGCAGGTTCTTATGGAAGCAGATACGGAAAAGCTTCTTCAGGGGTTAATTCTTATGGTACATCCGGCCCTGTCAAGACTGAGCCTTCTTATATGAAGCCTGCTGTACCGTCGAATCTTAAGCCGGTCAGGTCTTTGCCGGCGAATATTAACGTGGATTCCAACTTTGAGCCCGTTTCTGTACTTGACCTGAAGGTCGGTCAAAGAGTGGAGCACAATAGATTTGGATTCGGTAAGATATTGGAAATCACCGGAAACGATACTGCCAAGAAGGCTCGTATCGACTTTGAAAAATATGGAGAAAAGGTACTTTTATTAAACTATGCAAAAATTCGTCTCGCAAAATGAAAACATTTAAAAATATTTGTTATATTTGCGTAGAAGTTTTTCATAGTTTAAGTTTAGGTTAAGTAGCGGGGCGTCGCAGTGATTGCGACTCCCCGTGAATTTTTATTATCTGGTCCGTATTCTGGCTGCATATTTTCCAGGAGTTTCCCCGAAATGATTTTTGAAGACGGTGATGAAGTAGGCGTTCGTCTGGTAGCCGCATTGCTCCGCGATATCTGAAATGGATAAATCAGTATCTTTCAGCAGCGAACTGGCCTTTTTCATGCGCATTATCTTTATCAGTTCGACAGGGGATTTGCCTGTGATGTTCTTTATTCGCAGATGCAGGTTTCCTCTGGAGCAACAGGCGAATTCGGCAAGCGCTTCCACTGAAAACGACGGATTGCCAATGTTTGTTTCTATGTGGTTAATGACGGAGAGCAAGAATGCTTCATCGTCAGGCTTAATATTGTATGTGGAGTCCACGAAACTTTCGATTTTGTTTTTAAGCACTTTGGCCTCGTAATCTTTCGTAAGTTGCTCGATTTCCACATCTTTCTGAGCTTTGATTCTCCGGATGTACCATACGATAAGGCTTCCTATTGCGGCTGTGAGCAGGAGGAGGGCCAGGATTTCCACAAATGTGCTTTTGTACCATATAGGTTTTACTCGTATCTCCAGTCTGACGGGCTCATCATTCCAGATGCCGTCATTGTTCGCGGCTTTCAGGTAGAATGTGTACCGTCCTTTCGACAGATTCGTGTAGGTGGCTTCCATTCCTCTGGCATTGACCCAATCCTTATCCGATCCTTCCATTTTATAGGCATAACTGCAACTTTTTTCGGATATCATGTCGGGACATGAGAAATGCAGTGTGAGGGAGTTCTGCCAATGTTTTAGAACGATTTCCCTTGTTATGCTGATGTTCTTGTTTAGGATTTTGGATTCGTCTCCAGGCCTGATTTCCACGTTGTTGACTATCAGATTGTCTATAATTGGCCTTTTTACCATGTGGTTTGTGGAGATGTCGGCAGGGGAAAATGTTTCTATTCCGAAGGTGCCTCCGAAATACATGTTACCGGATGTGTCAGCGGCATGTGCATAGGCATTGAACAAAGAACATCTTATGCCGTCGTCATATCCGAATCGGCGGATCCGGCCGCTGGAGGGGGAGTATCGGTACAGGCCGTCATCGGAACTGATCCACAGGTTCCCCTTGCGGTCTTCCTCGATGCCTCGTATCGTGCTGTTCTGGAAGCCTTCGGGGTGCGAAAACTTTCCTGGCGCGTTCTGTTCGTCGATGCAGACCAGTCCGTCCACGGTTCCAATCCATATTTTCCCGTCTTTCGACTGTGAGATGCACTGGGTCTGTACGATGTTGGTGAATTTGTATCCTGCGGTATCGGATAGCGTATTGTTCTCAGTGATAGTGTATTTGGAGAGGCTTTCCTTGGCTCCTATCCAAAGGTTCTTGTTTTTGTCCATGAAAAGGGAAAGGATTCGCGTCAGCTTTTCCGGACCGGAGTGCTTCAAGTCCATTTTGACTGGAGTGTCGGTTCCGATGTCGTACAGGTATAGTCCGATCAGGGTTCCGAGCCAAAGTTTTCCGTTGTCGGCCGGAATGATGCACATGATGTCCAATGGGCTGTGCAGCTTTCTGATTCTTCCGCTTTCGATGTCTATTTCGTGGAGTCCCAGGACTTCTCCTCCTACGTACGCTTTTTTCCCGTCTTTAGTGGCGTAGAGTGTCCTTATGTTGTCCATTGGAAAGTGACGCACTGATTTCTGGCCATCTGCGAACCTATATAGCCCGTCATTGCGGGTGCCGACCCAGAATGTTCCGTTTTCGTCTTGGTTCAATGTCGTGATGATCTTGTCCTGCATATGGAACCTGTCGTCAGCGTATGGCTTGTATTTGTCCCGCTGCTTGTTCCAGTACATGGCTCCGACGTATTCCGTTCCTATCCATATGCCTCCGGAAGAGTCTTTGAACAGTGAACGGATATTGTTGTCAGGAATGACCCCGGGCTCGTATCTCCTGATTGAGCGGTCACGGTCCATTATGATTACGCCATCTGAGGACCCGATCCATAATTTCCCGTCATCGTCGTGACAGAGTGAGAATATTTCGAGCCAATGCTTATCTCCAGTTTGAAGTCTCTCGACGGTGCCGTTCCTGAAATCGACGAGAACCAGTCCGTTTCCTTTTGTTCCGACGTAGTATTTGTTATCTCCTATGGGGAATGGTACGATTCCGAATTTCGGCAATTTGATGCCTTGGAAGTTGCGGACGAGACTGTCGTCTTGGAATTTAAGCGACTCTATCATCCTGTCTCGGGTGCAGACGATTAACTTATCCCCGTCACGGCAGCCAGAATATAGTGTCAATGGATGATTGTCCAATTTGATTTCTTTATAGGTGTCTGTTGCTAAATCATATAGGAATGAGGCGTTCCTTGTAGAAATCAGGTATTTGTTCATGCTGGTCTCCATTATCCACTCGACCGTGACGGCGTCTTTAATCAGCAGTCTTTTGAAATTGTCCGTCTCTGCCTGGTAATAGGATGCGCCGGACGCTGTACTGACCCATAGCCTTTTCTGTGAATCGATGTAAAGGTCGTGTACATTGTTGCTCTGGATGCTGCTCTTGTCGTTGTGACGGTGCCGATATATGGTAAAGTCGTTTCCGTTGAATCTGTTCAGACCGTCAGCGGTCGCAAACCAGATCGTTCCCGATGTGTCTTGTTGGATATCCACTACTGTGTTGTATGACATCCCGCTTTTTACAGAGAAACGGGTGAGCCTCTGGTAGATATAAGACTCTTTACCGCACGTCAGGAAGACTGCAGTCAGGAAGATGGTTATAATCGAAAGAATTCTCTTCATGTTATGTGGCCGTGCAGTCATAGTGAGCTGCTTTTGCTTAGTTGGTACAAAATTATAATCTTCTTGCGAATTATTAATACAAAATTGAAATTAATACAAAAAATGTCGTAGTATCTTTGTGAGGCGGTTAAACGTTTTGCAAATCTGCGTGAAAACCGGTAACATAAGTAAACTTGTAACCAATATATACTCACAATATGAAAAACAGAAAATTGTTATCTATTCTGGGCGTAATGTTCATGTTAAGCTCAGCGGGTTCCTGCAGAGGAGCTGACAATCCGGGTAATGGTGATAGTCCTTCAAACCGTGTGACCACTCCCGGTGAACCGATTTCCGTAGTTGACGGAAAAGTCAGGTTCTATATAGATGTAGACGCTGAGGCGTCTCGCCTCAAGGCGGGTGTTACATCCGATGTCATTTTGGAAAATGCTTCCGCTGTTTATGTAAATGGAACGAAGTACGAATTGACCACTGATACCGATGGTAATCTGTATGCAGATGTCCTCGAAAATGCTCAGGGTTCATATTCTGCTTCTCTTGCTTTTAAAGATGGTTCTGACTGGTTCGGAACATCTCCGACCATCGACCTGGCCATTCCTGCGGGTCAGTTCTTCTCAAGTGCTGCATTCGATAAGTTTCCTATGTATGCCGATTACAACGAATCGAACGGAAATAAACTTATGATGAAGGACCTTGTCGGCATCGTGTCTCTGCATATCAACGGCTCTGACAAGATTGCTTCTGTCAAGATCGAAAAGAATGGTTCTGATTTGAGCGGTTTATTTATAAAGAAGGCAGACGAGCTGATTCCTTCTTCTACCACTGCCGATTTCATCACATTGAACTGTACAAACAAAGGAGAGTTCGTTACTGCAGGTACTGATTTCAAGTTTCTGGTGGTTCCTGGAGACTATACCGGTGCGGATCTCGTGATCTGTACGTCAGACAGACGCGTGATGAGATCGAAGATCGACTTGACTGTCAAGGCAAACGGTTTCGAGTCCAGGACTGTCGACTTCAAGGCTGACGAAAACGTCCTCTGGTATGACGGTTTCGATCTCTGTGCTTGGGGCGGCAACATTATGGGCGGTTCTGAGTCTGCCGGCATGTCACCTACCTCAGAACCGATGACTTCTGCAACCGGTGCGGACAGACGCGGAACTGAATTCGCTCTTTCTTCAGTTGCTTACAATGTTCCCGGTACCGGATTTATCCAGAGTGACTGGGGCAGTATATCAGGTAAAACTGTAGGCGACGCCCATAATATGTCCGGGGATTATGTTGTCAGCAGAAATTTCTCTGATTATGCATATCTTTTCAGGGCTCAGGAATTCCAGGGCGCAATGGCAGTGTCTTTCGCCACTACAGCCAGGGGAATTATCGCAACTCCTCCATTCTCATCCATCAAGGGTCATCACAACGTGAAAATCGTTGTCAGATTCTGCCCTAATGCGGGATTCAATGATCAGCTTCTGTTCTCTGTAATCAATGGTGGAATGATTTCTTCTGCTGTTTTGGACGGTAAAGCTCTTCCGGAGAGTTCTATCGAATACATAGCTGCAAGTGCAAATGAACTGATTCCGAGCAACAATCTGGTGATTCCTGCTTCTATGGCCACTGCTCAGGAATGGCATACTCTGGAACTGAATGTGGACAATGCTTCCAATTCTACTTATCTCTGGTTCGCAGGAAAAGCTACATCTTCAGGAAATCACGGATTCTTCGTGGATTCCATCGAAGTCATTGACCTTGGCGAGTCTATGAAGAAAGCTACATTGAGGGTCCTCTACTGGAATATCCAGAATGGTATGTGGGCAGACCAGCCTAACGAGTATAAAAACTTTATCGAGTGGGTGAAGAAATATGACCCGGACGTATGCGTATGGTGTGAGGCTGCTTCTATTTATACTGATTATACAAATGAGAAGGCTGCTGACGAAAACAGATATCTCCCTAACGGATGGCCTGAACTTGCCAAGAAGTATGGTCACAACTATGCGGCTCTCGGTGGACACCGTGACAACTATCCTCAGGAAATCACTTCCAAGTATCCTATCACTACCATTTTGAAGATCACTGACTCTGATCAGGAGGGCAAACCTATTTCTCACGGAGCCGCTATCCAGCAGGTAGATGTGAACGGCAAGAAAATCAATTTCGTAACCTTGCACACGTGGCCTCAGGCTTATGGCTATGGTGTCGCAACTGCTGACCGCGACGCGAGCAAGGCGAACCACGAGGGCGACAAGTACCGCGAGTTCGAAATGAAGTATATTGTAGACCATACTGTCAATGCCCCTGAATATTCTGACCAGGCAGACTGGCTCATGATGGGTGACTTCAACTCCCGTTCTATGGTGGATGAGTGGCATTATAAAGAGGCCGCTACAAAACCTACCCAGTATCTTTGCCAGAACGTAATCAAAGATAACACTACACTTGTGGACATTATCGCGAACGTTTATCCGGGATATTTCGTCGCTTCTACCGGCGGATCACGTATCGACTATATGTATGCTTCTCCTTCCATGTATTCGAAGGTTAAGAACGCGATTACTGTAATTGATTCATATACAGTAATCTATAGTGACACTAAGTACGGAACGGGCTTCTGTTTCCCTTCAGACCACCGTCCGATAATCGTGGATTTTGAACTATAACCAATCAATACAATTATGTTGAATAGAAACTTGATAAGGCTGGCGGTCCTGCTTTCTGTCATGACCATATTCTCTTGGTCGTGCTCGAAGTCGGACTCCAATGGGCCGAGAAAAGAGTACATCGAGGTGTACTTGTCCAAAGATGCCGAAGAGCCGGTTTCAACTCTTTCCGTACCTAGTGCAGGAGGTGAGTATAAATTATATGTGAAGACTGATGTGGACTTCCAACCGGCGTGGCAGGATGAGAAAACTACTCCTTGGGTCGATGTCGTGAAAGTCGAGAAGGAAGGCGAGTGGAGTGTGGTCAGCCTCGACATTGAACCTATCTCTGAAGAGTGTAATTATACCAGACGTACTGGAACATTGATGCTTAAGGTCCCGGAAATAGATTTCGGCAACTATGTGACTGTAAATCAGGGAATACTTGCGAGACTGTCGTCCGATTTCAGTTGGCTTAAATACGGTTCTGCCAATCCGCTTTCCGACAAGGGAGAAGTGCATATAAGCAAGTGGACCGGTTCTTCACAGAAATGGGAATCTACTGTGTACAATGAAGGTGAGCAGACTGCTTGCTACGGAAAATACGGCTGGTTCTACATCGGTGATGAAAAAGGTACCAAGGCTGATATCGTAACTCCATATATGAATGGAATCCAGGCAGATTCATTGCTCATGGTATCGTTCAAGGCAGTTGCCTATACCTCCGAGTCCGGTGCCAAGGATTTGGCGAAACTCAGAGTCGAAGTCGTAGGCGGAGGCGTTATCCAGGATTTCGCAGAAGAGGGGAGAACCAGCATTGACCTGGACCTTCAGAACTTCAGCGTGGAGGATCCGAAGACGGTTTCCACTACGATGTGGGACAATGAGATTTCCGCATACAATATTTTCTTGATTGCTACCGAAAAGAGTCCGTTTACCGGAAATACCAGGATTCGTTTTGTAACTCCGGATGGTGAAGGAAAACCTAACAGAGTAGCTATGGACGCCATTTATGTGCGCAAGTATGTCATCAACGAAGAAGTTCAGGATGAAGATATGTTTGCAGCGAATGGCGGAAGCGGAAAGGATAGGATAACAGTGAAAAAGTAGACGGCTATGCGAAAATTCAGATTTATGACAGTGGTCATTACGATGCTGACAGCACTATTGTGCCTGTTCTCGCAAGAAACGACCGCTCAAAATACAAATAAGATAAAGGTTTCGGGAGTTGTCTTGGATACTTCAGGTGAACCATTGCCCGGCGTGGGTGTCCTGATTAAGGGTACCAAGACCGGCTCATTTACAGATGTGGACGGAAAGTTTACCATTTCGGTAGCTCCGGACGCAGTGCTGGAAGTGTCTTCTATGGGTTACGTCACTGAAAATGTGAAAGTTAACGGAAAGACCAATATTACTATAAGACTCGCGTCTGACGCTACGGTGCTGGACGATGTCGTCGTGATCGGTTACGGTGCTGTCAAGAAACATGACTTGACCGGTTCGGTTACCAATGTGCAGATGAATGACTTGAAGTCCGCTCCTGCACAGTCTGTGGATAACGCGCTTCAGGGAAGAATCGCCGGTGCCGACATTATGTCTACTTCCGGAGAGCCTGGTGCCACCACCACAATCCGAATCAGAGGTTCCCGTTCCATCACCGCATCCAATGAGCCTCTTATCGTCGTCGATGGTATTATCGATGCCATTCATGACCTTAATGATATCAATGCTGAGGATATCGCTTCTCTTTCCGTGTTGAAAGACGCTTCATCTACAGCAATTTATGGTTCCAGAGGATCTAACGGTGTCATCATTATCACGACTAAGGCGGGAACAGGATCTAAGGGCAAACCGAACATCAGCTTCAAGGCTGACCTCGGTTTCTCTCATCTTCCGTCCAAGTTGGACATCATGGACGCGAAGGAATTCGCCATGTACAGAAATGATCTCGCCGCTTTCGGAGCAGACCAGTACCATCCTGGACTTTCCATCAACACGCCGTTGAAGGACAATGTCTATCCGGATCCTTTGTCAATGACAGGAACAGACTGGATCGACCAGATTACAAGAACTGCGCTGTATCAGAATTATTCACTGTCATTGACAGGAAAGACTGATGCGGGAAGTTATTATACTTCATTCTCTTACAATGATTCGGAAGGTATCATTGACGAAAGCGGACAGAAGCGCTTTACCGGCCGTATCAAACTCGACAGACAGCTCTTCAAATGGATGAAGGTCGGATACAACGGCTCCTATACCTGGAGACACAACGACGAGACAAAGACTTCCATCGGCGGAACTTCATGGTGGGGAGCAGCTCAGTATTTGAGCCCTATGCTGAAACCTCAGGATGTGGAGAACAATCTTTACTATGGCGGTCAGAAGTATAACAGCCCTCTGGCAGTAATCAAACTCAACACTCATTACCTTGAGCGTCATTCCATGAACCACTCGTTCACGGCTGATATCACCCCTGTGAAGAATCTTACATTGAGAAGTATCCTCTCTTACTATCTTTATCAGAGACATACCTATAAGTATAGCAGCGGAAGACTTCCGGCTAAGGCTGAAGATCAGGGAGGTGATGCTTATAGAGCTGAATATGATGAGAATTCGATCTCTAATGAGACGACATTGAACTATGTCCTCAAGACAAAGAGCGGGCACACGCTTACTCCGATGCTCGGTTTCTCTGCATATCGTTATGCTTCTCACGACTTTACGTTGTCCGGTTCAGGATATATGGATGACGCTGTTCTGTGGAACAATATGAATGCTGTTCAGGACAAGCAGACTTATGATGCCGGTACCGGTTATTCCAAGAAGACCAAGATGTCTACATTCGCAAGAATAGACTATAACTTCAAGTCCCGTTACTATATCACTGCTACAGGACGTTATGACGGTGCATCCAACTTCGCTTCGAATAACAAATGGGCGTTCTTCCCGTCCGCTGCGTTGCGTTGGAATATCGCCAACGAGCCGTTCATGAAAAACGTGACTTGGATCGATGACCTCGCACTCAGGACGAGTTACGGAGTTACCGGTAATGACGCCATCGCTGCTTACCGTTCTCTTGCGGCGATCACTACAACTACCGGCGGTTATATTTTCGACGGAGCACAGCCTGTAGCTGCTTACAGAAGCCGTCTCGCGTCTCCGGATTTGACTTGGGAGAAAACGGCATTGGCCAACCTCGCTCTCGATCTTTCGATGTTCAAGGGACGTCTCAATTTGACTGCCGAGATTTACTCATCCAAGACTTCTGACTTGCTTCTCTATGTTCAGGAGCCTACTCAGACGGGTTACTCCTCACGTCTTACCAATATCGGACGTACCTCCAACAAGGGTATCGAGTTGTCTATCGAGTCCATGAATATCGCAAAGAAGAATTTCCAGTGGTCTACGAACTTCACCATTTCACACAATGCCCAGAAGGTCGAGGATATCGGTTCTGAGGATTTCGTGACTGCTTATTCTTCACCTGGTAACAACCCTTACATGATGTATGGTTACGTGAAAGGCTATCCGCTCAACTCTTTGTGGGGATTCAAATATGGCGGAACCTGGAAGAGTCAGGACGAAATCGACAGAAATAAGGTTACCAAGACTTATGTGAATACCGGAAATGTCGTAGGCGGCGCAAGATACTACGATATCGACCATAATGGCGTTCTGGATCAGCAAGACCTTATATATCAGGGTAATGCAGACCCTTATATCTATGGAGGTCTCCAGAATAACTTCTACTGGAAGGGCTTGAAACTCGGTGTGTATTTCACATATTCACTCGGTGGAAAGATCTATAACTATAGTGAATTCTTTATGGCGGGTTCTACATTTACGAACCAGTATCGCTATATGTCCAATGCTTGGCATCCGGTGAGAAATCCCAACTCGGATATTCCTAGGGCAGGAGCTAAGACTGATGCGGCATTGGCAAGTGACTTTATGATTCACGATGCGTCTTACCTTCGTCTGAAGAACATCAACTTGAGCTATACTTTGGATTTGCATAAGACCAGAGTCCCTGTCAAGGACGTGACATTCACAGTAAGCGGTGAGAACCTGTATTTGTGGAAAAAGTACAATGGCTTCGACCCGGATGTTTCATCATCAGGAACATCGTCGACACTAAGACGATTGGATATCGGTGCATATCCTAAGGCACGTACAGTCATTTTCAGTATTCAAGTAAGATATTAAGGAGATATTATGAAAAACAGAATAAAACAAATTCTATTTGTCGCGGTTTCCGCAGTGATGGCAGCATCTTGCTCGCTTGAGGAGGATACGTCGTCACTCTACACTCCGGAAAACTATTTCGCGAGCAAGGCAGAATGTCAGTCTGCTGTCAACTCCTGCTATATTCCGTTGAAAACCATCTATAACTTTACATATTTCTTGGCGACAGAATGTTGCTCTGATTTAATGTATTGTCCATCAGGAACATTGGATGCGTCAGCCCAGATCTCTCCGGCTATTCCGCGTCATGGCCAGACTGTGTGGACACAGGGTTATCTCGGTGTGCAGAGATGTAACTTCGCCATCGCCGGAATCGAGGCCAGCAAGTCTATGCCTGATGAGGACAAGGTGGATCTTCTTTGTGAAGTGAAGGCGCTCAGAGGCTTCTTCTATCTGACATTGACAAGCTTCTTCGGAGACTGTCCTTTCTACTTCGATGATGTTACTGACAACAGCGTGCTCAAGAAGATAGCAAAACTTCCGAGAATGAGCGCGTCAGCTACACGTGATTCCGTAATTACTGACCTTCAGAAAATCGCTCCGCTTGCAGCACAGACCAGAACAAGCGACAACAAGGGCGCCCGTCTTGGAGCAGCTTGCGCGTATATGATCATTGCAAAATGCGCGATGTGGAACAAGGAATGGAACGTGGCTCTGGATGCATTGAAGGAAATCGAGAATATCTATGGCGATTTCTCTCAGTATGATCTCGAAGAGAACGTGTTGTTCCGTAACAAGAATACGCCGGAATCCATAATGGAAATTCAGCATTTGTATGTTCAGGGTGGACTCCACTATACATCCAACTTGGCATGTATCTGTACTCCAAGCAGAAAGAAAGTGAATGGCGTGGCTTTGTTCGACGGTGTGGAAATTCCGGAACTCGGTGACCAGGGAACTATCTGGACATCAGCGAGACCGAATGTGTTCTTCTGTCAGGGACTCCAGACAAAAATGGGAAAAGACAAGAGAAAATCTCTCAATATGGCTTGGGAATATGACGGACATCCGTTCAGCAACGTAAACACACGTCCTTGGATGGGTCCTAAGTTCTGGTGCCCTAATATGCAGAGCAGCTACGACGGAAACAACTACAAGATTCTCAGATATGCCGATGCTATCCTCATGATGGCTGAGTGCTACAATGAGCTTGGCGATGATGCCAAATCAGTCGAGTATCTGAACAAGACCCGTAACCGTGCAGGCCTTGCAGATTACGTCTACAGAACAAGTGCCCGACTCCAAGATGAAATCAGAAATGAAAGAGCGAGGGAACTCTTCGGAGAATTCCAGCGTAAATTCGATTTGGTCCGTTGGGGCATTTGGTATCAGACTGTTTTGGACTATAGCGATTACCAGACATTGAAGGACAACGTTATGACTTGCCGCGAGTATTATCCGATTCCGGACAAGGAGGTAGTGTATTCCGGCTATGCTCTGGACAACGAAGAATATAAGAGGTGTGGACTCTAAAATATCGATTATGAGAAAATTATCTATATTGTCAATGATTCTGACGGCATTTTTCGCTGTCGTCGGATGTAACAATACGTTCGAGATGGATTTGCCGCTCGCCGTGAGCAGCAGACTCATCGACTTGACAAAGGATGCCGGTTCTACTCATATCATCATATATGCTGATGGAGACTGGACTGCCAAGTTCACGGAAACTACAGAATGGGCATCCCTCGACCGTCTCAACGGTAACGGCAACTCTGAAGTAGTGCTGTCATATTCAGCCAACTACGGATTGTCGAGAAGACTGGCTATTGCACTTTCAAAGAATGAATTGAAAGACACTATCGTGGTAAATCAGGCAGGAATGCTTTCAGAACCATCCATAGCTTGGCCTTGCGACAGTATCGCATTGAACAAGACAGCGGGTAAGGCGGCATTTAATCTGACTACCAATCTGTTCTACTCTCTGGAGAACGTGAACTCTGTAATTCAGTACGAGGAGGGCAATTCCTCAGAGTGGATTTCGAATCTTGCTTTCGACGGGCGCAAAATAGCTTTCGATTTTACTGAGAACTCTTCTGAAAGTCGTCGTAGGGCTAAGATCGAAGTGGCGGTAGATATCCCTGGAGATAGCTCCAAGGAGGATAAGACTGAAGTGTTCGAACTTATTGTGTTTCAGGACAATGCTGATGCTAAACTTGAGTTGGCGGATGTCGAGTTGCTTGCCGGTATGAAGAACAATGTGTCAGTCGAGACTGTGGAAAACTCTATGTGGGCTTATTCTGACAAGGTTTCATTCGCCGTAGATTATACACCGGAAGTGGCTGCAGAAGAAGGCTGGATCAGTAATTTGGCATTGACCCCGGCAGCATTGACCTTCGACATCAGCGACAATATGTCGGGCGATAACAGGAGCGCGGTCATCAAGGTGCTGTTCGACGGCGTGGTCGTGGCTGAAAAGTCTGTGGAACAGGATGTGTATCCGGTGATTGTGGACTTTGCTGACCTTAGGAATTATCCGTTGGATGAAATTACGGCACGTGAGTTTATCGACGGCTATGTTGTTAGTGATAATACCAGTGCAAACGTTTGCCAGAATCCTCAGACTGCACAGTTTAAGTTCGACAATAACGAGTCCAAACGTACTATGATTATCGAGTCTTTGGATGGAAAATATGGATTCGCTGTCAAGTATAAGAAGCTCGCCCAGAATACATTGCCTCGTTACTCGAAGGTTCGTATTTCTTTGCGCGGACTGACATTGACCAAACATGATGATCCTGAGTATTACACTCTTACAGGTATGACGGCGGATAATGTCGTTTCTGTTGAGGAACCTAATGCTGATGCTATTCCATATAAGAGTAAGCATGTGTCTGAACTTACAGATAATGATATCTTTACACTTGTATCTCTCAAGGATATGGAAATCGTGTTTAAGGATGGAAGTTATACGAACTGTACTGACGGTTATAGCTTGAAAACTGAATTCAACCCTGCAGGCGGAAGTGCTCCGAGATGGGATGTGGCTCCATTGCTGTTGACCGACAAATATGGTAAGACTATTTCCATGCTCACCAACTCACAGGTAGAATGGCGAAGAGATGGAGAAGGTGTAGCTCAGGGCTCAGGTGAATTCAAGGGAATCATTGTAGCAGAAAAACTGATTCGTTATGGTGATCGCGGAAGATACCAGATCAGGCCTATGGTGAAGGCTGATATCGCATTGACAGATGCTCCATTCTCTAAGACTTTGGTAGAGTGGAACTGGAATGATGAGAAGGCTGATCTCACACCGGAGATCGGTGAAGGAAATATCTCTGGAGTAACAGTAAAATTAGGTCAGGATTACAATGCTTTGATTTCTGCCAATGATCCTTCGAGCCGAACCAAACCGGCTGCGAATAATGTGGGCGGAAAGGGCGTTGTAAACAATCAGTGCGGTGATTTTTACAGCCTTACAGAATGGAAGGTAGGAGCATCATTCGATGTGGACTTCTCTACAGAAGGAATTTCAGGAACAAATCTCCAGATCGGTTTCGTCTGGGGAAAAGGAAAGGGAGGAAATACAAATATTGAAGTTCCTTCACACTGGAAATTGCTGTATTCTGTGGATAACGGAGCTACCTTTACAGAGTTTGTACCGATGGTGAAGACTCGCCCTATAGTATGGTGGACAAATACTCCTGTCGATGTGACACCTGGTTACACAGACCATATGTTCCAGCTTCCTCAGGAATGTTTCGGAAAGGAGAAGGTTATCGTAAGATTCGAAGTGGCAGATAATGTCTGCGATATCGACCCTAAATCCACTTCTAAGAACTGGGCAACTGCATTCTCTACCGAACAGGGTACCTTCAAGACGTCTAAGAATCCGCTTCGTTTCGGTTCATTGACAGTCAGATACAACTAAAAAAGAATACTATGAACAATAACATTAAATATTCAAGCTTGATATTGGCGCTTTCCGCTGTCGCGTGCCTGCAGTCCTGCAACTACGATGATGCGGCGGATATCGCTAAAGTAGAACTCGGAACCCCTAAAAATGAGTTCATTGTCAATGCTTCCGATACGACGTTCAATGTCCCGATTTATTCCAATGCCAAGTATCATTTCGAGGTGTTGGACGGAGCAGACTCCTGGTTGCACATTACCGGAGAACCGAGCGAGGAAGACAATAATTTGACATTGTATTGTGAACCTAACGTAGAGTTCAGAAGAAAGGGTGCCATCGCACTGATAAGTGATGTGGATTCCCGCAAGGATACATTGATAATAAAACAGCGCGGATGGAAAATCGCGAAGCTATCTATGGAGAATACTTCCATAGTTGCCGACGGAGCGGCAGGAACAGTGAAAGTGCCTGTTCTCACCAACATCCCATTCGACTATATGACCATACAGAAGGACTACGAAGTCGAAGGCCCTGATTGGATAGAGAAGGTGAATATCACCGAACCTGACGGCGTGAATGCTGATATGGAAATCACACTTGGCGCGAACCCTGATGACAAGGCTCCACGTTCAGTCAGTATGGATTTCTCATTCACTGACGGGTGGGGCGAAAAAGTCTCCCTGCTGGTGAACCTTGTCCAGAAAACTTCCCTGAATACATTGGGTATGGTCATGGATTTCAACGAGTTCATAGATAAATATGCCAACGGAAAGAAAATCCCTGATTATGTCATTCTGGAAGGAGTTGTGGTAAGCAACAAGGCCGGAAGAAATGCCGGAGCAAACGAGCAGACATCCACATCATCCATCGACTACTCTATCTCGGAAAGAACAGTTTATCTGGAGTCCCTGGACGGAAGCAGAGGCGTTTCGATCCTTACACCGACCGCCGATGATAACATCTTCGACCAGTACGACAAGGTGCAGATTCTCCTGTACGGAGCTACAGCGAACCTTAAATTCGAGCCGGACCGTTGCGACATCACAGGTGTCACCAAGAACAAGGTGGTTTCCAAGATTTCAGGAAACAAATCATCCGTGCCTGTAAAGGAGAAGTTCATCAACGAACTCACCGACGCAGATGTCTATACCTATGTCACCCTGAAGGATGTCGAGTTCCCGGTAAGAAAGGGCTCTCTTGTTCCTGTCAATGATGGTTATACAGTGGCTACCAACGCGAACCGTTTCTCACAGTATCCTAGACTCGTGCGCGATATTAATGGTGATGATATCTATTTGATTACTAATACGATATGTCGTTATAGAAACACTGGTGCACGTCTCCCTTACGGTTCCGGAAAAATGTCGGGCGTAGTGGTCCATGAGGCGTTCCCTCGTATGACATGGCGTGACGGTGCCGACCCTGTGGAGATTAACGATGACCCTACATTGGGAAATATCGGCCGCTATCAGTTACGTCATCAGACTAAAGAAGATGTGTGGAGTCAGATGAAAGATAATTTCGAAGACGGATTCTCTAAGCTTCTTACCGAGTACCGTTACTGGAATCCTAACGCGTCCGACTCTACGATGCGTCCTTCCTATGGTAGGAACGGCTGGATGAATCACACATATTCAAAACGTTACACTCATTCTGAAGCTAAAGAATATGTGAACGGTACATTCCTTCAGCACATGAACGGATCTCAGACATTCTGCTACCTTGGACCTGTCGGAAACGGTTCTCATCCATTCTTCCCGGCAGTGGACAAAGTGAAAACCAACAAAAACGGTTGCGGAATGATTATGGATATCGCTGATGACAGAGACCAGATTCCTTCAGTCCAGTCGCTCAAAGATCTTATCTCATACAATCCTGACGGATCGGTAGAATGGGCTGGCCCGAATGCGAAGGGAGCAGGTGCCGTAAGTGTGAACGGTACAGGTAACAACTCCGGAAAAGCATGGGTTGCGGGTGATGCATTCACAGGATACAACAACGTGAACTGGTGGGACTACGAGACCAATCGTCCTTATGCATGGTTGTTCAACTTCTCGACTGCGGGCATCTCCACAGGAGTAATCTCTATGCAGGTCTCGATGATGAACCAGGACCAGTCATATTACGCACCTCGTTTCTGGAAAGCAGAGTGGTCATTCACTCCGGATATGTCTGCCGCAGCCGACAGCAAGTGGCATCTCATAAAGGAATTCTCAGTTCCTGACTTGTCCACCTGGTCGAACACTCTTTACTCATCATCCGTGGGATTCAAGCAGATGAATTTCGCTCTTCCGTTGGAAATTCTCGGCAAGGACAATGTCTATATCAGAATCTGTCCTGTCAATGACCTTTGCAGCGACGGCGGTGACTATGCCAATGCGCATTTGAACGAAAAAGAGTCTGGTACGCATTCAAGTTCGCTTGAGTATTTCGCGATCAGATATAATAAATAAGTTTCAATATTCCTTTTGGAAATCCTCCGAGTTCCGTCGAAAAAGTGAACTTCGGGGGATTTTTTTTGACAATTTATAGTGGTTTTTGCAGATTTTTACGTTTCTTAAATCCGTTTCGGGTTAAAAAACATACTTTCGCGCAAATCTTGTTTGATTATGAGAAAGGTATTGTTGCTTGTCATCACATTGATGATGATGTTCCAATCCTGTAGCAGGAAGTGGGGCGAAATGGATGGAGAGGGAACTCTTAGTGTGTATTTTTCGGAATCATCTTATGCTCAGACGAAAGCGTCGGCAGATATCCCTGATACAGGAGCTTTTCTCTTGAAAATCACGGATTCTGCCGGAAAAGTCATCTATGACGGCCGGTACGGCGATTCACCGGAAAAACTGATAGTGAAGGCCGGTACCTATAATATAAGCGTCCGCTCGACCAAATTCTCCAAACCCGCGTTCTCCGCACCAGTGTTCGGTGATGACCAATGTGTTGTGGTCAATGCCGGTTCGGCTAAGAATATTTATATGGTCTGTGAACAGATGAATTCCGGGATGAAACTTAAGGTGGCTTCGAATTTTCTGACATCTTATCCGGATGGTGTGCTTTATCTTAAAAGTTCTGAAGGGAAGCTGATGTACGGCTATTCGGAAAAGCGAATCGCTTATTTCAATCCCGGAAAAGTCTCGCTCGTGCTGAATGACTCGGGAAAAGAAAAGACACTGTGCACAAAGACATTGGCCCAGAAACAAATTCTGGTGCTGAGCGTTTCAGCGCCGGCAGGGAGCTCGTCCTCGTCGGGGAAAATTTATCTGGACGTGGATACGGCCAGGGTTTGGACCGACGACAAATACGTGATCGGCGGCGACAATTCTGGCGGCTCCGGCTCGACGGGCGGAAACGGCTCTTCGAAGGACAGGGCATACAGCGTTTCGCAGGCGAAGTCGGAACTTGGCGCTGAAGATGTCTGGGTTTATGGGTATGTGGTCGGTGGAGACCTGACTTCGGCGTCGATTTCTTTCGATGAGCCGTTCAAGTCCAATGCGAATATAGCTATTGCCGGCAGGGCTTCCGTTTCCGATAAAGATGAGTGCCTGTCAGTACAGTTGCTGAAGGGTGATGTGCGCGATGCGTTGAATCTGGTGGATAATCCGGAGCTGCTCGGACGTAAGGTCTATATGAAGGGAGATATCGTGGAGTCTTATTATGGGATTCCCGGAATCAAGAATATAACCGATTTCGTGATTCAGTAGCGTAAATTTTGTTCGTCTCTAAAAATATTTTTATATTTGCATCCCGTTGACGGGAAATGAATCTCCCGTCAATACGCGGAAATAGCTCAGCTGGTAGAGCGTTGGCTTCCCAAGCCGAAGGTCGCGGGTTCGAGCCCCGTTTTCCGCTCATTTTGTAATCGAAAGTCACTACTTAGGGATTGTCGTTTAATATTTTCAATTTGACCGAAGCAGCCGACTGATCCCATCCATTTCTACGTTCGGGTCACCAAATTTACGTTTTTATATCTCAATCCGGTCGTTTCGGCCGGATTTTTTGTCCATTATCTATGACAGGGGCGTAGTTCCCCCTTGAAAGCACTTTTCTATGTGCATATTTTCGTTTCAGGAGGCCGCCAGCTGTGCTCTCTGCTCTATCC
>OBKV01000280.1_pt1 | contig 47539 bp, 35 predicted proteins | sample 1517301 | NCBI WGS metagenome assembly OBKV01 (sample SAMN04571685, study PRJEB22368) | human gut metagenome | biome: human gut; material: stool | host: Homo sapiens | place: Luxembourg | collected 2012-06-29 | reverse complement strand
AGCACCGCACTTGTAATGCGGGGGTCCTCAGTTCGAATCTGAGAAGTGGCTCCACAAGGTCAGTAGTTTTGCACTATGCTTGATTACGGGCTTTTTTTTATTGCATAAATATTTATCACATTGAATAATTTAACAAAATATGCTATTATTTAAATGAAAAAATATTAATAAAAAAGGAAGGAGATATAATATATAAAAAATATATTATACAAAAAATATGCAAGATAAACAAAAAATAGCAATAGTAACAGGAGCATCAAGAGGAATAGGAAGAGAAGTAGCAAAAGAACTTGCAGAATCTGGAATAACTGTAATTGCAAATTACAATAAATCAGAGGAAGAAGCAAAAAAATTACAACAAGAATTAGAAGAACAAAACTTTAAATTAGAAATATTTAAAGCTGATGTGTCAAAAAGAGAAGATGTAAAAAAATTAGTAGAATATACAATAGAAAAGTATGGAAAAATAGATATATTAATAAATAATGCAGGAATCTCTGAATACAAATTATTTACAGATGAAACAGATGAAGACTGGGATAAACTAATAAATACTAATTTATATTCTGCATTTGCAATGTCACAAGAAGTAATACCAAATATGGTACATAATAAAAAAGGATGTATAATAAATATTTCATCAATATGGGGAATAGTTGGTGGATCATTAGAAGTTTTGTACTCTATATCAAAAGCAGGACTAGATGGAATGACAAAAGCATTAGCAAAAGAACTAGGACCATCTAATATTAGAGTGAACTCAATTGCACCAGGAATGATAAATACAAAAATGAATAGTAAATTTACAGAAAAAGAAATCGAAGAAATAAAAGAAGAAATACCACTAGAAAGATTAGGTAATCCACAAGATATTGCTAAATGTGTAAAATGGTTAATAGATGACAATTATACAACAGGCCAAGTTATTTCAATAAATGGTGGATGGGTAATTACTTAAATTTAAGCAAAATAAAAAACTAATAATATGTTTTAAATATTATTAGTTTTTTATTTATATTATATAATAAATTATTAATTGGCATCATTTAATTTTCTTTTATAATTTCCAGAAATTAATTTTGGTAAGTAAGAAATTATTTTATAAACAGCTAAACGAACCTTTTTGCTCCATAAATAAGAACGTCTTAATTTCTTTGCAGAACCTAAAGAAACAGGTTCATCTTCTAAAACAATTAATTCGTTTTGAACTTTTTCTAATGGGAATATATAATTTTGACCATTGTTGTTATCCCAAATTTCATTACTATTTTTAAAACAGAAGTTAAAAGTATCTCCTTCTAATAATTGTATTTCAGCTTGAAATCCTAAATCAGTTTTTTCCATTTTTACATCAGTTACATTATCCCAATTTTGTCCAAAACCATAATGAATAGATACTTCTTCAGAAGCATCTTGATATAATTGACCTAAATATGATATTTTTACTTTACTATTTTCTACTAATTTATCTGTGTTGAAGAATATATTTTTTGTTAACTCCATTTAAATTCTCTCCTTATTTATCTTTTGCTAGTAATATTATAATATTAATTTACACATTGTTCAAGTATTTTTTCAAAAAAAGTGATAAAAAAACAATAAAAATTTTAAAATATTGTAAAAAATTTAAGTTTATGCTATTATAAAATTGTAATATCGTAGGGGTGATTACAATGAAAGAAAATAAAAAGGAAGAAACGAAAGAGATGGAAAAAGAAAAAGTAGAAAAAAAGTTTGAACAATTGGAAGAAAATCCAAAAAAATTAGAAGAAGAGATAAAAGAAATGTCAAAAGAAACCCAAAAAGAGACAATTAGTAAGAAAAAATATATTGTTATATCAATAATAATAGGCATAATAATTATTTTAGGACTATTTATATCTACAATATTTGCATTAGTAAATATTAATAATGAAAAAATAGCAAAAGGTGTATTTATCGAAGGCATAGACATGTCTGGAATCTCTAAAGAAGAGGCTAAAATTAAATTAGAATCAATTTATAATGAGAAAAAAACAACTGAAATAAAAATAAAACATAATGAATATGAATCAACAATAAGCCCAGAATTAATTGAGACAAATTATGATATAGACAAAGCAGTTGATGAAGCAGACAATATAGGAAAAAGTGATAATATATTTGTAAATAATTACAATATTTTATTTACATTAATAGGAAAAAGAAATATTGATGTAGATATGTCAATAAATGAAGATGTAGCAAAACAAACAATAGATGATATAAATGTGAATTTACCAGATGGTGTAATAGAATCTAGTTACTCAGTAGATGATGATGAATTAACAATATCTAAAGGAAAAGCTGGAGTTGTAATAGATGAAAATGCTTTTTTAGAAATTATAAAATATGAATTAAAAAATATAGATTCAAATGGAGATCAAACATTAGAAATACCAGTAGTAAATAAAGAACCAGAAGCAATAGATATAGAAAAAATTCATGATGAAATATGTAAAGAGCCACAAGATGCATATTTCACAAAAAATCCATTTGCGGTATATCCAGAGGTTAAAGGAATAAGTTTTGACTTAGAAAAAGCAAAAGAAATATTGCAAGAAGACAAAGATGAATATGTAATAAAATTAACAATTACAAATCCAAAAGTAACATTAGATAAAATTGGACCAGAAGCATTTCCAGATAAGTTAGCAACATTTTCAACAAGATATGATGTAAGTGACAAAGACAGAACAACAAACCTTGAATTAGCTTGTAATAAGATAAATGGAACAGTAGTATTATCAGGAGATACATTCTCATACAATAAAGTAGTGGGGGCAAGAACAGCAGGAGCTGGTTACAAAAATGCGAAAATATATGAGGCTGGAAAAGTAGTTGATGGAATAGGCGGAGGAATATGTCAAATTTCTTCAACATTATATAATGCAGTATTAAATGCAAACTTAGAAATTGTAGAAAGAAAAAATCACCAATTTGTAACATCATATGTAGAACCAGGAATGGATGCAACAGTAGTATATGGATTAACAGATTTTAAATTTAAAAATACAAGACAATATCCAGTAAGAGTAGTTGCAACAGCAAAAAACGGAATTGCAACAGTAACAATATATGGAATAAAAGAGGATAAAGAATATACATTCAAATTTGATGTAAAAAGAGTTGCAACAATTCCAGTTACAACAGAATACATAGATGATAGTACATTACCAACAGGAACAGAAAAAGTTGAACAAAAAGGAACAAATGGATTAAAAACTGAAACATATATGACAAAATTATTAAATGGAAAAGTAATTTCTACAACATTAGTTTCTAAAGACACATATAATGCAATGACAAGAATAATTAGAAGAGGCACAGGACCAGCAATGACAACTAATACAGAAGATAATAAAACAACAGAAGTAACCTCAACAGAAACAACTACAACGCCACAAACAACAAATACAACAGAGACTCAAGAGCAACAACAAGCAACTGAATAGAAAGAAAAAATAAAAATTACACATGTTTTTAAAATATGTGTAATTTTTTGACTTTTTTACACATATTTATTACATAGAATAGTACAAAAGTTATACAAAATCGCTGTTGACAAATGAATAAAAAGATACTATAATAATCAATGTTAACAAATAAAAATAACATATGCGTTATTAGCTCAGTTGGTAGAGCAGCGGACTCTTAATCCGAAGGTCCAGGGTTCGACCCCCTGATGACGCACCAAAGTAGGCACTTTTATAAGTGTCTTTTTTATATTATAGGAAAGTTCTTCGAACTTCCTATAATATAAAATATATTGCAAAGAAATTTGCTTGGCAAATTTCGCGCACGAACAAAGACGCGGACTTTAAAATGTTATAAATAAGTGCAAATGTTATTAATGTCTGCTTTTGTTCTAAAAAAATTAACAAAAAAATCTTGAAAAAACACAAAAGTAGGATTATTATATAAAAGAAAACAAAAGATACTAAAAGATATCTAAACAACACTCGAAAAGGAGATAATAAAATTGATTAGATTATTTTTTATAAAAAACAAACTAAAAAACAAAAAATTAGTAAACAACAATGACCAAAAAATCCTAGAAAAATACAAAGAAATAGCACAAAAAGACAAAGAAGAAATATTACAAGAATTTAAAACTAATCAGCAAAAAGGCTTAACAAACAAACAGGCAGAAGAAAAATTAGAAAAAGATGGAGAAAATATTGTAGTAAAAGACGAAAAACATTCATGGCTTTACTTTTTTGTAAATTCGTTTAAAGATAAATTTATATTAATTTTAGTAATTTTAGCAATAATAAATAAATTTGTTGGTGACGATACATTAGGAACAGTAATAATTTTAGCAATAGGATTTGTAAGTGCAATGATAAAATTTGCACAAAATTATTCTACATACAAATTTAATAGAAAACTAAAAAGCGAAATGTTTTCAACAGCAACAGTTATAAGAAATGGAAAACCACAAACAATAAAAACAGAAAAAGTAGTAAAAGGAGATATAATCCAACTAAATGCAGGATCAATAATACCAGCAGATGTAATGATAATAGAAAATAAAGATTTATTTTTGAACCAATCTGTATTTACAGGAGAAAGTGCACCGGTAGAAAAAACAAATAAATTTAACAATGCAAGCGAAATATTTTCACTTTCTAATATATGTTTAATGGGAACAAGTGTAATAAGTGGAAATGCAACAGCAGTTGCAATAAATACAGGATTTTCAACATACTTGGGAAGTATGGGAAAACAAATAGATAACAAAAGAGAAATTACAAACTTTGAAAAAGGAATGAATGGAATTACAAAATTACTTATAAAATATATGATTGTAGTTTCAATTGCAGTATTTATAATTTATGCATTTATACGTAAAGACATCTTAGAAGCAATACTATTTGCATTATCAGTAGCAGTAGGAATTACGCCAACAATGTTACCAATGATAGTAAATGTAAATTTAACAAAAGGAACTAAAACACTAGCTAAAAAGAAAACATTAGTAAAAAATATTCAGGCAATTCAAAACTTAGGGGCAATTGATATTTTATGCACAGATAAAACAGGAACATTAACATTAGATAAAATTGTATTACAAAAATATATAAATGTAGAAGGGAAAGAAGATATATCAATATTAGAATATGCGTTTTTAAATAGTTATTACAGTACAGGAATGAAAAACTTAGTAGACAAAGCGGTAATTACTTACGGAATTGAGCATAAAGTAAAAGAACAAGTTGAAGGATATGAAAAAATAGACGAAATCCCATTTGATTATACAAGAAAAAAAGTAAGTGTTGTTGTAAAACATGATAATCATTATAGAATAATAACCAAAGGGGCTCTAGAAGAAGTATTAAAAAGCTGTACAAAAGTGAAAATAAATGGAGACCATAAATCATTAACAAAAGAAATGATAGAAAATATAAACAAAAATGCTCAAGACCTTGCAAAACAAGGAATGCAAGTAATTGCATTAGCATCAAAAAGAGAATATAGAGGAAAAGACATATTTAACAGCGACGACGAAAAAGATATGACATTTATAGGTTTTGTAGCATTTTTAGACCCACCTAAAAAAGAAGTAAAAGAAACAATAAAAAAATTAAAAGAATATGGAATTACAACAAAAATATTAACAGGTGACAATCAATACGCAACAGAAAATATCTGTAATTTAGTAGGAATAGAAAATTCAAAAATACTAATAGGAGCAGATATAGACAAAATGCCAGATGGAGAACTTGCCAAAAAAGTCGAGGAAGTAAATGTATTTGCAAGAATGAATCCATTGCAAAAAGAAAGAATTATTAAGATATTAAGAAAAAATGGACATGTAGTAGGCTATATGGGAGACGGAGTAAATGATGCACCATCATTACATAATGCAGATGTTGGAATATGTGTAAACACAGCAACAGACATTGCAAAAGAGGCAAGTGACATTATATTACTAGAAAAGAGTTTAAAAGTAATATTTAATGGAGTAATAGAAGGAAGAAAAGTATATGGAAATATTATAAAATATATGAAAATGGCCTTAAGCTCAGACTTTGGAGATGTATTTAGTATATTTATAGCAAGTATTTTCTTACCATTTTTACCATTATTACCAATACAAATGTTAATTCAAGATTTTTTATATGATTTTTCACAAATAGGAATACCTTATGACAATGTAGACGAAGAATTTTTAAGAAGACCTAAAAAGTGGGATACAAAAGGATTAGGAACATTTATGAATGTAATGGGACCAGTTAGTTCTATAATAGATGTGTTAGCATTTTTAGCATTTTGGTTTATATTAGGATATAATGGAACAGTAAGTGAAAGCTATTTCCAAACAGCATGGTTTGTAGAATGCTTAATTAGTGAAACATTAATAATTCATTTTGTAAGAACATCAAAAGTACCATTTATACAATCAAAAGCAAACCCAATATTAACAGGATTAACTTGTGTTACAATAATTGGAACAATATTAGCACCAATAGTATTACATAATATACCGGCATTCCATTTTGAAATAATGCCACCAATTTATTACGCAATAGTTGCAGGACTAACAGCTTTGTATGTAATTTTAGTACAGTTTGTAAAGAAAATATATATTAAAAAAGTTGGGGATTGGTTATAGAATAAAAAGTGGCCAGGGACAATATAAAACTAGAAATAGATCTAACCAAAAGAATTGATTTTAGAAAAAGACGATTCAAAATGAAGTCTTTGCAAAAAGTCAGTTCTTTTTTTGTACAAAAATAAATTCAAATTTTAGGAATATATGGAAAAAAGGTAGCATATAATATTGCATAAAAGAAATAAAAGATGGGAGGATTTGTTAAAAAATGATGCAAAAACTAATTACAAGAGAAGCTTTGCAAAAGACAAAGCACAAGAAAATAGGGAGCATAATCACTCTAATTTTATTAATAGCATTATTGTTTCCTATAAAAATATTTGCTGCCGAAAATAATACTGCAATTATTCATTCAGAAAATGGAGATTATGTAGTATATGTAAAAGACATAAAAGAAAAATTCAAATTTGCAATAACAAATATGCAAAATGCAGACAAAATGCAACTAAAATATGTGACATCAAGTAAAGATGAACAAGGAGAAAATGTAATATTTATTTCTAAAGAAAAATATGAAAGTTTAACTCAAAAAGGGGCAAATACAAAAAGCTATATTTATGTAAAAGATATGAACGGAGAAGATAAAATTGAAGGACAAGAAATTGATTTTGCAAATGCAGTAGAACAAAGTCAATTGCAAGAAACTGAAACATTAACTAAAAGAATAGCAACTAAAACAGCTAAAAACTTAAAAACTATTGAAAAAGAAGAAGACGGAGTAAAAGTAACAACAACTTTAGGAGGATTAAAAATAACGGAAAAAGATGGGAAATATGAGTATTCATTAAACAAAGTAGAAGAAGGAGAATATAAAGAATTAGAAAATATTGCAAATAATATAAATACAAATGCAGATAAAATGGATACGGTAGAAAAAATTAAAACTTATAAAAGCTTTTACAATTTATACAATAATTTATTAAAAATACAAAACTGGAGAGAAGTTCAAGATAGCCAAATAATACAACCAGAAGATTCTAATAAAGGAGATACATATATTATATTTTTAAATAAAATAGCAGAAGATGGAACACAAACACAAGATGTAAAATTTTTAACAACAAATGTAACTGAAAAAGAAGGTGAAACAATAGAAACAAGTGTTGAACCAATTACAGTAAAAGAAGCAAAAAAGTTACCAATTACAGGAGAAAGCCTTGCTTTATTTATAGTATTAGCAGTAATATCAATAGTTGCAACTATTGTATATTTTAGAGTGAAGAAGTTAAAAAATGAAAACACTAAAAACTAATTTAAAAATAAAACTATATAAAATAATTTTTACAATACTTATTTTAAGTGGAGTAGTAACAATAATATTAATTGGAATCAAATATTTAGGAGATTACAAAATAGAAAAAGAAAACAAAGAAATATTAGAAACATTTTCTAAAATAGATTTTAGCGACTTAGGAGTTGAAACACAAGAAACAGAAGAAAATTATACAGAGACCCAAAAACTGAGACAAGTAGATAAAAGCAATGCAACAACATTAAAGCAACAAACAGAGATAAATGGATATAAAATAATTGGAATAATATCAATTCCAAAAATAAATATAAAATACCCTATTTTAGAAGTGGAAAATTCAACACCAGAAGATGCAAAAGGACCTATGAAATATGGGATAATAAAATATTGGGGAAAAGGTATAAATGACTACGGAAATCTATCATTAGCAGGGCACAATAAATATAATGGAACTATGTTTGGAAAACTTAAAAATTTAAGTTTAGGAGACATAGTAGAATTAACAAATTTAAATAAAACTACAATGAGATACAAAATAAATGACATCATTAAGACCACACCTAATGATATATCTATTTTACAAACAAAAGATAATAGTATAAGAGAACTAACTTTAATAACATGTACAAATGGAAATAAAGAAAGGCTTGTAGTAAAAGCAAAAGAACAGACATAAAGAAAATATAAAATGCAATTCTAAAAAATAAACAAGCAAATAACAAGCTCAAAAGTAAAGGAGGAAAAGTAATGGCTATATATAGAAAAAAGCCAAATAAAAAAATAGCAATCATTTTAATGTTGGCAACTATCTCAATATTAATGATTGCAACAACGCAAATGGTAATACCAATACAAAGTGAACAAATAAAAGGAAAGGCATTAACAACAAGTGAATTAGAACAAAAAACACAATCTGGTAATAATCAATCCACAACTAATGAACAAAATGTGGAAAACTTAGAAGAAAACAAGATAATTCAGACACAAAATGTTGAAAGAACCAAAAAGATAAAAACGAAGAAAGTTAACAAAGAATGGCATTTAATGGAAATAAAGGCTAAGAATTTTGCTACAAAATTATATGTGGATAAAAGTAAAAAGCCAAACCTAAATGTTACTAAAACCAGAACAAGCATAGAAGATAAAGACAAGGCAGAAAATCCACAATTTGTAGATCAAGAGGGAGATGTTATAAATTACAGCATTGTAATAACAAATAAAAGTAAAGCAAAAACAAGTGAAAATATAAAATTAACAGATGACCACGATGTTGTAGTTACAGAAGTTAAAATCGCCGGAAAAACAATTGATATAAACAACAGAAACAATAATATAAAAGCAGGAGATGACCTATTAGAAGGACTAACAACAAAAGGCTTAAAAACAAATGAAACAATAGAAATCCAAGTAAAATATACAGTAACTAAAGAAGATTTAGCAACAGCTTTAGCTGGAGATAAAAAGATAATAAACACAGCAACAGCGACTTTAGAGGATGAAGAATATATTGGAAAAGATAATGCAAATGGGGAAAATAAAGACAAAGAAGGAACAGATGTAAAAAATAGATATTCATATATAGTAAATTATTATGAAAATGGAGAATTAGCTGAAACAACCTCAGAAGAAGCAGCAGAAGGTGCTGATATCAAATACAGTGAAACAAGAGAAGGTTTTGAATTTATTAAAACAGAAGGAGATAAAGTTGTAACATCAACAGGGGGAAATATTTTAAACGTATACTTTGGAAAACCTGAAATTACTGTACAAAAAACAGGTACAAAAACAATAAATGCAGGAAATGAAATAGAATATACAATAACAGTAAAAAATAGCGGATATATTTCAGCTAATAGAGTTATAGAAGACGAATTAAAAGGAACAAAATATATAGAAAATTCTGCAACAATTGATAACCAAAAAGCTGAGCCAGAAATCTCACAAAAAGATACAAACCAGTTATTGAGCTGGAATATAGAAATAGGGGCAGGCAGTGAAAACCAAGTAGCTCAAAAAACAATAAAATATAGGGTTAAATCAGAAAACAATGCATTTGGAGAAAAAATAGAAAACACAGCAGAAGTAAAAATTAGTAAAGACTCAAAAGAAATTGAAGACAGCTCTACAACTACAACAAATGTAAATGAAATAAATGTAGAATATAATGAATATAAAGAAGGTCAAAAAGGAGAAGATTTAAATATAATCTTTATAGTTGACAATTCTTCAAGTATGAACCAAACAGCAGGAACAGCATATGTAAATAAAGAACAATGGTGCCCAATTGCTCCAAGTGATAGAGAGAAAACAAAAATAGCTAATGCTAAAAAAGCAATAGCAAACTTTATAGACAATCAAAATGGTAAAAATACTGATATGAGAGTAATTACATTTAACACATCAAGCACAGAAGAAAAGTCAGACTTAAAAACATTAAAAGAAAAAGTTGACGAATCTCAAGTAAGAGATTTTATGGACGGAAAATATGCAAATATAAACAATGAATGGGTTAGTGTTGTAAAAGCATCAGACGGAAATTATTACACTTATGAATATAAAACAATTAAAATAGGTGCAGTGTCTGTAGGAACAAATGAAACATCAAATGCCAGCTTAAAAGCAGCTGTAAATGATATTTCAATTAGTGATGAGCAAGGAGGTCTAGGAACAAATATAGTTCCAGCATATAATTTGATATTAAATAATCAATCAACTTATTTAAGCCAAACAAAGAAAAATATCATCATTGTATTAGCAGATGGCGAATTTAACGATTCATATAATGGAAACAAATTGACAACATTAAAAAGCAAAGCCCAAGAAATTTACAGTATAGGATTTGGAACTGCGTATAATGAAAGTTCATTAAAGAAGGTTTCTACAAACAATACATGTTATAAAGCAACAAATTCTTCAACATTATTAGATAAATTTAATGAAATTTTATCAACAGCAACAGGAAACAAACAAAATAAAACAACAGTAAAAGGTAGAGTGCAATTTGATGAAGCAACAAATGAAATAAAAGTTTCAGAAGATTGCCCAATTAAAGTAACTTATAAAACAGGAAATACAGAAAACACACTATTTGAATGCAAATCAGAAAGTGATTTTGAAAAATATGGTTTGACTTTGTCTGCAAATAAAAAAGTAATAACTTGGGATGCTAAAAAATATGTGGCAAACCAAAACAAGCCGGTTCCTACAACTGAAATTAAAATTGTTTATTATATAAAATCAAATGTATAATTCAAATTCAATATATACTATTTAATTAAATAGTATATATTGAATTTTTTTGACCTAAAAACAATAAAAAATTATCTTAGAATAATAGGGACAAACACTTATTAACATTGACAAATATCCAAAAACAGGCTACAATAATATTATTGGGAGTATAAAAATATACTAATAAAATTGAAATAGAGGTGATGGATTTGCTAAAAATATATAACACAGATATCGAAACAAATGAATTTCGAGAATTAAAAGAATTTAAAAAAGGATCATGGATTAATTTGGTAAATCCGTCGGAAAATGAAATAAAAAAAGTATGTGAAAGTGTACAAATACAAGAAGATTTTATTAGAGATGCACTAGATTTTGAAGAAAAAGCTAGAATTGATCATGAAGAAGATGACGATACTACACTTTTTGTTGTTGATGTGCCAATTACAGAAAATGGAGAAGAAGGAGAAGTGATTTATAGCACTTTACCTTTAGGAATGATAGTTGTTAGAGATGATTTTTTTATAACGGTTTCTTTAAGGAAAAATAAAATTATAGAAAGTTTTGAAAAAAGAAAAATAAAAAATTTCCAAACATATAAGAAAACAAGATTTATTTTCCAAATATTATATTTAAACTCATCATTTTATTTGAGTTATCTAAAACAAATAAATAAAGAAACAGAAGTAGCAGAATATATATTAAAAAATTCAATGAGAAATAAAGAATTGTTAAAGATGCTAACATTAGAAAAAGGTTTAGTATATTTCACAACATCTTTAAAATCAAATGAATTAGTCATGGAAAAAACTTTAAGAGGTAAAATAATAAAATTGTATGAAGAAGATGAAGAAATACTAGAAGATGCCATCACAGAAAATAGACAGGCGATAGAAATGGCACAAATATATAATAATATTTTAAATGGTACAATGGATGCATATGCATCAATTATTTCTAATAATATGAATGGTGTAATGAAAACATTAACATCAATTACAATTATCTTGGCTGTACCAACAATGATATCAAGCTTTTGGGGGATGAACGTAAATTTACCATTACAAAATAATCCACTTGGTTTTATAGTGATGATATCAATCTCTATAATACTTACATTATTTGTATCTTGGTGGTTAAGAAGAAGAAATATGTTATAATTAATAAACAACCTATTGTAATTGTTTATTAAAATTTACAAAAATAATAAGAGGTGGTAACTATTGTAAGTTCCACCTCTATATTTTTTATAATAGTAAAGTTATATAGCTTTTATAAATGGAGTTAAAATTAATCACTCAAAATTTTTGTGATTCTGCCAAGTTCAGTTTTCATTAAATTATATATTTTTTCTGTTATAGAATCATCCAAATTATTTTCATAATTATATATTGTTTTATTAATATCAAGAATTTTCATTTTATGCTTTGAAACAGAAGTATCTTTGTACATATAAATTGGAACATAATCATAATTATCTATTGTAATAGAACCATCTGTATGTTTAGTTATTTTTAAATTTAAAATAATGGAATCCCTAGTGTTTACAGCATTTTGATCACAAATAAAATTGCCTAAAGCATACACTACAAAGCCATCACGAGTAGATCCATCTTCTAAAGTAACAGTCCTTTTTTCCATAGGTTGAATAACATGTGGGTGATTTCCAATGATAACATTTACACCATTTTGAAATAAGAAATCAGCAAGTTCTTCTTGCTCAGAATTTTGTTTTGTTTGGTATTCTGTACCCCAATGCATACAAGCAACAATCATATCAGCATTTTGATTTTTAGCAGTTTCTATATGTTTTTTAATTAAATCTTTATCTATTAAATTAATGCAAAATTTTTTGTCAGAAGGAACTGAAATACCATTAGTTCCGTATGTATAATCAATAAATGCAATTTTCACACCTTTTACATATTTTATTAAAACTTTATCTTGGTCTTCTTGAGTTTTATAAGTACCTAAATGTGAAATATCAGCTTTATCTAATACATCAATAGTTCTAGAAAGACCGCTAAAACCCATATCTAAAGCATGATTTCCGGCTGTAGATAATACATCAACACCAATACTTTTCAAAGAATCAGCTAAACTATCAGGTGAGTTAAAAGTTGGATAATTACTGTAACCTCTATCTTCACCAGCAAAACTTGTTTCTAAATTTCCAATGCAAATATCAGCAGTTTTGGTGTATGAAGAAATATTATCAAATACATATGAAAAATCATAAGTGCCAGTATCACTGTCGTAAGCATCCATATATTGAGTATTATGACACATGACATCTCCAATAGCTGTTAGCGTAAAAGTTGTATCAGTTTCTTCTTTTTGATTTTCTTGAACATTATTAGAAGAATCTTGTTCTTCTTGTTTTTCGGTTTCAATTTCTTGTTTTGATGTCTCAACTAAATTTTTATAGTCATTTTTGTTTTTTAAATAATTAAAAGCTATAACACCTGTAAAAATAATTAACAAAATGCAAATAATTATAATTAATATATTTCTTGTCTTGGTAAGGTTAATATCAGTGTGTAAATTAGCTTTATTACGACGTCTGTTTCTACTATTATTTCTCATTTTTTCCCCCTTATTATAATAATAATAAATTATCATAAATAACAAAAAAATTCAAGATTATAAATATTTTAATCTTGAATTTTTATATTACATGTAGATATTTGTAGTTTCTAAATTAATATTTTATAAATATAAAATATTCTTAAAAAACAAAAAACAACAATATACGACATATATGCCATGATATCGTAAAATAATTCTACCACAAGAAAAACACAATGCAAGCAAAAATAGGTGCATATTAGAATTACTTTTTAGTGTAAAATAACTGCAAAGGAGGCTAGAGATGAACAAGTTAAAAATACCTAAAAATCATAGTGGAATTAGTAAAACACTTAGACTACCTGAAAATATTGTAGATGATATACAATTATTAGCAGATATAAAAAATTTATCATTTAATAAAGTTGTAATATCATTGCTTGGATTTAGTTTACAAAATTTAGATGAAAACGATAAAAAAGAATTAGAAAAAATAAAAAAGTAGTAAAATAGAAAATGTCTATATAGGCATTTTTATTTGTAATCTAATATAAAATAGTAACATTAACATCATAATCGAGATAAAAAACAATTTTATCTTTTTCAAAAGAAACATTATAAACTTGATTAATATTAAATTTAAAATAATAATTATTAGATGAATCCATAATAGTTAATAAATCAAGATTTAATAAATATTTAAAAGAATTTATAATTAAACTACTTTCTAAACATCCAGCAAAAGCTAATTTAACCTCTCTATTTAATAAACTATTAAATAAATTTTCTAATTTTAAAATCTGATTATTATCCATAATATATACCACTCCTACTATTATATATTTTTATCAAAAATCAATAAAATATTCTACATTAAAATGTTTTTATGAATTATAAATTAATAAATACTAAGTAGTCAATTTTTATATTTTTGATTAATAAGGGATTTTATAAATATTGGGTTAATTTTTCTTGCTTTTTCAGAAATTTTCTCGCTTTTTCATTTTTTTAGAATAAATACAATAAAATAACACATAATAAGAAAAACAAAGCAAAAGGAGGAAAACATGAAAGTCATTGATAAAATAGCATTAGTGCTAATAATAATTGGTGCTATAAATTGGGGATTAATAGGATTTTTCGGATTTGACTTAGTTGCAACAATATTTGGAGAAATGTCAGTTATATCTAGAATAGTATATGGATTAGTTGGAATATCTGGATTATGGGGAATAAAATTATTGTTTGATGATTAAAAAAATAATATATCGATCACTTTAGGGTTTTAAAATTCAAAAGTGGTTGATTTTTATTTGTCTATAATATTTTGCAAATTAATAAAAAAGTGAAAAAATCAAACAAAAAATTCTATTATATGATATAATTATACAAAAAATATAGGAGGAGTTTTTTATGAACAAGAAAAAAACATTTAAAATTATTTTATTAATCATATTAATAGTACTAGCTATATTTGTACTCTATACTCTAAGGAATTTTATTATAGTGAAAGGATTACAAAATAAAATAGCACAATATACAGCTATTTCAAACTTTTCAGCAACAATAAATCAAACATTTACAGATGACAGTACGAATGTTTTAATAAATTATTATCAAGACGAAAACAAGCAAGCTGTGATTTTACAAAGGACAGATTCTAATGGAGAAGTAATAAAAATGTCACAATATAATAATGGCGAAAGATGTGACATTTTCTGGGATACAAAGGATTCTAAAACTGCTCAATTAAATGTTAATAATACAATAAGTGTACAATTAACAAACTCTTTAGAAACAGACAATGACTGGCAAACACTATTAGCTTGTACATTTGCTGTAATAAAATCTACTAAATATAACGGAAAAGACTGTTATTCTATAACTAATTATATGTCACCTCTTTTTATGAATGGAACTGAAAAAAATGAAGTATATGTAGATAAAGAAACAGGAATTGCTATAAAAAATATTATGGATAACCAGATAACAGAAAAAGAATACAATTTTAATACTGTAGATGAGGCTGTATTTACAGAGCCAGACATTGGACAATACACTTTAAAATAAAATGCTAATATGAATATTTTATTAAAAATTGACATATAATAAAATGTGTGCTAATATAATTATAGCAATTGCAATAAATGTTTCAATGAGTAACAAAAAAAGACTAGGAGTCGGCTAAACTTACCTAGTCTTTTTCTATGCTAATCATCAAAGTCTTTTACAATTAAGTAAATAACATATAATGCTAGCAATTTTATAAATGGTTTCAATGAGCAACCTCCTTACTGCCTCTAAGCAAGTAGGCAACAATAATATACATTAATGGAATAGCGTTATCAACATGAACCTTGAAAATACAAGAAAAATATAGTATAATACCAAAGACTAATAACTAGGAGGAAGTAAAATGTTAAGTGCAAATAATGTAACCGTTAGATTTGGAAAAAGAGTATTATTTGAAGATGTTAATATAAGATTTGCAAAAGGAAACTGCTATGGAATTATAGGAGCAAATGGAGCTGGTAAATCAACATTTTTAAAAGTGTTATCAGGAGAGTTAGAGCCAAGTAAAGGTGATGTATCTTTAGAAAAAGGTGAAAGACTTTCAATGTTAAAACAAGACCACTATGCTTTTGAAGAATTTACAGTAATAGATACAGTAATAATGGGAAATAAAGAATTATATGACATAATGAAAGAAAAAGAAGCAATATATGCAAAACCAGATTTCTCAGAAGAAGATGGAATGAAAGCTGCAAAATTAGAAGAAAGATTTGCAGAACTAGATGGATGGAATGCAGAATCAGATGCAGCAAAACTTTTAAATGATTTAGGAATTATTCCAGAAAACCATTATAAATATATGAAAGAAATAGAAGCAAGAGATAAAGTAAAAGTGCTATTAGCACAAGCTTTATTTGGAAATCCAGATGTATTGTTACTAGACGAGCCTACAAATGACTTGGACTTAAAGAGTATTGAATGGTTACAAGAATTTTTAATAGATTTCGAAAACACTGTAATAGTAGTATCACATGATAGATATTTCTTAAACAAAGTTTGTACATATATAGCAGATGTTGACTTTGGAAAAATAAAAGTATATCCAGGAAACTACGATTTCTGGTATGAATCAAGTCAACTAGCACAAAAACAAGCAAGAGAGCAAAACAAGAAAAAAGAAGAAAAAATCAAAGAATTACAAGACTTTATTGCAAGATTTAGTGCAAATGCATCAAAATCAAAACAAGCAACATCAAGAAAGAAAACATTAGAAAAAATTCAATTAGAAGAAATAAAACCATCAAACAGAAAATATCCATATGTAGACTTCAAACCTGATAGAGAACCAGGAAAAGAAATTTTACAAGTAAAAAATGTATCTAAAACAGTAGATGGAGTAAAATTATTAGACAACATATCTTTTAGTGTAAAAGAAGGAAATAAAATAGCATTTTTAGCAGACAATGAACTTGCAAAAACAATATTATTCCAAATAATTGCAGGAGAACTAGAACCAGACGAAGGAAAAATCGAATGGGGAACAACAATAACAACAAATTATTTTCCAAAAGATAATAACTACTTGTTTGAAACAGATGAAAACATAACAGAATGGTTAAGAAAATACTCAAAAGACCCAGACGAAACATATATAAGAAGCTTTTTAGGAAGAATGTTATTCTCAGGAGATGAAGCATTGAAAAAAGTAAATGTATTATCAGGTGGAGAAAAAGTAAGATGTGTATTATCAAAAATGATGCTATCAGGAGCAAACTTCCTAATATTTGATGAACCAACAAACCATTTAGATATGGAAAGTATTACATCTGTAAATGAAGGAATGAAAAAATTTACTGGAAATATTTTATTCACATCACATGACCATGAATTAACTCAAACAGTTGCAAATAGAATAATAGATATAAAAGAAAATGGCGAAGTGATAGATAGAGAAATAACATATAATGAATATTTAGGAGTAGAATGATTTTGGGGACGGAGCAAAAAATCATTTTAATATATGCTAAGAGAATAGCGTATAAAAGTATAATCGTGTTTTAGAAAATAAAATTAGATAATGTGGATTTTATTATAATAATTTAAAGTGCAAAATATTAAATGTGAAATTTACATAAAATTCACAAAATAAAAATTAAATAAACATATTTGAATTGTAAAAAGAAGTAAAAAGATAAAAGAAAGTGAGTGATAAAAATATCAAGACAAGTTCGAAAAAATCTGAATACTTCTTTTTTTCATGTTATGATACAAGGAATTAATAAAGAAAGTATTTTTAAAACAGAAAACTACATAAGAAGATATTTAAAAATATTGGAGAAAACACAAAAAGAAAGAAAAGTAGAAATTATAGCATACTGTATAATGAACAACCACGCACACCTGTTAATTAGGACAGACAATATAGAAGAACTATCAAAATTTATGCAAAAAACCAATGGAATGTATGCACAATATTATAATTTTATGCAAGAAAGGGTAGGATATGTTTTTAGAGATAGATACAAAACTCAGCCTATAATGAGTCAAAGACAATTAATACAGTGTATAAAGTATATACATCAAAATCCAGTAAAAGCAGGATTAGTAAAAGATGCTGGAAAATATAAATTTTCATCATATAAATATTTAAAAAGTCAAGAAAATCAAACAGAAGGTATTTTTTCAAAACAAGAATTAAAATTTATTTTAGAATCTTCAATTCAATATGGAAATTTTATAGATATTGAAAACAATCCAAATGAAATTATTAATAATTTAATAGAAGAATTTTTAAGAAAAGAAAATGTAAAAGTATTTGAAATTTTTGAGAAAAATGATATACTAAAAAGGCTAATAAAATATCTAAAGGAAGAACACAGCATAAAATATACAGACATAATGAAAAAATTTGATATTACAAAAGGGGTAATGGAGAGACTAAAATAAATTTACATTATGAGTTTAAGATACAGAAAATCGTAATTTAAAAGAGTTAATAAAAAATCAATTTAATGACAAAAGTAATTTTATAAAATGATTTTTTGCTCCGTCCCCAAAATCACCCAAAATCATGAAAGGAAGAAAAAATGGATAAAATAGTAGTAACAATTGCACAAGAACTAGGTGTAAAAAATTCACAAGTAGAAAACACAATCAAATTAATTGACGAAGGCAATACAATTCCATTTATCGCAAGATATAGGAAAGAAGTAACAGGAGGACTAAGTGACGAAACATTAAGAGATTTAGGAGAAAGATTAACATATTTAAGAAATTTAGAGCAAAGAAAAGAAGAAATCATAAAATCTATAGATGAACAAGGAAAACTAACAGACGAAATTTTACAAGCTGTAGCTATTGCAAAAACCTTGGCAGAAGTAGAAGATATTTATAGACCATATAAACAAAAAAAGAAAACAAGAGCAACAGTTGCTAAAGCTAAGGGATTAGAGCCACTTGCTGATATTATTTTAGAACAAAAAGAAACAAAAGATATAAATGAAATTGCAAAACAATATGTAAATATTGACAGCCTATCAGAAGAAGATAAGAAAAATAAGGACAAAGTTGTAGCAACTGCAGAAGATGCAATACAAGGAGCTTTATACATTATTGCTGAAACAATTTCAGATAATGCGAAATACAGAAAAGAAATTAAAAAATTATGTTATAGAGAAGGAACAATTGTAACAAAAGCTTCAAAAGCAGAGGAAAAGTCAAATTATGAAATGTATTATGAATATCAAGAAGCTTTAAAATACATTCCAAGCCATAGAATTTTGGCAATAAACCGTGGAGAAAAAGAAGGATTTTTAAAAGTTTCTTTAGAAAAACCAGAAGAAAAAATATTAAAATATATTGAAAGAGACATATTAAAAGGCGAAACTCAATTTACACAAATGCTTAAAGACACAATTTTAGATAGTTTCAAAAGATTAATTGAACCTTCAATAGATAGAGAAATCCGTTCAGATTTAACAGAAAAAGCTGAAGAAAAAGCTATAAAAGTATTTGGTAAAAACTCTAAACAATTGTTATTAGGGGCTCCAATAAAGGGAAAAACTGTTATGGGATTTGACCCTGCATATAGAACAGGTTGTAAAATTGCAGTTATAGACGAAACTGGAAAAGTTTTAGACTATACAACAGTATATCCAACAGAACCTCAAAATGATGTTGAAGGTGCTAAAAAAGAATTATTAAAATTAATTGACAAAGATAAAATTGATATGATTGCAATTGGAAATGGTACAGCTTCAAGAGAATCTGAAATGTTTGTTTCAGATATGATAAAAGAAGCATCAAGACCGGTTCATTATGTAATTGTAAGTGAGGCAGGAGCATCAGTATATTCTGCATCAAAACTTGCAACAGAAGAATATCCAGATATAAATGTATCAATAAGAGGAGCTATTTCTATTGCTAGACGTTTACAAGACCCACTTGCAGAACTTGTAAAAATAGACCCTAAAGCTATTGGTGTAGGACAATATCAACATGATGTAAACCAAAAGAAATTATCTGAAAGCTTAACAGCTGTAGTAGAAGATAGTGTTAATAAAGTAGGAGTAGATGTAAATACAGCAACACCATCACTTTTATCTTATGTATCAGGAATTAATAATACAATAGCAAAAAATATTGTAAAATATAGAGACGAAAATGGAAAATTAAAAAATAGAAAACAATTATTAAAAGTACCTAAATTAGGAAAAGTAGCATTTGAACAATGTGCAGGTTTCTTAAGAATATTAGACGGCGATAATCCTTTAGAAGTAACAGCAGTTCACCCAGAAAGTTATGAAGCAACAGAAAAATTATTAGAAACAATGGGATTTGATAAAAAAGATCTAAAAGACAAAGAAAAACTAGAAGAATTAAGAAAAAAACTAAAAACAATAAATGTAGAAGAAATGGCTAAACAACTAGAAATAGGAGAAATGACATTATCAGACATAGTAGAAGAATTATCAAAACCAGGAAGAGACCCTCGTGAAGATATGCCAAAACCTATTTTGAGAAGTGATGTTTTAAAATTAGAAGACTTAAAAGAAGGAATGGTATTGACAGGCACAGTAAGAAATGTAATTGATTTTGGAGCATTTGTAGATATCGGAGTTAAACATGACGGACTTGTACACATTTCAGAAATGAGTGATAAGTTTATAAAAAATCCATCAGATTTAGTTTCAGTAGGTGATATTGTAAAAGTAAAAGTTATTAAGATAGATAAAGATAGACAAAAAGTTGGATTATCAATGAAAGTTTAAAAGCCGAAAACGTAATATTTTGTTTTACTAATAAGTTTCATTGACAAGTTTTGACAATTAGTTTAATATATAAATGCCGACTTGCTTAGAGGCAGGAAGGAGGTTTAATCTTGAAAGACTTTGTTGAGCTGATAAAGCTTATATTGATTTACTACATAGTAAAGCAACTAAGTAAGTAGCAAAAGAAAAGACTAGGAAAATGTTTTAGCCGACATTCCTAGTCTTTTTTTGTTTAATCTTTAATTGACTTTGTTTTGCGATTTGCTATAATTATATTAGCACATATTTTATTATATGTCAATGTTTTTTTAATATGCAGTATTTAATCAACCATATACTTATTCCTAATTTCCTCAATTTCATCATAATGATTTCTCAAAATATCCAAGAAAACATCATCAATATTAGGATCAAATTGAGTACCTCTGAACTTCTCAAACTCAGCAATAACAACATCAATAGGCAAAGAATCTCTGTAAGCACGTTTTGAAGTCATTGCATCAAAACTATCAGCTACAGCTGCAATTCTAGCCAAATATGGAATATCTTCACCAGCTAATCTGCTAGGATATCCTGTACCATCATATTTTTCATGGTGATGTTCTACAATTGGCAAAATATTTTGGAAAATTTTTGCGTGTGATAAAATGTGCACACCAATATTAGGGTGTTGTTTAATTTGAGAATATTCATCATCATCAAGTTTTCCGTTTTTTTGTAAAATTGAATCAGGCACGCCGATTTTTCCAATGTCATGGAATAAACCACCGATTTTTAATGTGTCTAAATCAGCTTCTGGCAATCCTAAATATTTTCCTATAAGAACAGAATATTCAGAAACACGGTCAGAATGACCTCTTGTATATGTATCTTTGGCCTCTACAGTATAACGTAAAGTTTGGATACTCTCTAAATAAGCTTGTTCTAATTTTTCATATGTATCAGATAATTCTTCATTAATACTTTTAATTTGATTCATTTGAGCAATAGATTTTATACCAGACTCAATTAATAATAATAATTGGTCAAATTTGTCACTTTTTTCACAATAACCTTGAATGTCTAATCTTCTAATTGTTTCTAAAGGTGGAGCTAAATCCTTGTGACCTGTTAGTAACAATATATATAAATCTTTGTTAAATTTTCTAATTTCCTCAACAACTTGATCACCGTGAATGGGTGTCATAATAAAGTCAAGAACCATTAAATCAAAATGTTCATTTTTAACTTTTTCTATTGCCTCAAGTGGGTCAGTAACACCAACAAATTGGTATCCAGACCTTTTCAAAAATATTGATAAAGAATCTACAATTCCTTCCTCATCATCAACAGCTATAATTTTGTAACCATTGTTTTCAGAGTTTTGAATGTTTTGTAATCCTTTTCTCATATGTTTTACCTCATAATTAATAATATATTTTCATAGACATTATATTAATAAAAATAATAAAAAGCAAGGGTTTTAAGTAATATTTTTTACTTAAAACCCTTATATAAGTTTAATATACAATTTTTAACAATATAATTTATAGTGGTAAAGTAATAGTAAAAGTAGTACCTTGACCTTCAACAGAATCAAATGTTATATCTCCACCAAAGTGAGCTTTTATTGTTGAATATGACATATATAATCCAAGACCAGTACCGTTTTTTCCTTTAGTTGTAATCATTTCCTTGAATAATTTATCTTTAACTTTTTTAGGCAAACCACAACCATGATCTCTAATTGATATATATAAGTTTTTATCATCATTTTCAACTATCAAATCAATAGTTTGATTTGTTTTTCCTTCATAAGATTGAATTGCATTTGAAATCATATTATTAATAACTTGAACAAGACTATTAACATCACCATTAATTTGAGTATGTTCATTTGACTTCATAACGACATTTAAATAAATAATTGCATTTTTAAGTTCATGTCTCATTAAAATATTAACTCTTTTAATTAACTCTTCTACATCAAATGTCATGTCTTCTGTTTCAGATAAAGTAACAGCTTGACCTTTAACAGCAGTAATAATATCTGACATATATGATGTGTAATCTTTTATTTTAACAACCCAAGAATCCATATCTTTTGCAATATCATGATGATCTTGACTATTTACTTCAGGGTCATCAATTGAAGAATCATATTCTTTAATTAAATCAGTTAATCCTTCAGCAGCACCAGATATCGACATTATAGGTGTTTTTAAGTTATGTGCAATTCCACCAATTAATTGTCCAAGTGAAGCTAAACGTTCCCTTTCCATAAGCATTGTTTGATTATCTCTAATTTGATTAATATTGTGTTTTGTAAATATCTGAGTTTGGTTAAAAGCAAGAGATAGGTCTGCTAACTCATCTTCAGATGTAACAATTAATTTTTTATTTAAATCGATAGTATTTTCATTAGAAGATGCTATATCTTTTAATCTTGATGCAACAGTTCTGATTTCAGCAGATACAGAATGTGCAACATAAAATAAGATACAGAATATTAATACAAATAGTAATAAGTCACAAACTAAAATTATCTCTAAAAACATTGGTTGGCTTGTATCATATCTAACCCCAGCAAAGCAATAATCTCCATTAGATAATTGACATTTTATAGCAATTCCTTCAGTATCAAGGCAGAAATAATCAAAAGCTCTACTGCCTTCTTTTTCAGAATTATCTAATACATATTTTATGAAAAATGGTTCTAGTTTTCCATTGTTAGAGGCAATATAAGTACCATCACTATTTACAATAAAGTATTGATGTGAACTATCTAATAAGGTTGTGTTTTTCAATGTTTGTAGAGCTTCTTCTTTAGAAGAAAATACATCATCAAAAATATTAGAAAACATAGTTAAATATGAGTCATAATACACATCACCAGTTTTTTTGGAAGCTTGTACATAACCAACTAAAGATAAGAAGATTAAAGAAACCAGTACTAGTGGAATAAATTGTAAAATTAATTTTGTTGTAAGTGATTTTATCTTACTTCTTTTTTTAGAAGATTGCTGTTCAATTTGTTGCATAATATCAGGATATTCATCATTTAATAAAGTTATAATATAACCAAATTCATTTTTAGCAAAAACGAAACTGGTTACAGATGCTAACGTAAAGAAAGATATGTAGGTTAGACAAATTTTTAATATTGTTAATGGGTAGGCCTTAATTATCATAAATGTGATAGGTAGAAAAATTAATGGTAATAATATTTCTAACACATATAATAAATAAGGTGTGTCATAACAAAATCTTCTAACACGTAGCAAAATGCTTATTTTTTCCGTTCTATCCAATTTGACATTTTCTAGTTTTACTAATTGCTTGTGAATTCTATAAGCTCTAATAAAAAGAACAACTAAACTGCAAGCAACTATTAAAGATATAAGAAGTACATACTGCTGTGTATATGTAATTCCGTCAAATTCCAGCTGAAATGTATTGTCTATGCTGTCAGGTGGATAGTTTAATATAATAGGCAAAAATTTATATAGCCCCATAGCTATTAAAGCTGGAATTCCTAAGTATAAAGCAATTATTTTATATATACAGGAATTAAATTTTTTCTTCATTTGTTTAATCTCCTTTTGTTAAAAATTTAGTAAAAAAGCTATTAATATATTTTGTGTTAATTTCAGGCCAAGATAAATCTACGTTTTTCATATAGTTAATAGTAAGTTTATTTTTCATTTCTATATTTGAATTATATGTAGAACTATTACTTGTTAAATCATTAATAATTCCTAAAATATCACCCTTGTTCTTAATGTATTTGTAAAATTCATTATCTGAAACTTCTGATATAGTTTCGTTTTTAGGCTTAATCTTATTAATCAAATCAATAAATTTAAGAGATTTATTGTGATAGATATGAAAAACTTTAGAATAACTGCTTGAAAGCACACAAAGTCTAACAATAATTTTAGCACAATAATCAACAGGACTCAAATCTATTTTTAAATTTGAAAAAGATTTTGCGATTTTATCAAGTTTTGCAACAGTAAGAACTCTATTTAAAAATGCGTTTTTATCATCATTTTCTTGGAACTTACCATCTGAATATCTAGCACTAATATTACCTAAACGATAAACAGAAGCTTTTAAGTTAGAATTTTGCAATGCTTCCCAGATATTGTATTCAGCCTCAAATTTAGTTTTTATATAAATGTTATCTGAATAATTTTGACCAACATATAAACAATGTTCATCAAAAACAACTGGTTTCTCAGAATCTGGAATAGATGCAGAAACAGATGTTGTAGATATATGATTTAAGTAAATTGAAAAATTACTACAAAAATCAATAATATTATTTGTTCCAGTTACATTAATAAGTTCAAATAAATGCTCGTCTCCATAGTGACTTACATATGCAGCAGAATGAATAACCATATCTATAGTATTTCCTAATTTAGAGTATTCTTCATCAGAAAGTCCAAATTGAGGGACTGTAATGTCTGCAGTTAAAACAAATATACGTTTATGTAAATGTTTTAGCAACTTATTTCCAAAATAAAAACTTAATTTTTCAGACAATCTTTCTTCTGGTGATTTATGGTTTTTATTTCTTATAACACAGTAAACATTAGCATTTGTGTTAGTAATTAATTCATTTAAAATATGAATTCCCAAATATCCGGTGCTACCTGTTAAAAGTATATTATTTGCTTTGATTTTTTTAGAAGAAAAATTGTCTCTAAATTTAAAGTAAACATTATTAGCAATAGTCCTTTTATATAAATTGGACTTTTTAGGGTAATAGAAATTATCTGCAATTTCTCTAATTGTTTTAAATTGGTAAATATCTTGAATATTAACAATAAAATTCTTTTCTAATAATTCAATTGTAACCCTCATTAATGTTAAGGAATCTGCACCAAGTTCTAAAATATTATCATCAATACCAATTTGTTTAATATTTAGAGTATGTTGCAAAATATCTTGGAATGTTTTTTCAAATTCATTTCGAGGAGACTCATATTTTTTCTTTTTTTCAATTTTAACATCCATATCTAAAAGTTTTTTTCGGTCGACTTTTCCATTGCTTGTAAGTGGCAAATTATCAAGAAAAACAAAGTAATTAGGAACCATATAAGATGGAACCAATTTAGAAATATAATCTTTTAATTCACTAATTGGCTGTTTTTCATTCATAACAACATAAGCAACCAAATAGCTATCAAAATCACCATTTTTCTTAGGCAATACTACACATTTTTGAATATTTTGATGTCTTAAAAGTTTTGTTTCTATTTCTCCGGTTTCAACACGGAATCCCCTAATTTTTACTTGATTGTCAATTCTTCCAAGATAATGTAAATCTCCATCAGGAGTTAAATAAGCATCATCTGCAGAACGATACAAAATCTCATTAGGGTTGTAAGGGTTAGGAACAAATCTATCTTTGTTTAATTCAGGACGATTTAAATATCCTTTGCAAACACCTAATCCACTAACACACATTTCTCCCTCAACTCCATAAGGCAATATGTGTAAATTTTTATCCATTACAAAAACCTTTAAAGTTGGAATTGGTTTACCAATATTTGAATTGGAAGAAAGTAAATCTTCATTAGACAACTCCTTAAAAGTAACGTGCACAGTCGTTTCAGTAATACCATACATATTTATAATTTTTGTAAAAGGATATTTATCTTTCCAAGGTTTTACTAAATTTGGTTTTAATGCCTCTCCACCATAAATTATATATCTAACAACTAAATCGTTGTTTTCATTTAACAATTCTCTATCAAGCAAATTATAAAAATATGTAGGAGTTTGATTTAAAACAGAAACCTTTTCATCTCTCAACAATTGCAAAAACTTATTTGGGTCTTTGGCAGTTAATTCTGGAACAAGAATTAACTTACTACCATATAGTAAACTTCCATATAATTCCCAAACAGAAAAATCAAAAGCTACAGAATGGAACATAGTCCATACATCATTTTCATTAAAATCAAATTGAAAATTCTTATTTTTTATTAAGCGTACAACATTGCGATGTTTTAACATAACACCTTTAGGAGTTCCAGTAGAACCAGATGTATAAATTATATATATTAAATCATCTGGAGAATTTACACAATCCAAATTATCAGTAGGATTTTTATAAATTTCATTACGAGAATTAATATCTAAAACATATGTATCTATTGGAATTTCAAAGTCTTTTTCATGTGATTTATTTGTCAAAAACAATTTAGCAAAACTATCTTTTAGCATAAAAGAAACACGTTCCTGAGGGTAAGACAAATCAATTGGTAAATAACAGCCACCAGCTTTTAGAATTCCTAAAATGCCAACAACCATTTCAAGAGATTTATTTAATCTCAATGCAACAACATCATTAGGTTGTACCCCTAAATCTCTTAGAAAATGAGCCACTTGGTTAGCTTTTTCATTTAATTCTTTGTATGTTAAAAAACTATCTTTGAATTTTATAGCAATATTATCAGGTGTCAAATTTACTTGGTCTTCAAATAACTGAGAAATTGTTTTATTAGAAGGATAAGCACAATCATTTTTAGCAGCTAAATTTAATATTTCCTTTAATTCTTTAGGTGTTGCAATAGATATTTCACTTAAAGAAATACCTGGATTTAACAATACTTGTTCAATCATATATAAAATTCTATTATGTATATTTTCAATATCTTTTTCTGTATATTTACAAACTTTATAATCATAAGCAATATTAAGACTTCCAGAATCATTCAAATCAAAGAAATGAATATCTATATCATCAGCAACTGCACCTGTAAAATTCCAATCACAAGAATATTTCATACTATCATTAGTTGTAGTTTTTGTGATTTGGTATGAAAGTAAAACCTGGTATAAATTAGGTGTTGTAGGGTCTTCTTTCCTTAGTTCTTCTAATATATATTGGTATGAATGTTTTTGGTGTCTATAAATAGAGGTAAAGTTTAATGCAATATTATTAACAAAAGCAAGAAAAGATATATGCTCAGTAGGTTTAACCCTAACAGGTACTGTATTAATAAACATTCCCATAGTATTTTTTTGGACGCTAGAAGTTCTATTCAATATAGGTGTGCCTAAAATAAAGTCTTCAGATTTATTAATTCTACCAATATAAACAGAATAGATAGCCATTAAAAAGTTATACATAGAGACATTATAAGCTTTACAAAAATCATTAATTTTACAAACAATTTTATCATCTAAATTAAATACTTTTCTAACACCTTTAAATCCTAAGTCTTTTGTATTTGTTGGTATATCAGAAAAACTAGGTATACTGATGCAATCAGGCCTATTTTTTAAATAGTTAAGCCAAAATTCTTTATCTTTTACAAATTTTGAGCTAGCAATATATTTTTGTTCTGAATTTATATAATTTATATAAGAATTTGTGTTTGGGGTGTTAGAAAGCTTATTATGGACAATAGTATATTTAGTTACTATATCTTTAGCAACTAGACCTAAAGTCCAAGAGTCAGAAATAAGATGGTGAATATTAACAATTACTCCACCAGTCAAATCCGGATATCTAAAAATTTTTATATCGAATAAATTAGAGTTTAAAATATCAAAAATACGAGATATTATAGTATTCTCTAACTTTTTTAAATCTTCTTTAGTATTAATATCAACAATTTCAACATCATAATCAACCTTATCTAAAAAAGATTGATAAATAGAACCATCTTTAATTGTAAATTGTGTACGGAAATTATCGTTTTCCGCAATAATTAATTTTAAGGCTTTTTGTAAATCCTTAAAATCAAGAGGTTCGTCTAAGCAAATTGTTCCACAGATATTATTTATGTTAGAACCATTAAAAAATAGTTCAGTGTTCCAAATGCTTTTTTGGGCATTTGTTAAATCATAAAATGTATTTTCCATAAAACCTCACCTTAAATAATTTTTATAGTAAGATTATATATATAAATTTAAAAAAAAGCAATAATTTATGGAAATTTGTATAATATTGCCAATAGATGTTTGGGGAGAATAAAATACATCTTGTAAATTTTACCCAAATAATATAAAATACAATTATAAATTAATAATATATTATAAAGGGATGATGAAATTGAAAGGTACTAAAAAAAGACAAGTTTATAATCCACAAAAAATAGAGGAACTTAGGGATGTAATGAAACACGTAAATGAAAACTATTCTAATAATGTAGCTTTCAAATACAAGAAAAATTGTGATGCAAAAGAACCAGAATATATAGAAAAAACATATTCTCAATATGTAAAAGATATAAAAGCATTTGCAACAAGCTTGTTAGAGTTAGGTTATGCAAATAAAAAAATAGCTGTAATAGGAAAAAATAGATATGAATGGTGTGTAACTTATATGGCTGCTACAACAGGTGGAATGGTTATAGTTCCATTAGATAAAGCTTTACCAGATAATGAGATCGAGACATTAGTAAGAAGAAGTGGAGCCGAAATAGTAATATTTGACAAAAGATATTCAGACATAATGCTAAAAATAAAAGAAGATAAGCAAAGCAAAGTAAATATGTTAGTTGATATGGACAATGAGAAAATAGAAGGCATAGAAAAATTTGAAAATCTATTAGAAAATGGATATGATTTATTAGAAAAGGGAAGCAAAAAATATGATGAAGTAAAAACAGATGTTAATAAAATGTCGATATTATTATTTACATCTGGAACAACAAGTGAACCAAAGGGTGTAATGCTATCACAAAAAAATATATGTTCAGACCTTTCATCAATTACATCTTGGGTAAAAATATATCCAACAGACACATTACTATCATTTTTGCCAATACATCACACGTTTGAATGTATGATAACATTTTTATATGGTACATATAGTGGTGCAACAATTGCATTCTGTGATGGCCTAAAATATATACAAAAAAATATGCAAGAATATAAGGTTACAATATTAGTTGCAGTTCCGTTAGTCTTAGAAACAATGTATAAAAAAATTCAAAAGGGAATAAAAGACCAAGGAAAAGAAAAATTGATAAATACAGTAGCGAAAATTTCAAATGGATTGTTAAAATGCCATATAGACTTTAGAAAAGTATTTTTTAAACAAATTCTAGACAATTTTGGTGGAAAACTAAGAGTTGTTTTATATGGTGCAGCACAAATGAATAAAGAAACTATAGTAGGATTCAACAACTTAGGAATAAGCCTAATTCAAGGTTATGGACTTACAGAATCATCTCCTGTAATAGCAGCTGAAACAGATAAAGAAAAAAGGCCAGGCTCAGTTGGACTTATATTTGACACTATAGAATTAAAAATTGACAATCCAAATGAAGAAGGTATAGGAGAAATTTTAGTAAAAGGACCTAATATAACAAGTGGATATTATGAAAATGAAGAAGCAACAAAAAAAGCATTTACTAAAGAGGGCTGGTTCAAAACAGGAGATTATGGATATTTAGACAAAGATGAATTCTTATATGTAACAGGAAGAAAAAATGACATAATCGTCTTAAGAAATGGAAAAAATGTATATCCACAAGAAATAGAATTTTTAATAAATAAACTTCCATATGTAAAAGAAAGTCTAGTATATCAAAGAGAACAAAGTAAAACTGATACAATGTTATGTGCGAAAATTGTATATGATGTGGACTTAATAAAAAAAGAGTTGGGAAGTGGAACTAAAGAAGAATATCAAGAAAAAATGTGGGAAGAAATAAAAAAAATAAATGAACAATTACCAAATTTTAAACATATTAAACAAATTGCGATAACAACACAAGAATTTGCTAAAACAACAACACAAAAAGTTAAGAGATATAAGGAATTAGAAAAAATACAATAAAAGTATAAATAAAAGAGATTCATTAATTAAGTCTTTTATTACAAAATTAAGACTTAGAAGGTGAATCTTTTTTTGTAATTATGATTAAAATAAAAATAGAATGGACATAATAATTTTGAGGTGAGCTATTTGAAAAGAAAAACTCAAAATATTATTACCAAATTATTGCTAACAGTAATTATAATAATATTTCTATCAATAATAGGATTTTACCTATATATTACATATCAAGATATAGAAATAAACAACGAAAATTACACAGCAACAAGAACACAATCCACAACAAATGCACAAACTGTGGAAAACATAGAAGAAAACAGCAAAAAAATAGCAGATGTAATAGAAGATTCAACTAAAAAAGTAGTTGGAATATCAAAATTAAAAAACTTAGGAAGTAGTATTTTTTCTAAAAATCAGGAAAGTGAATTAGGACTTGGGACAGGCTTTATAGTTTCAGAAGATGGATATATTGTAAGCAATGCACATGTAACAGGAGAAAAGTACAGTAAGTGTTATATAACACTCGAAAATGGTACAAATTATGATGGAACAGTTGCATGGAGTGATACGAATTTAGATTTATCAATTATAAAAATAGAAGCTAAAAATTTACCATGTATGATATTGGGAGATTCAAGTAAAATACGAGTAGGGGAAACTGTATATGCAATAGGAAATCCAATAGGTTATGAATTTAGGAGAACAGTTACATCAGGAATTGTAAGTGCAAAAAACAGAACAATAAAAATAGATGAAAATGAAAAATCATCATATATGACAGACTTAATCCAAACAGATGCCACAATAAACCCAGGAAATAGCGGAGGACCACTAATATATCCAAATGGAGATATAATAGGAATAAATACAGTAAAAATATCATCAGCAGAGGGGATAGGGTTTGCAATACCAATAAATATAATAAAACCAATAATAGAAAAATTTAAAACGACAGGAACCTTTGAAGAAGCCACAATTGGAATATATGCATATGATAAAGAAGTAATACCATATTTAAATAATGCAAAAATGGCAACATTTGATAAAGGAATATATGTAGCACAAATTACTAAAAATGGGCCAGCAGATAATACAGAATTAAAAGAAGGAGACATTATAACAAATATAGATAATGTTGAATTAAATACAATGAATGATTTAAGAGAATATATTTATACAAAATCACCAGGTGATGAAATAACATTAAAAATAACAAAAGGAAAAGTAGGTAAAGAAATAAAAATAATTTTAGGAACAAAGTAAAAAGCATTTACATTTTCTTATAAAAATAATACAATAATAAAAAATATAAAATATGGGAGAATTTATGATGATAAGAAATATAATATTTGATGTAGGAAATGTAATATTAAACTTTAACATTAAAGAAGTACTAGAAAGTTTTACTGATGATAAAGATGAACAAAAATTCATATTAGAAAATATAATTAATTCACCAGAGTGGTTAAAAAATGCATTAATTGACACTGGATATATATCAAGAGAAGATGCTATAGAAATTGTGAAAGATAGAACAAATCATTGTAATGATAAATTAATAACTGATTTTTGGAATAATTATAATAATTTTGCAAAAGTAGATAAAAATGTATTGAAAATGATTAAAAGTTTAAAAGATAAAAATTACAAAATCTTTTTACTATCTAATATTAATCCATATACACATGAATCTATTAAGAAAAGTGGAATATTTGAAATTATAGATGGATATGTTTTCTCATATCAAGAACATAAAGTAAAACCGTATATAAGTATATATAAAACTTTATTAGAAAGATATAGTTTAATACCAAGTGAATCTGTTTTTATAGATGATAATATAGAAAATATTAGAACAGGGAATTCATTAGGTATTATTTCAAAAAAAGTTGAGCCAGATAATTATGAAACTATAGTAAATGTAATAAAAGAATTAAATTTCTTATAAATTATGGAATTTTCGTTCACAAAATTAATTAAATTTGATATAATTGAGAAGCTAAGGATAAATTGAGGAAGAAAAAAATTTTTTTCCTCCAATCTCAAAATTATTTTCTAGAGTAATCTTTAGTTTCCTTGTTAGACATATAAACTTCAGATTGATTTTGCTTTAGAAACTCTATAATTTGATAAACATCAATCCAAATTTCGTTAGGACTATCAACTTGAGAATCATCAAAAATAAGTTGCATGCCAAAATGCAAGTGAGGAATATTTACATTATTTACATTTTCTTTTATGCTATAACCTGTCATTCCCATATATCCAATTACATCACCAGCTTGAATGGTCATGCCTTCAGACAAATTTTCAGCATAAGGATGATTTTTTCTTAAATGAGCATAATAGTAATATCTTTTTGTATCAAAACTTCTAATTCCAATTCGCCAACCACCATATTGATTCCAACCTAAATGTTCTACAATACCAGATTCAACAGCTATAATAGGAGTACCAATACTACCTAAAAGATCATTTCCAAGGTGAACTCTTTTAAACCCGTAAGATCTGCTATTTCCAAAATCGTCATAATGTGTAAAATAATAATTTTTTGCAATAGGAGAAAAAGCTTTTATACCATATTTTTCAGCAATTGTACCATCAGAATTTGTAAAAGAATATGTACCTATAAATTCAGATAAAACAGCAGAATAACTTTCGTAATAATAATTGTAAAGTTTTAAATTTTGTGTTAAAGATTCAATTGTTTTACCATTTTCCAATTTTTCAGTTAGTTTATCTAAATCTGCTTTTTTAAAATTTTTAAAATTGCCACCATTTTGACATGCCAAGTAAGCAAGAAGTTCAATCCAATTATATGTAGGACTACTATTTTCAGTGTGTGACTTTATATCAAGTTTTGCTGTTAATTTAAGAGCATCATAAGATACATTAAAATCAACCCATTTAATGAAATCTTTTTTATTTGCATCTTCTTGAGTGATATCAGTAGCAAAAGAATAAAAAATAAAAATGGATGAAAGTAAAATTACAGTAATTAATATAAATGTTACTAATTTCAAATTTATTTTAAAAGTATGGATAAACAAAAAAATCACTCCCATTACAATATATTATAGGAGTGATAAAAAAATGATTTTTTGTTCCAAACATGAAATTATTTTAATGTTTCAATATACACATCTCTTAGTAAGTTTCTTTTTACAACACTAGGAGCACCCATCATCAAATCTTCAGATTTACTATTTAGAGGGAATGCAATTATATCCCTTATAGATTCTTCATCTGCTAAAAGCATAATCATTCTATCAATTCCGGGAGCCATACCAGCATGTGGAGGAGCACCATATTGGAAAGCTGTAAACAATGCACCAAATTTTGTTTTTACTTCTGCTTCAGTGTATCCAGCCATTTCAAAAGCTTTTAACATTATATTTATATCATGGTTTCTAACTGCACCAGAAGCAAGTTCTATACCATTACATACTAAGTCATATTGATATGCTAAAATTTCTAATGAATCTTGATTTTCCAATGCTTCTAATCCACCTTGTGGCATAGAAAATGGGTTATGGCTAAATGTTAATTTTCCATTATCTCCTAATTCAAACATAGGGAAGTCAACAATCCAACAGAAGTCGAAGCGATTATTATCAATTAATCCTAATCTCTTACCAAGTTCAGATCTAACTTGACCTGCAAGTTTTTCAACAACACCAGGTACTTCTGCTATAAAGAATAAACAATCACCAGGTTTAGAATTTGTACGTTCTAACATAGTTTGTTTTGCTTCTTCTGTAATAAATTTAGCAATAGGTCCTTGGAATGAACCATCATCTAAAATACGAAGCCAAGCTAAACCTTTAGCTTTTAAGTCTTTTATTGCAAAATTAGTCATATCTTCAAAAAAGCTTCTTGGTCGATCTGCAACATTATGTGTAGCAATAACACGAACAATTTGACGTTTAAATGCATTTAACTCTAATCTAGCAAAAACATCTGTACAATCAACAATTTCTAAAGGATTTCTTAAATCTGGTTTATCTGTACCATATTTAAGCATTGCTTCTTTATATGTGATTCTTTTAAAAGGACAGTCTGTAATTTTTTTATCAGAAAATTCTTTAAATGTATTATAAATTACAGGTTCCATTGTATTAATAATATCTTCTTGAGTTGCAAAACTCATTTCCATATCTAATTGATAAAATTCTCCTGGAGTTCTATCAGCTCTGGCATCTTCGTCTCTAAAACAAGGTGCTATTTGGAAATATTTATCAATACCAGAAACCATTAACAATTGCTTAAATTGTTGAGGTGCTTGTGGTAAGGCATAAAATTTACCTGGATGTAATCTGCTTGGTACTAAATAATCTCTAGCTCCTTCTGGTGAAGAGTTTGCAAGTATTGGTGTTTGAACTTCTAAAAAATTTCTTTCTATCATTTGATTTCTTAAAAATTGTAGGATTTTTGCACGTAATATCAAGTTATTTTTTAATTTATCATTTCTTAAATCTAAAAATCTATATTGAAGTCTTAGGTCTTCTCTAATATCTTGATTTGTATTTACTTCAAATGGTAGATTTGCAGTTCTTTTACCTAATATTTCAATACTTTCAATTTTAATTTCAACTAAACCAGTTTTTAATTTTGGGTTTACAGTTTCTTCATCACGTTTTTTTACTGTACCTGATACAGCAACAGTAGATTCAACAGGTATATGTGAAGCAAAATCAACATCTTTAGCCTCACCAGAAGTTACTACTTGAGTAATTCCATACATATCTCTAATATCTAGAAAAACTAGACCTCCTAAATCTCTTATGGTTTGAACCCAACCACGAATTTGCACTTTTTCTCCAACATGATCAAGAGAAATGGCATCACATTTTAAAATTTTGTAGTCTGACATAATAATCAAATCCTCCTTATTTTTAGGGCTATTTGTATATTCCTAAAGGGCAACAAAAAAGCCCCTTGCAATTACTTGCAGGGACGAAATAATTTCCGCGGTACCACCCAGCTTGAAAATTTACAAATAAAATATAAATTTTCCACTTTATAAAAATTGCTCCAATATGTTTCACATTTTAGGTTGACCTTAAAAGGCTCTCAGCCGGTGGCCTTTCTCTCTTATCTAAGTAACTTCTAAAAGCTTTGTACTGTACAAACGCAATATATATTTAAATTCACATATGCTATTTTACATAAATTTCCCCACTTTGTCAATACTTATACAAAAAAATGGAAAAAACCAATAAATTATTTTATTTTAATACCAAGTAAATATAACAAATTTAATGCTTGCATTTGTGTAATCACAAGACCTTTTACATCATTTAAAGAAACCGCGATTCCTTCAATATCGCAACTAGACAAATCAATACCAGTTAAATGTGTATTAGAAAATTGTGTTTGCGACAAATTAGATTCTTCGAAATAAATGTTTTTTAGTTTATTATCCTGAAAATAACTATTTCGTAAATTCGAATTTTCAAATAAAACATTATTAAAAGATGCTAATGAAAAATTCGAATAATTAGCATTACAATTAGAAAAAATAACATTATAAAATGAAGTACCTATAAACGAAGTTCCAACAATTTTACAATTAACAAATTCACATCTAACAAACGATGTGTTTTCAAACGAAGTATTTGAAAAATCGCAATTAATAAATTTCATATTAGAAAAAGAATTTTCACTTAAATTACTACTTGTGATGAAGACTTTTTCAAAAATAGAATTTTCAAATTCAATATTATTAAGGATAGTATTTTCATTATTGAATTGAGAAAGATTAATACTTTTAATATAGTTATCAGAAAAATCAAGGCTAAGTAAATCACTAATGTCTAACAAATTTTCTAATAATATTTTTTGCGGTTTTTGGATATTCATTTTATGCATCTCCTGTTTTTACAAATTAATCTAGGTAAGCGTGAACCAAATCTGCACAAAAGTTCATTAGAAATCGAATTAGACTTATAAGAAATAGTCTCAACAGAAATATCATCAATATCTCCAACTAAAGTAACAACATCACCAACAGAAGCATTTGGAATATTTGAAATATCAATAATTAACTGATCCATACAAATAGTGCCAATAATTTTGGCAAAATTGTTATTAATTAATACAGGAATATTTTTATTAGATAGTTCACGAGGATATCCATCTGCATAGCCAATAGCAACAGTAGCAATTGTAGTATCTTTAGTAGCAACATATTTTCTACCATAACTTACAGAATCATTTTTATGAATTTTATGGATTGATGAAATATGAGACTTTAAAGATAAAACAGGCTTTAAATTTATAGGTATTTTAGAATTATTTTTATGAGAAATATTATTAAAAATCCCATACATACCAATTCCAATACGAACATAATCATAACGCAAATTACTGTAATTTAATGTACCATATGTGTTTTGAATATGAAGTTTTCCAGGATTATATCCAGCATCTTTTAATTTATTAATACAATAATCAAAATTTGAAATTTGCTTTTTGGTAAACTCAACATCATCAAAATCTAAACTATCAGCAACACCTAAATGTGAAAAACACCCTAAAATACTCAAATTTGACATATTAAACATTTTTATAAAATTATCGGTATTGTTGTAATTTTCACCAATTCTATTTAAACCAGTATTAATTTTTAAATGAACATTAACTTTGTTTTTTAATTTTAGAGAATTAATTTTTTGAGCATAAGGAAAATCAATAATTGTTTGAATTAAATTATATTTAATTACATATTCTATTTCACTTATATCAGTATATCCTAAAATAAGAATGTTGCCAGTAATACCAGATTTTCGTAGTTCAATACCTTCTTGTAAAGTTGCAACTGCAAAATTAGTAATACCAATACTATTTAAAAATTTAGAAATTGGAATTGCTCCATGACCATATGCATTAGCTTTTACAACAGCCATTATTTCAGTTGTTTTAGGAATAATACTTTTAAATTCATTAATATTATTTTCCAAATTACTCATATTTAATTCAATCCAAGCTCTATCAGTAGTAGACAAATTATCACTCATAGTTTAATTATAATCCTCCTAATAATTTAGTATAGACTAATTATATCAAAAATATGAAATAGTTCAACAATGATTTTTAGGGCAGAGAAAAATACTGCCCTAAAATCATATTTCCATAATTCCATCATATACTTTTGTTGCCATACCTTTCATATATATATTATTTGTTTTTTTATCCCAATTAATGTCTAATTCTCCACCTCTTAATAAAACTTTTACATCCCTTTTTATCAAATTATTTGATACACCTGCAACTACCGCTGCACAGCTTCCTGTACCACAAGCAAAAGTTTCACCTGATCCTCGTTCCCATACTCTCATTTTTATTAAATTATGTTCTAATATTTCTACAAATTCTACATTTGTTTTTTGAGGGAAATAGTTATGGTTTTCTATTAATGGCCCATATTTTTTTATTGGAATATTTTCGATATCTTTTGTGAATATTACTGCATGAGGATTACCTATTAAAATTTTTGTTAATTGTATATTCTTATCTAATACAGATATACTCAAATTTCCAGAGATAATAGGCTTTCCCATGTTTACAACATATTGTTCAATTGTTTCTTTACTTGGTTCTAGTATATGTTTTTCTTTTTTAACCTCTTTAATTCCTGCTAATGTTTCTATTTTTAAAATATCTTTTTCAGTTAATTTTTGATCATAAATATATTTAGCAAAACATCTAATTCCATTTCCACACATTTCTGCTTCTGTACCATCACTATTAAATATTCTCATTTTAAAATCTGCAATCATGCTTTTTTCTATAAATATTACACCATCTCCACCTATTCCAAAATTTCTATTACTTAAATATCGAACCAATGCTCCAATAGAATATCTTGTAAAAATTTCTTTTAAATCTCTATTTTTTGCAACATCTATGTAAATATAATCATTTCCAATGCCATGCATTTTTGTGAATTCCAATTTACCCATAATAAACTCCTTTTAAAAATCTTTATACCATTTTATTCATATATATTATGTTTTGTGATTATTTTAAATTTTTAGCAAGGATATTTCTTTTAAATGTTTTTTAGTATATAATACAATAAAAGTTTAATTGGTATAAATTATTTAACTAAAGAAGGTGATTTAAATGAAACTTTTTAGAAAATTGATTAAATTTTTGTTTATAATTATTTTGATAGGTGCTTCTATATGCTGTATTATAGGATATAGTACATATAATCAGGCAGTAAAAGAAAAGCCATTATTAAGTAGAATTGAAGAAATAACAAACAAAGAAAATTATACAAAAATTGATGATTTATCAAAAAACTATGTTAATGCAGTTATTGCAGCAGAAGATCATAGATTTTATGACCACGGAGCTATTGATATTATTGGAATAGGAAGGGCAGTATTTAATAATATAAAAGCAAAAGAGCTTCAAGAAGGTGGAAGTACAATAACTCAACAAGTGGCTAAAAATGTTGTATTTTCACAAGAAGCCAGTATTTCTAGAAAACTTGGTGAACTTTTTGCTTCATTTGAATTAGAAAAAAATTATAGTAAAGACGAAATATTAGAAATTTATGTTAATACTTGCTATTTTGGAGATGGATATTATGGAATTTATGATGCAAGTTATGGATATTACAAAAAATCTCCTAAAGATTTAACTTTAACAGAAGCTGCAATGCTAGCAGGTGTTCCAAATGCGCCATCTGTATATTCACCAAGTGTTAACCCTGATCTAGCTAAAAAAAGGCAAAAATATGTATTAAATAAAATGGTGGAATATGGATATATTAATGAAAAAGATATAAATTCTGTATTGTAAAATAAAAAGATTGGAAAGCTAATCACATTTATAAAGATGTTTGTGATTAAGTATTTCCAATCTTTTATTTTGGGAAATATTTATTAATTCAAATTTTGACTTTTTTTCAATTTTTCTAACTCTAAGTTAGATAATTCTTTTACTGCAAAATAATCGCCTTGGCTAATACAACTTATAATCATTTTTAAGAATTCCATGTAATCTTCTTCTTTTATCATTTTATTTTCCTCTTTTTTGAATAATTTTTCGATTTTAAAAGTATAACTAATAGTATTACTTGGCTTTTTTAATACTATCATATATTAATTACTATTGCAAGTGATTTTGCAAGCATTTTTGACATTATTACTAGTTCTAATTTACCCATAGTGTTACTGTGTTTTATAAATCTTTCAGGGTTGTTATACTATTAATTAGAGTTGAACATTACATGGAGGGATAGATATGGATTCTGTTTCTAAATCAGACATTGATAAAAATTGGGGAGAAATTTTAAAAAATCATAGATTGAAATTAGGGCTAACTCAAGAAGATTTAGCAGAAAAAATAGGAATATCTGTTAAATATATATCAAAAATAGAAACTGGAAAAAGTGGAATAAAAACGCAAACATTGATTAAATATATTAACATATTAGGTATTACTCCTAATACGATATATAAATCTTTTATAAAAAATCCAGAAGTATTATCTAGTATAGAATTATCAGACAAAATTGAAGAATTATCTGAGGATGAAAAAATATGCGCTTCTAATATAATAGATGAAATTAAAAAAATAAAAAAATAGAGATCAAAAAAGAATGAAATTATTTTATAAATTTCATTCTTTTTTATTTAAAATCTATTCGTTCCAAAAAGCTTTATATGTTTTATAAGCAGAATAAACATCATATTTACTTGTAACTTCATATGGTGCATGCATTGATAATACTGGAACACCACAATCTATTACATCTGCTCCTTTATTAGCAATAATATATGCGATAGTTCCGCCGCCACCGACATCTACTTTTCCTAATTCGGTAACTTGATATCTAATATCATTTTTTTCTAATATATTTCTTACCCAAGCTACATATTCTGCATTTGCATCAGAGGCATCATATTTTCCGCCACCGCCAGTATATTTATTTAAACTAATGCCATTTCCTAAAAATCCTGCATTTAGTTTATCAGATACTGAAGCATAAATTGGATCAAAACCTGCATCAACATCTGATGATAACATTTTAGAAAAACAAAATACTTTGTCTAATAAATTTGGTCTATTAACACCTAATTTATTTAAAATTTCTGAAATAAAGAAATCAAACATATGTGATTCCATACCTGTATTTCCAATGCTTCCAATTTCTTCTTTATCAGCTAGAATACATACAGCTGTATTTTTAACATGTTCTAATTCCATCATTGCATGAAGAGAAGTATATGCACAAACTTTATCATCTTGACCATATGCAGCAATCATACTACCATCTAAACCTAGTGTTCTAGCTTTAAATGCTGGAACTAATTCTAATTCTGAACTCGCCAAATCTTGTTCTGTAATTCCATATTTTTGGTTTAAAATATTTAAAATATTTAATTTAACTTTTTCACCATCTTCATCAGTATTGTAAGGAATACTTCCAATTAAAAGATTTAGATCTTCACCATCTATACCTCTACTTAATTTTTTATTCATTTGATCTTGAGCTAAATGTGGTAATAAATCTGTAATTGTAAATATAGGATCTGTTTCATCTTCACCAATATTAATTTCAATTTTTTCTCCATTTGTTTTTACTATAACACCATGCATGCTAAGTGGAATAGTTGTCCATTGATATTTTTTAATTCCGCCATAATAATGTGTTTTTAAATATGCTAAACCTGTATCTTCATATAAAGGATTTGGTTTTAAATCTAATCTTGGAGAATCTACATGTGAACCAATTATATGAATTCCATTTTCAATTGAATTTTCTCCTATAATTGCTAAATACATACTTTTTTCTCTATTTACAAAATAGATTTTATCACCTGGTTTTAATGATTCGAATTCCATAATGTCTTTATATCCATTACTATTTGCTAATTCTCTTGCTCTTTTTATAAATTCTCTTTCTGTTTTTGCTTTATTTAGAAAATTCATGTATTTACTAGAAACATCTTCTATTTTACTTCTTTTTTCCTCATCTACATTTTCCCATCCACTTTTATTGTTTTTTAAAAGTTTTTCTTTTAATTCATCCATTAAAATCACATTCCTTTCAATCTTTTATTTTTTCTTTGACAGTATATCATTATATTTTTTATTTTGCCACTGTTTTTTATAATTATTCTTTGTTTTTGTTGACTTGTAGATATTTTTTTGCTACAATGCTTGTAGAATAAATCATATATTTATATGTTTATTTTTTGTTTATTGAACTAGATTTCTTCAAAAAAGAGCAAATCTAGTTCTATTTTTAAATATGTTATGTGATAATTAGAAAAATAAATTTTTTTAATAAAAGGGGATTTATTAAAATGAAAAAAACTTTAAAAATATTTTTTATTTTCATTTTTACATTACTCGTATTTAGTGCTTCTAAAAGAGTAGAAGCAAACTACATAGAAAAAATTTCTATGGATATTTATATAGACAACAATGGAAATGCATCAATTACAGAAATATGGAACTGTTACACAGATTCTGGAACAGAAGTATATCATCCATATTATAATTTAGGAAATTCTGAAATTTCGAATTTAACTGTTAGTGAAGATGACACTGATTATCAATCATTGACTACATGGGATACATCAAAGTCTTTAGAAGAAAAAGCATATAAATGTGGTATTAATACAATATCAAATGGTGTTGAATTATGTTGGGGAATCAGTTCATATAGTGCACATACATATATAGTGAAATATAATATTAGTAATTTTATTGCAAATTTAAATGATTCACAAATGCTATATTGGACATTTATTCCATATGATTTTTCAAACACAATTGGAGATGCATATATAAAAATATATACAGACTTTAGTATTCCAGATAATATTGACGTTTGGGGATATGGAAATTATGGTGGAACAGCTTATGTTTATGATGGATATATAGAAATGGAATCAAATGGAAGATTAGACAAAAATGAATATATGACTATGTTAGTAAAATTTCCTAACAATACATTTAATGTTACGAGTAATAATTATAATAATAATTTTGAAGATTATTATAATATGGCAGAACAAGGAGCTACTCAATATAGTAAAAAAACAAGTGGTGTTGAAATTATCATTAGCTTAATAGGCTTTATACTTAGTATAACACCATTTATAGTATTTATTATTATTGCGATTGCTACGCAGAAAAACTTGAAAATAGATGAATTAAAATTTGGAACAGAAGGAAAAAAGATTCCAAAAGATGTACCATATTTTAGAGATATACCTTGTAATAATGATATTTTCAAAGCTAATTATATTAGTTATAGTTATGGAATTTCTAAAAATAAAACTGATATATTAGGTGCTATTATTTTAAAATGGCTAAAAGATAACATTGTAAAAGTAAAAAAAGTTGATGCAAATGGTGTTTTTAAAAAAGAAAATATATCTATAATTTTAAATGAAACTAATTTAGATGAAAATATCAAAAATCAACAAGAAAAAGAATTATTTAAAATGCTATTAGAAGCTAGCAAAGACGGAATTTTAGAGAAAAAAGAATTTGAAAAATGGTGTGATAAAAATTATTCTAAAATATTAAAATGGTTTGATAATATTCTAATAAAGGCTAGAGATGAACTAATTGTAGAAGGTTTAATTATAGAAAAAGAAAAAACATATTTTAAATTTTTTGTAAGAGAATATTATGAAGCCACTCCAGAATTAAAAGAAAAAGCATTGCAAATTGCAGGTTTAAAAAGATATTTAAAAGAATATACACTTATAAAAGATAGAGAACCTATTGAGGTAAAACTATTTGAAGAATATTTGATATATGCACAAATGATGGGAATTGCTAAAAAGGTCTCAAAAGACTTTAAAGATATATATCCAGAAATAATCGAACAGTCACATTTTGATTCATATGATAATATAATTTTTATAAATTCATATGCAGCTTATGGCATTTCTTCTGCAAAGAGTGCCGAAACAAGAGCAAATAACTATTCTTCTGGTGGAGGAGGATTTTCGTCAGGAGGCGGAGGAGGAGGCTCTTTCGGTGGAGGAGGAGGCCGGAGGAGGTTTCCGTTAGAATAAAACTATTAAAAATAATAAAAAGTAAAAGAAATAGGGAACTGCAATAACCGCAGTTCCCTATAAACAAGTTTATTTGGCTTTTCGTGGATATCTGTCGAATATAATATTTTCTACAGCATCAATCATAGTGACTAAAGTGAGCGTTCGACAAAGTTCAGTTTCTTTTTGATTTATTGAAGTATAATCATTCAATCGTTTCCGAACCTCTAATATCTTATCGTTATCAACATCATAATATTTAGAATGTGTAAAAATGTTACCATCCTTTAAATAATGAATGAATATACCATTTCGACCACATGAGCTAAACCGTTGAATCGTATAACCATTAATTACTCCCTTCATATCCTTTCCTCCTCTTGCTTTTGTATAATCGATATGTTACGTAATGACTATTGTAGCATAAAAGAAGTTAAAAGTCCATAAAATAAGAAATTTTAGTTTTATAATTCACTTATAACCCATTTCTACAAAAAAATTGAGAAAAAATTTTACTAATTTTTATAAAACTCTTGCAAATTTAAAAAATATATGCTATTATATAAAAGCGTTAATTATTAACGATAAATCGAGGTGTAGCGCAGTTGGTAGCGCGCGTGGTTTGGGACCATGAGGTCGCAGGTTCGATCCCTGTCACCTCGACCATAAAGAAATTACGTTAATTTAACGTAATTCTTTTTATTTTTGCACCAATAGCTTAGTTGGATAGAGTACTCGGCTACGAACCGAGAGGTCGGGGGTTCGAATCCCTCTTGGTGCACCAAATTCAATATTTGGAAAAACAAAAGCACTTATTTTTTAAGTGCTTTTGTTTTTTAAACTATTATCCTAAAAGTATAATTAAAAAATATCATTTTGAGTTTTTACTATTTCTTTATGTTCTGGGTCTAACATTTCATCAATAAGACCTGCCAAAATAATACGTTCATTGTAAGGATATTTTACACCCATATATTCAATATAAAGGTCATTTCCTAATCCAGGAATTACTAGAATATCATCTTTAGTCATCATATGAAGTGCATATCTTAAAGCTTCAGTTCTATTCAAAATAATTTTATACTTTCCACCAGATTTTTTTAATCCAACTTCTATATCAGACATAATTTGCATTGGATTTTCAGTTCTTACTTGATCTGCTGTAAGTACAGTGAAATCTGCTAAAGTACCAGATATTTCACCCATTATAGGACGTTTAGCACGGTCTCTATCTCCACCAACACCCCAAGTACAAATAACTTTACCTTTTGTATATGGCTTTACAGTTTGTAAAATTGATTCTAAGCTAGATGGTGTATGTGCATAATCTATCATAATTTTATAACCTAATTTATTAGGAACCATTTCACTTCTACCAAAAACATGGAATGGATTTAAGCCTGATTTTATATCTTCATATGTTGCTCCAAAATATCTCGCAACAGTAATTGCACCAAGGGCATTATAAGCCATATATTTACCTGGAATTGAAACTGTTACTTCTTTAGTATATTCAGGTGTTATTAAAGAAAAATCAACAGAATGATTTGTATAACTAAAATCTTTAGCCATGATATCAGCTTTATTATCAACACCAAAAGTAATTATTTTCTTATTAGGTAATAATTCAGGAATTTTTGCAGTATATTCATTATCCAAATTTACAACACAAACAGGAGACATTTTTAATAAAGAAAGTTTAGCTTCAAAATAATCTTCCATTGTAGGGTGTTCATTTGGACTGATGTGGTCTTCACTTAAATTAGTGAATAAAGCAATATCAAAATCACAACCAACAACTCTATCCAGTTTCATAGCTTGTGAAGAAACTTCAAGAATAACAACATCAACATTTTTCTTGACCATCATATCCAAATATTCTTGAATTTTATAACTTTCTTGTGTAGTTCTATCAAGAACTTCAAGCATTTCATCATTTATATAGCAAGCAATACTACCAATTAAACCTACTTTATAACCATGTTTTTGTAGAATAGATTTAATCATAAATGTAGAAGTTGTTTTTCCCTTTGTTCCAGTAACTCCAATAATTTTTAGTTTTCTTGAAGGATTGTCATACAAATTACAACTACATAATGCTAAATTTCTTCTTATATTGTCAAGTTTTATAAATGTAATGTTTTCATAATTTAAAGAATCTAAATCAACATCAGATTCTACAGCAATAGCAGTTGCACCATTTTTTATAGCACTTTCTATAAAATCTGTTCCTTTTAATTTATAACCAGTAATAGCAAAAAAGAAACCATTTTGCTTAATTAATCTTGAATCAGATGAAATATTAGTAATATCAATATCTAAATTTCCTTTATGCTCAAGTATTTCTATATTTTTTAATACATCTTTTAACAACATAATTGTGCCTCCTAAAAAATTTATTTAACTGAATTATACTCTAGGGGAAAGGTGTTGTCAAATCTATATAAAAGTGATAAAATGAATTTACAAAAAATGGAAAAAGGAGAAATAGATATGAAACAACGGTATGATAAAAAAATAAGCAACACATACTATCCTAAAATGGCAGAAGCACAAAATGATGGAATAATTTTTTATTCATTAATGTTTCCTAAAATTGCAGTAAAAAGTAGTATAAATCAAGATGACAAAATTGAGATTGAATTTATAAATGTGAATAAAATAGAAGAAATAATAAAAGAAAAGCGGAAACGGAAGAAAATACTAAAGATTATATTAATAGGAACATCAATACTACTAAAAAATATTTATGTTACTACAGCGATAATTTTCTTTCTTGCTTTTATACTAGAAGATTTAAAATATTTTATAAAAATAGTATATAAAATAAAATTTAAATGTAAAGGTTATGAAAAATTAGGAAGTTTCCATGCAGCAGAACATATGGCAATAAATGCATATTTTAGAAGCAAGAAGATACCAACATTTAAAGCTTCCAAAAAAGAATCAAGATTTAGTAACAAGTGTAGTAGTATGAATTTAATTTGTAAAATTATAATTTTTACTATGATAGATTTAAAAATAGCATTTTGGGATAAACAATATTTTGTAATAAATATTATTGAAATAATTTTTATTATAGTTGTAACAAAATTAGCAAAACAAAAAGGATTGATAAATTTTCTACAAATGTTAGTAACAAATAAACCAACAGATATAGAGATAAAAGTAGCAATACAAGGAATAAAAGAAATAAAAAAATTTGAAGTAGATTATATAAGTCAAATGACTGATATAAATACGAATATCGAAAAAGTTTCATAAATTGTTCCTTTATAGTATTAATTTATATTATTGTATATATACAGTAATCACTAAAAAGCCATACAGATATTGATAATTCAATACTGTATGGATTTTAATAAAAATTATAGCTATTGCATTACAATTGCATTACTTTACAAAAAAAGAGTCATACAAAACATTGATATTTCAATACTTGTATGACTTTTCGTGTATGGTGAGCCAGGAGGGTCTCGAACCCCCGACCCCAGGCTTAGAAGGCCTGTGCTCTATCCAGCTGAGCTACTGACCCATGTCAAATGACATTTATTATAATAGCACAAAAAGAAAATGTTGTCAATACCTAAATTAATATTAAAAACAAAACCTTTGTTGTTGTGTCAATGATGTGAAACAAAAATATATAAAATCACCATATAATTAAATTGCATAATTAATCATTCCAAATACTTCTAGTTCACTACGCTTTTCTTTGGGTGTTAAATATCCTAATACTGC
>OBKV01000274.1_pt1 | contig 49241 bp, 42 predicted proteins | sample 1517301 | NCBI WGS metagenome assembly OBKV01 (sample SAMN04571685, study PRJEB22368) | human gut metagenome | biome: human gut; material: stool | host: Homo sapiens | place: Luxembourg | collected 2012-06-29 | reverse complement strand
CATTAGAATTTAAAATTTATCTATTTTATGAGTCCTTTTTCTTGACGTAGTACCAGACCTTGTTGAGTATAAAGATAAAATCAAAATGTATGAGCGAATATGCGAACCTGAGAGCCGACTTATTGACCGCAACAAGTATCTAGGCATGAACTATCAGAATATTAATGTTGAAAATATTAAAAAGATGACAGCGGATTATGAAAATATTCTGGATGAACGTATTTCTCAGGTAGAAGCAAAATTAAAGGAAATGGAAACCATAAAGGAATTACGCAAGGACGAAATGGGTATGGTTGAAATGAAATCAGATATGATAGACATGACAATGGATGAGGATAGAAAAGAAGCGATTTTGCATTGCTTGGCGGATGAAACTTTAGAGTATGTGTACGATCGTACATCCACAGGATTTTATTATGTGAGCACGGACAATCTGAGATTTAATGCAAATGAACGTTTTGATATCAATCTAACTGATGAGGATTTAAGCAAGATTTATGATTACATGAACTTAGATTTCTATGTTCTCGATTCAGAGTGCGAATGGGATGAAGATGAGAATGGAGAATACTTCGGTATTGCAGTTGGTTCAGATCGTGTCAATGGTGGTTACGAATTTGGTGATTATTGTGATTTGGATGAAGAAAGGTATGAGCTTCGTCAAACTCTGTTTGATGAGATGTGCGGGCAAAACCCAATCGCATATGATGCGGATAAAGAATGTCTTACATTGCCGGATGGCAGAGTGATTAATAATATGCTTTCACGTGAGCAGGCGGTGAAACATTATGAAGATTATATCTACAAAGAAGTTAACCAGAATCAGGAAGTCAAGGAAATGACAGAAATGTTATACGGTGATGAATTGGAAAAGGATGATTTAGAAGAATGTTTATAAACTCTTGAGATTCAATGACTTGAGAGTTTTTTTCGTTAAGGCAATTTGCCTTAATTTTGAAAGGAGTTAATTATGGCAAGAAACTGGAAGAAAATGTCAAAAGAAGAGGAAGATAAAAAAAGACAGGAAACTATAGATAAGGCTATTGAAACGATGAATAAAGGGATTTATGAATACCTAGATTCAGATAGATTCAAAACTCTTTTAGACACAATGTCAAAGTTCCACGATTACAGCATGAACAACACATTGCTGATTTTAGGGCAAAATCCTCATGCCACTCACCTTGCCGGCTATAACAAGTGGAAGCAGGATTTTAATCGTCAGGTCAAAAGAGGTGAAAAAGGCTTGATGATTTGGATGCCTGTCGAAATCAAAGTAAAAGAAAAGCAATATGTTCTGGATGAAAAAGGAAATCGAATACTTGGGGATGACGGGAAATTTAAAAAGGAAGAAGTTGTAGTAAAAAAACATACATTTAAAATTGGATATACATTCGATGTGTCTCAAACAGAGCAGATCGAAGGAAAAGAAGTGGTTGAATTAAGTCCAGTGAAGGAACTGGAGGGTGATGTAAAGGATTATCAAGCTTTGACAAAAGCTTTGATGGAGATCAGTCCAGTGCCTATAACGATCGAAGCTTTCAAAGCATCTGCAAAAGGATGCTATAATCCATTGACAAACGAAATCAAGATTCAACCCGAAATGAGCGAGGTCCAGACAATCAAGACCATGATTCACGAGATTGCACATTCAATCGTTCACAGCAACGAAAATCTAGATCAGCTCAAACAGAAAGAAAACATTGAATTCAGTAAAAGCGAAAGAGAAGTGCAGGCAGAATCAATTGCATATATCGTTTCAAGCCATCTTGGCATTGATACATCGGACTATTCATTCCCGTATGTTGCGACATGGGGACTTTCGACTGAGCCATCAGACTTGGAGAATGTAAAGCAGAATTTAAAGTGTATTAAAAGTACATCATTTGATCTAACATCTAAAATTGATACGTACATGGAACAATTACAGGCACAGCAGGAGCAAAATAAAGTCAATGTTCAAATTGCAATCAACTGGTCAGAAAATGGCACTGTTGCTCAGTACTCAGAAGAAAGCAATATTGCCCCAGAAGATAAGCTTTCTTTTGCAGAAGCAAATGAACTGCTAAAAAGAATGAACGATCATCTCAAGGATACAATGCTTGGATATGACAAAACAGATTATGAAATCACACTTTACAAGGGAAACGAAGATGAACCTTATGTTTATTCTGGAAGATATGATATAGGAAGTGAAAATGGAGATATCATTGATACAATCTCTAATTATCTAGATTGGAAAATTGAGCATGAAAACGATCAGAATGCATTGCTTTTTAAAAATGATTTTATTCCTGAAGCAGAAGCAGGACGAAAATTGTCAGTGGAGGAAGCAAAACGAGTCGACAATATTTTTGATGAAATGCTAAAAAGGGAATTGAAATATAAGACAATCAATTTCACAAGAGAACATTTTGAAACAGTGGATACAGCTCGTGATGTCATGCGAGTAGAAGAAAAAATGGATGAGCTGTACAACAATGGCGATATATCAGGAAAGACTCATGATGAAGTGTTAAATCATCTTTCTGAAGTTGAAGAAGCTCTATATGAACGAATCAAGGATAATATGGAAAACAACTTTCTATTTAAAACTCAAGTTGAAAATGCAGTCAATGCAGATGGCGAGTTTGGATATAAACGAGCACTTTACAATCAAGATGATGTGTACAAGGATGTCGTTAAAGATGTACTGGAAATTGATGATTTACAAAAAGATGCAGATGAAATGGAATTATAGTTAAGGCAATTTGCCTTAAGGAGGTATATAAAATGAATCACATTACATTCAAAGATAAAGAAGGATTTGATATTAATGTTCTTGCTTTTGATGGAGAATCTAATTTTGCAATTTTAGATCGCACTTCTACTGGTTCACCAACACCTTATGTTGTGGTTAAGGGGCTGGATACGGAAACAGCTACTTGGTCTAATTCGGAAGGGTATTTTGCTAATTATGAGGATTGTGTAAGAAAATACAAATCATCTGTACTGGAACATACGCAGTCAGATATCCCTATGAAAGCAATGTTTGAATACTTGTTGCGTAGAGATATTGAACCTATGCTTTCCTGCACTTTAACAGATGAAGAAGTTTGTCAGGCATATGACAGCTTTATGCAGAATGATGATTTTGCATCTTTGTTAGATCGTGAAATCGTGCCTATGGCATTGGATATCATTGAAGAAAATGAGCGGAGAGAAAATTTAAAAATACAGGATATTATTGATGCTCCATTGAAATGGGATAGTAAAACAAAACCGGAAGGTGCTTTCATTGGGATGACAGTGGCTGATTTTGTTTTTAGTCATGGACTTCACCAAAACATGAAATTAAATGATTTCAATGAGTTGCTTGCAAAGGATGGATATTCAACTTTTCCTAACAAGCAGTACCCATTCACAAATCTCGAAAGGATGATTAGTGATGAGGAGTTTAAACTTGATGTTCTTAATATTAGTAATAATTTAAATAATATTTATGATGAAACGGACTTCGTTTATGAAAAAGGGATTGAAGAATCGGATGTTGCAGAAGTAGTTTTTGATGGTATCTGTGATGATTACGAACTTTCAAGACTTGTCAATAAATGTGAAGGAAAAGATTAATTGAAAGATTTTGTCGCACATTGTGAGGATATTCAAGGTCTGTTTGTAAACGCTGTTGAAATGGAGAGTCAGGAAATGGAGATTTAAGGCAGATTGCCTTAATTTTAAAGATAAGGAGAATAAAGATGAATTTACTACTACACTTCAAGGTAAACGAAGGTGATGATAATAATATCAACATACAAGAGTATAAGCTGTATGGAGATGTCGAAACCAAGTCAGAAAAATGCTTGGTAGATGAAGGGGACGAGGTGGTGTTAACAGAATTTCCAGTCCCTGAATTTAAAAACTGCACATTGATGAAAAAAGGTGACGAAGGTTTTTACGAATATAAAGATTATCGTCAGGGCGAAAATGCAGAACTTGCAGGTGGATATGCAGTATCAGGTATTTTACAGCAGAACAAACGTTTTGATTTTAATTATGTGAACGATCAAATTAACGGTATTGTTCAGGATCCGTTTTATAAAGTTGAAACAATGGGTGATTATCAAATTCCTATGCGAGTACTTGATGCATACAATGATTTGTATGTGGCGACACTTGCAACAACTGAATATATCTACTATTTACATGATAGTGATGATGTGTTAATGGTTAGCTTAGAAAATCGCCAAACCATTGCTAGAGGTGAGTTTGCAATGGATTCATATCAGGAGTCCTTTGAAAACATCTATTACGGAAACAGCTATGAGGAAGAAATCTGGATGGATGAGTATGAAAAGGATGCAAAAACACAGGAGTTGGAAAGTAATGAAATGGAACTTTAAGGCAGATTGCCTTAAAAAAGAGGAGCAGTGTTGTAAATGAATGAGTACGAAAAATACAGGCTACAGTGGATGCTGGATCATGATTATTCGTTGCCTGATTTATTGGAACGTCTTTCTGATATTGCGATGAATGAGAATTTAGATGAAATTCAAAATCCACGTGTAATGCTGAATGAAGCTTTTGAAAGATTGGAATATGAACAAGGATTTGATAATGAAGAAATCTGGCTATGCAAAGATGAATGGGAACATGATCTATACAGTAGCAATGAATATAGTCTGACGGATGCAGGAAAGACAAAAGTGAAACATTTTATTGAAGATTGCAGAATAAAGCAGGACAGTATTTTAAAAGCCGGACTGGACACCGCAAAAGAAACTACACTACCAAGTGTAGAAGATATTCTATGCAATGTTGAGGATATGGTGGACGAGGATGGGAAATACACGAATGCTTGGAACATTACGGACAATTATTTGAGTGATCCGTTAGAACTGAATAAAGATGATGATTTTGTGATCCATTCAAATGAACAGGTGAAAGATGTTTTGATTCCGCTTCCTTTAGTGGTGAAAGAAACACCGCTTCCTCCAAGTTATGAGGTGTCGACATCACAGCCACATTATACGGAAGTCAATTTGTTTGATGTAAGTGATGATGTTTTTCATGAAGAAGATACAAATGATTTTAGTCCATGGTCTGACAGAAGTATCAACAATATTCTAAGAATTGGTTCAGGTTTTGTGAATGGAAAATATCGTATCTATCATCTGTATACGGCTATGAATGTCAATGCAAAAGACAAAGCAACCTATCTTAAAAATGAATATGGTATTGGTGGCAGAACCTATGATTTTAAAAATAAAAAACAAGACAAAGGCTACATTGACCATGATTCAAAAGGATTGACTATATGTGTTTCATCAAAAGATTCAGCATCATTATTTAAAGATTCTGAATCAAAAACATTCTCGTGGGCAGATGTTAGCTCACGCATAGAAAGGCTGATTGCAACAGGTAAATATTTTACGGATGAAGAAATGGAATATTATAATTCCATGAATAAAGATGAAATTCTACCTGCCTGGCTTTTAGAAAAATGTGGCTTGTCAGACTATACAAATAATTCTCAGACTGTGGAAAGACCAGACTGGATGGAAGAAGATGAGATTCTAATTGATCGTGATAATGATTATGTATTATTGAGGGACCCTGATGAAAATGTAAAGCAGATTTGGACTGCAAGTGGTGAGTTTCTTTCGACTGTTCAATTAGAGAATGAAACAGTTGATAAAGCTATGGAAGAATATTATCACAACATTTCAAAAGGTGGTTTTTATATTCCAGATCGAATTAAAGAAGGATATATGGAAGAGGATTATGATAATCTTTCAAAAGAGGATATTGAGCTTTAAGGCAGATTGCCTTAATTTTGAATAATTATGTGCGAAAGGGGATATGCTTTCGCACATTTTTCTAGCATTTTCGACAGATAAAAATGGTAAAATATACTTGTAAACAATTAGATGAAACAAGGAATTATTCCAATTTGGAAGGAGTGGTCATCATGATGATGTATTTTGAATTTAATGAGGATAGATTGAAGAAACACAATTTAACCAAGGAGCAATGTTTTAGCGTGATCGACAAAGTGATGAATCAAAATGGAATTTATGCTAAACAGAGTGGAACTTATATTACTTCTGAAAAATCTGGGTTTGATGCTTTTAGTTTATTAAAATGCAAACTACCTAAAACAAAGTGGTTTTTGAATGTGATTGAAAAGTGGTTCTGGTTTGATGATGAAAATGATGTTGACTGGAATGATATCGGAGCCGACTGCATACATTCAATTAATATCTATGGAGTTTAAAATACATGCCTACAACAAAAAAAGCCATATATTTTGATTTGGATTATAACGCTTTGAAACATTTCTATAGCAATACATCTCCAAATAATGCATATGCTGAAATTGAAAAATATATGCTTGATAATGGCTTTGAACATAGACAGCGTTCAGGATATGTAAGTTTAAAAGCAATGCGGTTGAATGAGATTACCGATTTTGTAAAACAAATGTCAAGAGAATTTCCGTGGCTTCATAAATGCTACAAAAAATTCGATGTAGCTAATATAGGTGTGGTCCACAACTTGGATATATATCTAGATGAACCATATTATGAGATAGATGTAGATTTAGAAATATCAAATGAAAATGTTGTAGATCATAATGAAGATTACAAACTGGTTGAAATTGAGGATGACTTATACGAATTAAGAAATCTTGATGATGAAATAATAAGTACTTCGACATTCAATAATATAGAAGATGCTTTAGATGAAATAGATGAAAGAAATATAGGAATGGAGCCTTAAGGCAAATTGCCTTAATTTTGAATGACTATGTGCGAAAGTGGGATAAGCTTTCGCACATTTTTCTAGCATTTTTTGAAAGGATACATGGTAAAATATATATGAGGAAAATAAAACAAAGGAAAGGAGTGAATCCAGATGAAAACAATCGATTCGAGCAACTCAGCTTATTTGAACTCTGCATGGGGGATGATGAATCAAGTAGAGGTAGTGAAACTTCTGAAGGAAAAAAACAATCTATTATATACCATTTTGAAGGAGAGGAATCCAGAGCAGTTGAGCAATCTGGAATTTCAGCTTTATCAGGAGATCAATTCACGCTTCACGCAGGTGCTGAAGGAACTGGAAACAACGTATCCAGCATCACAGGAGTTGAGCTGGATGGAAAAATTACAGAAGAAGGAACAGCTTTTGAATCAAGCCAGAGAAATAACATGGCAGTGGATTCTGACTCTAAAAGTGCTACAAACCAAGTATTGGAGAGAGTACATCTAGAAGATGAAAGGTTATCGACAAGAACAAAGATACAATACAATATTGAAGCTTTAAAAACTGTTCGTCAGCTTCAGAAAGAAAACAGGACAGCTACTTTACCAGAAAAAGAAAAACTAGCACGTTTTTCAGGGTGGGGTGGCTGTCCTCATGTATTTAATGAGAGTGATACGGATTACACTTTGGAAAGGAAGGAAATCAAGGAGCTTTTGACAGTGCATGAATATGCAAATGCAAAAGAATCAACATTGACATCCTTTTATACTCCATTGAATGTAATTGACAATATCTATCGTATTCTTGAACGAATGGGATTCAATCAGGGAAAGGTTATAGAAACCAGTATGGGGAATGGTAACTTTTTCGGACGAATGCCTAATGATATGTATGTAAACTCAACACTGTGTGGTGTAGAACTTGACAGCATGAGTGCAACGATAAGCAGATACCTTTATGACAAGGTAGATGTAGAAAACACAGGTTTTGAAAGTAATTCCTATCCAAATAATTATTTTGATCTGGCTATTTCAAATGTTCCATTCGGATTTTTTCAAGTGCATGATATGCAGGAACGTGATTTAAATGAACATCACTGGAACATCCACAACTATTTCTTTGCAAAGGCTTTGAAAAAGGTGCGGGATGGCGGTATCGTTGCTTTTATTACATCAACTGATACTATGGATGGCAAGAGCGACATTTTATCCTATATTAATGAAAAAGCTGATTTTTTAGGTGCATTGCGTTTACCTTCCAATTTATTCCATGAAAACGGAGCAAATACAGATGTAGCATGTGATATTGTTTTTCTAAAGCGAAACGACGAAAAGGAAATCAATCATGATGCATTATTCACACAAAGAAGATATGTAACAGAACACCGACAGATGAATGATTACTTTGTTATGCATCCAGATCATGTGTTTGGTCGTGTTACGGAAGAAAAAGGACAGTTCGATAATTATGTACTGAAAGTTACAACAGATAAAGATAAATCATTACAGAATTGTTTTGATGCTATCATTAATGATTTCCCTGAAGGAATCTATGAGGAAGAACAAATATCAGAAGAACAGCAAATGTTTATTCCAATGGATGTGCAGCACTCAAAACTGGCAGTCAATGCGTTTTTTGTTGAGAATGACAAACTGTATTTCAAAGAAGCTGACTTTTACTATGAAGTTGGTATTTCAAACAAAACAGATGAAGACATTGTATCATTTAAAAATGAAACAGACCGCCTTAAGGCAATTTGCCTTATCAAATTAGCTGATACAGCAAACGAATTGATTCGTATGCAGGTGGATGATGTTGATGAGATTCTTTATCTTGGAAAACGTGCGGAACTGAATGCCTTATACGATGATTTTATTAAAGAATATGGACCTATCCATAAAAGAACGAACATCCGTCTTTTAGACAACGATCCTCGTCTGGCTCTACTGGATTCACTTGAAAACTATGATACCAAAACAAAGCGTGCAAGCAAAACTCAAATTTTTTCAGAAAGAACGATTCAATCAAAACGTGAAATAAAAGCGGTTGAAAGTTTGGAAGATGCTGTTCGTGTATCTTTAGATACGTATGCATCTTTAAATTTAGAATACATGAGTTCACTGCTTTCTGTGACAGAAGAAAGCGTACAGAAGGAACTGCTAGAAAAAAAGATTGCCTTCATTCAGCCAGAGTCTGGAAAATTACTCATGGCGGATGAATATTTGAGCGGAGATATCTATGAAAAGATTGAGATTGCAGAAAGATATGGCTTTGACAACAATATCGAAGCATTAAAAAGTGTTTTACCAGAACCTTTGTCGGCTGAGGACATTCATGTACAGTTAGGTGCTCAATGGGTTCCTATTGAATATATCCGTGAATTCAGTAGTCACATTTTTAAGGAGTCTGGGTATGATTATTCACGTATGAGAATCGACTATGATGAATATTCGGCTAAATATTTTACAACACAGCCTAGTCGTTGGAACATCAACAGTGAGGTAACGCTAAACTGGGGAGTGCAGAAAACAGACAATGTAGACTTCTGGAAAAGCCAGCCGGATTACAATGGATATGATCTTTTCACAGATATTATTAATTCCAGAATGCCTGAGATTAGAAATTACTGGACGGAGGAAGATGAGGATGGAAAAATACATCGAAAAAGTGAAGTCAATCCTGAAAGAACCGCACAGGCTCGACAGCTTGCGGAAGATTTGGAGCAGGAGTTTGAGGATTGGATTTATCAGGACTATGAACGAAAGAAAGATTTGGTAGATATTTATAATCATAGATTCAACAACATCCGAAACCGAGTCTATGATGGTTCATTCATTTCTTTTCCGGAAATGGCACCTTCCTACAATCTGGAGCCTTATCAGAAAAATGCAATTGCACGTATCATGGATACGAATACAAATACTTTGCTGTGGCAACAGGTTGGAGCTGGAAAAACATTTGAAATGGTTGCCAGCGGTATGGAAATGAAGCGTTTAGGATTACGAAACAAGATTTTATACGTTGTACCTAACCACATCGTATCGCAGTGGGCGAACGATTTTATGCGTTTATATCCAAATGCCAATGTATTGGTGGCAACCAAAAAAGATATGTCAAAACAGCGTAGAATGGCTTTTACAACAAAGATTGCTACTGGAAACTATGATGCAATTATCATGGCACATTCCAGCTTTAAGATGATTTCAATCGGCACTGATTTACAGATTGAACTGATGAGAAAACAGATGGATGAGATGAATGCTGCCATCGAACAATTGGATAACTCATATAATGAAAACCAAACAAAGATTGTAAAGCAGTTGGAAAGAACGAAAAAATCTATCGAAATGCAGATACAGAGATTAGCAGATTCCAGACGGGATGAGAATGTAGTTCCATTTGAAAATCTGGGAATCGACTATATGTTTGTTGATGAAGCACATGAGTTTAAAAATCTTTTCAGCTATACGGCTATGCGAAACATTGCAGGTGTTCCACAGCAGAATTCCGCAAAAGCTATGGATATGTATATGAAATGCAAGATCATTGAGGATAATGGCGGTGGTATCTGTTTTGCGACAGGGACTCCAGTAACGAATACTATGGCAGAGCTTTATACTATGCAGAGATATTTGCAGGAGAACGATCTAAGAAAACAGAATATCCGTTGCTTCGATGCATGGGCAAAAACATTTGGTAAAGTAACCAACAGCTTTGAAATCAGTGTGGACGGCTCAGGCTTTGTCAATCGTTCCCGCTTCTGTAAATTCTTCAACATGGAAGAATTGATGAATCACTTTAGACAGGTTGCGGAGATTCAGACAGCCGGAATGCTGAGAAAATCACTGGAAGAATCGGTGCTAGGTCGAGTGAAAGCTGTACCACCAAAACATATTGGAGGTAAGCCGACCGTTATTGCCATTGAGCCAAGTGATGTACTGGAAAACTACATCAGTGAAATTGTTGAACGTACCGAATGCATTCATAATGGAAATGTGGATCCGCATATCGACAATATGCTTAAGATTACATCAGACAGTAAAAAAGCAAGTATTGATATGCGATTGATTGATCCGAATTATCCAGACGAAGAAAACGGAAAACTATGGACGATTGCAAAACAGGTATATCAGATTTATAAGGATTATGACAATGATAAAGCAACCCAGCTTATTTTCTGTGACTCGTCTACACCTCATAAGAATGAGAAGGAAAATGATGAAGAAACCGGCTATGTGTTCAGCAATGTCTATGACGATCTAAAGATAAAATTTGTAGAATTAGGTATTCCCGAAAACGAGATCGCATTTATTCATGATTATGACACAGAATTAAAAAAGCAGAATCTTTTTGAAAAGATGAATAAAGGCGAAATGCGTGTTTTGATTGGTTCAACGCCAAAACTAGGTGCAGGAACAAATATTCAGGAACGTATGATAGCAATACACCATGTAGATGTTCCGTGGCGTGCAAGCGATATTGAACAGCAGAATGGACGAGCATTCAGACAAGGAAATATGTATAACGAAATTTACGAATTCCGCTATGTTACTAAAAAATCATTTGATGCATATTCATGGCAGATGGTCGAAACAAAATCAAGCTATGTAACACAGCTTCTAGAAGGTACGGGAGATACACGTGAATTTGAAGAAGATACACAGAATAGTTTCTCATATGCCGAGGTCAAGGCGATTGCATCTGGAAATCCTATCATTAAGGAAAAGTTTGAAGTAGACAACGAAGTGAAACGATTAGAAACAATGCGGAGGTCGTGGCAAAAGAAAAAAATGCAGGCACAAGATGATGTTGCACTTTTACCAGATCGAATCGAAACAGAAAAAAAATATCGCACCATTCTTGCAGAGGAATGTGAATATTTCAAAAATGAGATTGAAGCCAATAATCTTAGAGATACAGAGCATTTTACATTTTATGATGTCAAAGGGAATGAATATCACGATCTGAAGGAAGCTTGGGATGCAATTCAAGAATGTACAAAGGGGTATAAGCTGAGTGATTATAAAGAAAATAAATTTGTGGGTCGCTTTATGAAAGCGGACGTATTGATTGGATTAGGCTTGGCAGGAGAAGGAATAGTAATCAAAATGAAAACACCATTGCGGACAATCAATGTTGATTCGGTAAATCCAGTAGGTCGAGTAAATTTCAATCGAATGTATAAACGTATCAATGATATACGCTATTCACTGAATAAAACGATTGAAACCATCCAGAATTACGAAGGAAATCTAAAAATTGCAAAAGAGATGGTGAACAAACCTTTTGAATTACAGGATGAGTTAACAAGTGCAAGAAATCGTCAAAAGGAGATCAACAAGATATTAGATACTTCTGGAAACGAAAACAGTAAAGTAGTTGTTGAGGATGATTTAGAAGAAGAAAGAAATGAAAGCTGTATGGAATTATAGAATTAAGGCAAAATGCCTTAATTCTTTTATTCTTTGAGCGTAATACAGCGTGAAAATGCTTATTTTCCTGTTTTTGTCAATAATAAATTTTTTTGTAAAAATTTTGTTGGATTTTTTATTTGAACGTTTTCGAATCATAATATGCTTTATATAAAGGTAATATAGCTATTTTTGCTCAAAATGCTCATTTTTACTCTGAACAAATTTCGCACAAATTTCTAGCATTTTTGTCCGAGAGTTGTGCTATAATGGTATCATCAAGTAAGTGTATACAGAGGACCTGAAACGTGCGTTTAGGTCCTTTTTTCTATGCAAATGGAGTGATGATGATTTTTGTACTATGGTTGATAGTTCTGCATTCAATGACATCATTAAGGCGTTTGTAAAAAAGGCAGTAGAAGTATTGCCACAAAATGAACAAGAAAAAGTTATAGATAATTTACGTTGGCTTTTTGATGAAAAGACTGCCAAAGAAATTGTCGAAGAAAAATAAAGATAGTAAAATAAAAAAAAGAACTTCATGTTTATATACTAGTCGTTGCTTACCGACCAGGGGAGGAAAAAATGATGATAAAAGTTGTATTAAGAGAAGCAAGTATGCTTGATGAAAGTAAATATGTTGATATATTTCCTGTTATTTATAAAGAAAAAAAGTATTATATCCGTATAGAACTACTAAAACATGGAATGGACGGTACATTAACGCAAGTATTTGAATATAAAAAATTTCTCCATATAGAATCCCCGGGGGAATTGGTATTTCAATTTTCTGATTTTGTTTGTTCTCTTTCCTCAATTGGTTCTTGTCTTAACATAAACTATCGTAGTTTTGAAGAAATACAAGCAAATAGCAAAGATATTGTAAAAGCAATCTTTGAACGATATGAGCAAGAAGCTCCAGATAGGGAAACGTTACAAGAAGCCGTTCAGCAAGTGAAAACTTGGGACGGAGTAATAAAATAAAGACAGGCATAAAAAAAGAGGTAAAATGTATGAAAAAAATTAAGCACACCAGTGAACATATGCCAAACAATTGGCTTAAAAATCATGGTTATCCTATGCGTAGAAAACCATATGGTAAACACAAGTTAAAAAAAGAATATATAATTTTTGATGAGTTCAATAATATCCCTGGAGGGTATAAAATAGATGAATTAATCAAAGTTCAGAGAGTGCTGTGTGATGGTGAAAAAAATAAAATTGCAAAAGAGATGGTGAATAAACCTTTTGAATTACAGGATGAATTAACAAGTGCAAGAAATCGCCAAAAGGAGATCAACAAGATATTAGATACTTCTGGAAATGAAAACAGTAAAGTAGTTGTTGAGGATGATTTAGAAGAAGAAAGAAATGAAAGCTGTATGGAATTATAGAATTAAGGCAAAATGCCTTAATTCTTTTATTCTTTGAGCGTAATACAGCGTGAAAATGCTTATTTTCCTGTTTTTGTCAATAATAAATTTTTTTGTAAAAATTTTGTTGGATTTTTTATTTGAACGTTTTCGAATCATAATATGCTTTATATAAAGGTAATATAGCTATTTTTGCTCAAAATGCTCATTTTTACTCTGAACAAATTTCGCACAAATTTCTAGCATTTTTGTCCGAGAGTTGTGCTATAATGGTATCATCAAGTAAGTGTATACAGAGGACCTGAAACGTGCGTTTAGGTCCTTTTTTCTATGCAAATGGAGGTGATGAACATGAAATACGTTTTATCGAAACAATGCAGTTTCAACAGAAACAAGGACAGCCTGATAGGCTATACAAATCTATCCTTTCATAATGGGGTATGGGTACCTCAATATCATATGAATGTTGATGATAGTCTGAATTCAGCCTATCAAGAAAAAATGCAGGCTTTTTGTAAATACGTTAAAGATGTGATTGTACCAAATGGATATGAGTCGATTGAATATCTTGTCAATCGCTTAAATTTAAAAACGATTGGATTGAGCCGATATCAGCTCTATGCATCCACAGACGAAGCGAACTTTTGCGTGCGTTTCGTAAAAAAAATGTATGCTAAGGATATGATCTATATTCATATGTTCCGAAAGAGTTGATTTCATTTCGCACAAAAATCTAGCATTTTTTGAAAGGATACATGATAAAATATAGGTGTATTGAATAAGGTTGATTCACGGACCTTGGCAGAAATGCCGAAAGTACAGATGAATTGGAATCATACCTTTGTCATTCGTGACAAGGTTAAAATTTCTTAGTAATCTGTAATGCCATTACTTGAGGTTGCAGTATAGCATATATTCACATGGTAGTGAAAGCAAATATTCGATTGACTCATATCCATTCGGGTTGCAGTACAGCACATTTTAGAAAAAAGGCAGGCACTGTATGACGTTGGCTTTCCCGCATACACGTAAGTCCTGCTTTCATACCGTGCTAAGTAGTTCGACCGCCTACAATGCACGACCCAAACGATAAGACATGAGGTTGTTTACGGTTTAATGATGTTATACTCACCGGATACTTCAGGGTAACTATAAACATAAAGTCGATCCAGATATCTGTTAGAACCTGTTCTATGAATCTCCCTTTGGAAACAGAGATAATATAGAAAGTAAAACTTTTTCGCTTGCAGTTTGAATTTAACAGTTTGTCATAGACAGATATCAAAAATGACCACGGCAGAAACATGAGCCTGCCACATTTATGAGGATAGCAGTATGTTGGGTGCAACTCCCACAATCCTCAAATACCATCCTGCCAATACTCAAATCGTTCTAAATAAAATAAGGAGATGGGTCCTTCTACGATAGCTCACATTAAGATTTATTTATTGGCAGACATTATTCGATTAAAGCACTATTAAACTAACAGATGGGAGGAATCTCCTTTTAAAGACTACTTTTTGCTTTAAATCGAATGAAACATACTTATGATGAAATTTGCAAATGTCTGAATATTTTCTCTGGTTCAATATATATCAAACAGACAACAGCTTTTTCTTCGTGAGTTTTTTTATGAAGGTTATATATAGTATTATCAGGTGCAATTCCTGAAACCTTCAACTTTTTAATTTCAAGATGTAGTAACGTGATTCTCTCAGTAGGAGGTGAAGCTCCTGCTTTCCAACGTAACCTTTTCATGTTGCTACAACGTTAGCTGTGACAGGCTTACTTAACAAGAGATGTTTCAGATTTTAAAATGAGAATGCCAGAATCTGATCCATCAGAATTTCAGACATGGGACAACGATCCACAAGCCAGTGTTCTGGACAGAGCAGAAAACATGAGCCTGCTCATTATTTCAAATGGGTACATACAGTAATGACTAAAAAGCCCTTTTAATATCTTTCCCTTAAAATATTGTATGTACTCATTTTAAATAATAGAAAGTATTCTATTTATTTAAACAAGGTCGATTCACGGACCTTGGCAGAAATGCGGAAAGTACAGACGAATTAGAATCACACCTTTGTCATTCGTGGAGTGGTTAAAATTCTATAGTAGTCTGTAATGCCGTTATTTGATGTTGTGGTACAGCACATTTCCACATGGTAGTGAAGGAGTGAAGTAAACATTTGAAGTTCTCTTAGTGTTGCGGTACAGCACATTTTCGCATGGCAGTGAAGGCCCGAAATTCGCACAAAAATCTAGCATTTTTTGAAAGGATACATGGTAAAATAAGGGTGTAAAGAGATTGATTAAAAAATTAAGGCGATTTGCCTTAAAATAATAGAGCAGGAAAGGATGTATTATATATGAAAACAAAACAAATTTTAACAGCAGGTGCAATTGCATTAAGTATGATTTTGACTGGATGTTCTGCTTCATCGACAGGAACAAAAGACACAAAGACAACAGAAGTTGCCAAGAAAAAAGCAGTAAAAACAATTGGTCAAAAAACCAAGGATTCAAAATCGTTGAAGATTACAAACTCTACTGGAAAGAAGATCACAGTATTTGAAACGAAATCAAGTACTGAAGAAAACTTCAGTGATAACTTGTTGGAAAATGGGGATGTTGTTAAAAATAAAGAAGAACGTACTTTATACTATGAGGTAAAAGAAAGCGATAAACTGGATGTAAAGATTGGGTTACAGGATCAGGACAAAACATTCGTATTCAAGGATGTAGATACTACAGACACAAAGAAAGTGGATGTTTCTTTAAAAGATGATAAAGTCAATTTAGACGTAACAAAAAAAGATGGCAGTACTGCCACTTTAACACCATCTGAAGATTCTGCGAAGACGGAAGATGAGAAAAAAGACGAAACTGAAGTAAAGCAGGAAGAAAAGAAAGAAGAAACTTCAAAAGCCGATTCTTCTAATAAATCAAATACTTCTGAATCAAAGAAGGATACTACAGCTTCGACTACGAATACTAGCTCAAACAAGAACAACACAAGTTCTTCTAAGCCTTCAAACAGCAGTAACAGTTCAAATTCAAACAGTTCTAAGCCTGCCGAACATACACATAACTGGGTTGCACAGTACAAGACAGTAAATGTTCCAGAAAAGGGACATAACGAACAGGTCTTGGTGCAGGCTGCCTATGATGAGCCTACATATGGATATGAGTACCATTCTTTTTGTAATACATGTGGATTGGATTTAACGGCAAATGGTATTAATGATGCTCAACATGTTAAACAACATATGTTAAATGGTGAAGGTGGTAGTACAACTCAAAAACCAGTAGAAGTTCAAACTGGTACAATTCATCATGAAGCAGTTTACGAAACAAGATATGTTGTCGATTCACCTGCAACGACAAAACAGGAGTTGACAGGTTACAAGTGCAGTGGATGTGGCAAGACTAAAGCTAACTAAAGATATAAAGCAAAGGACAGAATGTAGGATTCTGTCTTTTTTTATGATTTTAAAATTTAATGTTTAAAAAAGGAACTCGGACGGGTTCCTTTTCTATTTTTCAGACGCAATAAAATGGGGAATACCCATGCTATTGCACCAAAATAAAGTATATATGAGAAAGGGTGGGATGAAATATGAACAGATACAGTTTATTCGATTTTCCTTAAATTGAGTTGAAAAAATATCAATATTTTTTCCTTTCAAGATATTGATGGTATGAAAAACTCAAAAAATCAAGATTTCTAACGTTAGAGATTTTTTCAAGGGATAGAAAGAAAAGGGGAAAAAATAAATTAAGGCAATTTGCCTTAGAAAGGATTGAAATATGAAAAAGTTTAAGAACGTATTTCTTGCTCTTTTCGTAACAGCACTGACATCATTGAATCTTGTTCTTCCTGCGTATGCAGAAGAAACAACCACTCCGACTGTTGATTCAGCAGGCTTTTCAGTGAATGTTGTAGGAGATGGTACAGTCACACTTTCATCTGGTGATTTTACTAAATCATTGTCGAATGGTGACATCTTCAATGCAGACTACGAAGAAGGTACAGAAATTAAAATTGTCTCAAAATCCAATGAGAATGCCGTTATTGACGATGTTACATTAAATAGCAGTACGATCTCAGGATTTACGAGTGGAAAAAAATCTTTCAGTTTTGTTTATGCAACGAAAACTGCGGATGCAAATTTCAGTGTAACTTTTAAAACAAAAGAAACACAGAAAACAGAAAGCGGTACAGCTGACAAAACGACAAGCGATCAGACATCTGTTGAAAATGAAGATTCAAACACATCTGAAGATGAAACTTCAAATGATGCGGTAACTGAATCTGAAGATGCAGATAAATATGGCACATTTGACGTGGATCTTTCAAAGATGGATATAGATACATCTAAAACCGTATATACAAAATACTTGTATGCAATTCCAAGTGCTGTATCTGAAAACGATACAATCACTTCTGCATTGATTGATAAAGACCCAAAGGATACGATCTATACGCAGACAATGGAGCCAAGCACAGTATATACAGATGGCGATGCTTACTATATTCAGGCAGACACACCTTTTGTGAATGGTTTAGCCAAGAAGAGTTATCCATACGATTATGATGTGGCTCGTGGAAATGATTATGGTCAACAGCTAACAGAAGGCTTTTCTTATGATAAGAAAACTCACATCTTAAAAATTGATAAAGATGTTTTCAAAACTGTGGCTAAAGAAGCAAAAACAGATAACAATCCAAAAGAGGATTTTTCAGATTTACAGGTACAGTTTTTAGTTCCTGCTGATGTAGAAAATGATGTTAAAGTTAAAACTACAGTTGTTGATAAGACAGGTTCTATTGACAGTGTTGTAGGGGATTCAATCAGTTTACGTCCTTTCATGACAACACGTTTTCAGCTTGCTTCTGAAAAGACCGCAAGTAATATTATTCCAAAAAATGTAAAAGTATATGTGAACGGTTCAGACGTTCCTTTAGAGTCTGAATATGGTGCGTATGACCCTGAAACAGGAGAGATGGCATTATCTTATATGGGTGCTAATTTAAAATCACTAGAGATAGTTATCTCCAAGTCAAAGGGAAGAGCAGTTGGTGTTGGTTTAGGTACAGCCAAAGTCGGAAGTATCAATGTACTGGCTTATTTAGCAGAAGGTACAAAGGATGTGTTTAGCGTTGGTTCCTCTATTGATGTAGTAGGTAAATTTGGTAATAACAGCTACATACAGACGATTGACGGTCCATTGGAACTATATAACAAATCTAGAACAACAGCAGGTGGATATTTCAATACTGTGGACTGGAATGATGGTGATGGTGGAGAGTGTGCTTACACAGACTCTGCTTTAGCGGTTCCGCAGTCTATTACTATGAATGGACAAACTGTTGATTTTACGATGCGTGATATCAATGGAAACAGTTATGGACAATGGGTGAATGGAGGAAATGGTTTAACTGATATTTCAGATCCAGTTGCATTCAATGGTGCAATTCAGGCTTTCTGTCACCATATCAAACAAGCTGTAGGCACAATTAATGAAAACAGCAGTTATGCTTTGCGTTATCCAACCTGCACATTACGTGTGCTAGATGCAAGTACAATTGATGGATACAGACATGTTGTATTTGGATTTGAAACAAACCTACATCATTTTGGTGGTTCAACACCTCAAACCGTTGGAACTGTTTTTGAACTTGCTTTCAAGGTACAGTCTAAAGGTAAACTTTGCATTAAAAAGACTTCTGCAAACCCAGCTATCACAGATAACAACCCTTGCTACTCATTGCAGGGAGCTGAATACGGAGTGTATAAGACAGAAGCTGATGCAAAAGCCGATAAAAATAAAGTGAATACGTTAACGATTGGGAAGTATGACAGTTCTGAAAAATACAAGGACTGGTCAAATGAAATTGAACTGGATGCAGGAACATATTATCTAAAGGAAACTAAGAATCCAAAAGGTTATGCTTTGAATAATTCTGTTGTTTCAGTTGTAGTAAAAGCAAATGAAAGTTCTTGGATTGGCTCAAATGGTGAATTTAAAGATTATCCTCAAGCCGATCCAGTTGGTATTTTGTTAGGTAAAGTTGATAAAGAAACGAATAAGAACAAACCGCAGGGAAGTGCCAGTCTAGCAGGCGCTGAATTTACGGTTAAATACTATAAAGGATTGTACGATTCGGATCCAGCTAAATCGGGTCAGATTCCAGCTCGTTCATGGGTATTAAAGACAGATAAGGATGGATTTGCTTATTTAGATAGTGATTATAAAGTATCTGGTGATGATTTTTATATGTTTGGAAATATTGCCACAATTCCTGTAGGTACAATTACAATTCAGGAAACAAAGGCACCAACTGGATATTTTATCAATAATGAAGTGTTTGTGAGAAAAATAGAAGCAAATGGAAAAGATCAATATGTTTCAACATATAATCAGCCTACAGTCAATGAAAAAGTCATTAAATTTGACATCAAGAAGGTACAGGCAGGAACTTCTACACCTGTCAGCGGTGCAGTATTCCGTCACACATTGCCAAATGGTTCAACGGAAGATTTAGAGACAAATGGCAGTGGTGAAATTACGATAACAGGTTTGGCTTCTGGAACTCACAAAATCAAGGAAATCAAATCACCTGATGGATATCAGTTAAATCCAAACGAAGTTGTATTCAACGTAGCTTCTGGTACAGGTACAATCACATTTACATCTGGAACAAACAGTCTTGTAACACATGGTACAAAAGATTCAGGGGACGGATATGCTACATTTGGTAATAAGGTAAATCCTTTCAATTTGAAGATTACAAAAACAAATGAACACGGCAAAGTCTTGAAAGGTGCTGAATTCCGTCTATACAGTGATGCAGATTGCAAGAATGTAGTAGATACGCAGATTTCTGATGAAAAAGGGTTATTAACTTTCAAAAATCTGGATGTAGAAAAGACTTACTACTTCAAGGAAACGAAAGCCCCTCAAGGCTATAGAATTCCAGTAGACGAAAACGGGAATGCATATGTACATTCCGTATATGTAAAAGCTACACCTCAGACAAACACATTTGAATTTACAGTCGATGGAATTAAATACGATACATCTAAGACATCTGGTAATGTTCACTTAGAGGGAACTAAAAAGGATCGTGTAGTTGCAGTAGATATCACGAACAAAACAACACAGTTATTACCTGAAACAGGTTCTAATGGAACAATCCTATTAATTGGATTAGGTGTTGCCGTAATAGCTTTTGCTTTATATAAATCTAAAAAAGATAAAATGATTTCTAAATAATGAAGAAAGAGGGATATTAAAATGAAAACAAAAAATGTGGTTTTTGCAGGATTAACTGCATTGTCTATGACTTTAAGTCCTGTAGCAACTTGTGTTGCTCAATTAGTGACTCCAGTCTATGCTGCTGAAGCAACGCAAACTTATGCGACTCCTAACGGTGTAGCTGATTTTGGCAAAGGAAATGCTTCTATTACCATTACACCAAATGCAGGACAATCTTTGGTTGGTAAAAAATTCCAAGTTTATAAATTGTTTGACGCTGAAAACGCAGTGGATAATGAATCAATCAACTATACATGGAACAATGATTACAAGACAGCTTTACAGACTGTTGTTGGTAAGAAAATCAACAAATCTGCCTCTTCAGTTACTGAATATGATGTAATTGACTATATTCAAACTTTGAATACTAACAAAGTGGAAGGTGCTCAGGCAGATCAAAAATTAGAAGGCCGTTACAGCAATTATCGTCACTTCGTTGAAGCTTTAAGAGATGAACTCGTTAAGGAAGGTCTTTCTCCAAATACAGTTAATGTTACAGCTGTAAATGCAGTCGATGGTTCTGTTAAGTTCAGTGGATTGGGATATGGTTATTATTTAACAGATGAAGTTACTGCTGTACAGGATACACATTCAGCAGCTTCATTGATTTTAACAAATACAGCAAATCCTAATGCTCAGGTTAATATCAAATCCGATTATCCTACTTTGATTAAGAAAATCAATGAAGATGACAACAATGTAGGATGGAATGATATTGGGGACTATGAAATTGGACAGACAGTTCCTTACTACCACGATACATATGTACCAGACATGAATGGATATCAAACATATAAAATGATTTTCCATGACAAGATGGACAATGCATTGACTTTCAATAAAGACTCTGTTTCTATCACAATTTCAAGCAACAAGAAATCATATACATTAAAGAGTAATGAATTTAAAGTAGTTGAAAATAGTGGTGAAGACACATTCTATGCAGAAATTCCAGATTTAAAAGCTATCGTTGACAAACAATTCCCAGAAGGAATGAACAACAACAACGAAAATACTTATGGCCAATCTGTTCGTTTAAACTATAATGCGACATTGAATGACAATGCATCGACTCGTACTGGTCGTGCAGGATTTGAAAATGCTGTTCGCCTTGAATATAGCAACAACCCAGACAGTGATGGAAATGGTTCTACAGGAACAACTCCTTGGGATACAGTAGTTTGCTTCACTTATAAAATTAATGGTTTAAAAGTCAACAACCACAACAAATTATTGAAGAATGCTAAATTCCGTCTATACAGTGATGAAAACTGTACAAATGAAGTGTATGTTAAGGAATCTCCAAACGGATATGTTGTTATGAACCGTGATTCTTTAGGTGGAACTGACCACACAGGAGGAGCACGCCCTAGCAGTGCAGTAGAAATGGCATCAGATGCTAAAGGTGTATTTACAATCTTAGGTTTAGATCAGGGAACTTATTACTTAAAAGAAACGGATTCACCAGCTGGATATCGAGAATTGCAAGACCCAATCGTTATCACAATCAAACCAACATTCACTGATGAACGTAACAACTACAACGCAGGTGAAGGTGCTACTGACAAGACTTTAAAAACATTAGAAGCAACTGCTCATGTTAAAGAATTCTTAAATGGTGCTTACAAAGAAAGTGATACAGATTTAAAAACAGATGTAACAGATGGTTCTGCTAACATCACTGTTGTCAACTATGTAGGAACTAAATTACCAATCACTGGTTCTAACTTAACTATGATTTGCTTAGGTGCAGGTACAATCACAGTCGTTGGTGCATTAGCATTAGATAAAAAACGTAAAAACAAAAAAGACTAATTAGAAAATGAATGAAATGGTTAGGATGGCAGTATTGCCATCTTCCATTTTTGGAGGGCTGAATTTTGAAGTCGATTATTAAAGCAATAAAAGAAACGAGCTGGACAGTACGTATCCTTGTCATCATGGGCATAGGATTATGTTCAGTTCCACTTGTTTCAAGTATTCATAGTGGTATTCAACAAAACAACATGATATCCACATATGAAAGTGAAGTAAAACAAACTGACAAATCAAAAGTCAAAGAGCAGATACAATCGGCTCAAAAGTACAATGATATGTTATTCCAAACCAGAGGTGCATCAGTCGGAAATATTGATACTGAGATACTTTCAGACAAAAACTACGAAAGCATTTTAAATCTGACTGGTAAAGGTATCATGGGTTCGATTGAAATTCCAAAGATAGGCGTTGACCTTCCAATTTACCACGGAACAAGTGATGATGTATTGTCAAATGGTGTAGGTCATTTACAGAACTCATCATTCCCAGTCGGCGGTGAGAATACTCGTACTGTTTTGACAGGTCATAGGGGTTTGCCAAACGCAAAGCTTTTCACAAGGCTGGATGAATTAAAAAAAGACGATTTGTTTTATATCCATGTTGGTAACAAAACATTAGCTTACCAGATATATAAAATTGAGATTGTTAAAAAAGAAGAAGCTCCTGATGTTCTTGGAATAGAAGAAGGCAAGGACCTTGCGACTTTGTTGACTTGTACACCGTATGGAGTCAACACGCACAGACTGATTTTGACTGGTAAACGTGTACCATACAGTGAAAAGAAAAAAGAAGCCATTGAACCAGAAATGATGAGCTGGCGAGAGTTGTTATTTACAGCACTTCCATTTTTGATTGTATTTATGTTGATTGTTAGATTTATTTTTAAAACGAGAAAGGAGAGAAAGTTAAAGTCATGAAGTTATTAAAGAAAATCGGTTTAGCCTTGAGCTTGATGCTGGTTTTAGTACCATGCTTAAATTTACAGGCTAAAGATATCACTGATAACCCCGAAGTTGGGGATGTAACAATTCTACCTGAAGAAGATTTGACTAAAGTACCTGATAATGGACTAGGATCGATTTCAGTGGAATTAACAGACCCATATGATAAATACCTTTCCAAAGAAAATGTTAAATTTGGTGTAGTTCAGATTGCGGATATTGTAAAAGGAGAATATATCATTAAATATAAACCTTTTGCAGACAAGGATTTGGACTTGAATGAGATTAAAACAGCAGATGAGATCGACAAGGTTGCCAAAGACATGGCAAAGAAAGTTGAAACTCCAGACTATGAAATGACAACGGATGAAGAAGGGAAAGCAACTTGTAAAGACCTTCCAGTTGGTGTGTATCTAGTCTATGTTGAAGATTTGTCTGATTTTGAAACAATTACTCCATTTATTGTTGGAATTCCAACATGGGATGATGAAGATGAATTGTTCCAGTATGATGTAACTGTATATCCAAAACATACTGCTTTACCACGCATCTTGGTAAACAAAGTAGATAGTGTTACAGGTCAGAACATCAAATCGAATAAATTTGAATTTACTTCATATTCGCAGGAAAACTGTGCTGAAAGTTCAAAACTTGAAACTATCGCAGGTGATCAGGAAACTGGTACTGCTGAATTCTTGATTCGTTATGGAACAACTTATATCAAAGAGTCAAGTGCTCCGCAAGGATATAAGTTATCAGATGAGGTTGTAAAGGTTAAATTTACGGACGAAGGATTGTTTGTAAATGACAAGGAAGTACACGTAGATGATAATCATCGTTATTCAATCGTATACCAGAATGTCTTGTTGCCTAGTGTAAATACTGGTACTGCTAAAAACAAAGACATGATGTATATGATGTTAGGCGTAGTAATTATTGCATTAGGTGCTTCCATTGCAACTGTTCGCAAGATTCGCAGAAGTGAAGATTAATTTTTAAAAGGAAGGTACACCCCTTCCTTTTATTGCATATGGAACTAAATATATATGTTAGTTTCATATGTGATAAAAAAAACAGAGCATTATATCACGTCCACTGGTCGCAATTGCCAGACGACATGATATATGCTCTATCTACTTCATATGATAAGTATTCATTTATTTAATGTCAAGTTGATGATTGCTTTAGTGTGAACGATTTAGATATGTCTATTTAAGGCAGATTGCCTTAATTTTGAAAGGAGCTAATTATGGCAGAGAATAATTTGAAAAAGACTCTTCTTTTCAGTAGTTTAGAAAAAAAGGAATTGGTGGATAATATTGTAAGTGATGAATCGAATTCTATTGGAAGAAAAATTTCAGCGATAATAGAGTTGACAGTTATGGATGAATTGCTTACAAAAAATAATCAGATAAGATTCTGGATAACGGAATTGTATAAGGGATGTACATCTGGAGAAATTCTTTCGTCAATTTTCGATTATAATTCAGCAGGATTCAACTGGAAATCTCGTGGACTTCCATTATTGCCACTTATCGAGTTTGCGATAGATGAGCAAAAATTTATGGAAAAATACGAAGTTGATAAAGAACCAATAACTCACTTGATTAAATGTTTGAATTCAATTCATGAAATTTTTGATTCGTTAAACAAGGATGATGAACAGCATAGTTTAAAGTATACAGAAGCATTAGACGCTATAAATTGTTTTATAGAGCAATTGAGTGATGAAAATGAAAAAATACATTTTGCTCCTTTTTATAGATTCTTTAAAACGCACTGGAATGATCTAAAAGATTCTATGTATACATTTGAAGCTCTGTCTGATTTGGCAAGCATGCAAAAAGGATGGAGAAATACTAGTGAGTCTAGATATACTTTGACCAAATGCTTGCGTGACTTAGCAGATAATTGGTCGAATGAATTGGAATAAGGAGAATTATATGTCACTTAACAGTTTGAAGAAACAACTTATTTTCGGTAGTGTTGAAACTAAAGAATTAGTTGATGTGATGATAGAAGATCAATCGAAATGTCTGCGAAAAAAACCTTCAGCTATATTAGAAAAAATGGTTTTAGATGAACTACTTTCGAATAACAATCAAAATAGATTCTGGATACTTGATTTATATCAAGGAAAATCTTCTGGAAATACTCTTTCTTCAGTATTTAATTACAATGCTGCGGGAGTAAAATGGAAATCCTTGGGGCTTCCATTATTGCCACTTATCGAGTTTGCGATAGATGAGCAAAAGTTTATAGATAAAGATGAGTTTGATAAAGATTTTATTACCTCAAATTTAATTGATTATTTGATTCAACTAAAGAATAATTTTATGGAGAATAGCAATAATGAACGAGATAGTGACGCTAAATGCAAAAAAGGCTTAGAATGTTTAGAATTCTTTATAGATGTACTAAAAAAAGGAAATCAAAAATTACGATTTGTGATGATTTATCGTTTTTTCAAAGATTATTGGGATATCTTGAAGGATTCAGCATATTCTTTTAAAGTACTTTCTGATTTGGCAAGCATGCAGAAGGGATGGAGAAATGACAATTATTCCAGATTCGGATTAGCATGTTGTCTACGTGATCTAGATGGATATCTACTAGAATAAGGAGAGTAAATATAACAAGTATGATATTACAAGAAAAAAAGACCAAATCATCAATTCATTCCAATTCCAAGTGTTGGATGATTTGAAATTTGCTCTATCTACTTCGTATGATATGTATTCATTTAATAAATGTCAAGTTGATGATTGCTTTAGTGTGAACGATTTAGATATGTCTATTTAAGGCAGATTGCCTTAAATAGGATTTGTTGCTAAAATTATGATAATGTAAAAGTGAAAGATGAGGTGATGAAAGATGTATAAAGATTTTGTGTTGAAAAATAAGGATATAGATATTCTAAAATTCAGAATTGAAGATTCACTTTATGGTGATTATGAATTAACAATTCTTGAAAGATATAACATAAATAATTTTCTTTATCCCGTTGGATTAAAAACCGACGATTCAAATGAACTATTAGAATGGATACAGGAAAGAAACATCCCTAAAAATCGTGCCTTTGTAAATGAGATTTTGGCAAGTCTGGGACTTCATGGAAATGATTTGATTGGAATTTTGACTGTTGGAAAAGGTCTTTCGTTGAATGACCCATATTGGATTGTTGATCCAGATTTTACGGGGTTGTTTAAAGATTACAATCTATATGAGAACGATTTTAATAAATCTGTTGCGTTGATCGCATATACAGGTCATGGACATTCAAATAGCATTGGTACAGTCGCAGAATTAACAACGAACGGTTCTCTAAAAAAGGCTTGGAGAAGAATTGATGGTGATGTCGTGCTTTATAAGGGGAATGTTCATGGCAATTTGTATACAAACCATGGAAAAGAAGCTTATGCTGAATATTATGCTTATAAAGTTGCTCATCAAATGGGATTAAATGCAATTGCCTATGATTTAGATATATGGCAAGATGAATTATCAAGTACATGTAAATTATTTACTGACATAGATACATCTTTTGTTCCTGCATCAAGATTCTTAAAAGGGAAAAAAACAGTGAAAGCCATTGTAGATTTTTATAAAAATCTGGGAGATGAATTTTATCAGGATTTTTGTTCGATGATGGTTTTTGATGCATTGATTTGTAATACAGATAGGCATCTGAATAATTTTGGTGTATTAGTTGATAATGCAACTAACAAGATCAAGTGTATGGCTCCTTTGTTCGATCATGGGTATTGTATGTTTGATGAGCCAAGACAATATATTTACGAGTCACCAGAAAAACTAAATGAATATATTAAAACTTTAGATCCTGTTTTTGGTAAATCGTTTGCTGAAAACGCAAAGACTTTTTTAGGAAATCGTCAAAAAAAGGAATTAAGACACATCCTAGACTATAGAATTGAAAAACACGATAGATATAATCTTCCTGAAGCTGAATTGAATTCTTTCAATAAAGTTTTACACGATAGAGCAATAGCAATTTTGGAAAATACATTAGAATTGAATTTAAACTATCTTGTAAATGATAAAAGGGAGCTTTCATTTAAAGAACTAGATGGAAACGCTCAAGAAATTGCTTTGCAGGAAATAAAATATGACTTATGGGATCTTTATGGGGTTGAATTAGATGAGCAAAATCAGAATGAGTATTTAGACTGCTTTACATTCAAACCAACATACGACAGAGCAGGTACGTGTGTTAATATAGAATACATACAGAATGAAGATGTTGAAGATGTAATAGCAAGAATGAATGACACGCAGGAATATGAATTATAGCTTAAGGCAAATTGCCTTAAGTTTTTTATTTTTATTACATATATTGTTTTTTAAGGCAATTTGCCTTAAAAAAAGGAGGTACAAAAATTATGAGCGAGGACATGATAAAGAAAAAAAGAGCAAATTATCAATTCATTCCAATTCCAAGTGTTGGATGATTTGAAGCTTGCTCTATCTACTTTAGATGATAAGTATTCATTTTATAAATGTCAAGTTGCGATTACTTGAATACAAAAGAATTAGATATATCTATTTAAGGCAAATTGCCTTAATAATGTAAGGAGATGATGAATGATGTACTTTAATAATGATATTAAGATCAATAAATTTAAAAACGAATCTGATTTTAAAAGTTGTTTGACCTGTCTGTTACGCACAGACAGTGCACAGAGATGGACGAATGACTTAACCTCAAAAAATGAATTATTTACACTTGGCGATCCAACAGATACAGGTGTATTTCACTTTAAGCTGGATACACGCAAATCAATAAAAGAGAATTTCTATAAGCAGTGGAAGCAGGATATAAATCATCTCTATTTTTCCAGAGTGGAATGTCCTAGAGATGACATTTTTGAATGGAATGAATATATGCATAAGGAAATGCAGAAAATTATCAAGGATATGATGTGTAAGCACTATTATCCGATTCTTATCATCGTACATAACGATCAGCCTAGGGATTTCTGTCATTTCCATATGGTTATGGATTATATTGATCCAGACCAATAAATTGTAAAGATGATATTACTGTCATTATGAAATATGCAGGATGAAGGGGAGGTGTTGCAAATAATGAATTTTAAAAGATATTTATGTACTGGACTAATATCCTGTATGATGTTGGTATCTTCATCATTTGATATACAGGCTAAAAGCACGAGTACTTTACACATAGAATTAACGGGTGGTTTAGGAACGGCAGAAATTATGACGGATGAAGAAATAACATACCCATTGGATGGTGGAGATGATTCTTTTACCTTTGATAAGGGAACACAGTTAAAGATTACGATCCATTCAAAATATGGTATCGACTCCGTACAGAATGATAGTTCCGTCTTAAAACAAAATGGTAAAAAAATCGAAAAGATATCTGCCAAAGATTATACATTTACTTATAAGACACAGGATATGGATACCAATTTGACTGTAAATCTGACTGAGATGCATTCTCGTTTTAAAATTACATCAATTACTACCAATGAAAATGGTGAAGTAATGCCAGGTTATGTTAAATATGGTTGTGTTAAAAAAAGCCTTTATGAAGAAACAGATGAGAATATAGAAGAAGCTATTGAATTAGCACAAGAAAATGGTTTGGAAAATGACTATCAAATTTTAGAGTCTGATGAAAATGGAGTACTTCAAACGAATGATTTTTTAAAGGGCACTTACATTATTAAAAAATTGGATGATGAATCTGAATCTGAGCCTTTTGAGCTGATTGTAACCAGAAACAAAGACATTCCATATACGTATATCCGTCTAAATAATGGATATGAGTTTTCTTCTGATAAAACAGGGACAGTAAAAATAATTGAAAGCAACCAGTATATTAAGTCAGCAACAAGAATCATTTTGAAAAATAAGAATGATAAGCTTGTTGAAGATAATGGAACATTTAAAATCAAAATGTTGGACAGTGAAGGGAAAGTGTTGAAAAGCTATAAAAATGACTATTTAAAAACAGATAAAAAAGGATATATCAGTATGTATGACAGTGTTCGGTGGATTAGTACATTTACATTAAAAAAAGGGAAGTGTGTCTTGCCTGTGGTTCTTCCTGATGGAGATTATAAAATCGCAAATGCTGATCTAAATACTGTAAGTTTAAAAATTTCTGATTTTAAAATTTCATCCAATACCATATCTGGTTTAGATGGTGATAGTCAGCCAATTAGCAACACTGTATTGCAGGTAAAAGGAAATTAATGTATGTACGATTTTTCAAAAATCAAATTCGATACGTTCTGGAGAGAATCGCAGAACAGGATATATTTAGACGATATGTATGAACCTTTGCCTAACGCACCTAAAGATGTAATAGATAGTTATAATCGTTATAAAGATCAGATTAGTCAGACAAAACGAAATATATCAAAATCTATATTTAAAGGATGATGCCTTTAAGGCAGTTTGCCTTAAGGATTGAATTGTTTGTATTTTTTTGAATCTTATATTAAAGTAAAAATGGAATTCATAACAGAAGGAGAAATGAAAATGAATAAAAAAGATTTAATAGAAAATATTGCTTTAAACAACCCAACATTAACAAAAAAAAGCGTGGATGAAATCGTAAACACTATTTTTGATGATATGGCAGAAGCCTTATCTAAAGGTGAAACGGTGGATATTTTTGGGTTTGGTAAATTTGAAGTCACTGAACGTGGAGAACGTGATGGTATCAATCCTGTAACAATGGAAAAAATCAGAATCAAAGCGTCTAAAAACGTTAAATTCAGACCTTCAAAATCATTAAAAAACAAAGTAAACTAATTGTTTTGCATTAGTTTATATTCTGGCTTTCATGTCTTATATCGACTTTTTTCCACATGATGTAAGTCCAGATAGTTCAAGTCCTGTACCCTGACAGGACTTTTTTTGTTGCAGTGACTGATTAAATGCGGTGATTAATTAATAATAACTGAAAGGGGTTTGATATGCCTAAATAGATTAAGATTAGATGATAGGTCCTCATGGTGAGGACTTTTTTAATGTTTTAAATTGATGTGTAAGGGGGAGTTTATGAAAAAATTAGAACGATTATGTTGTGTCTTAATGATGTTTTTGACACTTATTGGCTGTAGTTCGTCTACACCTCAGACACACGATGTGATTTTTCAAGATTCAATCCGTATTGATTTAGGGGATGATGATGTAAATACAGCAGAGTATGTGAAGCGTATTGATTCATACCCAATATCCGGCTCATCTATTGACGGAAACAAGATACATGTAAGTAACATTACAATGGTCTGTCCATCGTTAAAAAAAGGGGATCTGGAAAAACTAGGCAAGCAGGAGCTGATCTATACGATTGGCGATGAAAAATACACAGTAGAAGCAAATATTGTTGATAGTGTCAAACCTGTGATCAATGTCAAGGATAATAGCTTGCCTTTTGAAGTAGGCGAAATGAAAGGTATCAACAACTATTATTCTGTGTCGGACAATTATGATGCTTCCAAGGATATAAAGGTAAAAGTCAAAAACATTGATAAATTAAATAAAAATAAGACAGGGACTTATAAGTTAGTAATCAAAGCTTGGGACACATCAGGAAACACAGCATCCAAAAAATTAACAGTTATTATTAAAGACACAAAAAAGGAACAGGAAGAAAAACAAAAAGAAGAGGAAAGAAAAAAAGAGGAAGAAAAGAAAAAAGCAGAGGAAGAAGAAAAGCAAAGAGAAGCGGAAAGGCAACAGCAACAACAGCAAAGTCAGCAGACTCAGGCACCTTCTACGAATACAAATAACAGTGTATCAAATTCACCTGCAACATCTAATTCTTCCGCCCAGACTCAACAACCAAGTAGCAGTACACCTGTTACAAGGGATTATTTGTTTTCACAGGGGTATGATATGTCATCAGCCCCAAGTGCCTGTCAATCCGCATTAATGGCATCTGGACGTTCAGGGTCATGTACACCATTACAGGATAGCAATGGCATCTATCTTGGAATGCGACTTGTTTTAAATTAAAAGGAGGATATACTTATGAATCTTGCAATTACTATTTTTGATATTGCCATGATGACACTTGTTTCTTGGGTTTTCTTAAAAAAACCATTAGAAGAAAAAGATATCGAAGGTGGTCAGTCTTTATTGGTACGTATTGTTATCGGTATCGTTGCTGGGGTGGTTGTCAGCTTTATGATGAGCTTATAAGGAGGTTTTTATGGGAGCTTGGAGTCAATTATTTGAAGTTTTTAATCCTGCGTTGTCATCTTTACAGACATTCTTGCAGGCAATTGCAGTATTAGGAGCAGGATGCTTCGCTGCATACTACAAAATTCGTGAGATGTTTGCGGGTCCACAAGAAGATCAAATGTATTCACAGAAAACCAAAGGTGTATTTATAGGATTGATTTTCGTGTTTATTATTCCGGTGTTGATTAACATCTTCAAAACATTATTTATGAAAAGCTAATTTTAATTAAAGAGGGTAGTGGGTTTTCGCTTCTCTCTTTTTAAGATTTATAGGACAAATTATTCTGTTGTTCTATAAATCTTAAAATTAAGGCAATGTGCCTTAATTTTTGAGGTGCATATATTACAAGGAGGATAAGAAATATGCCGGTAATGGAAGAAAATAAGTTTGAAACTGCGAAAGTTGCTCTGGAAAAGAAATTTGAATTTGAGCCAATCGAAAAGAAAATCAGTGAACTAGGGTGGGATAAAGATAATAACATTATCATTACTTATTACCAGAATATCCTTGGATCGCTAGATACCGTTAAGAAGGTATGTGGTTTTATGGACTGGTTTGATAAGGAAAAAAACGGGGTCGATGTGACAAATTTTAATGTCTCAACAGTATCTTCACTTTTAAAAAAGTATAGAATTTGGGTCGTTGATAGTGGCAAGTCAGAATATGTTGAAACAATGTTGGATGAACAAGACACAACAAATGATTTGTGCAATGAAACTACGAATGACAATGAATCGAACTCCTATGGTTATGTAGATAACAGTCAGGTTATAGAATCTATAGATAATTTGACACAGGTTGTAAACGAAACAAATAGAACAGTGAACGAAATTAACGAAAATGATACAACATTGAAAACGTATGAAGCTATTGGAGCAATGGAAAAATTACTAAGGAATCAGATGAAGAAGAAAACGATGAAAAAAGCATCTTTTGAACAAGTAGAAGGTTTATCTAAGGATGTAAAAGGATTGATAAATAAATCTGAGTCCATGCAGACAGTTGTTGAAAGAATTGATGGAGCCTTGCCTAAAACTGTAGAAAAAATGTACACATCAATAGATATTACAAAGTCTTTTCTTGTAGGCATTGGAAGTTGTCTTGGAGGTATTATCATAATGGCTTTAGGCATCTGGATTATTAAATTGCTATTCTAAGAAAGGGTGATTATATGATACATAATGTAATGTTTGCTGTGGCAACACTTCCAAATAACCACTATCTTTTCGGTGGATTGATTGAAGGTGTAAAAAATAATGTTGTTCGTGGTGCACAGGATCTGTTACAGTCATTTTTTTGGAGTATTCTAAGCGGTCTTTTAGGCATGGTCAATTCACTTTTGAATTCGATTGTAAATGGTGTTATTGGTCTTGACCTGTTTTCCCACAATGAGTTTTTATCGACTGCTTTTAACTGTTCATTAGCACTGATGTTTCTTGCAATTCCGGCTAAGATCACATGGGAGATTGTTTCAGCTATGATACGTGATGATGATGCAGGTATGGATATACATAAAAAATTGGGCAGTACTGCTTTAGGTATTGCGATTGCCTGTTCACTGACTGTAGGAATTACAAAAATTATCAATCCAGTTATGCAGGATGCATCAAAAGCAATTTTAAATGTAAATCTGACAAACGAAATAAAGTCGGATTCAGCAACATCTCAGTTAGGTGATTCACTGATTGAATCTGTTTTGATTTCGTTTGGAGGTTTGCCTAAAGACGGAGATTATGGAGCTTCAAAATTTGTAGAGCAGTACAACAAAAACGAATTGAAGATCACAAAACGAGATGGTGATAACTATGTCTGGGATTTTAGTATATTTATGGCAATTATTGGAATGTGTGTGTATGTAGTAATGCTTTTTGTCATATGTATACAGATCGCAGTGCGAGTCATTTCCATAGGCTTTTATTATGTCATAGGACCTCTCGCCTGCACGAGTATGACGAATTACCAAAATCCACAGGCTTTTAATGTCTGGAAAGCAACAATATTTGGTGCATGGGCACAGAATCTGACACAGATATTTCTGCTGTCGCTGTTTGTAGGACTGCTTGAATCCATATCATCAGCAACATCAACCATGCCAGTAGCGTCCGTTGCACTTTATTTTGGTGCGTTTTCTCTTATCATGACTGCACCAAACTTTGTACAGGCAATGATTGGTGGATATGCTTCTGGTATTCTAGACACTTTAAATCAATTCAGAGGTGGTCTTGGCATGGCTAAAAGCTTGGTAACTGGTGCTGTTGGTTCGGTGATTGGTCGAAACAACCCACATACAGGACACTTGGAAGGTGGAGCACGTGGCAAGATTTTAGGTGATGTCAACGCTCAAGGAAACCGAGTCGGTGGAGCACGTGGTGCTATTTTTGGCAATCCAGACAGCAATGGTAATCGTAATGGTGGTATCAAAGGTGCTACATTAGGTAATTCCATGAATATGGGTGGTGTTACTGGTAGACAAGGTGGTATCCGTGGTGCTATTTTTGGCAACGATCAGCTGGCTTCTGGTGTTGGTGGTACTATTGAACGTACAAGAGCAGGTGGTATGGCAAACATTGGTGGTAAGAAAAGAACGGATTCTTTCAACTCCGCAGGTCAAAAAACAGGCTCAATGCAGAAAAGACGATTATCGGCTTTCAGAGGTTCAGATTCTACAGCGTTTAACCCAGAAACAGGTGCTCAGATGGGCGATCCAGTACATCAAAGAGGACCTGTGCCTATGTTTTTAAGTGATTTAGGTAATCGTTTCTCTGGTGGAGGTAGCGACCAGTCGGGTGATGGTGGCGGAAGTGATACATCCACACCAAATTACACTTCTTTTAATTCCGGTGGTGGCGGTGCTTCTGGTGGAGGAAGTTCAGGCGGAACAAGCGGAGGTTCTGGTGGTTCTTCTGGTGTTGGTGGCAGTACAGGTGGTGCTCATTCTTTCCAGATGCATAGCAGTGCATCGACACGTAACAGTTTAGGCGGAGCACAATCTTCAGGTCCAAAGCCACAGCCACAAGGTCAAAGGCCTTCATCAAGCACAAAGCCTGCTGTTAGATCGTCTGGTACAAACGGTAATACTAAACCTCGCAGTCAAGCTCAAAAGCCAAGTGCTTCAGGTGCACATACATATAAAATGAAAAGCAGTAGTGAAATTCGTAACTCATTAGGAAATAGAGGTAATAGTGGAGGTAAAAAATAATGGGATATAACAAAACAACAATTATCGTTGATAAAGAATCTGTAAAACCAATTCTAATTTGGAAATTTTCAGGAATGGATTGCCTATATATGGCGATTGGATATTTGGTAGTATATTATCCAGTTAAGTATTTTTTTAATGACTTGATTGGTTTAGTTATGGGAGCAGCTATGTTTGTACTTGTTGGTGTTCTGTTAGTTGAAATGCCAAACCATTTATCTATTATCCAGCATATACAGATGTGGTATAACTACCGTTATAAACAGCCAAAGGAATACTTTTACATTCCAAAGGAACGAACACATGGTACAGTCAAAGCAAATTCTGATGAGGATTCAAAGGAATGGATTGAATATCAGAATATGATTCAGGAAAACAGATTGTCAAATGAAAATTAAGGCAATCTGCCTTAACTTAAAGAAAGCAGAGAATGACCGATTGAGTCATTCTTTTTTTAATATAAAGGAGTACATTAATGTTTGGGATTTTTAAAAGAAAAAATAAAAATAAGGATATAGATCCTGTTAAAGAAAAACAGAAGCTTGTCAACGACAGTATCAAAAACTCCAAAATGGAGAAAAAAAAGAAAAAGAAAAAACAGCCGAAGATTGATAGATTTGACATCAGAGATGCCATTCCTTTTACATATGACGAAGAAAAGAATATGTTCAAGGACCTTGATGGAAACTATATCATGATGGTTCGTACAGCAGGAACAAATATTTTCGGTTTCAAGGACAATGACCAGTATGCATTTATACGTGCGTTTTCAAGAATCTTCAACAATTCGATTGGTGCAGGGCAGATCTATTCGTATATGGTTGGTGCGGATGTGGATGGATATGTAGCTGATTTCCAGTATTTTAAAGATAATTTAAATTTATCAAACCCACAGGATCGCATTCGATATGAAATTCTGGATGAAGCACAAAGAAGATTGAAATATACAGCATTGACGAAAGAACTTGTGGATCGCTGTTTTGTGTTTATCCTAAAAGGACCGGATATTTTTCAATTAGAACAGAGATGCCAGGAAATTGTTGCTACACTTGGTTCTTATCAAAAGACAAGTATATTAGATTTTATGGACACTTTTCTTGTGATCTATAACTTCTATCACCCACAGGCATCGAAATTGTTTACTGAAATGGCAAAAGAAGCCGATGATATCATGGATTATTTATATCCAACACGCATTGGTATGGTCGATGTAGGCTTTAGACAATGTGTTGAACTTGACAGAGTGTTTTGTAGATCAAAATTCATTCATATTTATCGAAAAGAGCCTGCTTTTGCATTGATGAGCTATTTAGCTACAGCAGGTGATATTGATTTTTCTATGCATTTTAAACCCGCAGAAAGCGGTGCCTTAACAAAAAGTCTTGATAAGGAAATTCATAATATCGAACGCAATATGCAGAAAGCAAAAGATGCATCTACGCAGTCAAAGCTGATGAAACAGTTTGATAAGACACAGACAATGGTTGAAAAGATGGTGGCTGAAGGAGATACACCATTTGATTTCACAGTATTCTTGCGTATCAAAGGTGACAGTGTTCAGCAGGTCAATGAAATTTGTAAGGATTTAGATGATTCTTTTGTTTCGATGGGGATTCAATTTAGCGATGGTGTGTTTGAACCTTTGGAATTATTTAACTGTACAGCTCCGATTCTATATGATTATGAATTAAAAGACAGATTCTACAAAACAACTACTACTGCTACACTAGGATGGATGTATCCGTTTGTTTTCGAAGCTTTATATGATTCTACACAGTATTCTCAGGATGTTCATTACCCGCCAGTATATATAGGTAATACGATTCAGACGAATGGTGTTGTTTTCTATGATAACTTTACGAAGAAAGACGATCGTTCCAACTACAACGAATTTGTTGTCGGTAACTCCGGTATGGGTAAAACATTCTTTTTGATGTGGCTGATCTACAACCGTTGTGGTCTAGGTTACAAACAGTATGTTCTGGATGTAGAAGGTAAGGAATTGAATAAGCTTACTTATGAATTAGGTGGTGCTAATATCGACTGTTCCAATGGTGAGAAAGGTCGTATCAATCCATTACAGATACGTTTCAACGTTCCTGACAGTGATACAGGGGATGGCAAAATACCTTTAGATCATATTTATCCGCTTGAACAGCATATCCGCTTCCTGAGATCGTTTTTAAATGCATATAAAGGGGATTCTGATGAGATTGGTATCCTTCATACCAACTTGATTGAACGTGCTTTAACACACGTTTACAGAGTTATTAACATAGACTTTAAGACAACAGCTCAATATATTCTGGATAATTTCAAAAGTGAAGATTATCCTATCTTTTCAGATGTTTATGACACGATTCAACAATGGCTGACAGAAATCGAAAAGCAACCTCATCCTGATCGTGCTGAAATCGAACGTCATAAAGTTTGTTTAGCCTTCTTGGAGCCGATTGCCTATGGTGCCGATGCCAACCTTTTCAATGGTCATACGAATGTAGATTTATCAGCAAATGTTATCAACTTTAATTTAAGTGCATTGCAGGACAACACAGGCTCACGTGTGCTTGCAACGCAGTATTACAACGTATTGTCTTATATCTGGACTGATATCATCTCTGACCCATTCAACCGCAGAAAACAGCTTTATGCGGATGAATTCTCAGTCATCATGGATCCTCGTTATCTTGACATCATGATGTATTTCCAGACAGTTATCAAACGTGTTCGTAAATATATGGCAGGCTTGACTCCCGCAACTCAGCAGATTAGTGATGTTTTAAAAGATTCGGTAAAGGAACAGGGTGAAGCCATCATTGAAAACTCCGTATACCAGTTTTATTTTGGATTAGGTGCAGAGGGTATCGAATACTTCAAGAAAACACATTTGATTCCAGAATCAGAACAGGAATTCGTGCAGTTTGCCAAGATTGGTGAATGCTATGCCAAGATTGGAACAAGTACAGCTATGCGAGTTCGTATTCAAATTGGGGATGAAGCCTTTGCTAAATTCACACGAATGAAAGACGATAGAAAATAATGGGAAGTCTAATAAAACATGCGAAAAAAATAAAGAAAGCATGTATCGGCATTGCCACAGGAGTAACTGTAGCAACGATGATGATACCACCTATCGTTTTATCACAGATGATAATGATGGATCAGGAAGATAAATGCTCATCTGAAGCAACTGGAAGTATTGATGTATCATCAGATGGTACTGTAGAAGAAAATAAAAAAGCAATCTGGAACTACTTTAAAGCTTCTGGCTATTCGGATGAAGCAACCGCAGGCATCATGGGAAATATGTATGCTGAAAGTGGATTCAAGCCGGGTGCTTCTGAGATTGGCGGAGCTGGTTACGGACTTGTTCAATGGACAACACAAGGCTATAAAACAGCTTTAAAAAACTATGCTGCACAGCAGGGAAAGGAAACGAGTGATTTAAAATTACAGCTTGACTTTCTCTGTATTCAGCAGTTGCCGACTTTCAAATGGTCTGTAAGAGGAACCACATATTTTAAGGATACAGAAGAACTTAAAAAAAGTAACAGCGTTACAAAGGTGACAGAAGCGTTCATGAACTGTTTTGAGCGATGCAACACATCTTATGTTTCATGTACTGTAGAGAGAAGATCGCAGTACAGTATGAAGGTATACAACCAGTTTCGTGGACAGAGTGCAGATGCAGACTCCGCTTCAACAGGTATCAGTGGAAGAATATTATGGGTAGGCGATTCACGGACTGTAGGTATGCAAAGTGCAATCACCGAAGGAAAGAACAAGTGGATATGTTCTGTAGGAAAAGGTTACAACTGGCTAGTAAATACAGCTATCAGTAAAGTGAACAAGGAATTGAAAGATACAGATACCATTGTTGTCAATCTAGGTGTCAACGATCTGAACAATCACGAAAAATATGTAACTAAGTTGAATTCACTGGCTGACTCAGACTGGAAGAAAGCAAAAAGTATTGTGGTTATGTCAGTCAACCCAGTGGACGAAGCAAAATGTGCAGGAACCTATGTCGTAAAAAACAGCCAGATTGAAAAATTTAATACATATCTCAAAAAGAATTTGAGAAAGAAAATCGTTTATGTTGATACATATACTTCACTTTTAGGAAATATTCAAACAAATGACGGACTGCATTATACAAGTACAACCTACAAGACCATCTATGACATGATACGTGATACTCATACAGGCTCAAGTACAGACTCAGCGTGTGAATCTGAAGGTTCTGGTGGAATACTTACAGCAGAAGGTGTAATGATTGATTTTGATTCAAAGTACTACACTTACAGTGCCGATATTAACGAAGGAAATCCTAACGTATGTGCGGTAAATAAGCCACAGTGGTGGCCATATGGTGCAGCATGTACAAATCAATCAATAACAGGTAAATTTAACAAAATGATATGTTCATCATATGCTTCTGGACGATACTGGGATGTAAATTATCATGATTCACCTTATCCATTGCCGACAAACTGGGATCAAAAATTAACGGTAGATCATGTAGCACCTGGCAGTGGTAAGTATTCAAAAGATATCAACAATCCGATTCCTAAATCCATCGTTTCTATTACTTCATCGAGCGGTGGAACTATGCACGTTGCATTTATCGAAGGAGTAGACGTAGATGGTTCTGTTGTGATTTCGGAATGCAACGCAAACAGAAACGAACCAAAATATGGATTCCGTTGTCAGAAATGGAAGAGCGTAAAAGAATGGGCAGAACGTACCCTTGGTGCGGGAACTAGATTGAATGGTTTTTATGGAAAGTAGATGATAAAAATATGTTAAAAAAGATTTTAATAGGAATTGTAGTCCTGATAATTGTATGCTTTGGGGGTTATGATATTTATACTCGTATACAGAAAAGTCATGAACCAGAACTTGTATTTGTGGACAAGGATCTAAGGACTGTAGCGGAAGATAATTTTAATCCATATTATTATGTGATTAAAGCTGAAGATTATCGTGGTAAGGACATCAATGATAAAAAACATCTTGCATATAAAGTCAAAAACAAAGGTAAAAAAAGTGTTAAAGTCATTTACATCTTAACAGATGATAAGGGACATTTTGTACAGAAGGAATTGACTTTAAAAAAAGTAAAGACTGTAAATTACACACCGGAAGGAGAACAAAACGGTGCATTGAGTAACGCACCTAAAAAGGAAAATAAAGTATTTTTGTTCTCTGATTATGACCAAATTGCTATACGTGCAATGGCGGAAGCAGACAATTATGGACATGAAAGTTCACAGAATTACACAGTCAATCCTGCACTCGATGAGAATGGGAAATTAATAGGATATGAGTGTGTGTTTTTGAATTAATGAAAGGAGAATGGGGATGCATAATCAATACCATGGTAGATTTGAAAAAGAATACTGGGTGCGCAGAATATATACATTGATACAGAATATTAACGACTTATCTGGTTCAAATATCGACTTAAAAAGTGAAATAAACATTTGCAAATTCAGGGACGAAGATTACTGCATCGTCACTTATTTTTATTACAGTAAGTTGTACTGCTCGTGTATAAAAAAAGCAATGGGCAGACACGATGAACGAAAGGTTAAGGTCAGCAAAATATAATTAATTTTAAAGATTATAGATATTAGATAAATGATGAGAGGTGATGATATGGCGGATAAAATGAATATCGAGTTGGATACTGTACTGGCTAACGAATTGAAAGATGCTAGAACGCATAAGCAATTATCACAAGATGAAATTGCAAATCTAGTAGGTATATCCAGACAGAAGTATCAAAGAATAGAAAGCTGTATGATGAATTCTGTGGATGATAATTTGTTAAGAAAACTGGCTGAGGTTTTAGAACTTGATTATTTTACACTTGTTAATAACAGGAACGTGTTTAGGTTAACAGTTAATATAACTAAAGAGAAAAGAAATGACCTTGTGCATTTGAAGGATGACAAAGGCTTCAGCAGTATATCTGAAACAATTAAATATTGCATTGAATACACATTAAATGATATTTCAAAATCAAATGTTTCAACTGAAATCATGATTGATGTACGTGAAGCTATCGTAAACACATTCATTCAGGAAATGGATAAGCTTTCCCATGCACATGAGATGGATGTACTTATACTACAGTATCTTGATGATAGATATGGCACGAATTCAAATGAATTACGTACCGACATCGAACAATATCTTGCTAACATTAAACATTCTAAAAAGTATTAATTGAGGAGGTGATTGAAATGAAAATCGTTATGTTTTGTGATAAGTATCTTTATCGAAAATTAAACATGGCATTTCCAAAATACAGCGAGAATGATGCTGTTATTGGAAGCCTTTTTTCAGAAGATGAGTTTGACAATTTTCATGTGTTGGACAAGGATTTTATCAACTTGGCTTTTAATCCAGTGGATGGTATAAAAGATATTTATTTACTCTTAATACAGAAATCATGGTACAGTGATCCAACTTGTATCAACATCTGTAAGTACGTGAAACTGCTTCATCCTGAAACAAATGTTGTGTTCTTTATGGACGAACCTTACGCTTCACATCTTTATTTCTGTGATCGTATTGTAAAGGAGCAGTTAGGTTTCTTAGCCTACGATACAGACGAATTAAAATCCATTCTAATGAATGGATTTAATGTATCGCAGGATGATTATACTTTACCTAAATTATCACAATCGAAAATAAAAAAACTTGAAAAACAGTACATGAACAGGTAAATGCCAAGACTGATTTTCTGTCTCACGTTGGTACAATATTGTACCTTTTTTATTTTCTAGCGGGCGGTGTTTAGGCAGAAATTAAGGTACTTAATTTCTGTGGATCCAAACAATTCCTGATATTTTTTTCGGTACATTAATGTACTTAAAAATTAAATATCATTCTTGTTTGTCATCCTTAATTAATTTTCTTATTATGTGCTTCTGCGGTTCAATCGAAGCACATATTTTTAGACTTTTATTCGCTTAATTTTGTGAGCAAAATACGCTTCTAAAAGTCATCAGGATAAGCACTGCATCAGCAGTGAGCATTTAAGGGCCTTGCAAACAGTGTTTGCAAGCATATTTAGCCTTCTTCCTTGATTTTCCTCTTGTGCATCATTTTGGGCAATGCTCAAAATTTGCTCATTTCTGTTTTTCTTTAAAAGTGCTTCCTGAAGGCTAAATAAGCCTTCAAGCTGCATTTTTCCTTATAGTGGGCATTTGCCCACTTTTCTTGACCTAAAAGTGGAGCTTCAAGGCATAAATAGCCTTGTGCTCACACTTTTTCTTTAATTTCTTTAGAAAGGAGACTAATTCTATGTCAAAAAACAAAAGTCAAAGTACAGTTACGACAACTTCAACAAGTCTTTATATATCTTTGATATGTCTTTTTCCAGTCATGTTTTTGATTTCTTATCTGATCTTCTACATGATTGATACTATGCTTTTGAAGCTCGATGTTTCTTTTGTTGATTCTTTTTTAAATCATAAAAGGGATGGTGCAATAACAGGTATTTGTATGTGGGCATTATGTTTTTATTATGTTGCTTTTGGCTTGAAAATAAATCGCCCTCAGCAATCTAACGTTATTGCTACTGCACGCTGGCGAACCCTGAAAGAACAAAAAAAATATTTTGGTGAAGCACCAATTGATACAACACAACATCTAGATGTTGGCGGTGCTCCCGTGCATATGATTTCAGATAAAACTTTATTATATGAAACAGATTCATTTCATGATTACTGTGTTGGTACTACCGGATCTGGTAAATCTAGAAAGATTGTTCGTCAGTTGGTCATGCTTGCAAGCATGGCAAGTGAAAGTATGATTTTCCATGATCCAAAAAAAGAAATGTATAACGATTTTCATTTATACCTTTCGAAGAAAGGTTACAAGGTACATGTGATTGATTTCCGTAATCCTGAGTATTCAGATCATTGGAATCCATTGGATGATATTACAGACTGGGCCGTTAAAGATCCGGATGAAGCAGATGAATATGCTCAGGATCAGGTTGAATCTATTGTTGATGGAAATTCAAATTCAGAACCAATATGGATTGATGGACAAAAGGCGTTGATTATTTCTTCGTTATTAGAAGTCGCATCGGCTCCCATTGCACGTGCTAAAAAAAATTATTATTCACTGGTACAAATGATATCTTTACTTGGTAAGACAAAAAGGATTGATGGAGAAGAAAAGATGGTACTATCCGCATATATGGAGTCATTGGATGAAACATCTGTATCTCGATTAAGTTTTGCTACAATCGCCACTGCACCAGACAAAACAAGAGGGTCATTTATAACTTCATCTCTTGCATCTATTCGACCATTCACTAGTCGAAAATTGATGAAGGTGATGAGTAAATCAGATTTTAATTTCCGTAGTTTCAAGGATGGAAAACATGCACTGTTTATTGTGGATCCAGATGAAAAGAAAAGATATAATCCGATAACAGCGATGATGATTGAAAGTGCATATAAGACACTTGTTTATGAAGCAAACCAGCGTGATGACTGTAAATTGGAAAAGCGTGTTCATTTTATTTTAGATGAGTTTGGAAACATGGCAAAGATTCCTAACTTTGATGGGAAAATGACTGTAGCACGTTCACGAAATATCCTGTTCCATTTATATTTGCAGGACTATGAACAGATGAACGAAAAGTACGGTGATCATATTGCACACATCATTCGTTCAAACTGTAACTTGTGGTATTTTATTTCAAGCGCTGACCATGATGTTTGTAAATCAATCAGTGATAATATTGGTGAAGAAGATATTATGGTTGAATCGTACAGTAATAATTTTAATAACAATGTTACTTCCACTGGTAGTGGTGTAAATATCGGACATCAGAAAAAACCTTTGATTACACCTGACGAACTTCAGAATATGGATGTTAGTGATGGAAATGGAATTATTGTATATCGTTCTAAGCTAGGTCCATGCAAAGTTTATTTGCCTGACTGTTCTCAATATTCATGGTATAAGGAAATGGAAAATGAAATTGTACGTGTACGCAAAGATGGATTCGAGTTAGAGTATGCAATTCCACGTTATATTGTATTGTCACCAACCATTTTGGCAAGTGCAGGAATCAAATTGCGATTGAATGACTCCTCTCGTGTTTCACCAAGAGGAGTCGGAAAAGAAGAACCATTATTATCAAAAAATATGTACTGGTATTGGTCTTCACGTGATGATTTAGAGGAATCAGTTTTTTCCCATGTTATTGAATATTTAAAAAAGATAGATCTTTTAGAATCCAAGATTTCAGTTCAGACGTTGATTCGTAATTATATGAAGTCAGACGAATTCATTGAATGGTTACACTCTATTGATACCAACGTTTCTGATAAAGATTTGGATGAAGTGAAAAGAAATTTAGATGATATTGAAATCACTGATAACGATAATGCTTTTTCGGATGCTTGGAGTTAATCTATGGCAGGTATAATTGTTAAATATAGATTCCAGCATACACAGTACTCAAACAAAAATCTCAATGCGGTAGAAAAAAATAACACAGTAAATACAGCTGATGCATTTGAATACTGTGATCGTGATGAAGCCTGTGATAAGACATTAGTAACAACAGACAAAGCATTCAATTATGCGGATTACCGATTAGGAAGTGCAGGCAGTATAACAAACGGAGGTAAGCCTATTGACGCATTACGGATGCAGATGATATGTGACCAGTACAAACCACCTGTATTGTATGGAATGATAATTTCTTTTGAGCATGATTTTGCGGTAAAAAATCAAATTATTGATAAAAGAAACATGGATAAGCTGATTGCAAAATCTATGAATTCAATTTTAAAGAAAATGAACCTAGAACCTGATAATGTTATTTGGACATCTTCATATCATACAAATACGGACAATCCGCATTGTCACATTAATTTTTACGAAAAGAAACAAACAAAGCGAAAACAGACTCTATCTAAACATCAGATAGATCACCTTAGATCGTCTATTGCAAGTGAAATGGAAATCAATACACTGCTGTATGTGAAACGTGATGAAGCCATGAATCATTTGATGGATTCCTTGGCTGGAATAGGATTCAGTAAAAATATGATGCGTGGGTATGAAGATATGATACAAAGGTCAAATAGTTCTCAGAAAGGCCTGGAACATATTTATAAAAAGCTGATTGCATTAAATAATGTACTTCCAGAAAAGGGAAGCATGAAATACAATTCAAAAAATATCCGTCCATTTCATAACCAGATTCGTGACATCATTGAGGATATCTATAAACTGGATGAAATCAAACCATTTGTGGACGAATATCGTAATATTTTAGAAGAAACACAGGAAATGCAGAAGGAACTTTATGGTACGGGTATTGATGAGTACGAAGATGAGGATGGCGGTATTGTACATGGTCAAGGCAATGATGAAAAAAGACAGGACGAGTATTATCGTAGAAAGATGTATGAGCTTGAAACACGTTTAGGAAATATGATTTTACAAACGATTGTTAATGGGAGAAAAGATGTTGACAGAATTGAAAAAGATAAAAAGAAATTACATGAGTTAGAAAATAGAAAAACAAATTTGGATTGGGAGATCAATTCTAAAAAGTATTCCAATGAATACGCAGTGAACAAAGTTCATGACGAAAAATCAAAAAATAGTTTGAAAAGAAATTCTCGAAAAAAGATTATAAAATCTGTTTTTCATCGAAGATCAAACATGATATGTCATGCGACTGTAAATGATATGAGCAATGCAATCCAGAATGCTTATTATGCAAATCTGGACATAAAGCAGAAAGTGCAGGAAGCTACACGCAATGCACAAAGAGAAGCCTATGCAAGACAAATGTACTAGATAAAAGGAGATATAAAATATGGCTAGAAAATCAACAATTGAAAAATTAAAAACAAGAATTAGTGTCTTAGAAAAAGACAGACAAAGAAAAGTAGATGAACAGATTGAACTGATTTTAAAAACGGACCCAGAGATTCTACAAATCAATTCACAGATTGACGATCTGAGAAAAATGGTAAAAGCATCTGAAGAATTGGAACGTAAAAAGGAAGAGCTTGAAAAACAAATGTTAGATTTACTGGATTAATTATGGTGGGGTGATATTTATATGATGAACAATCCATTAAAAGATTATTTTCTTTCCACAAAAGCTAAAGAAAACTTGAAAACAAGCAAAGATATAGCAGCTCACCTTAACCTTTCAATTAGCGTCGTCAACAATGCCATGAATGGAAAAACCGTGAACCCGTCTCGTAAATTAGTGAGTACTCTTTCAAAAAATATAAATCAAAAGCCAGAGCTTATTCTTCGTGATATATATAACAATTCTTTTGTTAATCCTTGTAATAAGTGTGTCAAGATAATTACTGCATCTTTACATTATAATTTCGGGTATGCATTATTCTTTAATGAACGTAATTTTATACAGTTTTACCAAATACCATTACCTTTTGCAACAGTTTATCGCATTTGCTCATTTGCCAAAATAAGAAATAATGGACCAGAACTTAAATACACTTTAGTATTAGATTGGGGTAGCATAAATCGTGCTTTAGTTGATTGGTGTGAACGCACTCAAAATTTCTTAGTAAAAAATGATTGCATTTTAATGGCTATGAGCAATCTTTATTACATGATTTGTACAGATGAATTTGTTGATATAAAAAGACTGATTGTAGTCTTTGCTTCTGATGAAGAAGAGGACTACCAGTTATTTAGAAAGATGTGTAATGATTCTAAGCATCGTGTGTTACCACTTCTGTATGATGAAAACGCAGAATATTCGATACGAGATGTCGATATGCTCAATGGTTAAGGATATATAATTTGTTGCCTGCCATTTCGCACAAATTTCTAGCATTTTTGTGTATGATATATGCTAGAATATAGATGGATTAGATAAGGTCGATTCACGGACCTTGGCAGAAATGCCGAAAGTACAGATGAATTAAAATCACACCTTTGTCATTCGTGGCAGGGTTAACATTCTATAGTAGTCTGTAATGCCATTGGTTGAGGTTGTACATCAGTCTGCTTTCACATGGTAGTGAAGGGGTTATTCAAATCATAAAAGCTACTGGAAAGTTGTAATACAGCAAAATTTCGCATGGTAGTGAAGGTCATTATAAATGAGCAAAAACATGTAAACAGTTGTACATCAGCACTATTTCTGATGGTTGTGAAGAATGTAAGAAGTATTGATGTATGTTGATATACCCCAGAGTAAATATTACATACCCTAGGGAAATTATTACTCCACCCTGAGAACTTTGTTCTCTGGGTGTTTTACTTTAATTAAAACATATGCAGATTTTGCGTATGTTTTTTTATGAAATGCTTGTCATTTCGCACAAATTTCTAGCATTTTTGTGCATGATGTATGCTAAAATATAGGTATATTTGAATAAGGTCGATTCACGGACCTTGGCAGTAATGCCGAAAGTACAGATGAATTGGAATCATACTTTCTTCATTCGTGAAGAGGTTAAAATTCTTCAGTAGTCTGTAATGCCATTTAAGGTTGTAGTACAGCACATTTTCGGATGGTAGTGAAGGCATTTGCTTTTTCTTCTTCCAAAGCAAGTGGTTGTAGTACAGCACATTTTCGGATGGTAGTGAAGGGTAATTGTTCAACCAAAAGCATAGATCAGGGTTGCAGTACAGCGCAAATTCACATGGTAGTGAAGAATGTAAGAAGTATTGATGTATGTTGATGTACCCCAGAGTAAATATTACATACCCTAGGGAAATTATTACTCCACCCTGAGAACTTTGTTCTCTGGGTGTTTTACTTTAATTAAAACATATGCAGATTTTGCGTATGTTTTTTTATGTAATGCTTGTCATTTCACACAAATTTCTAGCATTTTTGTGTATGATATATGTTAGAATATAGATGTATTAAACAAGGTCGATTCACGGACCTTGGCAGTAATGCCGAAAGTACAGATGAATTAGAATCACACTTTCTTCATTCGTGGAGAGGTTAAAATCTTTTAGTAGTCTGTAATGCCATTTGAGGTTACAGTACAGCACAAATCTGGATGGTAGTGAAGGTACGATCACCGCCTTTTTATAGTTTTTTTCGTTACAGTACAGCACAAATCTGGATGGTAGTGAAGAATGTAAGAAGTATTGGTGTATGTTGATGTACCCCAGAGTAAATATTACATACCCTAGGGAAATTATTACTCCACCCTGAGAACTTTGTTCTCTGGGTGTTTTACTTTAATTAAAACATATGCAGATTTTGCGTATGTTTTTTTTATGAAATACCTGTCATTTCGCACAAATTTCTAGCATTTTTGCGAATTCAAAATGGTAAAATATAGGTAGATATAAATTTGAAAAGAAAGGAGTGAATTGCAATGGATGCAAACGGATTAAAAGAATGGAATAAGATCAGATCAAGAGAGTTAAAAGAAAAATTTCTAACATCTCAAAAAATTTTATATACCAACTATGGTCATAGAGAACTTGAAGTTATGGATTTTACAGTGGCTGAAGAAATGTTGAATAAATATTCTTTAGACGAACTGGAAAAAGAGGTTTTAGCCGATGTGGAATTAGAAAGAGGAAATAAACCAAACGGATGCCTGATTGCATTAGATGTTTTGCAGAAAGCCGATGGTGATAAAACGGAAGCTGGCAAGATTTTAAATGAGATCAAAAATGCTGTGATTGCCTATTATGACTATCAAATCGAGATTGAAAAAATACGCTCTAAAGCCTTACGTAAACTGGATATTGAATCAGAAATTTCTTAAGGCATATTGCCTTAATTTATATATAAGGTCGTTTCACGGACCTTGGCAGTAATGCTGAAAGTACAGATGAACCTGGATTATAGCTTTGTCATTTGTGATAAGGTCAAAATCTATTAGTAATCTGTAATGCCATTTGAGGTTGCAGTACAGCGCAAATTCACATGGTAGTGAAGGAATTGATATTCAAAGTCGTCCTGAAGACGTGTTGCAACATAGCACATTTTCGGATGGTAGTGAAGGTGACTATCCAACCATTATCGCTGTTGTTTAGTTGTAAATTTAGATTGGCTTAACAGATACATTGGTGACATGTTAATATATTCGACATTAATGATGTCTATTTAAGAATTATTGTATAGGTGTAAACGAAAGAGAGACTACACTTATGACAAGAACTTCAAAA